>Ga0335075_10002803_pt1 | contig 27858 bp, 21 predicted proteins | sample Lox_Sample_24_FD_206723 | JGI IMG/M metagenome (GOLD analysis project Ga0335075, IMG submission 206723) | Soil microbial communities from Loxahatchee National Wildlife Refuge, Florida, United States - Lox_Sample_2.4 | ecosystem: Environmental > Terrestrial > Soil > Wetlands | place: USA...
GCGCCGTTTTCTGCGGCGAGCGCGTCCTTGAGATCGGTCTGGGCGGCGATCTGCAGATAGACCCAGTTGTCGAAGAGGCCGGTGCCGCCGCCCTGGTAGAAGCCGATGAAGCCCGCTTCGTGCAGCTTCGCAGCATCCGCGACCAGATCATCGAAGGTGGCGGGTGGACTGGCGATGCCGGCCTTGGCGAAAGCGGGGCGGTTGTACCAGATGTTCAGCACCTCCGCTTCCTCGGGCAGCATGTAGAAATGCTCGTCCCCCTTGGGATTGCCGAGGCGGGCCTGGGTGAGGAGGGCCGCGGCGAAGTTCTTCTGCCAGTCAGCACCCCAGATGCGTGCCGCGACACTGTCGAGCGACTGCACGTCCGCACGATATTGCTGCGTGTAGTTGCCCGGCGTTAGCCCGATGATGTCGGGCAGGTTTCCGGAAGCGGCGGCGGCCTTGAGCGAGGTGAAATAGGGGGTGTGCGGCTGGTTGGTCGCCTCGACGCGGATCTCCGGGTGCGCCTTCTCGATCGCCGCGACCATGGCGTTCATCGTCGGCGTATCGGGGGTCCAAGACCAGAGCGTCACGGTCACGGGCGCGGCGGCCGCCGGTCCCGCAACCGCAATGCCGGCCGCCGCGGCAAGAGTGATCCATCTGAGAGAGCGCAGCATGGGTGTTTCCTCCTTCAGGTGAGACGCTTCAAGGCGTGGGAAGGCTCTGCGGCTCGGCACTTTTGGTCGCCTCGCCGGTACCGAGCGCACGAAGGCGCGCGGTTTCGAGATGCGCGAGCAGGGCCGTTTCCGCGGCCGGTGCGTCGCGGCGGGAGAGAGCCGCGACGATTTTCATGTGCTCGGCGAGGACGGCGGCGAGCAGCTCGGACGTGATGGTGACGCGGTCAGGCATCATCATGCGGACACGAATGGCGTTGACGCGATAGGTGGCGGTGATCAGCCGGTTGCCGAGCGCCCCGACGATGCGGTCGTGGAAGCCCCAATCCACTGACTGGGCGCGCATCAACAATTCCTGGGTGATAGGGTGCGCAGAATCCGGCATCACTCTCTCGAGGGCCGCGCGCTCGGCGGCGATCGCTTCGTCGGAGGCGTTGGCAGCGAACGAGCGCAGCGCTTCCTTCTCGATCATCGCGCGCAGCTCGAAGGCTTCGGAGATCAGCTTCGGGTCGGACTCGAGGATCAGGAGGCCGCGCTGGGGAATCGTGCGGATCAGGCCCTCGGCCTCAAGCCGCGGGATCATTTCCCGTATGGCCGCGAGCGGAAAACCGGTGCGTGCGGCAAGATCGCGCTGGGAGGTGAGGGCTCCGGGCGGGATCTCGTGCGCGATCAGCCGGTCAGTGAAGGCTCGATACGCGGCATCGCGGAGGTTCATGATCCGCCAAGCGAACTGACATGTCACATGCTAGCGCCGCGTTCGAGGGCAACGCAAGGTAGAGAGGGCGGAACGAAGAGAGCATCCGACGGAGCGGCGCGCGGCCGCCGACGGAGCGCGTTCGCACGCGGGGGAGAGATTCAAGAGATCTGAGGCGAGGCCTCCGCCCCCGATATAGGCGGTGAGGTAGGCCTCCAGGTTGTGATGGCATGGTCATGGCGTGTGGCTTGCTGCCCTTCTCGCGCAGGCGTACCCAGACACGACGGCCCTAGGTCTACGCGCTCGACATCATCCGCAGCCATGCTCGATTTCATCGCCCAATCCTGCTCGCATTGAGTGATCGCAAGGTAGTGGATCTGCCCAAATTAAGTGACACCATGTGTGCATCTTATTCCTCCCGTATGGTTAGAGTTGTTTTCAAGGATACGATTCACCCGACCGCGAGTTGCGGATGAGCGCCGTCCGTCGGCTCGATGGCGGGCGTCCGGCGACGGATGCTCGCCGCGTGGGCGCGAAGCGCCGCCGGGGGCCGCGCCAACGTCCCGTTGTTACTGAGGATGATGATCTCGGCTCCTGCTGCCGCGGCAAGCGCAAGATATTTGTTGTCTTTTGCGTCGCGACAGTCATTCATGCTCAGAGTGGGCTCGACCCACACGGCTGCGTCCGTCAGCAGCGCCCGAATGATGGATCGGTCTTCATCGGTGAGGTATGGCCCGAACTTTTGGCGCGCCAAAACATCACGAATCTCGGCCGCCACCGGGGCCCAACACGGCGCGCACCGGCATTAGGAACAGGCGGCGGTCTTCTGGCTCCTCAGCCTCGGCGCCAACGCGGCGCCTGGGCACGCACCCAGTCCGCATCCAGCACAAGGTCCGGCTCGAGCGCACGCAGCACCGGAGCCATCAGCCGAGCCACCGCCTCGGGCCAAGCCTGCAACAGCGAGGCGATCGGCACGTCCAGCGCCGCTGCACGATGATCGCCCAACGCCGCGCCGCTCTGCGCCCATCGTCCTTCCGGGTCGAACAGCTCGCGCCCGGCCAGGCCCCACCAGTCGCATCGGAACACCGCTCGTCGGGCGCCGGCAAAGAACCGCGCGAACGACCTGGCGTGGCAGACCAGCTCCGCCAACTCGCGCGCCAGCAGATCCGGATTGAGCCAAGTGCCAGGCTGCATCTCCAGTGCGGCATTCACCTCCGCCCGGTCTTCCGCGTACGGCTTCACGACCGTCGCGAAGCCTTTGGGCGAAACCCGCCAGAGGTCGGCTGTCTCGGTCGTCGGATAGGCGCGCAGCCAGGCCGTCTCCAGGAAATCAGTGTCGTCGCCGCCGGTGGCCGGATCCGCCACGAAGCGGGGGCGCGCCGCCAGCCGGTACGGCGGCTCGAACATCCTGAGGCCAGGGCGGAACAGTGCCTGCGCCTCGAAGGCGCAATGCCGCAGATGCTCCGGAAGCTGTGCATGATCCAGCGTCTGCGGATGCGACAGCTCGAGCGCATAGCTCAACGCATAGTGTCCGCCGACCAGAAGCGAGGCGACCGGGCTGCGCGGCGCCAGCGCCAGGAAGGCGCGGCGAGCCGCGAGATGCCAGTCCAGCAACCGATCCTGCAGCGCCGGCACTGCGCGACGGCCTTCCAGCGCGGCTTCGATCATGCCGAGCAGTGCTTCGCTGTCCTGGCGCACACAGCGACGGATCAGCCCGGCCCAGTCCTGAGGAGAGTCGATCCGGGCAGTCTCGACCGCCGGTGCGCCGGGGAAGGCGTGCCCTGCCGGGCGGTAGCGACGGACATACACCGTGCCCCGCTCGATCAGACGCACACCGCCGACCACCGACCCGTCCTTGCGCGCAATGACCGGCGTGGCCCCATGGCCGGCGATGCGGATCACCGGATGCCAATTGCCCAGCGCCGAACGCACCAGATGCACTTCGCAACGAGGCGGCGGGTCCAGATAAGTGCCGACGATCGAGGTCACCCGGCTCTCCGGACAATTGGTGCCGAACGGTTCGGTGTCGGCCGGGGTCAGCGTCTCCTCGTTGAAGCCGAACGCGATATGGCCGCCGCCGCCATTGGCGAGCGCGGCGATGTCGCGCGCCAGCTCGGCCTGGTCTTCGGGGTTGTCGAGGTTGCGCCAGCCCTTGAAGTCGGCCTCCAGCGACCGGCAAGGCGCATCGACCAGATCCTGCAGGTCGAGCGGCGCCGCCGGCGCGCACAGGTCCTCGTTGGCGGCGCTGCAGGTCTCATGCGGAAAGGTTGCCTCGACGGGCAGTTGCAGCCGGAGGGGCGCTTGCTCGGTCATGCGGCGGGCGACTTGGTACGGGACGATGGGAACGCCACTCTGATGCTAACACGAGTTCGCGCCGGTCGAGGCACGGGATCGCAAGTGGCGCTGGTGTGTTGCACGGACGCCTCGTTTTTGCAGCGGCTGTGCTGCTTTCACGCTGATTTTACGATGGCGACGAGGGCCCCCCCGGTGGCACCAGGCCAGTGACCGGGGGCGAGCCAAGCCAAGCCGGTGATTTTGCTTGCTATGGCCAATGGGACTAAACAGAACAGCATTTATTAATGTACCGGAACGGGGTCCAGGCGAAACCGGGTCGCCAGAGTTCATCCACCTGGTCGAAGATGGTGCATGTGGCATTAGCATGTCATTTACGGGTCCTGTTCGCCGAGATCCCGTGTAGGCATAGGCGCTTTGTTCGTGCATCACCCGCGTATGTCGGGCTGGCCGATGCCGGACGGCGGCACTTGGCAGCCGGCTGGCTGCATTGACCACGCTCGCAGGCCCTTCAAACTCTATCCCGCACATATGCGGCCGCGCAGCCAGGAGGCCCAACCGTGTTGAATCTTCACCCACCGCAAGAGGGGAACTCGCAGCACGCGAGCGGCGACAGTCCGGTGGCCCAACCAGTCTGGTGGGATCTGCTGGATGGAACCGACGAGGAACGGGCGACGGTCGAGCGATCGACCGGGCTTCAGGTCCCGACGAAGGAACAAATCAGCGAGATCGAGAGCTCGAGCCGCCTCTATATCGAGGAAGACGCCCTTTATCTGAGCGCGCCGGTCATTTCACGCAGCGGCACCGGCGCGCCCACGGTGTCGGCGATCGGGCTTGTCCTGTCGCCACACTATCTGGTGACGGTACGGTTCGCAGCGCTGCCATCATTCGAAACATTCGCGGCTCATCTCAACGCGTCCGCGGTTGGCACCGCCACAAGTTCTGAAGTGTTCGTCGGCCTGCTGGAGGCCATCATCGACCGGCTGGCTGACGTACTGGAGCAGATCGGAGTCAACCTCGATGAAATCTCCGACGCGGTCTTCCACTGCGGCGAGGGCCGGCCTGGCCGAACTGACCGGGCGTTGCGCGAAACCCTGCGGCATGTGGGGCGAATGGGGGACCACGTCTCGAAGCTCAGGGATTCGCTGCTGGCGTTCGACCGCATGGTACCGTTCGTAATGGAAAATGGCGAGGCCTGGATACCAGAAAAGTTGCAGTCGCGATCCAGGACATTGCGACGCGACCTCTTCTCCCTAAAGGACTATGACGAACACCTGAGCAACAAGGTTCAGTTCCTGCTGGATGCCAGTCTCGGATTGATCGGCATCGAACAGAGCGACATCTTCAAGATCTTGACGGTGGTTTCGGTCGTTGGTATTCCGCCGACCCTGGTGGCCGGCATCTATGGCATGAATTTCAAAGACATGCCGGAGCTGAATTGGGCCTGGGGATATGCGTATGGGTGGGTGGTCATCATCATCAGCGCAGTCATACCGCTGATCTGGTGCAGGATTCGCGGCTGGATTTAGACTGGATCGCAGCTTGCTCGCACGGATTCTGGTGCGGACCGGTCGCCCTGCGCGTGCCGCTTGGCCCGAACTTTGCCCACCTTTATGACGACAGCGCTAAAGCGCTGAAAAGACAGACCTTTGTGCGCCGAGCATGAGTCAATCTTTTCATGGGGTGGCATGAGCGCCGTGCCAGGCGACGTTCAGCGCTCCGGACTGATGCATCACGTTAGGGAGATCGCGCCCGTGCCGACCCGGGCTCCATGCCTCATCATCGTCCGCCTCTCTTCGCCTTCTCTGAAGCGTTGCCCAATGTGGGAGGCAACTAGCCACGCCGACGGTGCTGTCCGAAGCGCAACTCGCCGCGGTTCATCAGCGGAAGACCGTGTGGTCCGCCCTCGTGATCCGACGCCAGAGGACAGCGCCGACGGTGTCCGCCTGCTTGCGCAAGTTGCGCACGCGACCGCGGCAGACCGCCGACGGCGCTCGCGCGATCAACTCGTCCCACGTCTCTTCCACCGCGGCACTCAGCGTGGCCAGGTCGGCCTGCGCGAGCTGGGCCAGACACGACATCACCTGACCGAGGTGTCCATACATCATCGCGTGAGCCAGTCGCCGGCCACCGGTGGCAAAGTCCGGCATATGGCTCCAGGTTCCCGGCGCGAACTGCACTCCGTTCATCCGGGCTATTGGCCGGATCCGGCGAGGATCGAGGATCGTGCTGTCGAGGTCGCGCAGGATGATGCGTGACGGCATGCCGTCACGCAGCGCGACGTACACGTTTTGCAGGTGTGGCTCGAAGGCCATGCCCCAGCGCCCATAGAAGTCGACGACGCCGCGCATGAGGACACGGCAGTAGGCACGGAAGAACGCGTACACGTGCTCCCGGTCACGAAGGTCCAACAGCGTGCGCGCCTGCCCTGGCAGGCACCAGAGGTTCAGCGCCGGGACCACGGTCTCCGCGGCGCGCGGGCACACCGGCGCTCGGACAATCACCGCGAGATGCGTACCAATGAATGGCTCGGCATGGGATATCGATGCCACATCGTATTGGAAGTCCAAACCGCTCTCCCCATTGGCCTGCAAAATGATGCCGGCAAGCAACGAGAAAGCCGTCGCGTTCGCGCGATTCAACGGGTAGAGCAGCCGGTCTTCCCCCGTAAGCGTCACCGCGATCGGCAGCTTGACGTCGAAGCCGGATCGCAGAATCCGGCACGTCCGCTGCGACGCGAGCGGAACCGCCTTGACGCGCTGGTCGAGCGCCGCGATCCATTTCCGTTTCAGTAGTTCACGGATCACCGGCGACAGCTCGAGTTGCCACGGGTGCAGCGGGATCACGACGTCGGCATCTCCAGGAAGCGGAATGCCGGCCCAGGCGCGAAAGCACTCCCGATAATCCGCATACCCCGTCGAATCGAACAGGCAAGGCCGAGCGGCGACCAACGTCAGTTCGATCGCCTCTCGGCAGAGATTCGAACACTCAACCACCTGCCGCAGCGACGGCCCGAGCCGTAGCCCGGGGAACGGATAGTAATGGTGGCCCTCGCACACCGGCTCGATCGCCTGCGCATCGGCATCGAGTTGCTCGGCGATGAGACGGTTCACCACCAGGTTGGCAAAGCTGTTGTCGAAATCCGCAACCAGCCGATCGAAATGTGGGGCGAGTTCCGAGGCCTCCACGCACGGACGAAGCCCGTTCAGGAACGCGCGGGTGGTGTGGAGCACGCGCCGTCTGCCGGCGACGATCGTCAATGGAAATCCGGAGAGTTCGAGCCGTCGAAACGGCAGCGGGCCACTCACCGGCGCCCGCAGCATCGGTTCGTCGCCGAGATCAAGAAACCACTGGCCAGCGTCGCTCTGCCACAACCTCGCGTGCGGCGCATGGCCTTCCCGAAAGATCGATTGCAGCAACCGCGACACCGCGACAAGAAACGCGGCTTCATAAGCACGAGTGAGCAGCCCCCGACTGATCCGGCGCTCGCCAGCCCACTGGCTCACCGCCCGGAGTGTCACGCCACTGTGGATGCAGCGGCGATCAGACAGGCTGAAAGATGTCTCTTCCGAGGTCTGCATTGGTGATCGCGTTGAAGTCGCTCATCCGCTCTTGCATGAGCCGCTTCACCGAGTCGGCCTCGCCACGATGCGCAAACTCCTCGATCAGCGCGGCGGTGTAGGCAATGTGGCGGACCTCGTCGAGCCGCAGGGCGTCGTGCAGGCGCGCCAGGCGCCGCCGCCGCTCGGGGGCGCAGTGTCCCAGCAGCACTGGCCGCTGAAGAAGGTGGTGCACGAGCGTCCGGATCTCCGCGATGTTCATCTGGATGAGGTCGTCCAACGTGACCGCACTCGCGTACGGAGAGCCCTCATGGGGCTCGAGCGGGCTTCGCTGGGTATAGCCGGGGGACAGCGAAGCAAGCTGGGCATGGAAATCGCTATCGACAAGGCCCGGGAAAGTAAGATCCATCATCGCGATATACGCTCTGGCGTGCCGGGACTCGTCGATCGCGTGCGCCTTGACCTGGGCGGCGAGACGGACATCCGGCGTGCAGGCCGCCAGGTCCCACAGGTGTGCAGAGCCTTCGCCTTCTCCCTGCGCATTCTGAATGAGCGAGGCCGCCATCCAGCCCGGGTCGCCGGCCACGTCGCGGTAGATCTTGTCGTAGTCCTTGGTCCCGAACGGTGGTGGTGCCTTCCGGCAGGCTGTGGTCAGCGCATCTCGGTAACAAGGCCACGCTGCCACGCCGTACCCGCGGAGGGCTTCAAGGGTCAGCGCGGCGGTGATGTTCACAACCGGCCCTGACAGTGTGGACGTCTAAGCCGGCGGGATTGGCAATCGCCTCTTGAATGGCGCATTGAGCGCCACGAAGCGGACCCTGCTCCAGGCCGCTCGCCCCAACTTCGCCTTCAATTCCTCGAGCTTGTCCAGGTCTATGGTAACGGTGCCATCCTTGTTCAATCCGCCGAACCGTTGCTTATCGGCCCCCACACCTTCCAGCGCATTCATCGCGTCGCCGAATTTGTCCCTCCTGGCCCGCCGAGCCGACGCTTGTTTCTTTTGAGAGCTTGGCTTTTTCGCCATCGGTGACTCCTCCTGTTGCGGCCGGGCGTATCACCCATAACGCCCGGCATTATATCAGGTGTCGCGCAGATCGATCGAGGCTATCGGTCGCGCTAACGCAATGTCAACCGCGAGAAAGGGAACAGGCGCCCACGGGCGCCACGGCGACCTCCAGCGCCTGCATCTCGGCCTTGGCCATCTCGAACCAGAACCGCATGCCCATCTCGTGGAACAGCCTCATCGCTGTCGTGAGATGTTCCGTCGCCTGCCGATCGCCAACTCGCCCGTGCAGCTTGCCGAGGCTGAAGCGGCAGTGAGCGACGAGCGGGCGCATACCGAGTTCCGAGGCCAAAACCGTCGCGCCAGCGTACTGCGCTTCGGCCGCTGCCACGTCCAGGCAGTTCTGATGTGACGCGATCTCGCCGAGCAGGTGGTGAGCCCAAGCCTCTTGCCCGCGTTCGCCGCGTTCACTGGCGAGCCCCACGGCACGGGTGCCGCAGTCCCACGCCTCCTCCACCCGTCCGACGAGCAGCAGTGCCTCACCGAGCTGCGCCAGGCTCATCGCCCGCAGATAACCAATCCCCGCCGATGCATAGCCGGCCAACGCTCGCTGCAGCCACGAAACGCCTTCCTCGACGCGTCCCGACCGCGCATAGACGTGCCCAAGAGCTGCCATCGCGATCGGCGTCTCGTACACGATGTTCCACTCGTGGGAGAGCGCGACTGCGCGCTCGATCAGCAGGATCGCGCGGTTGAAGTGGCCGCGGAGGCCCTCGAGGTACCCGAGGTGCAAGTACGCCCAGACGAGGCTGAAGGGGTGGTCGAGCTCTTCGCCAAGCCGGACAGCCTCCTGTCCATGCTCGCATCCCGCGTCGAACACGCCCCGCTCGGCGAGGGCGCGCGCCAGGTAGGCGCGTGCCACCACCGCCGGGTACGCAACAAGTCCAAGACGCTCGCGGGACAGATCGCCGGGCAGCGCGTCAATGACTGCCCGGCAGTGGTGTTCGGTCCCGTGATGGTCGCCCAAAAGAACGTCCAGAAAGAAGTGGTAGTATTGCCCGGCAACCCGCAGCGGGACATCGCCCAGCGACGCGCCGATGGCATCCACTTCCTCGGCGAACGCCCGTATGTCGCTCGCGCGACCACCCGTGTTCAGGTGAAGGCCGCTCCTGTAGCCAAACACCGACGCCAGCCGGCGCTGGTCCTGCAACCTCCTGGCGAGCGCCTCGGCTTCGCGCAGATACCCTTCGATCCTTCCCCATTCCGCCAGCGGCAGCAGAGCATGTCGAATGCCGAAACGAAGGTCGATGGCTTGTTCCAGGGTCTCGCGAGTCTCGGGTAGGTGCGCCAACGCCGTCAGCGCTTCCTCGAAGCACCTGACAGCTTCAGGGTGGACCGAGCGGGCCAGCGCCTTGGCCCCGGCTTGCTGAAGGTAGATGACCGCCTTCTCCCAGTCCTTGCCCAGAAACGCATGGTGCGCCAGCCGGTCGACATGCTCCGCCAACCGGTCCGCATAGGTCCGCTCGATAGTCTCAACGATCCGCACGTGCAGGGCGCGCCGCCGGTCCTGGAGCAGGCTCCCGTAAGCCACATCGTGGGTCAGCGCGTGCTTGAAGGCATACTCGACGGCCGGCAAGGACCAGATCTCGTACAGGAATTCCGCGGCCTGGAGGCGTTCGATCGAGGCGTGCAACTCATCCTCGGCGACCTCGGAAATCGCTTGCAGCAAAGCAAGCGGCACGTCCTTCCCCAGCACCGAAGCCGTCTGCAGGAGCGCCTTGTCGGTGGCCCACAGACGGTCGATGCGGGCGGCAATCACGGCCTGGACCGTTGCCGGGACCTGGATGGCCGGCAAGGGACGCGCCAACCGGTAGGCGCCGCGTTCGCCGGTGAGGGCTCCCGTCTCGACCAGTGTGCGCACGCTCTCTTCCAGGAAGAATGGGTTGCCCTCGGTCTGCGCGATCAGCACGTGCGTGAGCGGCTCGAGGCCGGCGTTGGATCCCAGCAACGCCGAAAGCAGCCGTTCGGCGCCTTCGGCTGGCAGGGGATCCAGCATAAGCTGCCCGTAGTACGAACGGCCTCCCCAGGCGTGCCGATACTCCGGCCGGTAGTTGACAAGCAGCAGCAGCCGCGCGGCCGGGAGGCTGTCAACCAGCCCATCGAGCACGGCCTCCGTTTCCGAGTCGATCCAGTGGAGGTCCTCCACGACGACCAGCAGCGGCTGGACCTGGCTTTCCCGGAGCAACAGCCGTTTCACCGAGTCCAATGTGCGCCGGCGCCGTTGCGGCGGCTCCAGCATCGACCACTGCGGGTCGTCGGTCGGCACGTCCAGGAGCGACAGGAGCGGAGGCAAATCGCCTTCCAGCGTGCCATCCAGCGTCAACAGCTTCCGCGTGACCTTCTCGCCCACCGTCTGCGGCCCGTCGCGGTCTTCGATGCAAAAGTACCCCTTCAGGAGATCGACAACCGGCAGGTAGCTCGTCGCCTTGCCATAGGGGGACGAACCGGCCTGCAGCACGAGCCAGCGTTGCACCCGATGCGAGTGCCTCACCTCCCAGACCAGCCGGGACTTGCCCATGCCGGCTTCCCCCACCAGGGCGATCACCTGCCCCTGGCCCGCCGCGGTACGCGCGAGCGCATGGCCAAGCGCCTCGAGCTCACTCTCGCGCCCGACGAACCGGGTGAGGCCTCGTGCGGCCGAGGTGTCGAACCGAGCCCACCGAGGGCGCGCGCCGATCATCTCGTAGACATCGATCGGCTGCTCCAGCCCCTTCACCGGCACCAGGCCGAGCGACCTCACCTCGAAATATCCCTCCGCGAGACGCAGCGTGTCCGCGGTGAGTCGCACGGTGCCGGGCGTGGCGAGCTGTTCCATCCGCGCAGCCAGGTGCGCTGTCTGGCCCACGGCAGTGTACTCCATGCGGAGGTTGCTGCTGATGGTGCCGACCACGACCTCACCCGAACTTAGCCCGACGCGGATCTGCACCTCGACGCCATGCGTGCGTCGCACCTTCTCGGCGTACCGCCGTATCGCGGCCTGCATGTCGAGGGCAGCGTAGCAGGCCCGTACCGCATGTTCCTCCAGGGCCAGCGGCGCCCCGAAGAGCGCCATGATCCCGTCACCCGCAACCCGGTTGACCGTGCCCTCGTAGCGATGGACCGCCTCCATCATGTGCTCGAGGACAGGGTCCAGCAGCTTCCGGGCCTCCTCCGGGTCGCGGTCCGCCAGCAGTTCCATCGAAGACTTCATGTCGGCGAAGAGGACCGTGATCTTCTTCCGCTCGCCCTCCAGCGCCGCCTTCGAGGTCAGGATGCGCTCCGCCAGATGCTCGGGGGTGTAGGCAACTGGCGGCGGGACTCGGTGCGCGGCAGGGTCAGCCAGTTGCCCGCCGCACGACCAGCAGAAATTCTTCCCGCCCGAGATCTCGGCGCCGCAGTGCGGGCAGGTTTGCGCAAGCCGCGCGCCGCACTCCTCGCAGAACCTCGCCCGCTCGGGGTTCGCAGCATGGCACCCCGGACACTGCATAGTTGCACTCCAGAAGGCGGGCGCAATTAGCACGCTTCCGGCCCTCGGGCCACTGGCATCGTGGGGAAGCTCAGGCCTCTATCTCTGCGATGTATCACGGCGCGGCCACCGCCTTGGCCGCAGAATTAGCCGACACTTGCGGTCGCGGAATTAGCCCGTCGTGAGTTTGAAGCGGCTCGGAGCTGTCCCAGCCACAAAGCTCATAGATGAAAGACAAACATTCCTCCCGACTCATGTCGGGTTTTGGCGCTCCAGGGCAGCGCGGTCCCAATTCGCCAGGGTCGCGGCGACTTCGTATGTACTTTGCATGAACGCGAGCAAAGTCTCGTCCGGAGATGCTGCCTGGCGGACATCATCATAGCGCAGGATGAACTGGCCCAGGCCCCGATCGTAGAAGGCGGCATCAGGACGCACAGGGGCGCCGGCGAAATCATCCGGTTCGGGATACGCATAGGAGTAGAAAGCCGGCTGTTCGATGCCGTCCCCGCCGGGCCAGAAGCCGCAACTGCTGACCTCGTGCGAATAGGCCTCGCGCGTGATGCGGTCGGCGGTCGGCTTCGACGGCGCCGCGCGGCCCGAGAACCGGGTCACCGCAAGGTCGAAGCTGCCCCAGAAGAAATGCACCGGACTCACTTTGCCGATGAACCGGGCGCGGAACGCAGTGAAGACCCGGTCGGCCTGCACCAGGATGCGCCAGAAACGATGTGCCTGATCAGGCACATAGCTGGCGTGCTGCTGGTCCGCTTCGAACGGGATCGGGTTCGGGACTTCCACCGGCATGGTCCAGATCCGGACGGGCAGGCCGAGCGCCTGCATCCGCCCCATGACCGTCATATAGAATGTGGCGACGCTCATTGGTTGCAAGGGGAACGACTCGGCAGTGCCGTCGCTCGTCTGGATGATCAGGCGATGGTCGATGAAGTCGAAGTCGATCTGGAAGGTTCGCGTGCCGTGGGGGATCGGCGAGGTCGTCAGGCCACGGCAGGTGACGTAGAGCGGCACCTCCCACCAATGGTTGATCAGCGGCGCCTGCGCGAGGCGGATCTTGCCGATCACCTGCGTCCACATGTGAAGCGTGGCGTAGGTGTCTCGCCATTCGTCCAGCGGCAGGCTGGGCCAGGCGGGAGCGACGCTCATCGGCGCACGCTCAGGTTCGCGTCAGCAGTTCGAGAAGGTGCCGGTTGGGATCGCGGAAATAGACGCCTCGGCCGCCATGCCAGTTGTTCAGCTCCTTGTTCTCCGTGTGCCAGGGATCGCTGCCGTAAGCGATGCCGGCGGCTTGCACGCGCCCGAGGATCGCGTCGAACTCCGCGTCATCGACGTGGAAGGCGTAGTGGTGAGGCTCGAACGCCTCGGCGTTGTCGAAATCGAGGGTGAGCGTGGAGTTCACTTGCACCGGCGCGAAATGTCCCTGCGCCCCGTCATACGTGAGGCCGAAGATGTCGGCAAAAAATTTCGCCGAGGCGGCTTTGTCATGGGCAGGGACGATGGTGTGGTTCAGGGTGATAGCCATGGCTGCGACCTTCCTTACCGGCGTTGGTGGACGGGCACTGGTTTGATCTGCGCTGTTGTCCGATCGGACGCAAGGTCCGGCAGGAATTGATGAGCCCCTTCGGGGGTCAGCTTCGCCACATCCTCGGCGCCGAGAAAGCCCATTGCCTTCCTCCATTGTATCAAGCGGACACGGAGAACACCGAGTCCCGACGGAGTTTCACAGAGTCGACCCGGATCACATCGATTGGTCAGCGAAGCGCCAAGTTCTCCTCTCAGTGAAACTCCGTCGGGACTCGGTGCCCTCCGTGTCCGCTTGAGTGATGCACCGATATCCCGGCCACAGGCGATCGCTCCCCTATTCCGGCTGGTGCCGAGCGCATGAGCGGCGCCGCTCGCTCATGCTTGAAGCGGCGCCCGCCAGTTCGGTCAGTACTTGCCGATGAAGTCGCGCTTCCCGAGTTCGACGCCATTGTGCCGCAGAATCGCGTAGGCAGTGGTGACATGGAAGAAGAAGTGCGGCATCGAGAAGTGCAGCAGATAAACGCGCCCCTTCATCGAGCGCTGCTGCCCGCCTGCCGTCCAGACAACGTCCTTGTCCTCGGTCCCGTCGAGCTGGTCGCGGCGGAATCCCTGCACGAAGTCCAGCGACCGCACCACGCGGTCCTTCAGCTCGGCGAAGGATCTGCCATCCGCATCCGGGAACGACGGAAGCTCCACCCCGGCGAGGCGGCCGGGCGCATTGCGGCCGAAATCGCTGGCCTGCCGAACCTGCCGCGCCAGCGTGAACATGTCGGGGTACAGCCGAGCCTGTAGGAACGCGGACTCGTCGAGCTTCTTCTCCGCGGCATGAGCCGCCCCCTTGTCGATGATCGCCGACAGGCTTCCAAGCATTTGCGTGAAAACCGGAACACAGGCATCGTACATGGAGAATGACATGCGATCGACCTCCCTGAGTAGCTGGCGGCAACGCCGGATTGCGTGCCGACCACCGATCGCAGTCAAGCCGATCGCCCGCCGCTGAGCAACGGAGCGGACCGGAGCAACATGTTGGCGCACCATGCCCATCTGCTCACCCACGTCGGCTACGGCGCGATCATGCTGGCGATCTGCATCGAGAGTCTCGGTATCCCGTTTCCGGGCGAAGCGACGCTGCTTGCCGCCGCGATCTATGCCGGTACCACTCACCGGCTCGACATCGCCCTGGTGATCGCCGCTGCCGCGGCCGGCGCGGTCGTGGGAGGCATCATCGGCTACTGCATCGGCCGCAGCTTCGGTTTCTGGCTGTTGACGAAATATGGCGGCCGGATCGGGATGAACGAACGGCGCATCAGGCTCGGCCAGTACCTGTTCCTGCGGCATGGCGGCAAAGTGGTGTTCCTCGGTCGGTTCGTCGCAGTGCTGCGCGCGCTGGCTTCGTTTCTGGCCGGCGCCAACCGGATGGCATGGCTACCCTTCCTGACGTTCAACGCCGCCGGCGCGGTCGTCTGGGCGGGCCTGTACGGTCTTGGTGCCTATGTCTTCGGCAAGGAGATCCACCGCGTCGCTGGTCCGATCGGTTTGGTGCTCAGCGTGGTGGCGCTGGTCGTGATCGTCGCCTGCATCGTATTCCTTCGCCGCAACGAAACCCGGCTGGAGGACGAAGCCGAGCGCGCGCTGCCGGGACCGCTCAGCGCGCTGCGCTGAGCGACGGGCGCGGCGAGCGGCGCAGTCGCGGCCGCTCGATGTCGGGCAGCAGCACGGTCAACAGTCCGATCAGCGGCAGGAAGCCACAAATGCGATATACCGTCTCGAGGCTGGTCGCGTCGGCAAGCTGACCCAGCAGTGCGGCGCCGAGCCCACCCATCCCAAAGGCAAACCCGAAGAACAGCCCGGCGATCGTGCCGACCTGCCCTGGCACCAGCTCGGTGGCATAGACCAGGATGGCGGAGAACGCCGAGGACAGGATCAGCCCAATCGCAATCGTAAGCACGCCAGTCCAGAACAGGCTGGCAAAGGGAAGCGCCAGGCTGAACGGGAACACGCCGAGGATCGATACCCAGATCACCAGCTTCCGTCCAAACCGGTCGCCGATCGGGCCGCCGGCAAACGTCCCGACCGCCATTGCACCGAGGAATATGAACAGGTGCAACTCGGCCGTCTGCGTCGAGACATGGAATTTCTGGATCAGGTACAGCGTATAGTACGAATTCAGTGCTGCCACGTAGAAGAATTTCGAAAAGATCAGCAGGCCCAGCACGACCAGCGCGCCGATGATTCGCCGCCGCGACAGCACAGGACGAAGCTCGGCGCCGGCCGCGTGCCGGCGTCCGCGATGGGCGGGCGCATTCGCGCTGTACCAGTGCCCGACCTGCGACAGCACCACGATCGCCAGCAGCGCCGCGGCGGTGAACCAGGCAATGCTGCCCTGCCCGCGCGGCACCACCACAAAGGCCGCGAGCAGCGGCCCGATCGCCGATCCGGAATTGCCACCGACCTGGAACAGCGACTGCGCCAGCCCGTGCCGCCCGCCCGAGGCCATGCGCGCCACCCGCGAGGACTCCGGGTGGAACACCGACGAGCCCACTCCCACGAGGGCGGCGGCAATTAGGATCATGTGAAAACTGCCCGCCCGCGACAGCAGCAGCAGCCCGAGCAAGGTGAACCCCATGGCGGCCGGCAGCGAATAGGGCATCGGCCGCCGGTCGGCCGCGAAGCCCACCAACGGCTGCAGCAGCGACGCGGTGAGCTGGAACGCCAATGTGATCAGGCCGATCTCGCCGAAATCCAGCCCGTACGACGACTTCAGCACCGGATACACCGCCGGCACCAGTGATTGGATCATGTCGTTGAGGAGGTGGCAGAAGCTCAGCGACAGCAGGATCGCGAAGGTCGTCGTCTCGGCCGCCGGTCGGGCGGTAGCGATGGCGTTTTCACTCAACGGGCAGTCTCGTTCTCGATCGTCGCACCGCACGATTAAGCCATTGCAAGGCGGGCCGACCACTGCGGGATGGCGGTAGCTGGTCTGCGTGCCACTGAGCGGCCCACCCGTCTGGCCGTGCCCGGCCCGGCCATCCGCGTGTTTCCAGCACCGCCGCCGGAGGCCTGGCCCCGCGATTTTCGCGGCAGATGCACGCGGGGCCACCTGGCGCGGCCTTCCGCTGCAACCAAACACGGTAAGCAAAGAACACTCTGATCACGGAGCAGCAGAATCAAATGCGGCTTCGCGCAAGCGCCATGAACTTCTTCTCCGTGCTAAAAGCTTTGCTTGCTGCGTGCGGGCACGACACCGCGCGGTCGCAAGCCGCGATTTGCCGAAGTCGGCAGCAGCATCAACCGGTTCGCGACGTATTCCCCGGCAGATCATTCAGCTTGTCGCTATCTGTGTGAAATCCGCGTGCGTCTTCTTACATCTGCGTTTAAAACACTTTCTTTTGCAACGATACCAGCAGCCCGTGATCGCGAGCATCACCGCGCATGCTACCGGCTCAGCAGAGCCGCCCCGCCCAATGCGGCAACAACCGCGATCATCGCAATGCCGAACGCATGCGCGTACGCCGTCGGCCCCGTACCCCCACCCAGCACGGCAAAGAACAGCGAGCCCACCGCCGCAACGCTGACCGCCGCACCGATCTGCAGCGTCGAATTCACCACCCCGGCGGCGAGCCCGCCCTGACGCGCCGGCACGTCTTCCAGGACCGTGTTGAAAAGTCGCGGCATCGCGATGCCCTGGCCGAAGCCGCCGACGAACACCGTCGCGATCAGCGGCCCGGCCCCCAACTGCAGCGCCACCACTAAAGCCGTCGCGGCATAGCCGGTCACTTCCACCATCAGACCGATGGTCAGCAGCCGGTGCGGCAGCCGCCCCAGCAACGGCGCGCTGGCCAGCGGTCCCACGAACAGCCCGACACCATACGGCAGCAGGCTCAACCCGGTGTGCAACGGATCGAGCCCGGCACCGTCCTGCCGCTCGATAGCGAACAGCAGGTAGAACGGCGAGGTGAAGAAAAACAGCGTGGCCACGAAGATGCCGCGGCGGAAGCTCTTCACCGCCAGCAACTCGAGATCCAGGAGCGGCATCCCGGCGCGTGCGCCGATCCGGTCCTCCAGCCGCAGGAACGCCCACATCAGGGGCACGCTGGCTGCCAGCATCACGAACGTCCAGGTTGGCCATCCCTGCTGCCGGCCTTCTGAGAGGGGCACGATCAGGCAGGCGAGCGCCACCGAGAGCAGCGCCGCACCGCCGATATCCAGCCTCGGCCGCGTGCGGGCGCTGGTTTCCGGCACCAGCAGCCAGGCACCGATCAGCGCCGCCGCTCCGATCGGCAGGTTGACCAGGAACACCGCCCGCCAGGCCAATCCCCAGGGGCTGAGCGCGACCAGGGCGCCACCGGCAAACTGGCCCGTCACCGCCGCCAGTCCCATCATCACGCCATACAGGCTAAGGGCGCGGCCGAGTTCCCGTCCCGCGTAAAGCGAGCGGATCGACCCCAGCACCTGCGGCGCGATCATCGCCGCCGCGACGCCCTCGGCTATGCGGGCGAGCACCAGCACGTTCGCCGACGGCGCGAAACCGCACATCGCCGATGCCGCGGTGAAGCCAGCCATCCCCAGTGCGAACACCCGCTTGCGGCCATAGAGATCACCCAGCCGGCCGCCGGTGATCAGCAACACCGCGTAGCCGGCGGAGTAGCCCGAGATCACCAGTTGCACCTCGGCGTTGCCCGCGCCCAGGCCGGCCTGGATCGAAGGCAGCGCCACGTTGACGATGAAGAAATCCACCGGCCCGAGGAAACCCCCGGCCAGCAGCACGACCAAGGCCAGCCAACGCGCGGCTGGCGAGAGCGTGGCCGCCGAGGGTCGTGTCTGCACCTGTGGTCCCTTGGGGGTCCTCGTTCCGGGCCGGCCGCCGACCCCTGGCGGCAGCGAACAACACGGCAATCGCGTAACGCCGTGCTGGCATTCAGGGCTATGATACCGGAGATGAATGCCGATCCGAAGGGCTACTACGCGCGACTCGCCGTGCCGCCCAGTGCCACGACGGAGGAGATTGCGGCCGCGTTCCGCCGCCGGGCGCGCATCGTCCATCCCGACGTGCCGGGCAGCGGCGACGCGGCGGCATTCGTCGCGCTGAAAGCGGCCTACGACGTGCTGGCCGACCCGTTGCGGCGGGCCGAATACGACCGCTCCAGCCTTCCCCCCTTTTCGCTGCCGGTGTGGGCCGCCGCCGGACCAGCGCCTGCAATGGCGCCCCGTCAGCAGCAGTCGCACCGGCAGCAGTTCGGATATTTGGGGTTCATCGTCTCGCTCAGCCTGCTCGGCCTGACCTCGGTCCTGGCGGTGCTGGCGTTTATCCGGCTCGCCGGCCCGTTCTCCGACTCCGAGCCACCCGCGCCAAGCGTTGGCGTCGCCCGCCAGGCGGCACCTCGGCCGCTCCCGCCCGTGCGGTTGGCCGGCAGCCCGACCCACTACGTGCTGCCGGGGCCCGGCCCCGCCATCCTGTGGCTGCGCGACGAGACCAGCCCGCGGCTGGTGCCGGCGGCCAGGCTCGCTGCGTTCACCACGGTGCACGCCGTTGCGTTCGTGCCGGATCGAGGGCTGATCGCTGTTGCCTTGGCGGGCGGCCGCCTGGGGTTCGTCGATGCCGCACGGCTGGCGCCGGGCGACGCGGCGGCAGCACGCCGGGCGTTCTGCGCCGACCAGTCCGGACCGCCTCCGGGCAACGCGGAACTGCTCGCCCGCAGCGGTTCCGGCGGGCAGTCCAGGCTATTGATCCGCAACGGCGGCGAGCAGCCGGCCGTGGTCAAGCTGCGCGACCTGGATGGGCACGCCCAGGCGATGGTGTTCGTTGCCCCTGGTGTGTCCGTGCGCGTGATGGGCCTGCCAGGCGGACCGTGGCACGCCGACGTAGCGGTGGGCGAACTATGGAGCCGCGCCTGCGCCCTGTTCGCCGCCGGCATGCGAGCCGAGCGTCTGACCGCCACGATCCAGCCCGGCACCGAGCTGACCCTGCCGACCGGCCCTTCGGGCGCCGCGGCCGAGGACATTCCCGACGAGGCGTTCCTTCACAACTGAATGACTCGTTGGATACGATCGTACCCCCACAAGCAGCGCGGAATAAGCAAGTGGACACGGAGCGCACCGAGCCCCGACGGAGTTTCACCGAGGAGAAAATTACCCACTTCGCGCGACCGGTGCGGTTTGTCCATCGCTTCCGCCGGGCCACGGGTTGCCCAAGGATCGATCCTTCCGACCCTTGCCATCAGAGCCACCTCAGTGAAACTCCGTCGGGACTCAGTGGACTCCGTGTCCACTTGCCTGAGCGCGCCCCCCACCCGGCAAGGAGAACCCCGCATGCCACATGCCCCGACGCAAGACGGAGTGCGGCTCTACTACGAGGAGACCGGATCCGGCACCCCCCTGGTCTTCGTCCACGAATATGCCGGCGACCTCCGAAGCTGGGAGCCGCAGCTTCGCCATTTCGGGCAGCGCTACCGAGCGATTGCCACCAACGCACGAGGCTATCCGCCGTCCGACGTGCCGCCCGCCGTCGCCTCCTATTCGCAGACGCAAGCGGCCGATGACATTGCCGCGGTGCTCGATCACCTCGGCATCGACAAGGCGCACATCGTCGGACTGTCGATGGGCGGTTTCGCCACCCTGCATTTCGGCTTCCGCCACGGCGGACGCGCCCGTTCGCTATGCGTGGCCGGCTGCGGCTACGGCGCCGAGCCGGCCCAGCGCGACCGCTTCCGCACCGAGGCCGAAGCCGTCGCGGCCTTCATCGACGAGCACGGCATGCAGGCTTTCGCCGAAAAATACGCCTACGGTCCGACCCGCGTGCAGTTCGAGAACAAGGACCCCCGCGGCTTCGCGGAATTCAAGCGAATGCTCGCGGAACATGACGCCGTCGGCGCGCGCAACACCCAGCTCGGGGTGCAGCGCGAGCGTCCATCACTCTACGATCTTGTCGATGAGATGCACACACTGACCGTCCCGACGTTGATCCTGACCGGCGACGAAGACTGGCCATGCCTGCAACCGGCGCTGCTGATGAAGCAGTCGATTGCCTCGGCGGCATTGGCGGTGATGCCCAATTGCGGCCATGCCATCAACCTCGAAGATGCCGACGAGTTCAACCGAATCGTCAGCAACTTCCTCGCGCAGGTGGACGCAGGTCGCTGGCCGGCCCGCGATCCGCGCGCGGTAAGCGCATCGATCACCGGGATCAGGTAATTTCAACCACCCGAGCGAATGACCCACGCAAAGCCGGCCATGACGCGGGGCAGGGAGTTATGTCGGAACAGGGCTCGGGTTTGCACGACCCGTCGCGTTCGCCCCCTCGCCGAGCATGAACGATCGCAATTGCAACCGGGCGCGATGCACACGGCTCTTCAGCGTGCCGATCGCGCAGCCCGTCTTCTCGGCCGCGGTCTCGTACGGAATTTCCTGCAACGCGATCATGAGCAGCGCTTCCCGCTGGTCCGGCGGCAGCCGATTGAGCGCCCAGGACAGTTCGCGCAAAGCCGTCCGATCCTCGTGCGACGCCGCGACAGGCTGCTCCGGCATGTTCTCCATGTCGGTATATTCGCGCTTGTTGCGGACGCTACTGATGAAGTGATTGAGCATGATCCGATGCACCCAGGCCGAGAAATTGGTGCCCGGGGTGAAGCAATTCTGCGCCAGCAATGCCTTGGCCGCGACGTCCTGGGTCAGGTCCTCGGCGGCGGCACGGTTGCGGGTCAACGCCAGCGCCCAAACGCGCATCCTGGGAAGAAAAGCGATCAACTGTTCATCGAAGTTCTGCGGCACGGCTGGCTCTCCTTGCCAAGGGCTTAGGCTGGCAAGGGACCTGTGTTGCATATACGCCGCCAGCAAGGACAAATGACGGGAGCTTGAAGCCGAAAGCCGGCGCCGGCGTTCAGTTTCTCCGTTCATGACCCTTACGTCACCAATTGGTGAAGACGTAAGCCGGTTCAACAGAAAAGGCCCGGCGCAACCGCGCCGAGCCTTCGATCCCGCACAGACGGCAGCCGTGCTACTGCTGCGTATTCGCGGTGGTACTGTTCGACGCGGAAGCACCATTTTGTGTGGAGCTCGAGCCCATTGTGGACTGGCTGCCGCGGGTGCCCGACATCGTCGATCCGGCCGAGTTGTTGGCCGTCACGCCATAGCTCGGTGGTTGCACCTTCGGCATGGTGGCCTGGGCCGCCGGTGGCGTGTGGCCATTCCCGCCGCCACCGCCGCTCCCGTTCGAGGCCCCCCCGGAGCTGGCACCGCCGGCGGCGGCGAGCGCCGGCCCGCACGAGATGGCGAACAGTGCCGCAGTAGCAAACATCAGACTTCTCATAACGGTTTTCTCCTTCGAGGCTGTCGGGGTCATCGTGCCACGGACCACCGACATAACAGGGCGCCAACGAAGCCGGCATCGGCCGGTTTTATTTGCAGACGCCGTGACGGCCCCGAATATGATCAGGAAACCGAGAGGCCCGTCCCCCGCTCGGGCAGTCGATAAACATCCGATAAACGTACATAAACGTAGGGCGGACGAAGTCCGCCATCGACGCTGCAATCAGCCGGACAACAACGCCTGCGCACAGGCATCCATGATCGATTCTGCATCGATTCCATATTCTTGATACAGACTCGGAATGTCGCCGCTCTGCCCAAAATGATCCGGCCCAAGCGCGATCACGCGCTGCCCGCTCACCGCGCCGAGCCAGGCGTGCGTCGCCGGATGACCGTCCAGCACGGTGACCAGCGCCGCATCCGGCGCGAGCCGTGCCAGAATCCCCTCGATATGACACGACGCATCTCGTCGGCCCGCGCGTCGGGCCCGCATGGCATCAAGCCAGTCGGCATGCAGCAGGTCGGGGCTGGTCAGCGCCAGCAGACCGGCGTCCGGCACTTCCGCACGCAGTTCGGCGAAAGCCGCTTCGGCCTCCGGCGCCACCGGCCCCTGATAGAAGATGGCGATGCGCGCACCGGGTTCAGGCGCAACCACCCAATGCGCGCCGGCAATAACGGAAGCGGGATCGAGCTCCCGCGCCGGCTGCTGGAGCTGGCGGGTAGAAAGACGCAGCCATACCGCCGAGCCGTCCGGCTGCTGGATATGGGCGAAAGCGTGGCGCAACAGGATCGCCAGCTCATCGACATACGCCGGCTCGAAGCTTGCCAGCCGGTCGGCCGCCATGCCGATCAGCGGTGTGTTGATCGACTGGTGCTGCCCACCTTCCGGCGCCAGCGTCAGCCCGGATGGCGTCGAGACCAATATGAAGCGAGCATCCTGGTAACAGGCGTAGATCAGCGCATCCAGCCCGCGATTGACGAACGGATCATAAACCGTGCCAACCGGCAGCAGCCGCGCGCCCGTCAGCGCATGGGTCAACCCCGCCGCACCCAACAGCAGGAACAGGTTCTGCTCGGCAATCCCGAGCTCGATATGCTGGCCGAGCGGGCTCATGCCCCAGCGCTGCGCCGAGGCCAGCTTGGCGTCCCGGAACACGTCGTTGCGAGTGTGACGATCAAAGATGCCGCGCCGGTTCACCCAGGGTCCCAGATTGGTCGAAACGGTCACGTCGGGGCTCGCGGTGACGATATGCTCCGCCAGTTCCTTGAACGGCCCCTGCCCGCGGCCGATCTCCGCCAGCATGTCGCCGAACCCGGCCTGCGTGGACAGCTTTCGTCCGGCAGCCTTGGGCATCGGCAGTGCCGCCGGGACCATGATTGCCGGAGCTGTCAGCGCGCGTCCTTCCGGTGTCAGCTTCGCCGCGAACGGACAGCCTTCAAGAAATTCCGCCAACTCGGCTGCCGGCAGATCGAGCCCTTCGAAGCGGTCCCACTCGTGGCCCGGGCGGATCCCCATCGCCGCCCGGAACCCCTCCATCTGCTCCTTCGTCATCATGCCGGCGTGGTTGTCCTTATGGCCGGCGAACGGCAGCCCCATGCCCTTGATCGTGTACGCAATGAAGCAGGTCGGCTGATCGCCTTCAGCCTCCGCTGTCCGCAGCGCCTCGATGATCGACGCGATGTCGTGGCCGCCAAGATTGGTCATCAGCGTCGCCAGCTCGTCGTCCGACAGCGGATCGACGATGGCGCGCACCGCACGCGAGCGTCCGAGATCAGCAAGCACCGCCTGCCGCCATGCCGCCCCGCCCTGGAACGTCAGCGCCGCATAGAGGCTGTTCGGGCAGTCGTCGATCCACCGCCGCAGCGCATCGCCACCGGGTCGCTCGAACGCAGCGGCCAACTTGCGGCCGTATTTCAGCGTGACGACATTCCAGCCCATATCCCGGAACAGGCCCTCGATGCGCCCGAACAGCCGGTCGGGCACCACCGAATCGAGGCTCTGACGATTGTAATCGACGATCCACCAGACATCGCGGACGTCGTGTTTCCACCCCTCCAGCAGTGCCTCGTAGATATTGCCCTCGTCGAGCTCGGCATCCCCGGCGACCGCGATGTGTCGGCCCGGCGGAAGATCGGTGCGCCCCAGCCCATGCAGCCGCACATAATCCTGGATCAACGCCGAGAACGTGGTCATCGCCACACCAAGCCCGACCGAGCCGGTGGAAAAATCGACCTCGGGTCCGTCCTTGACACGCGAGGGATACGACTGCGCCCCGCCAAGCGCCCGCAGCCCCTCCATCTTCGCGATGCTCTGCCGCCCGAACAGATAGTTGATAGCGTGGAACACCGGCCCCGCATGTGGCTTCACCGCGATCCGGTCCTGCGGCCGCGCGATCTCGAAATAGAGTGCCGCCATGATCGAGATCACCGAAGCGCAGGACGCTTGGTGCCCGCCCACCTTCAACCCGTCCCGGTTCGGCCGGATATGGTTGGCATGGTGCACCATCCAGGCAGACAGCCACAGCAGCTTGCGCTCGAGCTGGTGCAATATCTCGAGCCGAGAATCAGTGGTCGGTGGTCGGTGGTCAGTGGTCAGTTCCTCCGTCGCCCTATCGATTGACCGCTGATCGCTGACCACTGACCACTCCCTCATCCGCGTCGCCTTGTCGACTGACCGCTGACCACCGACCACTGGCTACTGCTGATAAGGCGGCGCACCGCGCTCGATGCGTTGCGCTTGCCGTCGCCGGCATAGTCTTCGTGCCAGTCCTCGATCTTCGCCAGATCGTAGAGGTAGTTGACCATCAGCGTGGCGCTTTCCCTCGCCCCCTTCTCCGAGGCGTCGCCGCACATGTTGATGCGTTCGATGCGGGCGCCGTTGGACAGATGGAAATGCCCCACCGGATCGCGGGCGCGCTTGCCGTTCGACTCGAGCAGAAGATAGCGCGCGCAAAGCCGGACCAGCGCCGGCTCGGCAGCGCGCACCAATGTCTGGTCACGCCACCAGGACCGGCGCGCAAGCAGCTCCGCCAGACCTTCGGCCCCCGTTGCCGCGCGCAGTGCTGCGGACTCCTCTTCGCTCAGCAGTCCCGGCTCCGCCGCCGCGAGCTTGGGGTCGAGCCACCGCCGAAAACCCGGGATCGGGGAAAGTGTCGCGAACGTCTTCAGATTGCGAAACTCGCTCGCAAGCTGTTCCGCCACCTGCTTGATCAGGAAATTGCCGAAGCTGATTCCCGCCAGGCCACGCTGGCAGTTGCTGATCGAATAGAAGATCGCCGTATCGGCCGAGCGTGCATCCAGCACCGGCGCCTTCTCGTCCAGCAGGCGCTGCACGTTGCCGGCCAATCCGTTCACCAGCGCGACCTCGACGAAGATCAGCGGCTCGGTCGGCATGCGCGGGTGAAAGAAGGCGTAGCAGCGCCGATCGGAGTCGAGCCGGTTCTTGAGGTCGCGCCAAGATCGGATCTCATGCACCGCCTCGTAGCCCACCAGCTTTTCCAGCAGTGCCGCCGGACTGTGCCAATCGATGCGTTGCAGTTCGAGGAAGCCGACATCGAACCACGCCGCGAGCAGGCCGCGGAGATCGTTCTCGAGCGCTGCGAGCAGATGATCCTCGTTGCGGTGGTCGAGCAGGAAGGCGCGCAGATCGACCAGGAATTTGCGCCCGTCGGGGATGGTGGTGAAGCGGGTCAGCAGCTTAAGGCGGGGCGGCTCCAGGGCGCGCCGCAGATTGGCCTGGGCGACCGCGCGCTCGGCCGGGTCTTGCGCCTGTTGCACGGCGGCATACGCGGTGGCCACTGCTTCCGGATCAGAATCGAAGCTCGCCAGCGTCCGCAGGAAATCCTTCTGTCCGTCCGCGTCGAGGCCAAGATACGTCTGGGCCAATCGTGCCGCGCGGTTCCGCGCGCTGACCTCGCCCCCGCGGGAGCGCAGGCAGGCGCGCATCTGCGCCTCGATGCTGTCATCCTCCTCGGCCACGCCCGCCGCCATGTCGCGCCAGACGGCGGTGAGGCGACGGAGGGCACGATCGAATAGTCCCGGTGGGGCGGCGGCTTCGCTCATTCGGGGCTCCTGGGCGATCAATAGAGTATAGGCACAGTACTGCTGCGCGCGCTCGTGACAGACGTGCAGTGCCGCATCGCGTCGGGTTCAGGGGCGCAGCGCGGCGAGCAGATCTTCGGCGATCATCCCCGGGCCGGCGCGCTCGGCGGCTGCGCCGTGCAGCCAGGCGGCGGCGCAGGCAGCTTCCCAGGCCGGCATCCCCTGCGCGAGCAGCCCGGCGATGATGCCCGAGAGCACATCGCCCGCGCCGGCAGTGGCCAGCCACGGGGGTGCATTGGCGTTGATTGCCGCTCGTCCGTCGGGGGATGCGATGATCGTATCGCTCCCTTTCAGCAGCACGACGCTGTTGGTGCGCCGGGCGGCTGCACGGGCGGCGCCGAGCCGATCGCTGCCCGGCGGCCCGAACACGCGGCTGAACTCTCCGGCATGTGGGGTCAGCACCGCGGCCCCGGCGAGTGCATCCGGCTGCCCGGCAAAAGCGGTGAAGGAGTCTGCGTCCGCAACGACCCGACGATGCGCGGCGAGCAGCGCGGGCAACGCCTGTTTGGCTGCCTCGGCGCCAAGCCCCGGGCCGCAGACCCAGACGAGGCGGCGTTCGTCCGCGAGAAGCCCGGCCAGCGGTGCATCGGTCACGATGACGCCGGCCGATCCGGTCCGGTAAGCCTCGGCGCCGTCATGTGTCGTGGCGATTGTGACCATGCCGGCACCCGCCCGTCGGGCGGCATCTGCTGCCAGACGGGCGGCGCCGGTCATCGCCGGACCGCCAAGAACGGTGACATGGCCGCGGCTGTATTTGTGTCCCGAGGCGGTCGGGCGAGGAATCCGCCACAGTTCCGGCAGGTTGGCGAAGGTGGTCGGACGCACCTCGCGCAGCGCTGCGTCCGGCAACCCGATATCCGACAGCACGATCTCACCGCAGAGATCGCGCCCAGGCAGCAGCAGGTGTCCCGGCTTGAGACGGAAGAAGGTGACCGTCAGCTTCGCAGCGGGCGCGAAGCCACGGACCTCGCCGCTACCGCCGTCAACACCGCTGGGCACATCGACGGCGACGATGCGCCGCGCCGCTTTCAGCGTGTCGGCGGCCAGGCCGTCGACATCGCGCGCGAGACCGGCGCCGAACACCGCATCGATCACGAGTTCGGCACGCGCCGCGGCCGGCGGGGAGAAGGCTGCTTGTGGACCGCGCCACCGGCGGGCGGCCTCGGCGGCATCGGAGCCGTCGCGCGGAGGCGCGAGGGCGGCGACGGCTGTCGGCCACCCCTCCTGCGCCAGCAGGCGGGCGGCGACATAGCCGTCGCCGCCGTTGTTGCCTGGGCCGCACAGCACCAGGGTGCGGCAGGGCCGGAAGCGCGCCCTCAAGCCGCGGGCGACCGCGCGTCCGGCATTTTCCATCAGTGTTAAGCCAGGCACGCCAAGGCCGGGCGAGAGAGCATCGGCGCGAGCCATCTCGGCCGGATTCAGGAGCTCAGGCCGGCCGGCGAGGCGCCGCAACCAATCGGTTCGGAATTGGGGATCCGCCATGCCAGGAATGTATCGGCGGATAGCTGCGATGGAAGAGCAACCCTGACCATGCTCCCGGCTGATCGCAAACTTTGCCATATCGGAAGGAGAAGCTGCTTGATCGCATCTGAAAGCATACGCGCGTTGGTTTCACCTGGTGCGACTTTCGGCCCGCAATCATAATGCCTCTGCGCCCTCTGCGCCTCTGCGGTTAGACTTCTACCTTCTTGCTGGATGCCAGGTGGCCTTGACGACTTCGGCATCTCGCGCGAGCACCGCGAGAAATCCTAAGGACACGACTCATGCTCACGCGCCGCCACTGGCTTGCCGCGACGGCGGCTGCCGCATGCCTTGCCGCCGGAACCGCAAGATCACACGCCGCCGACCCGAACGTCCTGTGGCGGATCGTGCACGACCGGTGCGTTCTCCATCAGGCGCAATTCGGTGTCCCGCTCCCCTGCACCGCCGTCGATCGGGCAGGCGGCTATGCCATCCTGAAGGACATCGAAGGCGCCACGCAGTTCCTGCTGATCCCCACCGCCCGCGTCACCGGTATCGAAGATCCGGCAATCCTGGCGCCCGGCGCCCCGAACTACTGGCAGGCGGCATGGGACTCCATCAACCTAGTACTACAGTTGCGAATGCTGGCGGGTGCGGTAATGCGCCTCGGCGGCACGAGCTTGGTGAAGTCTTCGCCATCGCGACCAGGCGGTAACGAAGGCAAGCCTGGCAATTGGGTGGAACAGCAA
>Ga0335075_10002804_pt1 | contig 27856 bp, 26 predicted proteins | sample Lox_Sample_24_FD_206723 | JGI IMG/M metagenome (GOLD analysis project Ga0335075, IMG submission 206723) | Soil microbial communities from Loxahatchee National Wildlife Refuge, Florida, United States - Lox_Sample_2.4 | ecosystem: Environmental > Terrestrial > Soil > Wetlands | place: USA...
ATCGGCGCTAGGCGCGCCTCAACGGGTCAGCCGCAGGACTGGCGTCATCGCGCCATAAAGGGTGGTGTCCGAGAGGTGTCCCTAGGGACTTGAACCCCCATGTGTCCGAGGACCGACACGCACCTTATATACATGATCGACATCGCTCTGACCACGGAGTTCGCGATTGATGTCGGCAGTGTGCGATGACCGGCGATGTCAGCCTGCGCGAATCAGGCTGGGACCTACCGCGTTGTCGCGTTCTCTCCCGGATGCTTCCCGTTCCAGTGGAGAGTGGTCCGATTCCTCTGTGGCTGGACCACCCGAAACGCGATTTCTACATCCAGGCCCCCTGTCTTCTGTGGGTAGAGCGTCAGGTCAGCTCCGTGCGCGGTTGCGATGGCCTTGACGATCGAAAGACCGATACCCAGTCCGCCGTCCGTGCCGATCCGGCCGCTCGACGCGCGCTGGAACGGCTGCAGCAGTCGGCTGACCTCATTCGGCGCAACAACCGGCCCGGTGTTGGTCACTTTGAAGAGGGCTGCTTCCCCTTGTTTGCTGACGGCGATCTGGACATTTCCGCCGTGGACGTTGTACCGGAGCGCGTTCTCGACGAGATTAGTGCTGAGACGCTCAAGGAGTGGCGCGTCACCGAACACGATTGCTGGTTCGGTCCAGATGTGGAGGTGCAGGCCCCGGTCGGCGGCGTCCGCCTCGTGAACGCGAGTGACCTCAGTGACGATGGCCGCGAGGTCTACCTGCTCGCGGTGCTCCAGGCCCCGCTGGCTTCGGGCCAGTGTGAGGAGCGCCTCGATAAGCTGCTCTTGCTGGCGTCCGGTTTCGATGGCCTCCTCGCACGCCGATCGGAGGGCGTCGAGAGTGAGCTCCGGATCCGAGAGGGCTACCTGAAGCGTCGCCCGCGACACAGTCAGCGGGGTGCGCAGCTCGTGGGAGGCGTTGGCGACAAAATTCCGTTGGGCACCGAACGCAGCCTCGAGCCGCGCCAGCAATTCGTCGATGGTGTCGCCAAGGTCTTTGAGCTCGTCCCGAGGACCTGGCAAGGCAAGCCGCTGGTGAAGGTCGTCCTCGGAGATCTGCTGGGTCATGTTGGTCATCGTCCGCAGCGGTCGCAGGACTCGTCCGGCAAGAAGCCACCCGGCCGCCACCGAGACGACCGTCATGACCGCGAGGGCGATGCCCGACCCCACGAGCAGGGCGTGCAGGTCCAGGCTGCGCTGTTGCAGGACTAGCTGCGTACTTCCTCCATGAGGACCAGGGACGGCCTGGACATTCGACCCGGACGGTGCGCTGCCCGCGTTGTCGACCAGCACGTAGATGATGGTGAGCAGGGCGACGCCCGAGGCGAGAAACACCCCTCCATAGAGAGCGGCGAGACGCCCGCGTACGGTCGTGCGAGGGCGGAAGAGATGGTGGATCGACTCGGCGGGGTTGCGACGGAGCGGCATGGCAGCGGTCAGGCGATCCGATAGCCGGACTTGGCCACCGTTTCGATGACAGGCGGCGCGCCGATCTTGGCCCGCAGTCGGCTCATGGTGGTTTTGACCGCTTGGGTAAAGGGATCTGCTGCCTCATCCCATACCTTGTCCAGGAGCTGCTCGCTAGAGACGACAGAGCCCTGGGCTCGGAGCAGGATCTCCAAGACGGCGAACTCTTTCGGGTTCAGCGCAACGTCTCGCCCTCCGCGGGTGACCTCGTGCCGGGCCACGTCCAACATGAGGTCGCCCCGAACGAGGACCGGCGGCACTGACCGGCCCGGGCGACGCGCAAGTGCCTGGACCCGGGCCACCAGTTCGGCGAACTCGAAGGGTTTGGACAGGTAATCGTCCGCACCCAGCCCGAGGCCCTCGACCCGGTCGCGAATGGCACCGGCAGCGGTGAGCATCAGCACCCGGGCGTCGCAGCCATCTGCCACCAGGGAACGGCACACCTGGTCGCCATGCACCCCGGGGATGTCACGGTCGAGAACCACGACGTCGTAGTCCGCGCCCTCCGCGTGCGCGAGGGCATCGTGCCCGTCGAAGGCCACATCAACCGCCATGCCTGCCCGGCGCAGGCCAGTCGCCACTGCGATCGCGAGCCTGGGGTGATCCTCGACTACCAGCACCCTCATTCTCTCACCTCACCGGAACGGCCCTGGCGGAAAGCCCGAGGCCCAACGCTAAGCCTCAGAATGCCACGCCGTCGGTTGCAAAAAAGAAACTGTGTTACGGCGTTACAACCACGCCTCGCGTACAACGCTGCCATGAGCTACACGGTGAACGGACCACACCCGGACGCGAAATCTCTGCGCGGTCATGCGCGCGAACTTCTGGCCGTTATGGCAGCAATCGGTGTGCTGGCGACAGCAACGGCGTGCGGCGGCAGTGCCTCGTCCTCGTCCGGATCTGCCTCGGGAGGTTCGACGAATCAGATGCTTGCCTATTCGCAGTGCATGCGCGCGCACGGTGTGCCGGACTTCCCCGACCCCGATGCCTCAGGGAATATCCAGGTGCGCCCGGGGAGCCCGAACGATCCGATGAACGGGCCCCAGGAGCAGGTGGCCAATGACGACTGCCAGCACCTGCTACCCGGTGGCGGCACGTCTAGTACTGGAGCGAACCAGCAGGAAGTCAGCCAGGACTTGAAGCTCGCCCAGTGCATGCGCGCCCACGGCGCTACTAACTTCCCCGACCCCACAGTGTCCGGGAACAGCGTCTCTTTCCAGGGCACCTTCTATTACCGCTCGCCGCAGTGGCAGCGGGCGGAGCAGTCCTGCAAGTCGCTGGCACCCGCCGGGTTCGGGCACTCATGAGCGAGACCGTTTCTCATGGCCGGGAGACGGGCCAGCAGGAGATCACCGAAGTGGCCGCGGAGCGTGGTGAGTCACATCGACGCGGCTGGGGCCGGTACGTGGTCGCCGCGGTCGTGGTTCTGGCGGTAATGGGCGCAGGGGCGGAACTTGCGGAATTGGCGGGGGCGTTCCAGTCTTCTGGCTCGTCCGGGAACGGGAATGGGCAAGGGGACCCTGCGCCGGCGACGCAGCCCGTGGTGCGGGAGGACCTGTCGTCGCAGACGCCGGTGAACGCGACCCTGGGATACGCGGGATCGTATACGGTGCGGGGGCAAGGCGGCGGGACGCTGACGTGGCTGCCGTCGGCGGGCCAGCTGATCGGCCAGGGGCAGGTGCTTTACCGGGTGGATAACGGCAGCCCGGTGGCGCTGCTTTACGGGGCGGTGCCGGCCTGGCGGACGCTGGATGAGGGTCTGACCGGCGCGGACGTGGCCCAGCTGAATCACGACCTGGTGGCGCTCGGCTATGCGAACAGCTCCGACATCAGCGCGCTCGGCTGGGATTATTTCTCGTGGGAAACCGCATATGGGGTGCAGAAGCTGGAGTCGGCGCTGGGAGTCTCCAGCCCGCCGGGGTCGCTGCCGCTGGGCTCTGTGGTGTTCGAGCCGCAGGCGATCCGGGTCAGCAACGTGCTGGGCAGCCTGGATACCCCTGCGGCCGGGCCGGTGCTGGCGGCTACCTCGGACCAGCATGTGGTAGTGATCGGCCTGGATGCCTCGCAGCAGTCGGAGGTGGTGGCAGGGGACGCGGTCGCGGTCACCATGCCGGATGGCGCCAGCACGCCGGGGGTGATCTCCGCGGTGGGCACGGTGGCGTCCGGGACGGGCAGCACAGCGACGATCCCGGTCACGGTCACGCTCACCCATCCGTCGGCGGCAGGGAGCCTGGATCAGGCTCCGGTCACGGTGCAGATCACGACCGCCACCGTGCACGACGCGCTGGCGGTGCCGGTGGGGGCGCTGCTGGCCCAGGCCACGGGCGGGTACGCCGTCGAGGTGGCCGGGGCGGGCGGGTCGCGGCGCCTAGTCCCGGTGACAGTCGGGATCTTCGACGACAGCTCCGGCCTAGTGCAGGTAGCCGGAGCACTGACGCCCGGGCAGCACGTCGTGGTACCCGCGACATGAGCCGCAGCGCGCAGGCATCCCCCGCCGCGGCGGTCCGCGGCGGCCCGGCGGTCCAGGACCGGCCACCTCCCGTGCTGGAGCTGGCAGAGGTGTCCAAGGTATACCCGGGATCGCCGCCGGTGCGGGCGCTTGACATGGTGAGCGTGTCGGTGGCGGCCGGCGAGCTCGTCGCGGTGGCCGGCCCGTCGGGATCAGGCAAGACCACGATGCTGCATCTGATGGGCACCCTGGACCGGGCGACCAGCGGAGTGGTGCGGGTGACCGGCCTGGAGACAGCGCAGCTGCAGGACCGGGAACTGTCGGCGCTGCGGGCACGGCGGATCGGGTTCGTGTTCCAGCAGTTCTTCCTTGCCGAGCAGCAGAAGGTGATCGACAACGTTGCCGACGGCCTGCTGTACGCGGGCGTCCCGCGCGCCGAGCGGCGCCGCCTCGCGACCGCCGCGCTGGCCCAGGTCGGGCTCGGGCACCGGGCAGGTGCCAGGCCGACCCAGCTGTCGGGTGGAGAACGGCAGCGGGTGGCGGTGGCCCGGGCGATTGCCGGCCGCCCGCCGGTGGTCTTGGCCGACGAGCCGACCGGCAACCTGGACTCGGCCACCGGCGCGTCGCTGCTCGCCCTGCTGGACGAGCTCAACGCCCAGGGCACCACGATCATCGTCATCACCCACGACCATGCGGTAGCCGCCCGGATGCGGCGCCGCATCGAGATGCTCGATGGGCACATCACCAGCGACACCGGCCCCGAGCCTGCCGCGAACGAGAACCGGCCGGTCCGGGAAGGACACCCATGACGACCACATTCCGTTCAGCCCCCGCCCCTGCCCGGCTGCGGCCTAGGGACCTGGTCGGCCTAGCCAGCGTCGGGCTGCGAACCCGGAAGTTGCGGGCAGCGCTGTCTGCGCTGGGGATCGCGATCGGAGTGGCCGCGATCGTGGCCGTCCTGGGCCTAGCCAGCTCCTCCCAGGCTGGGCTGCTGACCGAAATCAGCCGCCTGGGCACCAACCTGCTGAGCGTTACCGACGGGCAGGACTTCACCGGGCAGCCCGCCGAGCTGCCCGACGCCGCCCCAGGAATGATCGGCGGCCTGCCCGGCGTCACCGCCGTCCAGTGCACCGGCGTCGTCAGCGCCAGCGCCTACCGTAATCCGCTGATCCCCTCGATCAACACCAACGCGCTGACCGTGGCCGCCTCCAGCCTGGACCTGCCCCCGGTTGTCGGCACCTCGGTGGCCGAGGGCAGATACCTTAACGCCGCCACAGCCAGCAAGCCGGTCGCGGTGCTTGGTGCCGTCGCCGCCCAGCGGCTCGGCATCGACCGCATCTGGCCGGACGAGCGGATCTGGGTCGGCGGCCAGTGGTTCTACGTGACCGGCATCCTCAACCCTGCCACCCTCGCCCCGGAGATCGACTCCTCTGTCCTGATCGGCTTTCCCGCCGCCGAGCACTACCTCGGCTTCGACGGGCACCCCACGGAGATGTATGTGCGGGCCGCCAACAGCAAGGTCACCACTGTCGACAACCTGCTCGCCGCTCAGGCAAACCCGGAAAACCCCAGCGAGGTCGACGTATCCCAGCCTTCGGCCGCGCTCACCGCCCAGATCGACGCCGTCGGCGCGTTCAACACCCTGTTCCTCGGGCTGGGCGCCGTCGCGCTGCTAGTCGGCGCGGTCGGCGTCGCCAACATCATGATCATCTCCGTGCTTGAACGCCGCCAGGAGATCGGGCTGCGCCGGGCTTTGGGCGCCACTAAAGGTCAGATTCGCACCCAGTTCCTGGCGGAGGCCATCTTGCTCACTCTGGCCGGCGGCGCCGCCGGAGACATTGTCGGCTCCGCCGCCACGGCCGTCTACGCGCACGCCAAGGGCTGGGCCATTGTCATCCCGCTCGAGGCCTGGATAGGCGGCCTGGCGGCCACCTTGCTTATCGGCGCCCTCGCCGGGCTGCTCCCCGCTATCCGCGCCGCCCGCCTATCACCCACGCAGGCGCTATGGACCCTGTGAGCCGTGCCCCGCCGGATCACATTCCAGAACCGTCACCGGACCAGGTGCGGTGGCTGACCCTCTATGGCTGGACTGGCAGGCCAATTACTTCAGTGATGCCCGCGACCCTGCCAATTTCGCTAATGCGAACCTTGGCGGCAGCTAGCGTGGTCCTCTTTCGAAAAAAGTGTCCAAGGGGCGACTGCACCAAGAAGCCCAAGCTCATGCCTCTTGGCCCGCGATTTTGCGCTTGACAGTGGTGCTCGATGAGGCGGCCGATTGAATCATCAGATGGTCGACAGCGGGTGCGGTAGTTAGGGTGCGGTGGTAACTGCGGTCGCGTCGTACGAACATGCCTAACGATCTCGTGCTGTCGCACGGTGAGTCCTTTGCTGCAAGCAGGGCGCATATGTTGCCCTGAAGCACGAAGTAGGGCATCACGGGCCGCTTCGATGACCTACGACAGCGTCCAGGGTGCCGGGCCGTGGTGAACCGTAGCCAGGATCCAGGCGTTTCCCGAGAAGGGCACTAGCCACTGACGTAAGGCATCGGGCAGGTGAGGTAAGGGGTGCGGGTCGATGAGGCGGACCCGGCAGACGAGCCAGACGATGTCGGCATGGCCGGGAACGCCAGACCGTCCGATAAACCGGACGCTACTGGCAACGACCTGGAAATGGAAGCAAGCAGCGAAGGTCATCCCGGCTCGTCCCCTGCCCTTCCCGACGCGGCCTTGCGGATTGAACGAACCCTGGCTCACCGCGCCAAGGTCGAAGCCGTTTGCCGTCAGTACGACCTTGAACAAGGCAATGGCATGGCAAAAGAGCCCAAACGCGAAACGGTCACCTTTGCGATGCGCCGTGTTGAGGCCGAAGACCCGCATCGCCACCCGGCAAGCCCCGGGAGCCGGCCGACCGAAGAGGCCGGGCTCGCCGAGGCTGGCGACGGCAACGCCTCGCTCGCCCGGGGCGGATCGTGTCTACGGGGCCACGGCGGGACGAGTAGAGACCCAGGCCTCCCGGGCGGCGGCAGCGAGTTCCATGAGACCGCCGCTGGAGACGCGGCCTCCGTCCATGATGACGGCCTGTACTGTCCTGTGTCAGAGTTGAGGGGAGACGAACCTCGCACTGCGGAACAGCTGATGAAGTCCCCGGATTTCACAGGTAAGAATCTCCGCGGATTCAAGGACACCGACAATCCGGATTTCATTGATGACTACAAGCGTACGTACGACGCGGTGGCCGGGCCTACGGCCTGGACCAGCCCTCGCCTTAACATGGACAGGATGCTTAACCAGATCCAGAGACACATATACGACAAGGACGGAATCGACTTCACCGTGCTGGACCTAACGGGTGCGTCGGGCGCTCAGATAGATGAAGTATTCAAGAGTCTCGATAAGTGGGCATCGAATCCGGAAATGCACCCGAAGAATAAACTTATCATTTTGGGAGGTGGCTACTGATGGCCGCAGACGTGATATTCACTGAAGAGAGCCCGTGGTACACGAACTCGCACACATGGGGCCGGATTACGGAGTACGCCTCGAACCGCGCGGATGAACCTGCCTCGGGCGATCGCCAGGACTATCTGGACACCCTCGGAGTTGACTTCACCTTTATGCCCGATGACAAGGCGGTGGAAGTCGCAAGCTGGCTTTCCGGGGTCATCGAGCGGATGCTTGCCGAAGGCAAGATAGGGTCCGGCGAAACGGATCGAGAGCACGCGCAGGCACTGATACGCAAGTTGCACTCTGAAGTGCAGCTCAGGGCGGTCCGAAGGTAACGCGTCATCCAAATATCCACCCCGGCCGCCCAGTCACGTGATCCGGGTTCGTGGGCTGCAGCGGGTGTTTCAGGTGGGGAAACGGTCTACCCGGAGTACCGCGACCTCTCGCTGCGGGTCGAGCAGGACGTAAGTCACCGAGATACCGTTGTAGTCCCAGACATACATGTTGCCGGCCTGGCGGAGCATCCGGCCGTTGTCGGGCGTGAGCCGCAACACCTCGTAGATCTCCAGGAGGACGTCAACCTCAGCATCGGACAGGTCGTCGATCTGGGCCTCGGCGATGTCGCTGCCCATGCGGACGGTGTACACCTACAAGTGGGTCCCGCGCCGGCTCAGAACCTCAGCCAGGGTCGGGCCTGCCGGGCGCACGCCGGACTGAATCTGGTCGGCTTCTTCGTGCATGCGCTGCCAGCCGGCCGGGTCGGCGGCCGCCCGGGTGGCGATGCGCCACCAGCCGGACAGGAAGTCATCTAGGGCGCCTAGGTCAACGACGGGGGCCTGAGCGATCGCCTGAAGCTCGGCGTCGAATGCCGCGATGTTGGCGGCAGGCAGCGCCGCTCGCACGGTGGTGAAGGTCCGCTCGATGCTCGGGTGGGGGCGGTCGTGCCACTGGACGGTCATTACGGCGCCTCACCTCCTATCGGCTGCCGCGTGCCATCTAGCTTATCGGCCAGAGGCCGACAGAACCGCCATAGCGAGCGGGTTTGGTTTGCTTCCTTCGCGGGCCAGCCCTGGCTTGACTGTCGCTGAGGCGTCCTTCCTAGAACCTGGAGTCTTCCTTCAGCATCACCGGGGATCGTCAGACGGAGAGGAGGCCAGCGGAATGGCTGCAGACGGCGGCCTTGAGGAGTAGGCCGCCAGCTTGGCGTCTCCCCCCGCGCAGCGCTGCGTGACGCCCTCACGTCAGTGGACGTGCTAGCCAACTGATCAGGGCGAGCGTCGGTCGACCAGGATCCGCCTGCGATGGCTCGATGATGGGGAATCTCGGACGTTATCGTTTTGATATGTAAACCCGACCTAAACCCCCATGCCTCTGACCTGCGAAAATGTGCCGCGCAAAAGGGTCCGTGGCCTTAACCCATGCACATAGTCGCAGGTCAGGCGATAATCACGATGTGTCCGAGGGAGGACTCGGTCACCGCTCGTGGTGCTGCATCACCGAAACGGTGATCCATCACCGCTCCAAGCTAACACGGCACGGGACGGCCGGGCCCGCATTCCGCAGGCGACACGCGGCGGCAGCACCGGCCTGCCCGGCCGGGCCTGGCATGTGACCTGACCCTATGGGGGACCGGGCGGCAGGCCGGGCCCCCTTCCCTGCTCAGCCCGGTGAGATTTACGTTTCCGGGATGACAACGAGCTCGGGAAGGAGGCCCTCGATGTCTGTTTACGTCGGAATCGACGTCCACCGCAAGCGTTCCCAGGTGGCGGTGATCGATGAGCATGGCGAGGTGCTCGCCAACCGCAGCGTCCCGAACGGCGTGAAGCCGGTCCTGTCCGTGATCGGGGAGCTGCCGGCGGGGACGCCGGCGGCGTATGAGGCCGCGTTCGGCTGGGGGTGGCTGCTGGAGCTGCTCGAAGGCTACGGTTTCGAGCCGCACATGGTCCACCCGCTGCAGTGCAAGGCGATCGCCTCGGCGCGGCTGAAGAACGACAAGGTCGATGCGGCGACGCTCGCGCAGCTGCTGCGCGCGGACCTGCTGCCGGAGGCGTGGATCGCCCCGCCGGAGGTCCGCCAGCTGCGGGCGCTGCTGCGGCACCGGGCGCAGCTGGTGCGGCTGCGCACGCTGCTGCGCAACCGGGTCCGGGCGGTCCTGGCCGGCCATGGCTACGGCCGGCCGGCGGGCTGCTGGAACGGCGCAGGCCGGGCGTGGCTCGCCTCGCTGGAGCTGCCGGCGGTCTCCCGCGAGGTCATCGATGACGCGCTGGCGCTGATGGACGCCCTGCAGCAACCCATCGACCGGCTAGATGAGGAGGTGCGCCAGCGGGCCAAGGCCGACCCGCGGGTCAAGGTACTCACCCCGCTGCCCGGCGTGGGGATGGTCACCGCGCTGGTCCTGCTCGCCGAGATCGGCGACATCACCCGGTTCGGGTCGGCCCGCCAGGTGGCGTCCTGGGCGGGCCTCACCCCCACCGTCGCGGCAGCGACCGCACGGTCCACCACGGGCACATCTCCAAGCAGGGACCCGCCTGGGCGCGCTGGGTACTGTGCCAGGCCGCGCAGACCGCCAAGCGTCACCCGGACTTCGCTCCCGGCTTTGAGGCCCTCGCCCGCCGCCGCGGCCGGAAGATCGCCACCACCGCGGTCGCCCGCAAGCTCATCACCCGCGTCTGCCACCTGCTCACCGACCTCGCCGATGCCAGCCAAGGCGGTGCACCCAGCTAACGGGGAGGGTCGCCAGCCCCGGGCGAGCTCGCGTTTGCGCATGAGCCGGCCCCGCAGCCGCGCTCGATGACCTGACTGAGCAGCCCGGTCCCCGGATGACAAGGTCATGGCGCCCGCCCAGCCTGCGGGCAGGAGCCGAATGGGTGCATGTGAGACCACTCCGACAACTCAGCCACGACCGGGGAAGGCCAGCAAGCGATCGGATCCCCCAGCAAGACAACCCCACCAGGAAAGCCCACGTTCCTCGCTCCCGATCATCGGCCGCCGCTTGGCCGCGTCAAGCTCGTTCGTCCTCGCCTGCGCCTTGCAGGCGCACCGGCTCCGGGCGCTCCAGCTTGACCCGGCCCGCGCGACGGCACAAACCGGCAGCGACGAGGAAACGCGGCAACAGCAAGTCCCCAACCCGGCAATCGGCGTAACAGGCCACCAGGCTAATTCAGCACTGCCTCTTGACAACTGAGTCCCCCATGGGTACGAAAACGGGAAGCACCGTGACAGCCTCCTGCTGCTGCTCGCCCGTCCCCGCACCGCAGCCGCAGCCCCGTAAACCGGCCCCGACGACCTTGCCGCCGAGTTGAACCCCATCAGGCAATCCCCGGCGGCTTGCCGCGCCGGAGCAGACCAAAAACGGCGCCTTTCCGCGCACGGCGCATAGCTCACCAGCACGCAGCTGACAATGGCAGAGCCAGCGATCACGTCGCCTCCGATCCGCGGCACTCGTTGACGCACCGCCACCGCCGCTGGCGAGCTTGCGCGCGCGTACCCGCGTCCGTGGCCTGGCCCTACAGGCGACCGCCTCCGACGACGACAACATGGAGGCCGCCCTCGACCGCTAAGTCTCCCAGGCTCTCACCGTCCGGGCCAGGCGCTACCCCCGTACGGCCGCCGCCTTCGCCGCATCCGGCCCACCCGGCGACCGCGACAACGCCCTGGACTCCGGTATCGACCGCATCCTGGACGGCTTGGCGTGCTGATCGCTGCCCGCACCCGCTGACCCGAACCACAGCCCCTGGGATCATCGAGCGCTTCGGCCGCTTGGTCGGGCTCTGGACAGACGACCGCCGCGGTTTTGAGGCTGTAGAGAGTATTTGTCATGCTCTCATACCATTGCCTGGAATCCCTGAGTGTTAGGATGACTTTCGCATCAGGGAATTCGCTCATGAGGTCACAGTAATAATGGCACACCGGCCAGTCCACGGCCGCTCGGTACCGGGAAAACAACTCAGCCCAGTCCACCGGCTGCCCGGAATGGGCGATCCGCCACAGCCGCATATGGCCCGGGTTCTTGACGATCTCGGTCATGTGATAGCACGGCCCGAAACCCAGCTGCTCAAGCGCGAGCTTCAGCGACATAGTGCCGGTCCGGCCGAAACCTGCGCCGATGACCTCCAGCCGCCCGCGCCCCATCCTCGCCGATATATTCACCGCACCTGCCGTCACGGCGGTGCCATACCGCCGGACGGCAAGAGAAGAAGCGAAAGTGTGCACCAGCCAGATCAATCCCTGCTCTTTCCAGCCACTATTGCACGGTCGGCGCGGCTCTGCAAGACTCACCCTATTCTCGCCTATTGCGGCTGGGGTTGTTCCAGTGAAAGGACAGCCTGCAGGGGATAATGTTCCGGTTATGGACATGCGGAGGCGCCAGTGAGTGTTGCTGAACTCGCGGTGGAGGCGTGCGCGCTGGTGAAGCGGTTTGGCGCGGATGTGATGGCGCTGGATGGCCTGGACCTGCGGATCGCGGAAGGCGAGACCTACGGTCTGCTGGGGCCGAACGGCGCGGGGAAGACCACCACAGGCGCGCCGCGCCGCGAAGCTGCCCTGGCGTGCCCTCGGCCAGCAGCCGCCCGCCGCCGATGATTCCCACCCGGTCGCACAGCTGCTCGACCTCGTCCATGTCATGGCTGGACAGCACGATCGTCCGCGGACCGCCGCCCAGCTCACGGATCAGCGCGCGCATGTCGGCCTGCCCGCCCGGATCCAGCCCGTTGGACGGCTCGTCCAGGATCAGCACCCGCGGATCCTTCAAGATGGCCGCGGCCACGCCCAGCCGCTGCCGCATCCCGTAGCTATAGCCGGACACCCGATCCCCGGCCCGTTCGGCCAGCCCGGCCTGCCCGAGCACCACCTCCACGCGCCGATCGCCGATCCCGCACCGCCGGGCTAGCGCCCGCAGGTTGTCCCGGCCCGACAGGAACGGGTAGGTACCGGCGCACCGCCGGCCCGGCCGGTCCGCGCGGCGCCCCGGCCTGCTGGGCGGCGATGAAGTCGGCCTCGCTGACCAGCGCCGCGTGCGCTGCTGGCCGGGCTGATCGCCTGCGGCCGGTGCGGGCGGCGGCTGGAATCATGCTGGTCGGCCGGCAGGCCCGCGTACCGGTGCCGGCACGGCTACTCCAGCGCCACGGTCCCCGATCCGCTCCGGCCGAAGAACACCTACGTCCGCGAGGACCAGGTGCTGCCGCACCTGGCCGCCCTGGCCATCCTCCTCGCCGGTGATGCCGGGCAGGGTCCTGGTGGCCGGGCTCTGGCTCAGCTGACCGGCCCGGACGGGACCGCCGACCTGATCGGCCAGCTACGCGCTGCGGGCACCGTCCTGACCTATGACCCGGGCAACCGCACCCTGAGCGCCGGTCACCGCGACGCGGCAGCGGTCGTCATCGCCGACGACCGCCAGTACCGGGCCAGTGAGAGGAGGACCGCCTAGAAGAAACCGGGGAGAATAGAGCACTCGCCGCGGCCGGAGGCTGAGCGAGGGTAACGATCGAGCATGCCTGTGAACGGCCGCTCATGGGGATTTAACGTGTCCGAGACTTGAACACGCAAACGCGGGAGATTTCCCGGATCGGGGAATTCATACCAGCCAAGGTACACCGCTCCTGCTGGGAGTGGCAGGGCTTCTGGCACCAGACTGCATTTCCTTCGTATGCTCGCCCGCGAGAAAGTTCCCTGGCCTGGTCACCTTCGGTAATAGCGGGTCGGGTGGGATGCGCGCGAGATCCGGCGTTTTGATCTTCGCTGGCGGAATGGCCTGTTATTGCAGCACGCGGATGGCGCACCGGGAGCCGGACGCATTGGCCAGGCGCTGATCAGCGGTCAGTAGCTCACAGCTCAAAGCTTCAGCGAGTGCGACGTAGGCGGAGCCGTAGACTGTCACGTTCGTGCGCAGCTCATAAGCGCGGCACATGAACCGGACGGCGGGGTACCGGTTACCGGTCGATGTCGAGTTGCCCGAGGTCATCGACCGCCGCGGCTAACCTCTGATCGAAGACCGTGCCCGCGATCCGTCGCTTGCGCAGCACCGCGACGTCTCGACGTCCGCGAGATCGGGTGCGGCGACATCACCGGCGTTGCGCACCCGTCGACCATGAATGCGACCAGGTCCGGGTCGTCCGGTCGGCGGCTCATCAGTTCGGCGACCGCTCGCCCGGCCGTCAGCCCGCAGTCCAGCCGACGCGCCCACTATGGGTCCAGGTCCCCCTCGCGGCGAACTTGCCGTTGTGGCGTCAGTGCAGGCGGGCGCGAGGGTCAAGCACGGCGTAGACGATGTCCACCAGCACGTTCGCGAGGACGACGAAGGCCGCGGCGAGGACCACGATGCCGACGATGATGGGCAGGTCCTGCTGGCTGATCGCCTGGACGGCGCTCCAGCCGAGGCCGGGAATACGAATACCGTCTCGATGAGGATGACTCTGCCGGGCGGACCTGCTTGCGCATCCGGCGTGCAGTGACGCGCACTCGCGCGGTGTCCACGATCCCGGCCGCCCCGAACACGCCCGGCGCCGTAAAGGCGCGCCGTCCGTCAGCTCCGCCGTCGGCCCGGAACCAGAGAATCGGCTCTTCTTCCGAGTCAAGCCCGGTCATCCCGCGGTGCAGCTCGCCAGGCGGCTGCCCGCCGGACCAGCGGACGGGGCTGGCGTCGAGCAGCCGCATCACCCGGGAGGCACCCCGGGGTGGCGGCTGGACCCAGACGATCGCGAGCTACCGGTCAAGCGGCGCGGCATGCCGCCAGCTGGTGTCGGACTCGAACGCCAGCCTCGCCGGGCCGTCCCTTCCCGTCAAGCATTCGCGGGCCATGCCGCGGGTCACCCCTGGTGCGCCGTCGGGTGTGTCCAATATCGTGCGGAAACCTGTCGGGCAGCCATTCATGCGGTCCTCCGGAAGATCGGGTCCCTCGCCTGACCCGGATGTCGTTTGTCAGCACACATCAGTGCAGCCGGAGCGCGCGGCGTCGGCTGACACATGCGAGCAATAGCTCGATTGGTCCTGGATCATCCGCGGGCCAGCTCGCACCCGGCCGCCCTGCGAACAGGGCACCGTGCGGGCCTGCCGGCGACATCCCGGCTACGCAGATACGGGATACGAAGGGTTCCCCACGGCCTGCCGGTCGCGAGCGGCGGTGGCAAACCACGCCCGGACAGCCACATGGCCTGCCGGACCCGCGGGAATGAACTGCCTTCTCCCGGCGGTCGCCCCAGGTGGCAGCCCGAAGCGGCGGCTTGTGAGGCCGTGGTGCGTCCTTGCTGGCGACAAGGCTATGCGTTTGCGGGATTCGGTCACGCTGCCCTGCGCGGCATTGTCGTTGGTAGCTGGAGCGCATGCGCCCCGCATCACGGGCAGCCAGCCGTTCCGGCGCCAAAGGACAGGTGACAGACATGAACCACGTGACCGGACCCGATCAGCTTCCCGGCTCCCGAGGCAGCACTCACCTGGGTCTCGAGCTGCGGCATTTGCGCTACCTGGTGGCGGTAGCCGACGCCGGCACGTTCACGCACGCCGCGGAGCGGATGTTCATTGCCCAGCCCACGCTGAGCCAGCAGATCCGGCGGCTGGAGGAGATGGTCGGCACGCCGCTGCTGCAGCGCCGGCGCGAGGGCGTTCGGCTCACGCCGGCCGGCAGCGTGCTGCTGGAGGAATCCCGGACTGTCCTGTCCCTGCTCGAGCACGGCGTAAACAGGAGCCGGCAGGCGGCGGGCCTGGGACGGCCCCGGCTACGGTTTGCCCTGCCCGCCTACCTGCCGGAGGGGCTTGCCGTGGAGACGGCCTCCCTGCTGCGGTCCACGGCCGCCGCCGCTGGCGCCGAGATCACATGGCTGGAGACGCCGCTGGACGCCGAGTTCACGCTGATCCGCCAGCGACGCGCAGATGCTGGCCTGGGCTGGCTGACTTCGGAGGGCGCCGACTTGCCGGATCCGCTGGATGTCATGAGCCTCGGGGAATTCGAGCCTGAAGTCTGGATCCCTTCTTCGGCCGGGACCGGCCATCGCGGAACCATCACCCTTGATGAGCTGGCGTGCATGGACGTGATTCACACCTCGCGCCGCGCCAGCGTCGGCACCTACGACGCCTGGCAGGCGGCCCTGCGGACCAGCAAGCCTCGCTTCGAGTTCGCCGACCCTCCGTTCCGGCACTCGCTCCCGATGACCCTGGCCTTCGCGGCGACGGCCAGCCGCCCCACCGCCGTGCTGACGAGCCCGCTGCACGCCATAGCGGAACAGCACACGCTGGGCGAGCCCGAGCAGCCGGCGGACAGCTACCACATGATCAGGGTTGCCCTGGAGCGGCACCCGCTGACCGCGACGGCAGCCCTGGCGTGGAGCGGCGATCTGCCGCGCCATCTCCAGCAGGTTCTCTTCGATACCGCCGACGGCATCCCGCCTCGCGGATCCTTCGCGGTCGCATCCTGATCAGGTCAGCATGCGACCCGCTGCCGAGCAGCGCCTCCTGGTATAGAGCGCGCCAATATCACCACAGCCGGCGCCGCCTTTTCAGTCGCGAGATTGTGCGGTGCTGTGGCAGATGGACGTCAGACCCGCCGCCACGCCAGTTACGAAAGGACGCACGCACGTGGGCAAGAGCACCGATATCCGCGAGGCAGTCGAAGCAGAACTCGCCTTCGACCCGCTCGTTAACCCGGCAAATATCGCCGTCAAGAACATGAACGGGAAGGTGGCGCTCAACGGAACGGTGCCGAGCTACCCGCAGTACCTCGAGGCGGCCGCCGCGGCGCAGCGTGTCGCCGGCGTGACCAACCTACACAATCACCTGGAGGTGATCCTGCCGCCGGGTGACTACCGCGACGACCCGACACTGACCACCATCGCGAACAACGCGCTCGTGCTGAACGTCACCGTGCCGGATGGCGTCGAGGCGACCGCACGTGACGGCAACATCAGGCTGTTCGGCACCGTGAGCTACGGCTCCCAGCGCGCCGCCGCCGAACTGGCCGTTGCCGGGCTGGCCGGTGTCCGCAACATCAAGGACGACATTGAGGTCAGCTACCCCGTGGACCTGGCCGACGTCACCGTTCTCGTCCACGACGCACTAGAACGCTATGCGCTGGTCGCTGACGACAGCGACGTCACGGTGGACACCATCGGGAGCACGGTGATGCTGTCCGGTCACGTCGACAGCTGGGCCGAGCGCAACGCGGTGGTCGGTGCCGCCTGGATGGCCAACGGGGTCGCCGAGGTCGACGACAACCTCTTCATCACCGGCTGACCGCTGCGAGCGCCTGCTCCGAACCTGAACCGAAAGGAATACCCGTCATGTTCAAGGCAATGTCAGATCAAATCAAATCATCATCAACACAGCTGATCCTGCTCGGCGTTCTCGCCATTATCATCGGGATCATCGCGCTCGCCTGGCCGGCGGTGACGATTCTCGCGCTAGTCATCCTGTTCGCGATCTGGGCGTTCACCGACGCGGTGCTGCAGTTCATGCGGATGGCCGGCAGCGCCACCGCAGGACCCGTCGTCGGCCACCTGCTGCTGGCGCTGATCGACATAGCGGCCGGGATCGTCGCCCTGGTCTGGCCCGCCCCCACTGCGCTGGTGCTGGTGCTGGTCGTGGCGATCTGGGCGTTCATCGGCGGCTTCTTCGAGATCTTCGCCGGCTTCCAGGCCGGGGAGACCGCTGGTACCCGGGCGATGTTCGTCCTGGGCGGCCTGGTGTCCATCTTGTTCGGCGTCGTTCTCTTCGCCCGCCCCGGCGTCGGCGCGGTCACCCTCGCTTTGCTGTTCGGCCTGTTCGCCCTTATCTACGGCGTCTCGCAGATCGTGTACGGCACCGAACTGCGCCACACCGGGCGCACCCTGCACTCGGTGCTGGATAGGGCGGCCTGACCGGGCGCAGGGCGCGGGCCCAGCCGAGGCGGGCGACCGCTGAGGCGCCTGCCAGGCCCCTGACCCGGCCTGGCAGGCGCGCCCGTCGCGGTGACGGCTCGCGGCTAAGCGCCTGCCAGACCCTCAGGGAGGCGAACATGGCGAAGTGGCGTCCGGTCATCGTAGCTGGCCTGACATGCGCCGCTGCGGTGGTCATCATTATCTGGCTCATGCACGCGCAGCAGGTCGGCCACTGGCTCCAGGTGCACACCGGCACCGTCAACGAGCCCGGCCCTTACTACGGGTTCTGGTCCGGATTCGGCTCTGACATTGAAGAGTTCGGCATCCTCGGCGCGATCGGCGCGGGTATCTACCAGCTTGTCAAGAAGTACAACTGCCACGAGCCGGGCTGCTGGCGGGTCGGGCAGTATCACGCGGCGGGTGGCCAGTTCCTGCTCTGCTATCGGCACCATCCCGACTACCAAGGCAGAAAGCCGACTCATGAGCTGATCGAGCGGCTGCATCGCGAGCACCTGGAGCGCCAGACAGCGCTCAACGGCAAACTCGACGAGATACATCAGCATCTGATGGCCAAGCCGACCAGTGCTAACGACATGCACCGTCCCGGCGCTCCCACTCCCAACGCTCAGGCTCCGCCGAATCACGAGACGAAGTAGGGCATCAACGCACCAGGCGGTGCAGATCCTGGCCGCCGGCGCCGGTCACGTCTTTTTGATGCCGAACGAGCAGTGGTTTCCGGTTCAGGCCGGTCAGCGACCATGGTGCGGGCGAGCAGCTGTGTCCGGGATGCTACGCCGACCTTCCGGAATACTTTGCGCAGGTGGTAGTCGACGGTGGCTGGGCTGATGAACAGCTGCGCGGCGATGTCCCGGTTGCTCCCGCCTTTGCTGGCAAGCCGGGCGATCTGCGCCTCCTGCGGGGTGACTGCCAGGAGATAGGTGAAGCGCTTTCCGTATGTCTCCAAGAGGGAATTGACCACGGCGGGCATGCTGATTTGCGCGCTGGCGATCGGCTCGTCGATGACCTGGAGCACCGAACAGCGCCGGCACTCCTTGAGCGTCGACGCCATCACGGCGGCCGTGCCGCATCCGCTCTCAGCCCGCGGTCTCGTTGTCAGGTGTCAAGCCCAACGCAGTTCGGATCGTGGTTACCGAGATGTCGGCTTTCGACACGAACCCGATCGTCGATCCCGTCGGCAGCGCCCCGACCAGGTCGTCCTTCGGATAGGTCGAGATCAGTATCACGCGCGGTGAGCCGGCTTGATCGAGCGCAGCGATTCGACTAGCCACCTCCAAGCCGCTCTCTTCGCCGAGGTGGACATCGATCAGGACGACGTCGGGTTGCAGATTCGCCGCACGCTCGATCGCCTCCGCGCTGTTGGCGGCCACGCCGACGACGCTGATTCCCTGTCCGTCAAGCAGATGGCGGACAGCCTCGAGGAACTCAGGTTGGTCGTCGACGACCAGGCAACGGATAGGCATTACATCTTGCGCCCTAGTCATGCGATGGCGGGTTCCGTGGTTGAGGATCGATTAGTCACCATCGTGCGCGCGAGTTGCGTGCGCGATGCCACGCCAACCTTCCGGAAGACCTTCCGCAGGTGGTAGTCGACGGTGGCGGGGCTGATGTACAGCTGAGTGGCGATGTCACGATTGCTCTCGCCCTGGCCGACCAGCCGCGCTATCTGCGCCTCCCGCGCGGTGAGCTCGACCTGGGTCCCGGCCGTCCGCTGGCGGGCGTGTTCACCGGTGGCCAGCAGCTCGACCCGGGCTCGTTCGGCGAACGCCTCGGCGCCTATCGAGGCGAACATGTCGTGCGCGGTGCGCAACTGCTCGCGCGCGTCGCGGCGGCGGCGCTGACGGCGCAGCCATTCGCCGAATACCAGATGGGCGCGGGCGAGCTGGGGCGCCGCGGTGCACTGATTCAGGTGCCCGATGGCCTCCTGGTAAAGATTCTCCGCGTCGCCGTCGCCGGCGAGCAGCGCCCGGGACCGGGTGAGCAGCCCGAGCGCCAGCTCGGTTCCGGCCGCGAGCGCCCGGTCGGCGAGCCGCGCGACCGCCGCATGCGCCAGCTCGGTCTCGCCGCTTCGCGCGGCCGCCTCGACTAGGTCGGGCAGCACGCGGGTTCCTGTCGGCGGGGCATCGGCCTCGTAGACGGTCAGCGCGGACCGCAGCGCTGCCTGGTAATTGCCCAGGCCGAGCTCAAGCACGGCCAGGCCGTGCTGGGTGAAGATGTCATGTGAGTCGCGGTCGGCCCTGGCCGATTGGCTGGCCGCCACGGCGGCCAGCCGACGCGCGTCTTGTTCGCGACCGCGCCAGGCAAGCTCGAACATCTCGGCACCGCTGGCCGTCTCGGCCATGCCCGGGTTCGCGGTGGCTGCGGGGATCTCCCGTCCCTCGGCGATGCAGGCCCGGGCAGCGTCCAACCGGCCAGCCGATACCTCGGCCACCGCGCTGAGTTCCGACAGCGCTACCGCGAGGATCATCGGCGCCCCGCTGTCGCGGGCAAGCTGCACGCAGCGGGTGGCCAGCGCGTGCTGGGCTTGGTCGTCCCAGAGCTCCTCGGCGGCGAGGCAGCCGAGCCTGAGCCGGCGCAGGCCCTCCTCCGCACTGAGCTCGACGGCACGGAGCTTGGCGATGGCGCGGCGCAGCGAGGGTACACCCGCGGTGTAACCGGTGGCCATCCGGGCTGCGAAGCCGTCCAGCAGCAGATCGGTGGCCGAGGCCCCTGGATCGCCGGGGCCCGGTATCGCACGCGCGGCGCGGGCTACGTCGGCCAGGGCTGCTTGCCTTAGTGTCCGGCCGGCGGACAGCGCCGCCTCGAACGCCTCGAGCAGCGCCCCGCGGGCGGTGCGCGCGTCGATAGGCTCGAACGCACGCGCCGCCTCCAGCAGGATCGTTGACGCCTCGCCAGCCTGCCCGGCGGCGAAGCGGACCGCGCCCTGCAAGCGAGTCGCCCGGGCGCGGGACAGCGGATCGCCGGGCGGCCGCGCAGCCTCCTCGAGCAGCGCGCTGGCCCGGTTCGGCTGACCAGCAGTCAAAGCCGCCTCAGCAGCGGCGAACAGCCGCCCGGCGCGCAGGTCCCGGTTCACCGAGAGTTCGGCAGCGCGGGACAGCAACGCCACCGCGGCAGCATGGCCGTCGCGGTGGCAGGCGCGCTCAGCCGCCTGCTCCAGCTGGCCAGCCACCGCTTCATCCGGCTGGTCCGCCGCGTTCGCCAAATGCCATACCACCCGATCCGGCTGCTGGCCCGCGTCACCCGCGGCCGCGAGCGCCTGATGGATCAGTCGCCGTTGCCGCGGCGGCGTGCTGTAGTAGGCCACCGAACGCACCATGGGGTGGCGGAACACCACCTGTGGACCGATCTCGGCCAGATCGCTCAGATCGGCCATCCCGGCCGTCTCTGGATCGATGCCCAGCTTTGCGGCCGCCCGCCACAACAGCGCCTGCGAGCAGCCCGGCTCGGCCGCGGCCGCGGCCAGCAGCAGCCGCGCCTCGGCCGGCAGCTGCCCCACCCGGCGGCCGAATGCCTCTTTCAGCGAACCGGCGACAGGCAGCGGCTCGGGCAGTACCTCCGAACCCGCCAGCTGGCCCGGCGACAACTCCCCGGCCACTTCGGTCAGAGCCAGCGGATTCCCGCCGGTCCCGGCGACGATCCGGGCGCCGACCGCCGGGCTGAGCCTCCCCGGCGCGAGCGAGGCCAGCAGGTCCAGCGCCGCATCGTCATCCAGCCTGCCGATCGCCAGCTCGGGTACGCCCGCCAGGGCCGGCGCCTGGGCGGCCGCCTCGCGGACGGCGAATAGCAGCACCACCCGCTCCGCGGCCAGCCGGCGGGCGACAAAGCCCAGCAGCACCGCGGATTCGGGATCCAGCCATTGCACGTCGTCGACCACGCACACCAACGGCGCCTGCGACGCCACATCCCCCAGCAGCGTCAGCACGCCAAGCGCGACGAGGAACCGGTTCGCCGGCGGCCCGGCCACCATACCGAACGTGCTCCGAAGCGCGTCACGCTGCGGAACCGGCAACCGCTCCAGCTGGTCCGCGAACGGAAGCAGGAACCGGTGCATGCCCGCGTAGCGCAGCTGCGCCTCTGCCTCCACTCCCGTCAGCCGGACGACCCGCATGCCACCCGCCGCCGCGGCGACGACCGTTTCGTCCAGGAGCGCGGTCTTCCCCACTCCGGCTTCACCCTGCAGCAACAAAGCGCCGCCGAAGCCGTCGGCGGCCCGGGCCAGCAGCCCGCCGAGCGCCTCGCGCTCGACAGACCTGCCGACCAGCACCGCATCCGCGCACTTCCCCCACGGGCCGTCGGGCGACGCTCCCTGCGGAACACCCGATGCGGCAAGGCCGCCGTACCCTTGCGCGCCCGGATCCTCCGGCAGAACGACGCCACGCTCGTCGCCCCTCGCCGTCAAAGTCGTCATCGGATGGCCCTTCTCCGGGTTACCGTCCTCGATCGTCCCCGCCAACAGCCCGCTGTGCCGCATATCACCTACGATCGCGCTCAGGACGTGGCTCGGTCTTCACCCCAGGCAGCCAACTCCACTACCACCTAGCAGGTATCCGAGAGGGCTGAAGCAGCATCATGGGCTCGCGGCCCCGTCCTGACGTGCGCTGTGATCTCGGGCGTCGAAGTAGCCCGGCAGGGGTGAGAAGCCGATAATCGTCAACGTGACCATCGGCCGAACCCGGGTGGCGCTCGCGGAAGACGACGTGCTTATGCGCGAGGGCCTGGCGGGCCTGCTTGAGCGCTCGGGCCTGGAGGTCGTCGGACGTTGCGGCGACGCGCAGGAGCTCATCGCGCGGGTTCGCGAGCACCGGCCCGAGCTAGTCATCGTAGACATCCGGATGCCACCGGGCTACTCGACCGAGGGCCTCGACGCGGCACGGGTGATCCGGCAGGAGTTTCCGCAGACCGCGATCATGGTTCTCTCCAATCATGTCGAGGTAGAGCACGCGATGGATCTCCTGGCCAGCGGGAAGCGTAGCGGTTATCTGCTGAAGAGCCACGTCACCGACGTGGACGACTTCATTGAGACGCTCAACCGGATCATCAGGGGAGGCTCGGCCGTGGATCCTGCGCTCATCCAGCAACTCGTCGACGCCGTCCGCGTCGGCGATCCGCTCGGCGTCCTTTCTCCGCGTGAGCGCGAGGTACTGTCACTGATGGCAGAGGGCCGCTCGAATATGGGGATCTCACGCCAGCTCTGGGTGTCCGAGGGGACGGTACAGAAGCACGTGCGCAGCATCTTCATGAAGCTGCATCTTCCAGAAGCAGAGGACGATCATCGGAGAGTCCTCGCGGTCCTCACCTTCCTCGGAACCTTCTAGCGCCGTCGGTACTTCACCACACCCTCCGCGCACAACCGGCAGGAGGTCTAGGTCGATCATCTCGGGCCGGACCCTGATCTGGCGCTGCGCACCCGCGAGGACTTAGCCTGCCGCAGCGCAGTCGCCGCGCGTCCGTTCGGGGGAATGGGACTTTGATTTTCCGAACGGACAGTTGCGACTCCGCCGCCCGACGGGTGAGCTGTCCGGCGGGGGTAAGCCTAGGCCGTGGACGGCTGAGGCGGCCACTCCGATGACCGGAACCGTAGGTCGCCGTCGGACGTGTCACCTCATGGCGCGGACCAATGTCACGAGAGCCGACGCCGCCTTTCCGCCGGACTTTACAGGGGTGGACTGGCAGGAGCGGTGAAGTGAGGAGGCTTCCATGACCAGGTTGCTCGGCTTGGCGGGTCCGAGGACGCGCGGCGAACCTCCGCAGCGTCAGATGCGACTGCGGGTGCGACCAGAAACCCCGGTTATCAAGCGGCCTCGAGATACCCGACGGTTAGCGGCGCAAGGTCTATCCCGTCAGCGGTCATCGCCCTGTGCGTTTCCTCGCTGGTAAAGACATGCTCGGCATACTGGCGGGTGTCGAATGTCGCGACGTTGGTCTCTTGCGAGACCGGTGCACAGCCCTGGACAATCGGCACATGACATTCGGACGCACGATCGCGGGTGCGACCGGGACGGCAGCAGTCGTCTTTGGGGGCTGGGTGCGCCCTCGGCTCATGCGCTGATCGACCGCCTCGTCCGCCACACCGAGGTAATCAGCCTCAAAGGAGACAGCAACAGGCTCAAAGACCGTGACCTGGGACGCAACCCCGCCCCAGGCAACCGGAGAGTAACCAGGCAACCGGTAGAAGGGGTCGAGATCCAGATGCCGATAGAGGGTCAAGATTCCCTTGCCGTTGACCGGACCCGCGTGATCGTGATGGTGTTCGGGGTCATGGGTGGCCTAGTGGCCGCCTACGTGCTGTGGCTGGTCGTGCGCGGGCCTCCGCTTCCGCAGTCCGGGTGGATCAACGGCTGGGCGGAGGACGCGTTCTATCTGGCGGCCGGTGTCGTTTGCGTGATCGGTGGGCTGCGCCGGCGTCCAGCGTCATTTGTCCCGCTCGTGTTCGGCTTGGCCCTGATCTTCACGATGATCGGCAACACGATCCTGACGGTCGACGCGCTCCATGGAATACCGCCGCCGCCGCCGACGCCCGCCGACTTCTTCGGCCTCGGCTTCATCGTGCTCTGCTTCGTGGGGATCGGGCTCATGGCGCGCGAGGATCGGGAGCGGCTGAGCCCGCGCGAGCTCCTCGACGGCGGCATCGCGGCGCTCGGTGCCGCCGCGGTGTGCGCAGCCTTCGTCCTTGCGCATCTTCCCCATAGGCAGGGTCAGTCGACCTTCGGCTCGGCACTTCAGCTCGCTCATCCGATCGGCTATGTCGTCCTCGTGCTGATCGTGGTCGGTGCCGCCACCGTCGCCAGCAAGCGGTCCGGAGCACCGTGGGTGGCGCTGACGGCGGCATTCGCATTGCTCGCCGTGGGGTCCGCGCTGGCTGCTGCGGCGGGCTCATCGAAACTAGAAGCGATCAAAATTGTGAACCTGGCTGTGTGGCCGACAGCGACGCTGCTCGTGGCAGCATCGATGTGGGCCGATCCGGGCGTGCCCGACCCACGGGCGGCACGCAAGGGGACAGTCGTCTGGATCCCCGCGCTGGCGTGCGCTGCGGCGATCGCGGTGCTGTGCGCGGCGACGTTCACGCGGGTCGACCTTGCGGCGACGGTGCTCGCGACGGCGACGCTGGTCCTGGTCATGGTGCGGGGGATTAGCGAGCTGCGCCAGGAGATCGCGGCGCGCGAGGGAACCGAGAAGAACCTGCGGGCGAGCGAAGCCGGATACCGCCGGGTCGCCGATGAGCAGGCTGCGCTGCGACGGGTGGCGACCCTCGTCGCCCGGGGGACGCGGCCGTCGGAGGTATTTGCCGCCGTCACCGACGAAGTCGGCCGCGTCCTAGGCACGGATCTCACCTGGCTGAGGCGCTACCTGCCGGGCCCGGCGGCGGCGTCCATTGCAGCGTTCGCCGGCGGCGAGCGGCTCTCGCCTGAAGAGCCCAGGCCACTCGGCGGCCACAACATCGCGACCCTCGTCCACGAGACGGGGCGGCCGGCGCGGGTGCAGGGCTCCGACTGGCTGCTCCGCGACAGGAAGGGCCAGATGCTCCCCATCACGTCCGGCGTCGGCGTGCCTGTCGTGGTGGAAGGGAGCCTGTGGGGGGTGATAGCGGTCGCCTCGTCCACCAAGGCGCCGCTGCCTCCCGGCACCGAGACGCGCCTGGCCGCCTTCACCGAGCTCATCGCGATGGCGATCGCGAACGCCGAGGCGCACGACGAGCTGAGTGCATCGCGGGCGCGCGTGGTCGCTAGCGCCGACCAGACCAGGCGCAGGATCGAACGCGACCTGCACGACGGCGCCCAGCACCGGCTCGTGCTGACGAATCTCACGCTCAAGCGGGCCCTGCAAGCGGCAAACAGTGGTTCCGAGGACGTCGCCGAGCTGATCAAGGAAGCGGTCGTGAGCACCGAGCGCGCCTACGATGAGCTGCGCGAGCTCGCTCGCGGCCTGCACCCGGTCATCCTCGCTACTAACGGTCTCGCGCCCGCGCTGAAGGGCATCGCTCTACGTTCCCCGATGCCCGTCGTGCTTGACCTTCAGACACATGACCGGTTCCCCGAGCGCATCGAGGTGACAGCGTACTACGTCGCCTCCGAGGCCCTGACGAACGCGGCCAAGCATTCCCAGGCTTCCGCCGTGTACGTCACCCTAACTGCGACCGACGGCGACGTCCGGCTGTCGATCAGTGACGACGGCATCGGCGGAGCGGATCCGGCCGGCGGCTCCGGCCTCATCGGGCTAAAAGACCGCGTCGAGGCGGCCGGCGGGACCATCACCATCCACAGCCCCGTCGGCGATGGGACAGAGCTCCTGGTGGTGCTCCCGCTGCGACCCGTACCGGCGCCGGACTGAGCGCAAACGGGTCAGGTTGCAGGGGTGACAACCCACGCAGTCTTGCAGGGACGCTGGCGGGCTCCGTGGACAGGACGGCGCTATCGATGGGCGAGCCGGTTCTTGTCATTCGGTGATGCCCCCGTGACCAGCTCGGCGGGCAGCTCGTGCCGGGCTCGGCGGCATGCTAGTGCGCGCGGGTCACTGTGGAATCAGCGCTGATGGTCCAATCCGGCCCTCGGCCTCATCGCACCTGGCCCGCAGCCGGTCCGGGATCTTCTGCCAGGTCCCGTCCGACCAGCTGCGGTGCCGGTTGTAGGCGGTCCTCCACTTCCCCGTACTCACCGGGCAGGTCACGCCACGGGCACCCGGCCGGACCGAAGATCTCCGGGACACGCCCTACGGCACGACGACGATGGGCACTGGGGAATGGCGGGCCAGGCTAACCGCCACCGGGCCGACCACGCGGTGCATGGCATGCGACGAGCCCCGACCACGACCGCCACGGTGTCGCTGGGTGGGCGTCGCGGATGCCGACGGCGGTCGCGGCGGTCGCGGCAACGGCGAGGACGCCGACTATGCGAGGCATGGCGTTCACTCACGATTTCTCGAAAATATCCCCAGGAAGAACTGGAAAACGTTCAGCGCGTCGAGGAAGATCGACGCCGCCATCAGCGGCGCGGAGTCGATATCCGTCGAGCCCCGTAGCCGCTGGAAGTCGACCATGGTCAGGCCCGCGAAGATAACCAGCCCGAGAATCGAGTAGACCAGCGAGCCGCCCGGGATGTCGGCGAAGATCAGCACTACGCTGAACATGATCAGCGCGACGAGCGCCCAGAAGCTCATCCGGGCGATTCCGGACAGATCCCGCCGGGTCGCATAGCCGATCACGCCGCAGCCGGCAGTGAACAGCGCGGTGGCGCCGGCGGCCTGCCACAGCGCCTGCGGGTTCGCGCTCGCGTAGTACGTGATCGTTGGCGACATCGCCACCCCGAACAGCAACCCGAACGCGAACAGCAGGCCGACGCTGGCCGATCCGGACTGCCGCGCGAAGTTCATGGCGATAAGGCAGACGAAGGCGGCGATGAACCCGACGAAGGCCCAGCCGTAGGACAGGTCACGTGCCACGTAGGCGCCGAGCGCGAAGAACCCGGCCGTGGCCGCGACGTACCCCATCGTCTGCCCGAACAGGGCGTGCGTCCGATCGTCGCTTGCCGATCCGGTTCCGCTGTAGCTGGGAGAATCAATCATGATGCCTGGCCTACGAGCTTCGCCAGTTCGGGGGCGATGTCGTCACTCACGTTGCCATTGGGGAACCCGACGATGAGGTATTCAACGGATCCAGTCATGGTCAGTCTCCTCTTGGGTCGGTCTCCTTTTGCAGACCGAGGCGGTTCCCCGATCGCAAGTTCCGATCCTTTTCCAATCCTTACTAGTGCCCTGATGTGGCAGTCAGGAAATAGCCGCCATCGATTGCTGGGTAGGCGGCGGTTCTTTGCCCTGGGTCGGCGATTGGCGCTGGACTGGCGCTAAGGACTTCCGGGACTACATCCAGCAGAACGAAACCCGCCCGGCGCGACGGGGCGGCGCGTGTTTTCGAGAGGGAGAGTTGATGTCCGGTAACTCGTCGCGCGCTCGAGCCGGGTGATCTCGTCCGTGGGCTCTTGTTATAGCCCGGGCCAATGGCACGACAGCCGGCATCGTTTTTGCATCGACGGGGCTGCCGGATGAACTAAACGGGTGGGGGACGGCGATCTGCTGCCCGACTGGCCATGGAAAGGATGCATGACATGAGCAAGACCAAGGACACGCGCAAGGCAGTCGAAGACGAACTGACCTTTGACCCGCTTGTAGACGCGACTGACATCAAGGTCATGAACATGAATGGAGATGTGGCGCTCAACGGCACCGTGCCGAGCTATCCGCAATACCAGGAGGCGGCTGCCGCGGCGCAGCGAGTCGAGGGCGTCAAGAACGTGCATAATCACTTGGAGGTCGTGCTGCCGCCGGACGACTCCCGCGACAACCCGACGCTGACCACGATGGCGAACAACGCGCTCAGACTGAATATCACCGTGCCGGACGGTGTCGAGGCGACGGCACACGACGGCAACATCACGCTCACCGGCAGCGTGAAGTACGGCACCGAGCGCACCGCGGCCGAACTGACGGTCGCCGCGCTTGCCGGTGTCCGCAACGTCAGGGACGACATCGAGATCAGCAACGACGCCGACCCGGCCGACGTCACCTTGAACGTCCAGGATGCGCTGGACCGTAACGCGCTCATCCCCGACGACAGCGACGTGGCGGTGG
>Ga0335075_10002805_pt1 | contig 27853 bp, 23 predicted proteins | sample Lox_Sample_24_FD_206723 | JGI IMG/M metagenome (GOLD analysis project Ga0335075, IMG submission 206723) | Soil microbial communities from Loxahatchee National Wildlife Refuge, Florida, United States - Lox_Sample_2.4 | ecosystem: Environmental > Terrestrial > Soil > Wetlands | place: USA...
GCGTGGATGAGGTGGGATGCGGAGGGGTTCACCGCCGACATGCGGGTGGAGCGGGTGGAGGAGCCGAGGGTGTTCGGGTTCACCTGGCACATCTACGGGCTGCCGGACGACGACCCGCGGCGCACGTACGTCGAGTTCACGCTCGAACCGTCCGTCGCGGGCACCCGGCTGACGGTCGTCGAGTCCGGGTTCGCGCAGCTGCCTGAGGACGTTTACCGCAAGGCGTTCGACGGCAACACCGAGGGCTGGGCGAAGGAACTGGGTGAGCTGGCCGACTACCTCGATGCCGCCTGACACCGAGGCCATCGCCGAGCAGGTGTTCGTCGCCCTGGCCGACCCGAGCCGGCGCGCCATCCTGGCCGCGCTGGCCTCGGGCGGCCCGGCCACGGCGACGGACCTGGCGGGACGCCTGCCGATCACGCGGCAGGCCATCGCCAAGCACCTGGCCCTGCTGGCCGAGGCAGGCCTGGTGACGGCCGAGCCGGGGGAGCGGCGGCGGGTCCGCTACCGGCTGCGCTCCGCGCCGATGCAGGTGGCGCAGCAGTTCCTGGCGGCGCTGGCCCGCGACTGGGACAGCCCGCTCGAGGCCCTGAAGGAGCATCTTGACCGGGGCGGGGGCGGACGTGACGTTCTCGCTCAGACAACCGATGACACCGGAACTGGAAGGTGAAACCGTCGTGAAGAATCCGCCTGTTGTCACGGAGCAGGAGTGGGAGGCCGCGCGGCAGCGGCTGCTGGTGAAGGAGAAGGACGTGACCCGGGCGCGGGACGCGCTGGCCGCGGAGCGGCGGCGGATGCCGTGGCTTGCGGTCGGGAAGGCGTACGAGTTCGACGGGCCCGGCGGCCGGGTGAGCCTGGCCGGCCTGTTCGAGGACCGTCCCCAGCTGGTGATCTACCGCGCGTTCTTCGAGCCGGGAGTGATCGGGTGGCCGGACCACGCGTGCGTCGGCTGCTCGCTGATGGCCGACCAGGTCGCCGACGTCGTCCACCTGAACGCGCGGGGCGTCACGTTCGCGTACGCGTCGCGCGCGCCGCAGGCGGACATCGCACGGCTCAAGGGGCGGATGGGCTGGACGATGCCCTGGTACACGATCACCGACGGGTGGGACGCGGACTTCGGCGTGGACGAGTATCACGGCACGAACGCGTTCTTCCGCGACGGCGACCAGGTGTACCGCACGTACTTCATCAACAACCGCGGCGACGAGGCGCTCGGCAGCACCTGGAGCTACCTGGACCTGAGCGCGCTCGGGCGGCAGGAGACCTGGGAGGACTCCCCCGAGGGCTACCCGCAGAGCCCGCCGTACGACTGGTGGAACTGGCACGACAACTACGACCACCCCGAGCAGGCGCAAGGGCCGATGCGCGCGGCGGCCGCCAGGGGGGTTTAGAGGACCGCGTAGGCGTTCGCGGGGCTGCCGACGCCGCCGGGGACATGCAGCGGCGCGGAGAACAGCATGAAGTCGTAGCGCCCCGCCTGCTGGCAGGCGAGCGAGAGGTCGGCGAGCGCCCAGAACTCGCCGACCGGCATGCCGAGCAGCGGGATCAGCCGGTAGTGCAGGAAGCCGACCGCACGGTCAACCGGCAGCGCCTCGAGCGCCGGGTTGTCGCTCGCGACCCCGGCCACCTGGTGATCCCACAGCCAGGCGGCGGTCGGCCGGCCGGCGTCCAGGCCCGGGCAAGCCAGCGGGTCCGGGGCCCGCCCGACCGAGCCGCGCAGGCTGGCCCGCGCCGCGTCGTCCAGGGTCAGGTACCACTCGAGCCACCCGGTCCGGACGAGCACGACGTCACCGGCGCGCACCGTGGTCCCCTCGGCCGCGAGGATCTCGTCGAGGTCGGCGGGCCCGAGGGCCCGGCGCTGGTCAGGTGGCAGGCCCGGGCCCCGGTCGGTGAAGTAGCGCACGGCGTCGATGAGCACGCCACGGGTGATGATGCCGCGCCGTGCCCAGTGCTCGATGCCCAGCGCGCCCTTCTCGTCCACGTCCGCGTCCTGCCGGCCTCCCCAGAACCCGTGCTGCCGGTAGCGGACGTGCCGCAGCCCGTCCCACTGGCTGGAGAACTGGGGGAAGAAGCCGTCCAGGCGGTCGTCCCGCCCGTGGCTGGTCTTGGTGATCACGTGCTGGTAGCGGCTGCGTGCCGGGAACAGGCCGGGGTGCGGCTCGGTCAGCGGGGCGCTGAGCGGGACCACGAGCCCGCTGCGCACGCTGGACGTGGCCGACCTCGACTGGTCAGGCCCGATGAAGTTGACCGCGCCAAGCTGGTCGCTGCGCCCCCAGACGTCCCAGGCATGCCGCTCTTCGCTGTCCGGCAGGGTTGGCAGGTCGTCGAAGGCCGGGATGCCCGCCCAGCGGTCAGCCGGCATTGCCGGCCGTCCACTCGAACGGCTGCCTGATGCGGTGGTACCGCTCGTGGTGCTGACGCAGCAGGTCTGCGCCGTAGTCGTTGCCGTTGGGGGTGCGCACCACGGTATGTATGTGGTTCGGCGTGGGATGGTCGTTGTCGAACATGACGCCGGGCACGTGCTCGAACTCAACCAGGATGACCGGGCTGTGGATCCGGTAGTAGAAGACGTCGTCCCGGTCGCTCGCCCGGATCCAGGCGAAGTGCAGCGCGGCGGCATGGTCGAGCACGCGCTCCATGGTCAGCTCTGCCTGCCGATGACCGGCTCGTCCGACGTAGAGCCCGAGCAGGTCCAGGGCAACGGCCTGCTGCGCGCCGGACAGGTCGTCATACCGGATGCCTTCGTAGTTCATCTCGAAGTTGTCGCGGAACGCGCCGAGGAACAGGTCGTGGGGGAGCATGCCGCCCAGCGTCGCGACCCGCCGCTGATCCGGGCTCAGCAGCCCGAAGAGCTCGCTGGCCCTGGCCTCTTCCTGCCGGAAGACGCGCGTGCCCGCGTACGCGCCCGACCAGGCAAAGACCGGCTCGGCTCCCAGGAAGGTCGGGGTGAGCACCATCTGGTCGCCGATGACCGCGCAGTTGACGTTGGCGTGGTGGCCGTCGAGCTGCCAGCCCCACGGCTCGCGGGCCTCGGGCCGCCCGTAGATGCTGAACCAGTACAGCCACTCGTTGAGCTCGGCTTCCTCATTGCGCAGCTCGCCGATCGTGCGGTTGAGCCGCATGATGTCGCGCACCAGGGTGAACCCGTCGTCGCTGAGGCACCGCCGTAGCATCTCGAAGGCGGCATCCCGCTTGGGCTGGTCAAGATCTACCAGGCAGAGCCCGTGCCGCAGGTAGAACTTCGCCGGGTTGGCCCAGTGCCGCCACGACGGGTGATCCATCGGGAACCGGCATTCGGCTTGTTCCCGCGGAGTCAGCGTTGCCAGGAAGGCTCGCGCCGCGCCGGCCAGCGGCGACGTGTCGATGCCGTGGCCGGTGAGCGGGAACAGGCCGGCCACGGGGCCGTCGCCGGTGACAACGCCGCGCAGCGGCTCGGCCGCACGTGCCTCGGCCCGCCGGATCGCGTCCAGCTGCGCGGGGCTGAACACGGCCGGCCGGCGGCTGCTCGTGCCGTCCCGGCGCCGCAGCCGCAGGCCGCCGAGCTCGTCGAAGGCCGGCATGTCCTCACCGGCTCGCTGTGGTTGCACTGTCGCCTCCTGACCCCCGCGCGAAAAACCGGTCTGGATGCTCGCGGCACGAGTGACGGAACGCCCACACCGGTGTTCCGTCGAGCGCCGGGAGCCGGCACATCGTCACCGGAGTGCCCGGGCGGGCCGCCTGTCCGCAGTCGCACAGGATCCGGCCGGGGACCCGCAGGCCGCCGGCCAGGGTGACCAGCCCGGTCCGGTAGGGCACGTGCTGTGCCCAGACCGAGCCGCTGGTGACCCGTTCAACGACGATCGACACGTCGACCGTGCCGCTGGAATCCACGCCGGTCAGCTCGTGATCCGGGCTGAGGCAGTCCCAGCACACCGGGGCGACCGGGAACCGCACGGTGCCGCAGCCCAGGCAGCGCTGCAGCCGGAACTCGCCGCCGGCGACCGACTCCCAGAACGCCGTGGTGTCCGGGTGCACGACGGGCGCCTCGCCTGCAGGCGCCCCGGCCAGGTCGATCACGTCATCGCTCCTTCATGAGCACCAGCGAGTCCCCGCGGGGGGTGGCCCACTGGAGCGCCGACGCACCCTCGATCTGCCGCCGCCCGGCCTCTCCCCGGAGCTGGCGGACCATCTCGACGATGTGCCCGTAGCCGGACAGGTGCGCCTCGGACATCAGGCCGCCGTTGGAGTTGACCGGCATCGGGGAACAGCCGAGGCCGATGCCGACCTCCCGGATGTATCCGGGCGCCTCGCCCTCGCCGCAGAAGCCGAACCGCTCCAGCACCATCCACAGGTTGCTGCCGAACGAGTCATACATGTAGAGACCATCCACGTCGCCCCGGCCGATCCCGGCCATCGGGTAGACGGCGGGCTCGGCCGCCGCGGCGAAGGGGCGCCGGCGCTGGATGCCGACGCCGAGCCCGGGCCGGGCGAACATCACGTAATCGTCGCGGCTCGCCCGGATGCCTGACATGCCCGCGATCACCGCCGGCTCCTTGGCCAGGTCCCGCGCGCGGTCGCGGGTGGTGACGATGAGGCAGGCCGCGCCCTCGCTGCTGAGACAGTAGTCGGCGCGGCGGAACGGCCCGGCGATCACCGGTTCTTCGAAGTACGCCTGCCGGGTCATCTTCTTGCCGTGCATGATCGCCATCGGGTTGGCGTTGGCGTGCTCGCGGAACGCGACCGCGACGTCGGCCAGGTGCTCGCCGGTGGCTCCGTAGGCGTCCATGTAGGCCTGCGCCGCGAGCGCCGTCGCCGCGCCGGGGGTGTCGACTCCGTGGATGTCCCATTCCCCGTGACCGCCGCCGGCGTCGCGCAGCCCTTCAACGGCGTTGCCGCCGCGCAGCGCGGCCAGGTGCCGTCCGTACCCCCGGGCGGTGGTCGTGGTGTCGGCAACCGCGACGTAGTCGGCAAGGCCGGCGCTCACCGAGAGCGCCGCGTCGGTGATCGTGGCCGCCGCCCACCGCCCGTGGCTCCACATCTGGCTGGCCCACCGGATGTCCAGGCCGGCCGCCAGGACGAACTCCTCGTAGTCCACCCCGCGCGGTGCGCCATGAGAGGTGGCGATGCCGTCGATTTTCGCCTTCGGCAGACCGCAGTCGGCAAGCGCGGCGCGCAGCGCCTCGGCCTGCAGCCGCACCGGGCTCCTGCCGAGGCTGAACCCGAAGGACTCGCTGGTCCCGACCCCGGCGATGCACGCCTCGCCCTGGTACATGCCTAGCGCGCCGCCGGCTGCCAAGCTTCGCCCGGGGCCTTCGGGTGCCGGTACTGGTGACCGGCCGCCGGGAGCTTGGACTCAACGTCGCCGAGCCGAGCCCGCGCGCTGCGCCAGCGGACGATCAGCTCGTCCTCACTGGCGTAGTCGAACGGATCGCCGACCTGCCGCTCGGCTTCGCCACCGGGCTCGGGCCGGTTACCCACCAGCCAGGACACGGTCCGGGCGAAGCCTTCGGCGGGCTCGGTCACCTCGTGGTAGCCGAGTTCCTCGCGGATCAGCGTGCTCTGGCACAGCTTGTGCTCGCGGGACCGGCGCCAGTATGGATGGCACGGCCATGCGAGGTCGTAAGGCATGTCCACGAGCTCGAGCTCGTGGCCCAGGCAGCGGGCGATGAACTCGATCCGCTGTCGCATCGTGTATGCATACCGGTCGGCGACCGTGTATTTCTTCCCGGCGGCCACATCGGGATGGTCGACGACGAGCAGCACGGCTGCGGCGGCGTTCTCGCTGTAGACCCGGCTCTCCAGTTTCAGGCCCCCGTCGGCGATAATCATGCGGCGGCGGCCGTCGAGGATCCGCCGCACCACGGCCCAGTCGTACGGGCCCGGGTTGCGCGGGCCGTAGTTGACGGGATACATGACGTACGTCGCGGCGTAGTCGCCACGGGCGTGATGCTCGAACAGCGTGTCCATCGCCTGGACCATCCGCAGGCCGATCTTCTCGCTACCGTCGGGGCCCGCGTCCTGGCGGTAGATCGACGTCGTCTCCGGGAAAAGGCCGGGCCGCCCCATGCCGCCCCAGCGCTGGTCGTCGTCGCCGCCGTAGATACCGGTGGCCCCGCCGATCGCGACCAGCCGGGCCGTGCGGCCCGCCACGACAGCGGACACCACGCGCAGCCGGCCGTACTGCGCGACCACCAGGTCGAAGGTCCGGCCGCCGATCCCCCGCTCGAGGGTCTCCGCGAAGTGCGGGTCCTCGTGGATGTGCTCGATGCCCGGCAGCCCGAAGTCCACCTCGTGCTGGCCGGTGTGCAGCACGGTTATGCGGTAGCCGCGGTCGGCAAGGCCGCGCACCACGGCCGGGCCGGTCGGCCCGGTGCCGCCGATCACCAGCGCCCGTTCCACCATGCCGGTCACTCCTTGTCCGCGGTCTCGAGCTTGTCCGCGGTCTCGAGCTCGGCGAGCTCGGCCAGGACCGCCTCGGTGTCGGCGCCAAGCTCGGGCGGCGGCCTGCGCACGGAGCCGGGGGCCACGGCCTTCTTCAGCCCGATCCCGACCATGCTGACGTCGTCGATGCCGGTGGGCAGCAGCATGTCCCGCGCCGCGAGCTGTTCCTGGCGGGTCACCTCGGCGAGGTCCTCGACCAGGCTCGCGGGGATCCCCGCATCCTCCAGCAGCGTCACCCACTCCGCGGCGGTGCGCGTGGCGAAGACCGGGAACAGCTCCTCGTGCAGCGGGGCGCGGTTGGTGATGCGCTCGGCGTTGCTGGCGAAGCGCGGATCCGCGATCAGATCCTCGCGGCCGATCAAGCGGCACAGTGTCTCGAAGGCTTTCTGGTGCGAGGCGCCCATGTAGAACTCGCGGTCGGAAGCATTGAAGTTTCCGTAGGGGGAGGCGAACGCGAAGTACGGCCCGCTCTTGGGCGGCACCTGGCCAGAGCCGGTGTAGTCGGCGATGAAGTGCCCCACCATGTCGACCGCCGCTTCGTATAGCGAGGTCTCCAGGTACTGCCCACGGCCGGTCGTGTCGCGTTCCCGCAGCGCGAGCACGACCCCGAACGCGGCGGTGGTCCCGGCCAGCAGGTCGATCGGCGACGGCCCGTTCCTGACCGACGGGCGGCCTTCCTCGCCGGTGACGCTCATGTGGCCAGCGTAGGCCTGCATCAGCATGTCCAGGCCGGGCCGTTCACGCAGCGGCCCGTTCTGGCCGAACCCCGAGATGCTGCAGTAGACGATCCCGGGATTACGGCCGGATACCTCGGCGTAACCGACGCCCAGCCGGTCGGCGACGCCTGGGCGGTAGTTCTCGACGATGACGTCCGCCGTGGCCGTGAGCGCTCTGACCGCGTCCTGGCCCGCCGGTGTCTTGAGGTCGAGCACGATGCTGCGTTTGTTCCGGTTCTGCGAGATGAACAGGCCGCTGAACTGGCCACCGGGGCCGTAGCGGTTGACGCCCCAGCGCCGTGCGTAGTCACCTTCCGGGGGCTCGATCTTGATCACGTCGGCACCAAAGTCACCGAGCAGCATCGCGCACCGCGGCCCGGCCATCGCGCTGGTGAAGTCGAGTACCCGGATGCCCTCGAGGGTCGGCAAGGAAACTCCTTCATCATTGCCGGGGCCTAGCTTGGTAGCGAACGGGTATCAGATTAAATTCGGATTTTCCGGATGGTCAAGCGTCTGTGCGATCGTGAACAGCCTGCCAGACGGTTCATGCGTGGATATTAGGTGTGCATAATGGCCCGGGCATCCGCGGCCGCGTCAGTGCCAGTCGATGACTTCGTCCATCAGCCCGGACCAGTGCGCGTTGGCGAAGTCGTAGAGGTAATCCATGTGCACGCGCATGAGGCTCTCGGCGGTGGCGCCGTCATTCCCGAGGATCGCCTGGGCGATAAGCCAGTGGTCGTTGTCGTGATGCGGGGCGGCCTGCCAGGGGAACGGCTCCATGAACTGCCGGGCCGTCCAGACGTCCTGCAGGGCATGGGAGAACAGGTCCAGCACGGGGTTGCCGGTCTCGATCAGCGCGCGGTGGAAGCCTGCCGTCCGCGACCGCTCCCGCTGCGCGTGCCAGGCCGGCCGGAGCGTGTCGTCGCCGCCCCAGCTGTTCATGTAACTGCGCAGGTTGCCCTTGACCACAGGATCCGCCTGGTCCACGGCCAGGCGCACCAGCGCAGGCTCGAGGATGCACCGCGCCTCGAGGAGCTCCCGGATGGTCACGCCGATCAGGTGGTAGTAGAACGTGGCGGTGGAGCCGAAGTCGGCGCTGGTGACCTGGCCGACGACCGGGCCGCCGCCCGCGCCGGTCCGGATCCGGATGACCCCGAGCAGCTCGAGCAGGCGCAGGGCCTCGCGCAGCGACGAGCGCGAGACGCTGAACCGCGCCAGCGCCACCGTCTCGGACGGGAGCCGCGCTCCGGGCCGCAGCCGCCGGGTTGAGATGTCGCGCGCGATGTTGTGCGCTACCACCTCGGCGATCTTCGGCTTGATCGGCTCGGCGGCGTGCCGCAGTCCCTGCGGGGCGGCGCAGTAACCGAGATGACGGGCGGTCGGGTGCTCGGCCGCCAGATGCTCGGCCGGGCCAGCCTCGGTCACATGCGGCCGCGCTGTGTACCGGCATCCGCAACTACTCGCATGCGGGGAGCCGCCAGCGGCCGGGCCTGCCCTAGTGACCAGGTCGATGCTCACCTCGCAGCAGACGGACTTGCCCCCACTGGGGGTGAGTGTCACGGCATAGGAGTACTGCGGCTCCCTGTGCCGCCACCGCCAGATACCCGGGGGGATGCGCTGGACCGTGATCTCCAGGCCCGTCGCGTGAGCCAGGCGCGCCATGTAGTACTTCCAGCCGTCGCGGATGTCCTTGTCCGTTCCGAACGTGTCCGTGCAGATGAGCAGCCTGGTGGCGTTGGGGAAACGGCGCGGGCTCACCTCGGTCCACCAGCGCTGGACCGCCTCGACGGTGAAGTCGATGACGCTCAGGTCCGGGCCGACCGAAACCCAGCCGCCGTTCTGCTCGCCGTCCTGCGCCCCGGGCGCAGCGGCTGCGGCGAATTCCTTCCTCGCTGCCCTGATCGAGATCACCGGGTGGCCGTCGGCGCCGAAGCCCGCCGCCGCATTGCTGGCGCACAGGTACTGGGCGCGCAGCTCGGCACGCTTGTGCTCGCTGGCCGCCCGGGCGCGGCCCGCGGCGAAGTAACCGAGACCGTGCATCAGCTGACCGACGGACGACGGGCTGATGCGGAACCCCTGCTGCTGCAGCCCGTCGGCGATCTCGTAGCTGGACCGCAGCGTCCACTGCAGCGGGGCCCGGCCGTCCTGCTGCTCGCTGTCCAGCAGCTTCTCGAGCGCCTCCCGCAGCTGCGGCTCCCGCTCTGCCGCGCCCTTCCGCCCGGCGCCGGGGCTGCGGATCCGCTCCCGAGGCTTCAGCTCGCCGGACTGGACCTCGGCGACGCCCGCGGCGACGGTGTTGCGGGACATGCCCGTGGCCCGGGACACGGCGGCGATGCCGCCGCGTCCGATCATCCGGGCGGCCGCGCCGCTCGCCAGCCGCTTCCGCCGTTCGTCGAGCACCGGACCGAGGTCGGCGAAGAACCGGGCAAGAGCATCCTGCGTGATCTCTACGGTGTTCTCGGTGAGCCCCACGTGCCGACCATATTGCTCACCTAATAAATAGGCAAGATTCGTCTGCGCGCTTGTTTGCCTGGATTCATGCCTTGACGCGAAACTCGCGCCGTCTTTACTCTGACACTCGTTCGCCAGTAGGAGGCTCGCCAGTGACGGTCGCTGAGTACGTCGAAGTCAACCCCCCGTATCTGTACACCGACTACCAAATCACCAACCTGCGGGCACCGCTGCAGCCGGTGGTCGCCGTGCCGGACGCCCTGCTGCGGCGGACGCCGGGCCCGAACTTCAGCCGGATCCCCTACGCCGACGGCGACGCCGACGTCAACCACCAGCACCCTGGCCTGCCCATCGGCCAGCGGATCATCCTGTTCGGCCGGGTGCTGGACAGCACCGGGAAGCCGGTGCCGCACACCCTGATCGAGACCTGGCAGGTCAATGGGGCGGGCCGGTACGCCGACCCGGTCGACGCCGCGTTCTTCCCGCTGGACCCGAACTTCACCGGCGCCGGCCGGTGCATCACCGGCGAGGACGGATCGTTCGAGTTCCTCACGCTGCGGCCCGCGGCCTATCCCGGCCAGCGGGGCGGTCTCTACCGCCCGTCACACATCCACGTGTCGGTGTTCGGCCCTTACCTGGCCAGCCGGCTCATCACCCAGTGCTACTTCGCGGACGACCCGCTGCTGCAGCGCGACCCGATCTACCAGTCGGTGCAAGGCGCCGCCGCCATGCGCCGGATGACTGCGCAGTTCGTCGGCGAGCGGACCGAGCCGAACGGGGAGGACTCGGCGCTCGCCTACCGCTGGGACATCGTGCTGCGGGGCGGGAAAGACAAGGACGCGGCGCGTGCCGCCGAAAGCGACGAGGACGAGACCACGTCGCCGTCGCAGACCATCGGCCCGCTGTACGGCTTCGCGCTGATGTTCCCCGGCTCCGAGGTCGCGGCCGACCCGGCCGCACCGGGCAGCGTCCGAATCCGCGGCACGGTGTACGACGGCGCGGGCGAGCCGCTTGCCTACCCGGAGTGCATGCTCGAACTGTGGGTGGGTGACCAGTTCGCGCGGACAAGGACCGACCCGAACGGCGAGTTCACAGCGGTGGTGGCCAAGCCGGAGGCGCCGGACGGCCAGGCCCCGCACGTGAACGTGATCGCGTTCGCGCGCGGCCTGCTCAAGCAGGTGCAGACCCGGCTGTACTTCCCCGACGAGGAGGCCGCCAACGCCGCAGACCCGGTCCTGGCCGCGGTGCCCGCCGACCGCAGGCCGAGCCTGATCGCCCGGCAGGAGGGCGGCGACCTGGTTTTCGACATTCACCTGCAGGGCGACCAGGAAACCGTGTTCTTCGATTTCTGAGTCCGAGTAGGAAAGAGGCCAGCACCGTGCCGACCGCGGAACTCCCGCCCGACGGGATGAACCTGCTCGAGCCCGATGTCACCACTGACGAAGAGATAGCGCAGTTCCGGAAGTTCTACGCCTACGCCAAGAAGGAGCAGAACAAGTCGTACGAGTTCTGGCTCGAGTTCCGGCCCGACGTGCTGAAGCGGCACAAGCTCCGCACGGCCACCCGCACGGTCGGGCCGGCGTATCCGATCGGCGTGCTGGCGGCGCTGCATCAGTACGTGATCAGCGCCTTCGGCGACGGGATCGGGTACGAGATCGAGCTGGCCCGGACGATGGGGGCCGCCCGGGGGGACATCATCGACACCATTTCGGTGGCGTTCATCCATTCCGGCCATCCCGGGCTGTACCAGGTGAGCGAGAAGGCCGACGCCCTCCGCGGCTATGCCGAGCTGCCCGATGTCGAGCGGTTCCCGCCGAACTGGTCGTTCGACCCGCATGCGTTCGACTCCGGGATGGACTACTCGGTCATGGAGGCCACCCCGGAAGACCTGCGCAACCTCACCGCCTGGTACGAGCGCGTGCTGGGCGAGGTGCCGAAGGGCGTACGGTTCCTGGCCGAGCACCGGCCCGCGCTGCTCAAGGCCTACCGCAACCGCTACGAGCACGCGATCTCCCAGTCGCTGCCCGCGCAGATGCTGCCGTACCTGATGCTGCACCACAACGCGATCCGCGGCTTTGCCGACGGCATCAGGGAGAACATTCTGCTCGGCAAGGCCCTCGGCATGACCAGGTCGCAGCTGCTCAACGCGATCTGCCAGGCGGAGCTGCACGCCGGCGGCGAGGTGTTCGACGTGGTCGCCGGCGCCGCGGGCGACCTGCTCCGCGAGGTACCCGATGAGTAACCCCGGAAGGAAGTAGCGGCATGCCTGACGGCGTGGTCGAGGTGATGGTGGCCGGTGACGTTTACCCGAACGTGCCCGATGGCCTGGCTGCCTTCCGGGACCTGCGGGAGATCCTCGCGGCCGCGGACGTGGTGGCCGGCAACTGCGAAGGGGCCTATTCCGACCAGCCCAGCCCGGCCCCCAGCCACAAGCACATGATGGTGTCGCCGACCGAGCGCGGCAGCATGCTCGGCGAGGCCGGCTTCGACGTGCTGAGTCTTGCCAACAACCACATGATCGACGGCGGCTACAACGGGCTTGAGGACACCCGCAAGCTGCTGGCGGGCCAGGGCATCGCCACCATGGGCGCGGGGGAGAACCTGGCCGCCGCGCTGCGCCCGGCGATCGTGGAGCACGGCGGCGTCCGGATCGCGTTCCTGGGCTTTTGCTCGGTGTTCCCGGTGGGCTACGAGGCGCGGCCCGGGCGCCCCGGGATCTCGGCGGTCCGGGTCCGCACGCACTACGACGACCCGGACCCTAACTTCTGGGAGCCGGGCATCGACCCGGTGATCAGCACCGAGCCGTTCGCCGAGGATCTTGCCCGGTACACCGAGACGATCGCGGCCGCCAAGGCGGAAGCCGACGTGGTGTTCGTGCTCAACCACTGGGGCTATTCGTCGCGACTGGAAATCCTCCAGGACTACGAGCTGCAGATCGCCCGCGCGGGCGCCGACGCCGGGGCCGACGCGGTGCTCTGCTGCCACCACCACAGCCTGCGCGGGATCGAGTTCCGGGGCCGCTCACCGATCTTCTACGGGCTCGGCACCCTGGTGCACCACCTGACCACGCTGTACCCGCCGAGCGAGGCCGAGATCGAGCGGCGGCGCCGCAAATTCGGCGCCCAGGCGCACATCCCCGACCCGGCGTTCCCGCTGTTCCCGTTCCACCCCGATGCCCGGCAGACCGGTCTCGCGGTGCTCGACGTGGACGGCGACGGCGTGGTCAGCGCCGGGTTCGTCCCGGCGCTGATCCAGGCTGACGGCAGTACCACGCCGCTGCGCCCGGACGACGTGCGCGGCCATGACGTGATCGGCTACCTGCAGCGGATCACGGCCGACCGTGGCTTCGGCACCGTGCTGCGGCCGGCCGAGCGCCACGGCTACCTGCTTGCGCTGGCCGAGCCCGCGGCGACAGCAGCCACCCGGTGACGACCGCGCTACCTGGCGTGACGTTCAAGATGGCTGGCCAGAACCGCGGAGAACGCCGCAGGCTTCTCGAGGTGGATCATGTGCGGCCCGTCCAGGATCTCCAGGCGGGCGCCGGGGATCGCCTCGGCCAGCGTGCGCACCCGCTCGACCGGGGCGGAGAGGTCGCCGCTGCCAGCGACGCAGGTGGCCAGCGCGGTCACGGCGCCAAGCTGGGCGAGGACGTCGTGGCCGGCGATCGCATGCCACCCGTCCGCCCACGACCGGGGGTCCAGGGCGAGCAGGGTGGCCGTCGCGTAGGCGACGCCGGGATGGGCGGGCCTGGCCGCGAGGGCCTCCGGGGTGAACCAGCGGCGCAGCGTGCCGTCCAGGACGCCGGCCATCCCCGTTTCCTCGGCGGCCCGGGCCCGGGCCAGCGCCGATGCCGGGTCGGCGGAGCCCCCGGTGCAGGCGAGCAGCAGCGAGCGCACCCGGCCGGGGTGACGGACGGCGACGTGCTGGGCCACCATCGACCCCATCGAGATCCCGGCCAGGTCGAGCGGCTCGCCGCCGCCGAGCGCGGCCACCTCGTCTGCCCACGCGTCCAGGTCGGCCGGCCTGCCGTCGCGGGGCCGCCGGCCGAAACCCGGGTAGACGTGCCTGATCGCCGGGACCGGCAGGTCCAGCCAGTCCCAGCAGCGGTCGTCCAGGCCAACCGGGGGCAGCAGCACGAGCGTCATGCCGGTCACTTTACGATCGCGCGGCACCGGCGGCACCGGCGGCGCCGGGCGGAGCGACCGGGACAGCGGCCGTGACCGCGCTCGACCCGGTGACCTTCGAGGTGATCCGGCACCGGCTGTGGGCCATCAACGACGACCAGGGCCGGATGGCGGCCCGCATGTCGGCCTCGCCCACCGTGTTCGACGCCTACGACTTCAACGCCGCGCTGGTCACCGCCGACGGCCGCGGGCTGTACACCGGCGTGTACATCATGCATCACGGGTCCACGCTGGACGGGTTCGTCCGCCGCGTGCTCGATGCCTGGCCCGCGGACCAGATCCGCGAGGGCGACATGTTCTTCACCAACGACCCGTGGTGGGGCGCGCTGCACGCGAACGACGGCATCCTGGCCATGCCGATCTTCCACCAGGGCCGCCTCGCCGCCTGGTCCGGCGTGGTGATGCACGACACCGACGTGGGCAGCCCGGTGTCGTCGAGCTTCGTGGTCGGCGCCCGGGACCGGTTCGGCGAGGCGCCGCTGTTTCCGGCGATCAAGGTGGTCGAGAACTTTGTCATCCGCGAGGACATCGAGCGGGCGATCCTGCGCAACAGCCGGACCCCGGCCGACAACGCGCTGAACATGCGGGCCAGGGTGGCCGCGCTCACCGCCACGCACCGAAGGATCAACGAGCTCATCGCCGACTACGGCCTCGAGGCGTTCCTGGCCGCGGCCGACGGCATCCTGGCCTACGTCGAGCGGGTGCTGCGGGCCCGGCTGGCGGAGATACCGGACGGCTGGTGGTTCGCCCAGGGTTACCTCGACCACGACGGCGTGACCGGCGGCATCTACCCGATCCGCTGCCGGGTCATCAAGACCGGCGAGCGCCTGGTCTTCGACATGGCGGGCACCGCGCCGCAGGCGCCGGGGCCGATCAACTGCGCCTGGCCGGCCATGGAAGGCGCCGTGATCGGCGTGGTGCTCACCTTCCTCTGCTACGACCTGCCGTGGGCTGTCGGCGCGGTGCGCAACGTGATCTCGATCGAGTCGGCCGATGGGACCGTCAACAACGCCACCGGCGCGGCCGCGGTGAGCATGGCCTCCATCATGGGCACGCTGTCCACCCAGGACGTGGTGGCCAGCGCGTTCGCCAAGATGCTGCTGTGCTCCCCGCGGTACGCGTCCGAGGCCCAGGCAACCTGGGCCCCCGGGATCAACAGCGGCCGGGTCATCGCCCCCGGCGCCGACGGCGAGCCGAGCATCAGCCGGATGCCCGACTCGTTCGGCGGCGGCGGCGGTGCGCGCAGCATCGGTGACGGCATCGACAGCGGCGGGATCTTCCATTCGATGGGATCCCGCATCGCCAACGCCGAGGTCGTCGAGAGCCGGGGCTCGGTGCTGCAGGTATACCGCCGTGAGGTCCCGGACAGCGGCGGCCCCGGACGCTACCGCGGCGGGGTCAGCATCGAGTTCGCCGCCGCGGTGCACAAGGCAGCGGGTACGGCCACCCTGAACTCGACGGCGTCCGGCGTGGCCGCCCCCGGGGGTCGCGGCCTGGCCGGCGGGCTGCCCGGCGCCGCCTCGTCGAACCTGGTGCTGCGGGAGTCTGACCTGGGCGAGCGCCTCGCCGCCGGCCTCGTCCCCACCGATCCCGCGGGCGTCGCCGCCAGGCACGCCGACGTCCGGGAGGCAAAATCGCTGACGGAGATCGCCGAGCGCGACTTCGTGATCAGCGTGCTCGGCGGCGGCGCGGGATATGGGGACCCGCTGCGCCGCGACCCCGCCCTGGTCGCCAGGGACGTGGCCGACGGCCGGGTGTCGCCGGTCATGGCCCGCGCGGCGTACGGTGTCGTGCTGGCCGGCGACCAGCCGGACCCGGCGGCCACCGACGAGGCGCGCCAGGCCATGCGCGACCGGCGGCTGGCCCAGGCGCGCCCGGTCAGTCCCGGCCTTCCCGACGGCTGCGCCGAGGGCGACGTGCTGCACCCGGTGGCCGACGTGGTCGAAGCCGTGGCCGCCCCCGGCGGCGCGGTGCTGCGCTGCGCCGTGTGCCACCGCGGCCTCGGCTCCTATGATCAGGACTACAAGCAGGCCACGGTGATGCGCGAGTCGCCACTGACCTCCGCCAGCCCGCTCAACCGGCACTGCGATCTGAGCCGCTTCGTGCTGCGGGAGTTCTTCTGCCCGGGCTGCGCGACGTGCCTGGTCGTAGACGTCCAGGACCGCGACGAACCGGTGCTCGATGAGAGTGCCTTCAGCCCGAACGGAGGCCCCCGTGGCTTATCGCATCGCTGTTGACATCGGCGGTACTTTCACCGACTGCGTGGTGGTCGATGAGCAGGGGGAGCGGACCGTGTCCAAGGCCCTGACCCGCTACGGCGCCCTGGATGAGGGTGTTGTCGAGGCGGTCGCCCTGGGCGCGCGCCAGCTGGGCATGACCGGTCCGGAGCTGCTCGCCGCCACCGAACTGTTCGTGCACGGGACCACGCAGGCGACGAACGCGCTGATCACGCGGGACGGGGCGCGCGTCGGGCTGATCACCACGGCCGGGCACGAAGACGTGCTGAGCATCGGGCGGGTGTACTCGAAGATCGCTGGGCTGACCGAGCGAGACCTCGTCCACTCCTCCCGGCTCGCCAAGCCGAAGCCCATCGTTCCGCGCCGGCTGATCCGCGGGATCAACGAGCGCATCGACCGGGACGGCGACGTCGTGGTGGAGCTTTCCGACGAGGAGGTCGTCGCGGCGATCGAGGCCCTGGTCGCCGCGGGAGCCGAGGCCGTGGCCGTCTCGTTCCTGTGGTCGTTCGTCAACGACGCCCACGAGCGGCGGGTCGCCGCGCTGCTGGCCGAGCATGCCCCCGGCGTGTTCGTGTCGGTCTCCTCACAGGTCGCGCCGGTGCTCGGGGAGTACGAGCGCACCGCGACCACGGCGGTCAACGCCTACGTCGGGCCGAAGGTCGTCGGCTACCTGGAGCGGCTCGACGCCCGGCTGCGCGAGGACGGGCTGCGTCACCCCCTGCTGGTCATGCAGGCAAGCGGCGGCCTGACCTCGGTGGCCGACGCTGCCCGGGCGCCGATCGTTACCCTCGACTCCGGCCCGGTGGGCGGCATCCTCGGCTGCCAGTACCTGGGCAGCCTCAACGGCGAGCACAACGTCATCTGCACGGACGTCGGCGGCACGTCGTTCGACGTCGGGCTGATCCGGGCCGGGGAGATCCCGCTCGACCCCGACCCGGTCGTGGCGCAGTTCAACCTGCGGCTGCCGAAGATCCTCGTGGACTCGATCGGCTCGGGCGGAGGCAGCATCGCCTGGATCGACGAGGGCGGGCTGCTGCGCGTCGGCCCGCAGAGCGCCGGCTCGCGCCCGGGCCCGGCCTGCTACGGCCTCGGCGGCGCCGAAGCCACGGTCACCGACGCCGACCTGGTGCTCGGCTACCTGGACTCCGGCGCGTTCCTCGGCGGCCGGATGCCGCTGGACCGTGACCTGGCCATGAAGGCCCTCGGGCGGCTCGGCACCAGCCTGGGCATGGAGCCGGAAGAGGTCGCGGTCGGCATCTTCACGATCATCAACGCCCAGATGGCCGACCTCATCCGCAAGCTCACGATCGAGCAGGGCCACGATCCGCGTGACTGCATCCTGGTCGCCTACGGCGGAGCCGGGCCGACGCACGCGGTGTTCTACGGGAGCGACATCGGGTCCCAGGCGATCCTGGTGCCCGCCAGGTCCACCGCGTTCTCGGCCGAAGGCATGCTGGCCTGCGACATCACCCACACCGCGGAGGTCAGCAGGACCCTCGTGTCACCGCTCAGCGAGGACGACATCCGGCAGATCGGCGACACCCTGGGCGCCCTGGAAGAGCACCTGCGCCGCCAGTTCACCGGGGAGGGCACGCGGGCCGAAGCCGTCAGCTATGCGCGCAGCCTCGGCGTCCGGTTCCGCAACCAGGTCCAGACGCTGCCGGTCCCGCTCCAGGACGGGCCGCTGAGCGCCGGCCTCGCGGAGGACCTGCCCGCGGATTTCGCCCGCCGCTACGGCCAGGTCTACGGCGAGGGCGCGGTGCTGGCGGGCGGCCGGATCGAGATCGACCTGCACCGCGTGGTCGGCACCCAGGCCGTCAGCCGGCCGCCGCTTGCGGCCGGGCCACAGGCCGGTGCCCCGGCCGTACCCAAGGGCGAGCGGCAGGTTCACTTCGGCAGGTCGGGCTTTGTCCCGACGCAGATCTTCGACGGCGCGGTGCTGCAGCCCGGCCAGGTATTCTGCGGACCGGCGGTCATCGAGCGCATGGGCGACTCGGTCGTCCTCCCGCCCGGCTACCAGGCAACGGTGGACAGCTACCTCAGCCTCCGCCTCGCGCAGGCGGCGGGCGCGGGGGGCCCGGGGGTGGCGGAATGACGGCGCAGATGCAGGCCGACACGGTGACCGCGGGTGGCGGGCGGCCGCTGGACCCGGTGACGTTCGAGGTGATCCGGCACCGTCTGTGGGCGATCAACGACGACCAGGCACGGATGGCGGCCCGGCTGGCCAGCACGCCGATCGTCTACGACGGCTACGACTTCAACGCCGCGCTGGTCACCGCGGACGGCCGCGGCCTGGTCACCGGCGTGTACATCATGCAGCACGGCTCGACGCTGGACGACTTCGTCCGCCGCCTGATCGCCGACTGGCCGCGCGAGGAACTCCGGCCGGGCGACATGTTCTACAGCAACGACCCGTGGTGGGGCCCGCTGCACCACAACGACGGGGTGCTTGCGACGCCCATCTTCTACCAGGGCGAGATTGTCGCCTGGTCCGGCCTGGTCATGCACGACAACGACGTCGGCAGCCCGGTGCCGGGCAGCTTCGTGGCCGGTGCCAGCAACCGGTTCGACGAGGCGCCGCTGTTCCCGGCGGTCAAGCTGGTCGAGAACTACAAGATCCGTCATGACATCGAGCGGATCAAGCTGCGCAACTGCCGGACGCCCGAGCTGAACGCGCTGAACATGCGGGCGCGGGTGGCCGCGCTGCGGACCACCGAGCAGCGCCTCGGCGACCTGATCTCGCAGTACGGCATCGACACCTTCCTGGCCGCGCAGGAGGGCATCATCTCCTACGCCGGGCGGGTCGTCCGGCAGCGGCTGCGTGAGATCCCGGACGGCACCTGGTACGCGGAGGGCTATCTCGACCACAACGGCCGGACACCGGAGGTCTACAAGATCTGCTGCCGGCTGACCAAGCGCGGCGAGCGGCTGACGTTCGACTTCACCGGCACCTCCCCGCAGGCATCGGGCGCGGTCAACTGCACCCGCCCGGCCATGGAAGGCGCGGTGATCGGCGTGGTGCTGATCTCGCTGTGCTACGACCTGCCGTGGACCGTGGGAGCGCTGCGACAGGTTCTCGAGGTCGTGTCCGAGGAGGGCACGCTCAACAACGCGGTGGGCGACGCCGCGGTCAGCATGGCATCGGTCCAGGGCACGCTGTGCACCCAGGACGTGGTTGCCAACGCCATGGGCAAGATGCTGCTGTGCACGGAGAAGTTCCGGTCCGAGGCGCAGGCGTCCTGGGCCCCGGGCATCAACTTCGGCATCCTGGCAGCGATGGACAGGGGCGAGCTGTCGGTCGAGGGAGTCGTGGACGCGTTCCCCGGCGGCGGGGGCGCCCGCAGCTTCACCGACGGGATCGACAGCGGCGGCATCTACCACTCGATGGGCTCGCGGATCGGCAACGCCGAGACCTTCGAGAGCCGCTCTCCCGTCCTCCAGGTCTACCGCCGCGAGATCCGCGACACCGGCGGGTCCGGCCGCTACCGGGGCGGAGTTACGGTCGGCTTCGGCAACATCGTGCACAAGGCGGAGAGCGAGGCGACAATCGGCGTTGTCGCCTCGGGCGTGGCCATGCCCGGGGGGTTCGGGCTGGCCGGCGGCGCGCCGGGCGCGGCGGTGTCCAACGTGGTCCTCCGCTCCACCGACGTGCGCGACCGCCTGGCCGGCGGCCGGATACCCCAGGGCGAGGCCGATCTCACGGCGGAGCGGGCCGACGTCCAGCAGGCCAAGGACTTCACCCCGGTCGGCCCCGACGACTTCGTGGTGAGCGTCAACAACGCCGGCGGCGGGTTCGGTGACCCGCTGCTGCGCGACATCGACGCAGTGGCGCGCGATGTCTACGAGGGACTGGTGTCGCCGGAGATCGCGGACCGGGTGTACGGGGTGGTCATGGACGGCGGCGGCGGCCCGGCGGCCGACGCCGGTGCCTCGGAGGCGCGGCGGCGCGCGATGCGGGAAGAGCGTCTTGCGCACGCCCGGCCGGTCTCTCCCGGCCAGGGCGGAGGAGCCGTCGCTGACGGCGAGATCCTGCACCCGGTGTCCGACCAGGTGGAGGCCGTCATGGCCGGCGGCCAGCGGGCGATCCGGTGCGCCCAGTGCCACCACCGGCTTGGCGGCTACACCGAGGACTACAAGCGGGGGACCGTGTACCGGGACAGCCCGCTCACCGCGGAGAGCCCGCTGAATGCCGGCTGCGAGCTGGACAGGTACGTGCTGCGGCAGTTCTTCTGCCCTGGCTGCGGCACCCTCCTGGTCACCGACGTGCAGGAAGCCGGCGGACAGATCCGCGACGAGTGCCGGCTGTTCTAGGGAGGCGGACATGACAGACCAGTGGCGCAGCGAGACCGTGGGCAGCCTGCTGCGGCCGCCGGAGCTTGTTGAGGCCCGGCGCCGGCGCGCGGCGGGCGAGCTTGGCGCGCCGGAATTCAAGCGGATCGAGGACGCCGCGGTCTCCGACGCGGTCCGGCTGCAAGAAAAGGCAGGGCTCGACGTCATCGCCGACGGCGAGTTCCGGAGGGAGTCGTGGCTGTCCCCGTTCGCCGAGGGCTTCACGGGATTGCACCGCTCCTCCGGGGTGGCCATGCCGTGGCGGGACGACTCCGGCCAGCGTGCGGAGTCAGCGAGCCGCCGGCCGGTCGTCATGGAACGCATGCAGCGGCGGCAGAGCCCCATCACCCAGGAGGAGTGGGTGTTCCTGCGGGGCAAGACCGCCCGGCCCGCGAAGGTGACGATGCCCGGCGCTGAGATGGCCGCGGCCATGTACGACGAGAAACTGTCGCGGGCCGCCTACCCCACCCGCGACGATTACCACGCGCACGTGGTCGAGCTGCTTCGCTGGGAGGTGTCGGAGCTGGTCCGGCTCGGCTGCCGGTACATCCAGCTCGACTCGCCGCAGTACGGCGCGCTGACCGACCCGGAGCTGCGGGAGGCCTTCCGGCAGCGGGGCAGCGACCCGGACGCGATGATCGACGCGGGCATCGAGATGGACAACGCGATCATCGACGGCTTCCCCGGCGTGACGTTCGGGCTGCACATCTGCCGGGGGAACGCGATGAGCAGGTTCTACGCCGCGGGCAGCTATGAGCCGCTGACCCGCATCTTCAACCGCAGCCGGTTCGGCCGGTTCCTGCTCGAGTACGACGATGAGCGCTCGGGCGGCTTCGAGCCGCTCCGTGAGGTCCCCGGTGACCGGGTGGTCGTGCTCGGCCTGGTGACCACGAAGAAGCCGCAGCTCGAGGACCCGGACGTGCTGCGCGGCCGGATCGAGGACGCCGCCAGGTTCGTCCCGCTCGACCGGCTGGCGCTGAGCCCGCAGTGCGGGTTCGCCTCTGTCATTGCTGGCAACCGCATCAGCCCCGCCGAGCAGGCAGCCAAGCTCGCGCTGGTGTCCGACATCGCAACGAAGGTGTGGGGATGAGATGACCGAACGCACGACACCGCCGTTCCGTGCCGACCACGTCGGCAGCCTGCTGCGCCCCGCGAACCTGCTGGCGGCGAGGGACCGGTTCGCGCGGGGTGACCTGCCCGCCGGCGAACTGCGCGCCATCGAGGACGACGCGGTCCGCGACGCGGTCCGCCTGCAGGAGGAGGTGGGCCTCAAGCTGGCCACCGACGGGGAGTTCCGCCGCGAGTCGTGGAACATGGACTTCCTGTTCGAGCTGGGCGGGGTCAGCCACGACGAGCAGTCCCGTCCGACCGAGTGGCACCGGGCGGGCGAGACGCTGCGCGCCGAGTTCCCGGCGCTGAAGGTCTACGGGCCGGTCCATCTTGACCACACGATCTTCGGCGACCATTTCACGTTCCTGCAGTCGGTCACCGGCGCGGCAATGCCGAAGCTGTCGATACCGTCGCCGAACATGCTGCGCAGCCTGCAGCGCACCCGCGACCAGATGCGCATCGGGCCGTACGCGGATCCTGCGGCGTTCTGGGCCGACGTGACCACCACCTACCAGGCGGAGATCCGCGCCCTGCACGACCTCGGCTGCCGGTACCTGCAGCTCGACGACACCTCGTTCGCGATGTTTAGCGACCCGGCGCGCCGCGAGTCGCTCAGGGCCCAGGGCGGTGACCCGGACACGGCGCACCTGGACCACATCGCGACGATGAACGCCGTCCTGGCCGGCCGCCCCGATGGCATGGTGATCACCACGCACACCTGCCGGGGTAACTTCCGGTCCCGCTGGGGCGCGGAGGGCAGTTACGACCTGGTAGCCGAGGCGCTGTTCAGCGAGCTCGACGTGGACGGGTTCTTCCTCGAGTACGACGACGAGCGTTCCGGCGGGTTTGAGCCGCTGCGGTTTGTGCCCAAGGACAAGGTTGTCGTGCTCGGCCTGGTCACCACCAAGCGGCCGGACCTGGAATCGCCCGACGTGCTCAAGCGCCGCATCGAGGAGGCCAGCAAGTTCCTTGACCTCGACCAGCTCGCGCTCTCCCCGCAGTGCGGATTCGCGTCACGGTTGGAGGGCAACGAGGTCACGGTCGATGACGAGCGGGCCAAGCTCCGCCTCGTTGCCGAGACCGCCGCCGATGTGTGGGGCGAGCCCTGAGCCGCCGTCCCCACCCCCCCGCGACCGCGGACGGCCGGCGGCTTGGCAAGGTCCGGGTTGGCGAGCTCACCGGGGAGCAGCGCGCCCTGTACGACGCGATCGTCGGCGGGCCCAGAGCGCGGAACCGCTCGATCCCGCTCACCGACGACGCCGGCGGCCTGGAGGGGCCGTTCAACGCGATGCTGCTCAGTCCCCGCCTCGGCATGGCGCTGCAGGCGGTCGGCAGCGAGCTGCGGTTCGGCGGCGCGCTGTCCGGCCGGGAGCGGGAGATCGCGATCCTCATCGTGGCGGCCGTGTGGCACAGCGAGTACGAGATTTACGCCCACGAGGCGGCGGGCCGGGCCGCGGGCCTCAGCGCGTTTGAGCTCGGCGCGCTCAGCTCGCTGCACCCTGAAGCCCTGGCCGACGGGCGTGAGGCGCTGATCGGGCGGATTGTGCTGGCCCTGGCCGCGCGCGGCGACCTGACCGACGATGAGTACGCGGAGGCGGCCGAGATGCTCGGTGCGGCGACGCTGTTCGAGCTGTCGACCCTCGTCGGCTACTACGCGACACTGGCCCTGCAGCTGCGGATCTTCCGGGTTCCCGTTCCGCGCTGACCCGGCCGGTTTCGGCCGTGCCGGCATCGGGGATGGGCGGAGGTCAGCCGGGAGGACATGGTGATCAGTAAGCAAGTAGCTTTTGATGCGGCGATGTCGGGGATCGCTGACGGCTCGACGGTACTGGTCGGCGGGTTCGGCAACTCGGGCGAGCCGATCGAGTTGCTCGAGGCGCTGCGCCGGCACGGCGCCAAGGACCTCGTGATCGTGGCGAACAACGGCGGCACGGGCCACTCCGGCCTCGCCGCACTGCTCGAGGCCGGGCTGGTGCGCAAGCTCATCTGCTCCTACCCACGCACGTCCGACGCTGTCGTGGTGGAGCGGCTCTACCGCGACGGCCTGATCGACCTTGAGCTGGTGCCACAGGGGACGCTCGCCGAGCGGATTCGGGCCGCGGGCGCGGGCATCGGCGCGTTCTACACCCCGACGGCCGCGGGCACCCGGCTCGCCGAGGGCAAGGAAGAGCGGGTCATCGGCGGCCGCGGCCACGTGCTGGAGCACGCGCTGCACGGGGATGTCGCGCTGGTCAAGGCCGACCGCGCCGACCGGTGGGGCAACCTCGTCTACCACCGCGCGGCGCGCAACTACAACCCGGTGATGGCCACGGCCGCGGCGCTGACGATCGCCCAGGTGCGCGAGGTGGTCGCGGTCGGCGGCCTCGACCCGGAGGAGATCGTCACCCCGTCGGTGTACGTTGACCGCATCGTGCAGATCGGAGCGCCGGCATGAGCTGGACGATGGCGCAGGCGGCGGCGCGGCTGGCCCAGGACCTGCCCGAAGGCAGCGTGGTCAACCTGGGCATCGGCCTGCCCACCCTGATCGCCGACGTCCTGCCGCCCGGCCGCGAAATCCTGCTGCACAGCGAGAACGGCATCCTCGGCCTCGGCCCCGGGGTGCCCAAGACCGAGGCAGACTGGGACGTCATCGACGCCGGCAAGCGCCCGGTGTCCCTCGTGCCCGGCGCGGCGATCTTCCACCATGCGGACTCGTTCGCGATGATCCGCGGCGGCCACATCGACGTCGCGGTCCTCGGCGCCTACGAGGTCTCGCGCGCCGGTGACCTGGCGAACTGGTCGGTCGACGACGGCGCGAGCCTGCCCGGCGTCGGCGGCGCGATGGACCTGGCGGCCGGCGCGCGCCAGGTCTACGTGCTCAGCCGCCACGCCCGGCCGGACGGCTCGCCCAAGATCGTCGAGGAATGTGCGCTGCCGCTGACCGCGCGAGGTGCCGTCACCCGCTTCTACTCGGACCTGGCGGTCATCCAATTCGGCGAGGCGGGGCCGTCGGTTATCGAACTGGCTCCGCAGGTGCCGTTCGGGGATGTGCAGAGGCTGACCGGCACCAAGCTCGCGCACGTTGACGGCGAACGTTCCGTTTGCTGACATTGTGATCCGGTAAAGCGCGGAGACCGCGGACCGCGGCCTGCCGTTGCCGCCAGCAGCCGTGCTTGCCCGGCAATGAACAAGTAATATCCGCGCATGATAGGTCTAGCAGGCTGTTTGCCCAGTATTAGGCCTTGACCTGCCGATTAGCCGATCTTAGTCTGATACTCGTTCATCTGCGATTTGGGCCCTGCTTATGCAGCGTAGGTCTGTGGTGGAAGGCCCGGGTGGTATGACGCAGCCCGGGTCTTCGGTGCCGCCAGGAGGCTCCCACCCCCTCCTGCGCGGGAATCAGGCGTCGGAGGGCGAGTCCTTGAGCGGTGACAAACGATGACAACGCTGGAAACGAGACGGCCGTGGATGTTCGTGTCGGCGAAGGAAACAAAGAGAGCAAAGAGAACCCAGCCCTCGAACTCCCCAGGGCCGACGACCGCGGTCCTGCCGCAGGAGCGTCCGGGCATTTGCGGCTCCGGGAGTTCGTGAGGGCTTATCTCGTCGTCCTGCTCATCCCTCTCCTGATACTTGTTTTCTCTCTGCTCGCGCCCAGCACCTTTGCGACGTTCGGCACTGCCCAGACACTGCTCACCACCAATGCGGCGCTCCTCATCCTTGCCGTTGGCCAGACGTTCGTCTTCGTCGTCGGCGAGTTTGACCTGAGCTTCGCGGGCCTCATCGGCATGAGTGGCTGCCTGATGGTGTGGCTCCATGCGGGGGTCGGCACCGCGCTCATCGTCTCGCTGGCCGGAGCGCTGGCGATCGGCCTTGTCAATGCTTTCTTCGTGGTCATACTCGGCGTCAACTCGCTGATCGCCACGCTCGGCATGAGCACCGTGACCACCGGAATCGCGCTCGCGGCCACCAACTCGCAGACGGTCCCGAATCCGTTCACCGGCTTCGGCAATTTCATCACATACCGCATCGGCGGTCTGGGGGTGCCGTTCTACATCGCTTTGGCCGCCATCCTGATCCTGTGGGGCGTCCTCGAGCGCACGAAGCTTGGCCGTAACGCCTACTTCGCCGGGTCCGGACGCAAGGCGGCTGCGTATGCCGGGATCAAGGTGAACCGGATCCGGACGCTGGCTCTGCTAGTCTCCGCCCTTACGTCCTGGCTGGCCGGGCTCTTTCTCTTCGGTCAGAGCGGCTCCGCCGATGCCACCTTCGGCACCGGCTACCTGCTGACCGTCATCGCGGCGGTATTCCTCGGCTATACCGCGATAAGGCCCGGCCGGTACAACGCGCTGGGAAGCCTGGTGGGGATGCTGGTGCTCGCGGTGGGCACGACCGGCATCGAGGTGCTCGCCGCGCCGATCTGGCTCACCGACGTCTTCAGCGGGGCGATCCTGTTCGTCGCCGTCGCCCTCGCCAATGTCCTGGGGACCGTTAAGGGGCTGCGCGCCCTCCGCTCGGTCATCGACTGAATGTGGCAGCAGGCAGAGCCTGCCCGCAGCCCGCATATGCAGGGCCACGCCAGCCAGATTCAGCTACGCAATCTTTCCTTCAATCCAATACGCGAGAGGTAGGTCCAATGACAAGAATTCCCGGGAAACCCCAGGCAGCTGCCAGACAGGCCACGGCGCGCCGCGTTGCTCGGCCTGCGGTCGCAGCAGCGCTGCTGGCAAGCGGCGCGCTGCTGCTCGCCGCCTGCGGCTCGTCCTCGAGTTCCGGCAGTAACGGCAGCTCCACTGCGTCCAAGCAGTCGTCTGCCCTCGCCGCGAAGCTGAAGCCCCTGGAGACGTACCCGAAGTTCTCGGCGCCCGGCCCGGCGCTGGACGCCAAAAAGCTGCCGAAGTCGACGAGCATCGTCGTCATCGACAACACCCCCTCCGTCGGTCCGCTCCAGGAGTCGACCGCCGGCGTCCTGCAGGCGGCACAGGACGCCGGCTTCTCGCCGAAGCTGCTTAACGGCGGGGCGAACAATACGGCGTCCGACGACATCGACCTCCTCGAGCAGGCGGTCAACCTGCACCCAGCGGTGGTGGTGCAGGTCGGCATCATCACGGCGCTCGAGACGGCCGGGCTGCAGTACGCGAAGTCGCACGGCGTCCCGGTCATCGCCGTCGACGACAACGAGCCGGTAGCGGGCGCGCCGGGCCAGGGGAGCGGGCCGCTGGCGGCTGCCACCGCGGCGGCGGACTTCACAGCGGAAGGCCAGGTCATGGCCGAGTACGTGGCGTCGCAGGGACCCAGCGACGCCAGCATCGGCGCGATCACCTCCGATGACATCGTCCCGTCGAATGAGATCTTCAGCGCCTTCAAGTCCGAGCTGTCAAAGCTCTGCCCGGGCTGCAAGGTGTTCAGCCAGAACGTCGACACGGCCGACTGGAGCTCGCAGGTCACGCCGACGGTGACGTCCATACTGGACGCCCACCCATCGCTGAACTACCTGTTCCCGATCGTGGACGGTATGGCGCCGTTCGTCACCCCCGCCCTCAGCGCCGCGTCCGGCCACGGCCCTCAGGTGATCTCAGTGAACGCGACGCCGGGCTCGGCGATGCAGTCCCTGAAGTCGGGCCAGTTCGCGGCCGAGGTCGGCGTGGCGCCGCAAGAGATTGGCTGGTACGCATTCGACGCCGCACTCCGGGTGCTGCTGAAGCTTCCCGCCGAGACGAACCCGGACATGCCGAACAGCTTCTTCACCACGACGGAGATGAAGAACAAGAACCTCAGCCCGGACAGCGTCTCGTCGTTGTTCGGCGACGCCTACCAGTCGGGATTCCTCAAGCTCTGGGGAGTCAGCAGCTGACAGTCCAGCCGGGTGGCCAGCACCATCTAGGGAGTCCGCATGAACGGCTCTGAGCGTCTCGTCATCGAGGACGTGCACAAGACCATGGGCGCGGTGCGCGCGCTCGTTGGCGTCTCGCTGAGTGTAGCGCCAGGCACGGTGCACGGGATCATCGGGCACAACGGCTCCGGGAAGTCCACTCTGATCAAGATCCTGGCCGGCGTGATGCCGCCGGACCAGGGGTCGTTCCGGATCGTGGACAGCGATGCGCCGCAGGGCCGGACGGCCCGCAGCCCGCGGGTCGCCGCGGTGTTCCAGGACCTGGGGCTGGCTGACAACCTGTCGGTGCTCGACAACCTGCTGGTGAACTCGTTCCGGCGGGGCAAGCTCGGCTGGATCAGCATCGCGGACGCAAAGTCCCGCGCCAGCGCGGCGATGGCGACCGTGGGCCTGGACTTGCCGGTCAAGGCCGAAGTGCGGACGCTCCCGAAGACCGACCAGGTGATGCTGTGCGTGGCCCGGGCGATGATGCGGGCCGGCGTCATGCTCGATGACGGCGCCGGCCGGGACCACCCGGCGGCCAGCGCTGACCTGCTG
>Ga0335075_10002806_pt1 | contig 27853 bp, 26 predicted proteins | sample Lox_Sample_24_FD_206723 | JGI IMG/M metagenome (GOLD analysis project Ga0335075, IMG submission 206723) | Soil microbial communities from Loxahatchee National Wildlife Refuge, Florida, United States - Lox_Sample_2.4 | ecosystem: Environmental > Terrestrial > Soil > Wetlands | place: USA...
CCGACGACATCATGACCGAGCTGTTGAATGTCGAGTTCGAAGACGAGAAGGGCATAACGCGACGGTTGACCCGCGAGGAGTTGCTCACCTATGTCAGCGTGGTCTCCGGCGCGGGCAATGAGACGACCACCCGGCTGATCGGCTGGGCCGGCAAGGTGCTGGCCGAACATCCCGATCAGCGAAGGGAATTGGTCGAGAACCCCGCCCTTATCCCCCAGGCTATCGAGGAACTGCTGCGCTTCGAGCCACCGGCTCCGCACGTGGCACGCTACGTGACCCGCGACGTCACCTACTACGGGCAGACGGTGCCGGAAGGCAGCGCGATGATGATGCTGATCGGCGCCGCGAATCGTGATCATCGTCAATTCCCGCCGGACGGTGACGTTTTCGACATTCATCGGGAACCGCGCCAGCACCTCGCCTTCAGCGTCGGCACCCACTACTGCCTCGGCTCGGCACTCGCCCGGCTGGAGGGGCGGATCGCGCTCGAAGAGATCTTGAAGCGCTTCCCCGAATGGGACGTCGACCTCAGCAGCGCCACGTTATCTCCGACATCCACCGTGCGTGGCTGGGAGGCAATGCCGGCGGTTCTCGGTTGAGCCAAAACACAAATCAGGAAACGAGGTAACGATGACGGGTCGAGTCGAAGGAAAGGTTGCGTTCATCACCGGGGCGGCCCGTGGACAGGGCCGCTCGCACGCGGTGCGGTTGGCGCAGGAGGGCGCCGACATCATCGCGATCGACATCTGTAAACCCATCCGCGACGGCGTTACGGACACTGCGATCCCGGCTTCGACGCCGGAGGATCTCGCGGAGACCGCCGACCTCGTCAAGGGTCACAACCGCAGAATCTTCACCGCCGAAGTCGACGTGCGTGACTACGACGCGCTGAAGGCCGCGGTGGACAACGGCGTCGAGCAGCTCGGCCGGCTTGACATCATCGTGGCCAACGCGGGCATCGGCAACGGCGGCGACACTCTGGACAAAACCAGCGAAGAAGACTGGACAGAGATGATCGACATCAACCTGGGCGGGGTGTGGAAGACGGTGAAAGCCGGTGTGCCGCACCTGCTCGCGGGCGGCCACGGCGGTTCGATCATCCTGACCAGCTCGGTCGGCGGACTCAAGGCCTACCCGCACACCGGCCACTACGTCGCCGCCAAGCACGGGGTCGTCGGGCTGATGCGGGCATTCGCAGTTGAGCTGGGGCAGCACATGATTCGGGTTAACTCGGTGCACCCCACGCACGTGAAGACGCCGATGCTGCACAACGATGGCACCTTCAAGATGTTCCGCCCGGATCTGGAAAATCCCGGCCCGGACGACATGGCGCCCATCTGCCAGCTGTTCCACACCTTGCCGATTCCGTGGGTGGAACCGCAGGACGTCAGCAATGCCGTGCTGTTCTTCGCGTCCGACGAAGCGCGCTACGTCACGGGTGTCACGCTTCCGGTCGACGCCGGAGGCTGCCTGAAATAGCTGGCCTCGACGACGGTCGCCGAATCGGCCATTCCGCATGGCTGGGACGAGATCACGCCGGCGTGGATGACCGACGCGTTAGGCCGTCACCATTCCGATGCCGTGGTCAGCGATGTCGCAGTGGTGCTCCGTGATGACGGCACCAATCGGCGTGCCCGGCTCAGGCTGACGTACTCCGCCGGAACCGGGCCCGCCACGGTGTTCGTCCACCTCGACACCCGCGACGCGCTGGATTCCATCACCGCGTAACGTCTCGCGCCATGGACGGTCTCACCGGCAGGTTCAACGGAAAGGGTGCGGTCATCACCGGCGGTGCGAATGGCATCGGGTTCGCCACCGCCACCGAGTTCGCTCGCCGTGGAGCACGTGTCGTGCTCGCCGACGTCGACAAACCCGCGCTGGAACAGGCGGTCGCGCACTTGCGTGCCGAGGGGTTTGACTCGCATCCCGTGACGTGCGACGTCCGAGAACTCGATGAGATGATCCACCTCGCGGACGAGTCATTCCGCCTGCTCGGCCACGTCGACATTGTCTTCAGCAACGCGGGCATTGTGGTCGCAGGTCCGATCGCGCAGATGACGCACGACGACTGGCGCTGGGTGATCGACATCGATTTGTGGGGTTCCATCCACGCCGTCGAGGCGTTCCTGCCGAAATTGCTCCAGCAAGGTACGGGCGGCCACGTCGCCTTCACCGCGTCGTTTGCCGGCCTGATGCCCAACGTCGGCCTCGGCGCGTACAGCGTTGCGAAATACGGCGTCGTAGGCCTGGCGGAGAATCTGGCCCGTGAGGTCAAAGAGCACGGTATCGGTGTGTCGGTGCTGTGCCCGATGGTCGTCCAAACCAAGCTGCTGTCGAATTCGGAACGAATCATGGGCGCGGATTACGGGCTGTCGTCGACGAGCACTCCGGCTCAGCCCGACACGTTGAACGTTGACGAGGTGGCCCGCCTCACCGCTGATGCGATTGCGGCCAACCGCTTGTACGTGCTACCCCACTCGGCGGCCCGGGCGTCGATCCGCCGCAGGTTCGAGCGGATTGACCACACGTTCGACGATCAGGCCGCCGAGGGGTGGAATCACTAGGAGCGCACGCCAAAAAGCTGAAAAGGGCGCCGTCATCTCCGGGTTCGATATCGGCTCCGGACGCCGACCATCGGCGCAGCGGATCGCCTTGCGGTGACTCGACTTTGATGACATGCGCGCCGCCGTCGGCCAGCAGTTTGGTGCAGTAGGCGCCCGCGATACCGGTGGAGAGCTCGACGACGGTGTAGCCGTGCAGCGGGCCAGTCTCTGGCCCCTTGGCTTTCAAGCGCCGACGGCAACGTTGGCCGACGGGCTCGATGTCAGGATCTCCGGGCCGTCGGGCGTGATCAACACCGCCTCCCGGCCGAACACCGCCCCGACGCCTTCTTGCCAGACATAGCCGGTCACCGCGAGCACCATTCCCGCCTCTAGCCGTTCCTCGGCAGCGGTCGCGGGCAGATGCTGCGAGACAACCGGTGGATCGAAGCCCAGACCCAGACCCCGTGCGATCGGCATCGGCGGCAGCTGCTCTCCCGCCGCATGGTAGGCGGCCAGCAGGTCGGTGCCCGGCGCGCCCGGTCGACATGCGTCATACAGTCTGTGCCACAAGGTATCCCATCGCCGGTACAGATCGGTAGCGCCGTTGGGTTCGCCGACGGGCCAGGTGCGTCCGACCTCACCGGTGTAGCCACCGTCCAGCACGCCGGCCGAGAAAGCCACCAAATCGCCGGACTGGACCCGCCCGTCGTCGCTTGCCCGTCGCCATGGGTGCTCGCGCGAGGTCACCCAGGCGGCATCCTGGGTCGCCGGCGTGCTCACCCCACCGGCGGCCATGGCCTCCAGCAGGACCCCGGCCAGCGTCTTCTCGCTGACGCCCGGTCGCAGTTCGGCGACCGCCGCGGCCAGACCGACCTCGGCCACCCGGATGGCCTCGCGTAGCGCCGTCACCTCTTCGGGGGTCTTGATTCGGCGGGCGGCGCGCATGGCCAGCTCACCGTCGACCAGCTCGGCGTTGGGGAAGGCCATCGGTAGCAACTGGGCAAAACCCGGTGAAATCGCGTCGGTGCCAACGCGCTTGGCTGTTGCTGCACCCTGGATCTTCTTCAGCACCGAGATCGTGTTCGTCGGATTCCACGCGATGCCGTACAGGTTCTCGTGCGGGATGTCGTCGGGGATGCCCTCGTCCCAGGTGCTGAGCAGGTGGATCGCCGCGGTCTTCCTGACCACCACACACGTCGGCCCGAAGGGACGGGTGCCTGCCACCCACAGCTGAGGCGCACCGGTGACGTAGCGCACGTTGGCTTGTCGGCCAAGAACCAGCACGTCGAGGTCGTGCTTTTCCATCTGGGCCAGTGCCCGCTCCCGGCGACCGGTACGCAGCGCGAGGTCGTCGGGCAAAACCTCAGTAGCCATCGGCGCTACTCCTCTCCCCCGCAAGCGGGAGGTGCCCCCACATCGCTCTTTTGCTCTGCATCATTGTCAGCGCGCGCCATAGGGGTGATAAGGGTAGTCGGTCAACGGAATCCAGCCTTCCTCGGTGATGACGACAATCTCTTCGCTGCGATAGCCGCCAGTGCCGTCCTCCCACACCACCGGCTCCAGTACCACCACCATGCCGGGTTCGAAAACGAAGTTCTCGTCGAACTCGTCGCCGAGGTCGGTCCCGATCATTGGCATTTCGGCGGCGTTCACGCCGATTCCGTGTCCGAGGTAGAAGTGCGGCAGCCACGGCCGGGTGCCGCCGTTGGCTTTCGTTGCCGCCCTACCCAACTCGGCCGCGGTGGCGCCGGCGCACGTGACGTCGAGCACGGCGTCCATGATCTCCCGCCACTTGGCGAATTGCGCCTGTTGGCGCGGCGTCGGATCTTGACCGACGACCCAGGTGCGGCCGAAATCGGAACAGTAGCCCGCATAGGTGATACTGACGTCGGTCCACAGCACGTCACCGGCGACCAGTTCGCGCTCGGTGGTCAACAACGGCAACGCCAGATCGCCGTGGGTGGTCCAGACTCCGTCCGCCTTGCTCGGCGGCATCACCTGCCAGATCGGTTCCAGCATGCTGGCCATCGCGCCCAATTCGAAGGCGCGGCGCAGGAACCCGGCCGACAGCTCGATCTGACGAATCCCGGGCGCCAGCGCTGCCTGCACGTCGACCATGGCTTCGTCGGTGATCCGGCACGCCTTTCGCATACAGGAGAGCTCGTCGGGAGTCTTGATGAGCTTGGCCGCGCCGATGATCTGCGCGGCGTCGGCGGGCCGCCCGGACGGGAAAAGTCGCGGCTGTGCGCGCCGCATTGCGCCGGTGAGTTCGTCGACCGCAAGAACCGCCCCGGCCGGGACTAGATCGTCGACAGCCCGCGCGAAATTCTCGACACCCTCGTCGAACTCGAGGTACACGGGACCGTGCAGATGGTCGGCCGGCAGCCCCGATTCCGATGCGGCCCCTTCCCGGAACGGCAGGAACAGATGCGGGTGCGGGTCATCGGCAAGCACCACCGCGACCGGACGCTCGACGTACGACAAACCCGCGTCGCCCAGCGGCCAGCTCACGCCGGTGGCGTAGACGACGCTGTTGTTTCCGAGCAGGATCAGGGCATCGACGCCGCGGTCGGCCATAGCGGACCGCAGCCGCGCGCCGGTCTCGCGCCGCATCCGGCCGAGATCGGGCGTGTCCGGGATATCGAGCGCAGACATGGGTGCCGCCGGAAGCGAAGTGGAATAGGTCATTAAAGTTGCTACAGTCCAAGGAATTTGGTGATATTGCCGCTGACGATCCGTGCGGCTGCCTCGGCGCCAACCGACTCGACAACCGTGGCCAACGACTTCTCTGAATAGCCGAAAGTACTCTCGTTGTGCGGATAGTCGCTCGACCACATCACCTTGTCGATGCCGATCTCGTCGATCAACTTCAGCCCCAGCGGGTCGACCATGAACGATGCGCTCATGTGGGTGTCCCAGTAGTAGCGCACGTCATGCTGCAACGGCCGGTTGAACATGTGCTGATACGAGGCCACCAAATGCTCGGCGTCCTGCAAAGCCCAAGGCACCCAGGCGATTCCACCCTCGAACCAACCGATCCGCAGCGTAGGGTGGTCGTCGAGAATTCCAGAGAACAGGTACTTGGCGAACTGTTCGCGGAAGCCGTCGATATTGATCATCATGCCGACCACGACGCTGTTGAACTGGCACGGCGTTTTCGGCGGGGTTTCACCGATGTGGTGGGTGACCGGAAGCCCTGCTGCCTCGATCTCGTCCCACACCGGCTTCATCGCGGTGCTGCCGTAGTCGATGATGTTGCCCTCGTCGTCCTTACCCGGGTTCAGCGGCAGCAGGAAAGTCTTGAGCCCCAACGACTTCAGTTCAGCAAGTGTGCGGCGAGTGCCCTCGGGATCCCACCAGTTGATCAGACCCGCGCCATAGAAGTGGCCGCCTGCCTGCTCCTGAAGCTCGGCGATGTACTCATTGTAGATCCGGAACGCGAGCTCGCGAAGTTCCTTGTCCGGGTAGTGGAACAGCGCCAGTATCGCGTTGGGGAACGCCAATTCTTTCTCGACGCCATCCTCGCGTAGCTCCTGGATCCGGGCCTCGATATTGGTGCTTGCGGCCCCGGGCAGGTCGTCGTATTGCATCAGCACCGCGCTGAAGTCGCCGGGCAGGAAGGACTGCCCCTTACGCCCGACTTGGTATGCGCCGTCCTCGTACCAGATCCGCGGCGCCTTGTCTTTCAGGGCCTCCGGGAAACGTTGGTAGAAGATGTCGTCGGCCAGCGAAATGTGGTTGTCTGCAGAGAAAACCACGGTTCCTTCCGGCAGTCCGACGTCGGCGCCGTTGGCGCGGCCGTGTCGGTCCTTGGGTGCGCCAAACCCTCCGGGCGGGTAGAGCGAGACACTGCTTGTTTGAGGCGACATCAATGGCCCTCCAATCGGATCCATATTTGTTCGAGAGTAGTTATCTCGGATCGCTGGGTGAAGGGGTTCACCAGGTCACCGGCAGTTCGTAGACGCCGTAGGCGAGCCGGTCGTGCTTGAGCGGGACGTCCTCGATCGGCACGGCCAGTTCCAGCGTGGGGATGCGGCGAAGCAGCGTGTGAAAGACGATCTGCAGCTCGGCACGGGCCAGTTGCTGACCGACGCATTGGTGCCTGCCGTATCCGAAGGCGACGTGCTGGCCGGCGCCGGAGCGATGAAGGTAGAGCCGCTCGGGTTCGGCAAATGCGTTGGCATCCCAGTTCGCCGGCGCCAGGTCGATGATTATCCCTTCGCCGGCGCAAATGGTCTCGCCGGCGATCTCGATGTCCTCGGCGGCAATGCGACGCTGTCCGTTTTGGATGATGGACAGGTAGCGCAAGAGTTCTTCGACCGCGTTTGCGACGACTTTCGGGTCGTCGGTGTCACGCAGCACGGCCGCCTGTTCGGGGTATTCCAGCAATGCCAGCACGCCGAGGCCGATCATGTTGGCGGTGGTTTCGTGCCCGGCAATCAGCAACCCGGTTCCCAGTTGCGCGGCCTCCTTGACGCTGAGCTCGCCGGCTTTGACTCGTTCAGCCAGGTCCGACACCGCGTCTTCAGCCGGGTTCTCCATCTTGGCCTCGACCAGCTCGGCGAGGTACTTATTGAGGTTCACCGCACCTTTGACGGTGTCCGCACCGGTGGCATCGCGGGCGAGCCCGATGCTGGCGTGGTGCTGGAACATTTCGGCGTCCTCATACGGCACGCCCAGCAGCTGGCTGATCACCAGTGACGGCACCGGCAGCGCCAATGCGGTGACGATGTCGCCGGGTCGCGGTCCGGCCAGCATCGCGTCGATATGCTCGTCAGTGATCTGTCGGATCGCCGGCCGCAGGCCTTCGACCCGCTTGAAGGTGAAGGGCTTGGACAACATTCGCCGAAACCGGGTGTGCTCTTCGCCGTCAGCGGTGAAGACGGACCTTGGGCGCTTGTGCACCGTCGACAGCATGCCCTCGTTCCAGTGCGGAAAGCCGGGCCGCCGGTCGTCGACGCTGACCCGGGAATCGGAGAACAGCGTCCGCACTTCCTGGTAGCCGGTGATGAGCCACGGCGTGCTGCCGTCCCAGATTCGGACCCTGGACAGCGGCCGGGCCGCCCCGAGCTCCATCACCTCCGGCGGCGGGGCGAACGGGCAGCCGGCCGCCCTTCCCATCGGATAATCCGGAACGTCGGAGACCGCCTCGGGTGCGGTACCGGTGAGCGTGTCGGACACTTCTCACTCCTCGATGTGGATGGCTTGTGCGGGGCAACCCGCGGCGGCCCTGCGGGCGTCGTCAGCCTGTTCGGGCGGCGGGTTCTCATTGAGCAAGACGACAACTCCGTCATCGTCTCGCTGATCAAAAATCTGGGCAGCGTTCATTACGCAGTTCCCAGAGCTTGCGCATTTCTCTTGGTCGACAGTCACTTTCATGCTTGCCCCTTCACGCGTGCGGTGTTACCGGCGCCAGCCAGAGGCCGACAACCGCGTCGATGAGACCGGACCCGGCGGCCTGCCACGAAGGGCTCGGCACGGATGCGCCTGCGGCCATTGCCCTTTCGCGTTCGGCGCACGTGTGCATCAGCAGGTTGCGGGCCATCAGGTTGCGTTCCACCTGTACGTCTATCGGGAGGTCGGGCAGACACCGGTTGATGCCATGGATCACCTGCACCAGCGATTCAGATGAGAGCGCATCCTTCACCACGATGTTGTAGTAGGCCGGATCCGTCATGACCTGTGCCGCGAAGCGCGCGTACCAGGTGGGGTTGCCGAGCGCCGCCAGGTGATCGGTCAGTGGGCGTACCAGGCAGGCCACCCAGCTGCGCATGTCGTCGGCGGCCCCGGATTGCAGAATGTCGGCCACCATCTTTTCCCGTAACAGCTCGATGGGTACCCGGTGCCGTTGCTCGATAGCTCGAACCAAATCCGTCTTGGTGCCGAAGTGGTAGCCGACCGCGGCGTTATTGCCCTGGCCGGCAGCCTCGCTGACCTGCCGATTCGAGACAGCGAAGACACCATGTTCAGCGAACAGCCGCTCGGCGGCGGTCAGGATCGCCTCTTGGGTCGTACTGGCCCGGTCGGTGCGCGCGGCCTTCGCGGTGGTCACCTGGCCAGTCAACGCCGTGATCTCAATTAAGTCAAGCGATTGATTTAATCTGTCTGCTCGCTGCGGCGGATTGCTTTACCGGTCGCAGTTCCGCCGTCGACACGCAGCACTGTCCCGGTCACATAGCGAGACCGATCGCCGGCCAAATAAAGCGCCGCCTCAGCGACGTCTTCGGGTGTGCCCTCGCGCTGCAACGGACGGTCGGCTCGCATCTGCGCCCGGATTTTCCGTTCGAAACGTTCGAGATCTTCCTTTGCCTTGTCGGATACCGACGAGGCCAGGATTGGCGTGGGTATGCTGCCGGGCGCAATGCAATTGACCCGAACGTCGTGATACGCCAGTTCGATTGCGGCCGATTTCGAGAACTGGATGACCGCCGCCTTGGACGCGCGATAGGTCATCACTCCCCCGCCGGCCTGGATGCCCCCGATCGACGACAGATTGATGATCGAGCCCCCGGCACTGGTTGCCATATGGCGCGCGGCGTCGCGGGTGCCCGCCATCACCCCAAGTACGTTGACGGCCATGACGCGCTGAAAGTCGGCGAGGTCGTCGTCGAGGAAGCTTCGATGCATTTTGCTGGAGATCCCGGCGTTGTTCACCATTACGTGGAGCCCACCGAAGGTCTCGACGGTGCCCGCCACCAGCGCCCCGACTTGTTCGGGGTCCGAGACGTCGGTCAATCGGAACACGGCGGCAGCGCCAAGCCTGGCGGCGAACTCTTGACCACGTTCCCGCTCGACGTCGGCGATCACGACCCGCGCGCCCTCGGCGACGAACTTCTCGACGATGCCGGCACCGATGCCCGATGCTCCGCCGGTGACGATCGCGACCTTGCCGGTCAGTTCGTTGACCATGGCAATGAGTTAATCGGCGCGGCCTCGGTTAAGTCAAGCGATTGATTTAGCCAAGAGATCGCCGATCGCCGCGGCCACGGTATTACGTTCGGCTCGGCGACGCGGTTTGTTAACTTCGAATCCTCACAGCGTTGGCCTAGAACAGCCACGGTTTCGTATGTTAATCGGACCCTGTGGTCCGGCCTGAGCAGGTGGCGCAGTGAAATTTGGGCATCTCAACGACCGTTCAAAGGAACAATTTTGAAACACAACCGATTTGGTGCTGCGCTGGGCGTCCTGGCCACCAGCGCGCTGATGCTGTCCGCGTGTGGAAATAACAACACCGCCAGTCAAGGCGGTGCGACGTCCGGTTCGTCCGCTGCGTCTGGTTCGTCGTCGTCCGGTGTCAGTTGCGGCGGAAAGCAGACGCTGAAAGCGAGCGGCTCCACCGCCCAGGCCAATGCCATGGCCCGGTTCGTCAACGCGTTCGAACAGGCGTGCTCAGGTCAAACCTTGAACTACACCGCCAATGGTTCGGGTGCTGGCATCAACGAATTCGTCGGCAATCAAACTGACTTCGGCGGCTCGGATGTGGCGCTCAGCGCCGACGAGCACGGCAAAGCACAGCAGCGCTGCAACTCGCCGGCCTGGGACCTGCCGACCGTGTTCGGCCCGATCGCGGTGACCTACAACGTCAACGGCGTGACCTCACTGAGTCTGGACGGGCCGACGGCGGCGAAAATCTTCAACGGGACCATCAAGACCTGGAACGACCCGGCGATCACGGCGCTCAACAACGGCACCACCCTGCCCGATCTGCCGATCCACGTGGTGTTCCGCAGCGACGAGTCGGGAACGACGGACAACTTCCAGCATTACCTCGATACCGCATCCGACGGCGCCTGGGGCAAGGGCACCGGAAAGACATTCAAAGGCGGTGTCGGCGAGGGCGCCAAGGGCAACGACGGCACCTCGGCGGCCATCAAGAGCACCGCGGGATCGATCACTTACAACGAATGGTCGTTCGCCCAGGCGCAGAAGCTGAACATGGCCAAGATCGTCACGTCGGCGGGTCCCGACCCGGTGTCGATCAGCGCCGACTCGGTCGGCAAAACCATCGCCGGGGCGAAGGTTCAAGGACAGGGCAACGACCTGACGCTCGACACGGTGTCCTTCTACAAGCCGAGCCAGCCGGGCTCCTACCCGATCGTGCTGGCGACGTATGAGGTTGTCTGCTCCAAATACCCCGACAGCCAGGTCGGCACGGCCGTAAAGGCCTTCCTGCAGGCCACCATTGGTCCCGGCCAGAACGGATTGGCGGACAACGGATATATTCCCATTCCCGACGCGTTCAAGTCGAGGTTGTCCACCGCCGTGAATGCCATCGGCTGAGCACTAGGACCATCGTGACTGCGACAACGCCAGCGCTGCGCGCCGGCGACGGCGCCAAGGAACGGCGCGGCGACCGACTGTTCAAGTCGGCCGCCGGCGCCGCCGGATCGACGATCACGATCGTCATCGGCCTGATCGCGATCTTCCTTCTGGTCCAAGCGGTTCCGTCACTGCGCGCTAACCACGCGAATTTCTTCACCAGCGCCCAGTTTGATACCACCAACAGCAACCACCTGGCTTTCGGTATCCGTGACCTGTTCATGGTGACGGTGCTGAGTTCACTGTGGGCGATGGCCTTGGCGGTTCCGGTTGCGATTGGGATCGCGGTGTTTCTCACGCAATATGCGCCGGCCAGGCTGTCACGCCCGTTCGGCGCGTTGGTCGACCTACTCGCCGCAGTGCCGTCGATCGTCTTCGGGTTGTGGGGAATCTTCGTGCTGGCGCCGCAGATCGAGCCGATCGAAGAGTTTCTCAACCGCCACCTGGGATGGCTGTTTCTGTTCAAAGCCGGCAACGTTTCACTGGCCGGCGGCGGCAATATCTTCACCGCAGGTGTCGTGCTTGCCGTGATGGTCCTGCCAATCATCACCTCGGTATCGCGAGAAGTGTTCCGGCAGACCCCCTCTACTCACATCGAAGCAGCTCTAGCACTGGGCGCGACAAAGTGGGAGGTGGTGCGGATGACCGTGCTTCCCTACGGTCGTAGCGGTGCCGTTGCCGCTTCGATGCTGGGGTTGGGTCGCGCTCTCGGTGAAACCGTGGCGGTGCTGATCATCTTGCGCGCGTCCGCAAGTGCAGGGCATTGGTCCGTTTTCGACGGTGGCTACACATTTGCTTCCAAAATTGCCTCTGCGGCAAACGAATTCAGCGAACCCTTGCCGACCGGAGCTTATATCTCGGCTGGATTCGTGCTGTTCGTGCTCACGTTCGTCGTCAACGCGATCGCCCGCGCGATCGTTGGCAGGGCGGTCCACACATGAGCGCCCCAACCCTCGACCTGCCCGTCAAAGCCGCGGCGGTGCAGCCGATCAGTCTCGCGCGACGGATCAAAAACCAAATCGCGGCATCACTTTTCATGTTTTCGTTCGTGATCGCGTTGGTACCGCTGGTCTGGCTGCTATGGGTTGTCATCAAACGAGGCTCGTACGCAATCGCGCAGCCCGGGTGGTGGAGTCACTCACTCCGCGGGGTTCTGCCGGAACAGTTTGCCGGCGGCGTCTATCACGCCATTTACGGAACCCTGGTGCAGGCTGCGGTGGCGGCTCTGTTGGCCATCCCGCTGGGATTCATGACCGCGGTGTTCTTGGCGGAATACCGTTCCAATCGGCTCGCGCGGTTCACCAGCTTCATGGTTGACGTGCTGGCCGGGCTGCCCTCGATCGTGGCGGCGCTGTTCATCTTCAGCCTGTGGATCGCCACCATGGGATTCGAGCAGAGTGCCTTTGCGGTTTCACTCGCGTTGGTACTGCTGATGTTGCCAATCGTGGTGCGATCGAGTGAAGAGATGCTCAAGCTGGTGCCCAACGACCTGCGAGAAGCCGGCTACGCCTTGGGCCTTCCGAAGTGGAAGACCATCATGCGGATCGTCGTTCCCATCGCGATGCCCGGCATCATCTCCGGCGTCTTACTGTCGGTCGCGCGGGTTATGGGCGAAACTGCGCCGGTACTGGTGCTGGTCGGGTACAGCCGCTCGATCAACTTCGACATCTTCAACGGCAACATGGCATCGCTGCCGCTGTTGATCTACAGCGAACTCAATAACCCCGAACACGCTGGCTTCCTGCGGGTTTGGGGTGCCGCGCTGACATTGATCATCGTCGTGGCGGTGGTCTACCTGGCGGCTGCCGTAGCCACCCGGTTGATCGCAATCCGTCGGCGCTGATCGGCTACGGCTACCCGGGACATCCCGCCACGACGAGCCTGACCACCCTGTCGTTGCCGCGGTCGGCGACGAGGATGTTCCCGTTGGCATCGACCGCAACTCCCAGCGGGGTATTGAGGCCGGTCAGCGGTACCTCGGTCGGGGCGTTCGCTCCGGCCGCCAACTTCAGCACCTTGTTGTTGTCGTGCTCGGTGACGTACACATCACCGGCGCTGTCCACCTCGATCCCCCACGGCACGCTGACACCGGTGAACGGCAGCACCGTCTGGGCCTGCGACCCGGCCGGCAACTTCAGGACCCTGTTGTTGTCGGTGTCGGTGACGAACACGTTGCCATCGTTGTCCACCGCCACACCATCGGGGTTTTTCAGTCCGTCGAACGGCAGCACGGTCTGGTTGTTCGACCCCGCGGCCAACTCCACCACCCGGTTGTTGCCACGATCGGCTACATACACGTTCCCGGCGCTATCTACCGCCACACCCTCGGGGTAATTGAGGCCGGTGAACGGCAGCACGGTCTGGTTGTTCGACCCGGCCGCCAACTTCACCACCCGGTTGTTGAAGTCGGCGACGTAGACGCTGCCGGCGCTGTCCACCGCTATGCCTTGGGGCTGGTAGAGGCCCGCGAACGGCCACACGGTGGTGGTGTTCGAGTCGGCCGTCAGCTCGACCACCCGGCCGTACATGCCCTCGCTGCTGACGTAGACGTTGCCGGCATGGTCGATCGCCACACCGCCCGGGGAGAGACGGAAGTCGATTCCGGAGAACGGCAACGCGCTCTGCCCGCACGCGGGCTTCGACGCCGAGTGGTGCGGTCGTACGAAATATCCGAAAGTGGCGACGAGCAGAACCACCGCAGCGGCGACGAGGATCCACCACTTGCGTTTGTTGGCGCGTTCGGGCACGTTGGACGCGAAATCAGGCTGATGCCCGGCGGGCGGGATACCGGGTTGGCCCGGCCGGCTGGGTGGGCTTGGCCAGCTGCCGCCGCCAGCGCTGGGCGCGGAGGGCCAGCTCGATGCCACGGGACTCGACGCCGCCGGACGAGCCATCGTTACAGCGGCGGCGGCATCCTCGCCGTGTTGCAGAATCCGGGCGGCCTGACGCTGCTCGGTTGCCGTCAGCGCATCAAGGGCGGCATTGCCGAGCTCGCCGGCGCTGCGATAGCGCTCCTCGGGCTTTTTGGCCATGCCTTTGGCGATCACCTCGTCCAGGGCCACCGGAACCGCTCCAGGCCGCAGTTCGCTGGGCCGGGGGGGAGGCTCCATCAGATGCGCTGCCACCATCCGTTCGATGCTGTCAGCCGGATACGGCGGCGAGCCGGTCAAACACTCGTTGAGCACACAGGCCAGCGCGTAGATGTCGGACCGATAAGTGACCTCATCGCCGGTGAACCGCTCGGGGGACATGTACTTGTAGGTTCCCATCGCCGTCCCCGTCTGAGTAAGTCCCGGGTCGGTCGCGGCACGAGCTATACCGAAGTCCACCAAACAGGCGAAATCGTCGGCGGTGACAAGGATGTTTTCCGGCTTGACATCACGGTGGGTCACACCGGAGGCGTGCGCGGCGTCGAGTGCGGCCGCGATCTGACGCACGATCGCGACTGCCCGAGCCGGGCTCATCGGCCCGCTACGCCGCAACATGGTGGCCAAGTCGGCGCCGTCGATCAGGCGCATATCCAAATACAGCTGCCCGTCAATCTCGCCGTAGTCATGGATCGGCACCACATGTGGCTCGGTCAACCGGCCCGCGGCGTCGGCCTCGCGCTGCATCCGCGCGCGGAACATAGGGTCGCCGGAGAAGTCCCCCGAAATGAGCTTTAACGCCACCACGCGGCGCTTGCGGGTGTCCTCGGCCTCGTAGACTTCGCCCATCCCGCCGCGGCCCAGCAGCCGCATGAGCCGATACGGGCCGAACTGCGACCCGAGCCGCGAACCCGGTCGACCCTCGCCCACCCTGGTCACTCCTTTCCCCCGATCGGTCGATGCGGCGCGCCGCAACCGGCCGCCGCTCCTGACCCCCATAGTGCGCCGTAATCGGAGGGTAACGCCAACACGAATTCCGCATCATATATGCGAGACCGCATCAGGGATCGCAGGCAAATGCACATTTTATTCATGAGATTGCGTTCACTGCCGGCGCCAGTTTCGAATGGAACGAACTCGGCAAGGGAATGGATCCATACTGGTCTAAACCATCTTGACCCGGACCAATTGCGGCCTGCATAAACGCTTTTACGGCCGCGCCGGTCGCGGCATCCGGGTACTTCGAGCACACGATCTCATAGGTGGCCTCCACGATCGGGTAGGCGCCGGGCTGCGACGGCTTGTAGAACGACGACAGGTCCAACACCAGGTCGTTGCCCTGCCCGATGATCCTGGCTCCGGCGATCGTCTTGCCGACCGAATCGGTGGTGATCGACACCGCATCTGGACCCGCTGACGTGATGATCTGGGCCATGTTCAACTGCTTGCCGACCGCGAACGACCACTCGTTGTAGGTGATCGACCCGTCCGTGCTCTGCACCAGCCCCGATGTGCCGTTGTCACCCGCGGCCCCGTCACCGACTCCTCCATTGAAGGTCTGGCCATCGCCTTTGCCCCATGCACCGTTGGATGCGGCGGCGAGGTAGCGCTGAAAATTGGATGAGTTAGCCGATTGGTCGCTGCGAAAGATGACGTGAATGGGCATTGCGGGCAGGTCTGCGCCCGGGTTGAGCGCCGTGATCGCCGGGTCGTTCCAATGGGTGATGCTGCCGTTGAAAATCTTTGCGGTGGTGGGTCCGTCCAGCTTCAGGGCACTCACACCGTCGAGGTGATAGGTGACCGCGATCGGTTCGAAGACAGTCGGTAGGTCCCACGCCGGCGAACCGCACCGCTGTGCTGCGCGGTCAGGCTGACCCTTGGAGGGGTTCAACGGGTCGCCGGAGCCGGCCAGGTCGGTTTGATTGTTGATGAAATCGGTAACCCCTGCGCCCGAGCCGTTGGCGTTGTAATCCAGCGTGTAACCCGGGCACGCGTGCACGTAGGCATAGACGAATTGCTCCATCGCGTTCTCTTGCGCGGTTGCGCCGCTGGCTTCGAGTTTCATCTTGCCGCCGCACTGCACCGGCGCCGAGCTGGAACCCGACGACGAGGTGTTGGTGTTGCTATCGCATCCGGATAAGACCAGCGCACCGGCGACCAGCAGGCCCAGCGCGGCGCCAGATCGGGTGGCCTTCACCGCACTCCTCTCAGCAACAAATAGGTGAACTCACAGTAAATATTTAAGTCGTCGAATATGGGCGGAGGCTTAGCGGCGCCTGGGAAGATGTGTAGAGGTCAGCATGGGTTGTCTCGGGCACTTGCGTCACAACGTAGCATCGGAAGTTAATGAAATGTGAACAGATCGGCACCACAGTTGGTGCCTGTGATGCTGATGTTGCCGATCCGCCCGCCATGGCGGCGGTGAACCTCAGCCTGGGTTTCGACGCTAAAACTGTGCTCGACGGGGTAAGTCTGGAATTTCCTGCGCGTGCCGTCACTTCGTTGCTGGGACCAACCGGCTCTGGAAAGACCACCTTCCTGCGTGCCCTGAACCGGATGAACGACAAGGTCTCCGGCTACCGGCATAGCGGTGATGTGCTGCTGCACGGACGCAGCATCTTCTCCGACCGCGACCTGATGGAGTTTCGCCGCAAAGTGGGCATGGTGTTCCAGCGTCCCAATCCGTTTCCCATGTCGATCATCGACAACGTGGTTGCCGGGGTGCGCGCTCACAAGATAGTGCCGCGCAGGGAGTTTGAAAGCGTTGCCGAGGCACGACTCACTGAGGTTGGGCTTTGGACTGCGGTCAAGGATCGGCTCAGCGACTCGCCGTTCCGGCTGTCCGGTGGTCAGCAGCAGTTGTTGTGCCTCGCTCGCACGCTCGCTGTGAACCCGGAGGTGCTGCTGCTCGACGAACCCACGTCCTCGCTGGACCCAACCACGACCGAGAAAATCGAACGGCTCATTCGATCGCTCGCCGACCGCCTGACCGTAATCATGGTGACGCATGATCTCGCCCAGGCCGCCCGGATCGGCGATCGAACGGCCCTATTTTTTGACGGCAGGCTGGTCGAAGAAGGCCCCACCGAGCAGTTATTCCTGGCGCCGAAGCAGGCGGAAACTGTGCGTTATGTCTCCGGATTGTTTGGCGATCGTGGACTTCTCGGTGTCGTCGTCGGGAACAACGGAGCAAATGGCAAAAAAGTGGAGAACAAAGGTAGAGAAGGGTGGGGCGCGTGAAAATTCGTTTCGGCACTGTATCGCTTGCTGTGCCACTGGTTCTGCTCGCAGCGGCCTGTGGATCGCAGTCAACAAGCGGGTCGTCCAACCCGGGCGCAAGCAGCGGTAGCGTCGCGACCACGCCGCCTGCGTCGAATGTGTCGCTGTCGGAGACCGGGGCCACAGAGCTGTATCCGCTGATGAATTCTTGGCGCGACGGCTATCACGCGAAGTACCCGAACGTCACGATCAACACCGCGTCCACCGGGTCAGGTGCCGGGATCTCCCAGGCCATTGCGAGAACAGTCGAGATCGGCGCCTCCGGCGCCTATCTGTCCCAAGGTGACATCGCCGCGCACAAGGGACTGATGAACATTGCGTTGGCCATCGCCGCCGAGCAGGTCCATTACAACCTGCCCGGTGTCACCGAACACCTCAAGCTGAACGGCAAAGTGCTGGCTGGCATGTACCAGGGCACGATCAAGACTTGGAATGACCCGCAGATCGCCGCCCTCAATCCCGGGGTGAATCTGCCGCCAACCCCGGTGGTTCCGCTACACCGTTCCGACGGAGCCGGTGACACTTTCGTGTTCACCCAATATCTCTCGAAACAAGACCCCGACGGCTGGGGTAAGTCGCCCGGCTTCGGCACCACCGTCGACTTTCCCGCGGTGCCCGGCGCGCTCGGCGAAAACGGCGCCGGCGGCATGGTGACCGGCTGTGCCGCCACTCCCGGCTGCGTCGCCTACATCGGCATGAGCTACCTCGATCAGGCTACCCAGAAGGGCCTGGGCGAAGCCGCGTTAGCCAATGCTTCCGGTAAGTACGTGTTGCCCGATGCCACAAGCATTGGGGCCGAGGCCGCCGGTTTCGGCTCGCAGACACCGGCGAACCAGGTGATCTCGCTGATCAATGGGCCTGCCCCGGACGGGTATCCGATCGTCAACTACGAATACGCAGTGGTATACGCAAACCAGAAGGATGCCGCTACCGCACAGGCGCTGCAGGCGTTTCTGCACTGGGTGGTGACCGACGGTGCCAGCCAACAGTATCTGGGCAAGGTTCACTTTCAGCCGCTGCCAGCCTCGGTGTCGAAGTTGTCCGACGCGCAGATCGCTGAAATCACAGGCTAAAGCGTTGCTTTGACGCTTTACACGCAACAGCCTGCATCTGGCGGCTCGACTGTTCTTGCGCCCGTGCTGCGCCGCATCCGTGGCGCGCGCGGCCGGGGCCTCGCCATCCGCTGGGCCGGCGCGACCGGCGCGGTGATCCCGATGATCGCGCTCGTGTTCGTGTTGGCGACGCTGATCATCGAGGCGCTGCCCGCCATCAAGCTCAACGGACTGCACTTCTTCACCGCGAGCGAATGGAATCAGGGAAACCTCTACGGCAATACGGTTGTCACCGGCGGAGTCCCACATCCGGCGGGCGCCTACTACGGAGCATTGCCGCTCATCGTCGGCACGTTGGCGAGTTCTGCGATCGCCCTGTTCATCGCGGTGCCGGTGTCCATCGGAGCGGCGTTGGCGATCGTGGAACGGTTGCCGAAACGCCTCGCCTCGGCCGTCGGTATGGTGCTCGAGTTGCTCGCCGGCATCCCCAGCGTCGTCGTGGGCCTATGGGGGGCAATGACATTCGGACCATTCATCGCTCACCACATCGCCCCGGTGATCGCCCGTAACGCTCCCGATGTTCCGGTGCTCGACTACTTGCGCGGTGACCCCGGCAACGGAGAAGGTCTGTTGGTTTCCGGTCTGGTGTTGGCAGTAATGATCATCCCGATCATCGCCAGCACCACCCGTGACCTGATCCGTCAGGTGCCGACTCTGGCCCGCGAGGGCGCTACCGCGCTGGGGATGTCCGATTGGGAATGTGCGCGCAGGGTCACGCTGCCGTGGGTATCCAAGGGCATCATCGGCGCGGTGGTCCTGGGACTCGGCCGCGCGCTGGGAGAGACGATGGCCGTCGCCATGGTGTCCGGCGCAGCGCTGGGCGCCATGCCTACCACCATTTACTCGACGATGACCACCATCGCCGCAACCATTGTGTCGCAGCTAGATTCGGCACTGACCGACTCCACCAACTTCGCGGTAAAGACCCTTGCCGAGGCAAGCCTGGTGCTGATGGTGATCACACTGCTGACGAATGTCGCTGCCCGCGCGCTGGTGCGCCGGGTATCAGGCACCGCACTACCGGTCGGACGGGGTATTTGAGGTGAGGTCGGTCGCTGCTCGGCGCAAGGCCGTCAACGCGCTTTGGTGGACCGCCTGCTTCGGCTGTCTGGCAGTGGTGGTCGGCCCCACGCTGTGGATGCTGATCGGAGTTATCGGCCGGGCGTTGCCGGTGTTCCACTGGAGCGTGCTCGTGCAGAACTCGCACGGCGGTGGTGGTGGCCTGCGGAACGCGATCGTCGGGACCGCGGTCCTCGGTATCGGGGTCATGTTGGTGGGTGGCACCGTCAGCGTGCTAACCGGGATCTATCTGTCCGAATTCGCCACCGGCAGAACCTATTCAATCTTGCGCGGTGCGTACGAGGTGGTGTCGGGTATCCCGTCGATTGTGCTTGGCTATGTCGGCTATCTCGCACTGGTCGTCGAATTCGATTGGGGGTTCTCCCTGGCGGCCGGGGTGCTGGTGCTGTCGGTCATAAGCATTCCCTACATCACCAAGGCCACCGAGTCGGCGCTCGGTCAGGTGCCAACCTCATACCGGGAGGGGGCCGAGGCTCTGGGGTTGCCGGTGGGCTGGACATTGCGCAAAGTCGTGCTGAAGACGGCGATGCCCGGGATCGTCACCGGTCTGCTGGTGGCACTGGCGGTGGCGATCGGCGAGACCGCGCCGATGCTGTACACGGCGGGCTGGTCGGATTCGCTCCCCACCGCGAAACTCACCGATTCCCCCGTCGGATATCTGACGTACCCGATCTGGACGTTCTACAACCTGCCGTCGAAGACGGCCCAAGATCTGTCCTACGACGCGGCCTTATTGCTGATCGTGTTCTTGCTGTTGCTGATCATCCTTGGACGGCTGATCACCTGGTTCGCAGGGCGGCATTCGGAGTCGCACTGACACGCGGGATCACCTACAGGAATTTCAGCAACAGCTCGTTGACGATCGACGGCTGCTCGATCTGCGGACAGTGGCCGGCCGCCTCGACCACCGCCGACCGTCCCGTGGGAATTTGGTCGGCGATCTCCCTCGCCCAGCCCGGTGGCAGAAGCTTGTCGCACGCGCCCTCGATCACAAGCGCCGGAACCGAGATACGTTCGTAGGCCCGCTTACTCGACGGGGTCGGCGGTGGAGCGGCGCCGGGCCGGCGGAATCGGGCCGCGGCGAGCGACTCCCATGCGCCGGGAGCGATGCTGGATTCGTAACGGCGCTGGACGTAGTCATCGTCGGCCGGATACGACGGATCGTGAAACAGCGCCTCGACGATGCGACGCATGGCCGGCACGGTCGCGTCGTAGTCGTAGAGCGCCTCCATATGCCGGTTACGCTGAATTTCGCCGCCACCGCAGATGGCCACCAAGCTGCGCATAGGCAGCACCGGCGAATCCGAGGTGGCGTCGGTGAGCATGTTGACGGCGCCCATCGAATTGCCGACGAAATGCGCGGAGTCGACGCCGAGCTCGGTGCAGAACCGGGCGATGTGCCGTATCCGCATACCGCGCCCGTCGTTGAAATCGATGACTTTGGCCGACTGCCCGAAGCCCAGCATGTCGGGTGCCAACACTCGATACCGCTCAGCGAGTGCGGGTATCGTTCGCTCCCAGCCGATTTCGGCGCCGACGCCAAATTCGCCACCGTGCAGCAGGATCACCGGATCGCCATCACCGGCTTCCAGGTAGCTGGTGATCAGCCCGTCGACCACGAGCTCTTTGCGTTGCATCACCCGGGGGCCTGGCTCGGGGTTGATCGTACGAATGTCAACACCTGCGACGCCAACAGGTTCAGCTGATTGGTGACGGCCACGTCGATCAGTTCGCCCGCCTCGCTCCAGATTTGGTCGGCGGAGTTGATCGCGACGCCCAACGGAGTGGGCCACGCCCGCAGCGCATGTCCGACGGCGCGGAGCTGGTCTAGTGTGCCCACCGCCGCCTGCCAGCCGTATGCACAGCTGATGCAGCCCCACGGCTTGTTGTCGAGGTACACGCGGGAGTCGTCACGCATATCCTCGATGTAGTCGAGCGCGTTTTTCACCAGTCCGGAGATGCCGCCGTGGTATCCGGGCGACCCGACGATGACGGCGTCTGCCTCACGGAGCGCCTCGATCAATTGGATCGCCTCGCGGGTGCGGGCTGGTTCGTGCGGGTTGTACATCGGGAATTCGATGTCGCCGCCGCAGTACAGTTTGGTGCGTCCACCCTGGCGCTCAACGGCAGCCAGACAATGGCGCAGGGCTCGCTCGGTCGACGAGTTCGCCCGCAAGGTGCCGCCGAGACCGACTACCAGCGGCCCGTCTTGTTGCGTCTCTTCCCTGCGCATCAACCTTGCCCCTTCTTACTTGATCGCAATCGGGTTCAATGGAGAGCCCACCGCACCAACGACTCTCAACGGCGCAGCGATGAGCTGAAACTCGTACACACCGTCGGCCGCGCAATCGGCCGCCAATGCATTGAGATCCCAGTACTCGCCGAGCATCAGCCCCATGTCCCGCAGGCAGAGCATGTGCATCGGCATGAACGTTCCCTCGACCCCGGATATCGGGTCTTCGACCATCAGATTATCGGCGGCCACCGCGGCGATCTCGTGATCGTGAAGCCAAGAGGCGCACCGCCAGTCCAATCCCGAGCCAGGTTCGGCCCCGTTTCCGGTCTCCAAAAATCTTGCCCACCAGCCGGTTCTGATCAAGACGATGTCGCCGCGCCCAACCGACACGCCCTGCGTGCGGGCAACGTCGTCAAGCTCGGCCGGAGTGATCGGATTCCCGAGCTCGAGAAAAGTCTCCACACCGCGATGACGAACGAGGTCGAGCAGCACGCCGCGCGAGGTGATGCCCTTAACGTCGACCTTGTCGATACCGCAGTGCAGCGCACCGAGGCTGGTTACCGAGTCCGCCGGGAAGCCGTTGTAGAGCTGGTCTTCGTAGTAAACGTGAGATAACGCATCCCATTGGGTTGCCGCCTGTAGCGGCATGATGATCATGTCGTCGTTGAAGCGGAAAAGATCGTCCTGAAAGTATTTTGCGAGTTCGCTCGCGCCGGGGTTGCGAACCCAGCCGGTCCCGTAGCGGGACAAAGTATTCGCGTCGCCGCCGTCGATGGTCATGACGTGGATCGGATTGTGCCGGAACTTGAATGCGCCCTGCGGACCTGATGACCCGAAGTCGACACCCAGCGGAAAGACCTTGCCGTGCTTGACCAGGCTGGCGGCTTGGGCGACCTTGTCGGCCGTGATGAAGTTCAGGGTGCCGAGCTCGTCGTCGTCGCCCCACCGTCCCCAGTTGCTGACATCGGCGGCGGCGCGGCGAAAGTCGGTCAGGCTGGCCACAGTGCCTGCCCTTCCTCGAGTTCGCGCGCGACGGTGGCGCCGATATTGCCACCGTCGACCCAGAGGACTTGGCCCGAGATGTAGCTGGCGGCACGGCTATTGAGGAACACCAGGACCGCGGCCTGCTCAGCCGGGTCGGCGACCCGACCCAATGGTTTGGGGATGTCATCGAGGTAGTCCTGGCCGTAGGCGGCGCGCAGCTGGTCGAGAATCGGGGTCTCGGTAACGCCCGGCCCGGTGCAGTTGATGCGCATACCTCGAGCACCGAGCGCAGCGGTATTTCTCATGGTGTACAGGATGATCGCTTCTTTGGACAACCGGTAGCCCCCGTCGGCCAGCGCATCGGGATGGCGGTGACACCACTCGATTCCCTCGGACATCGTGCGGGTGTTCAGCAGCCCGCCGACCACCTGTTGATGCTCCCGATAGCCGGCCGCCGCGAGCGAAGACACGCTCACGATCGACGATCCGGCCGGCATCTTCTCCCACACCGCCTCGGTGAGGTGGCGTAGACCGAGGAAGTTGATCGTGACGACGAGCAGTGGATCGCCGATTCCCGAGGAGACTCCGGCGACGTTGAACAACGCGTCGACGTGCGAACCGACCGTAGCCACCGCGCGGTCGATCGACGCTGGGTCGCTCAGATCAAGGGCATGAAACTCCGCGACCTCGGTGCTCGGTGGATGTTTGTCCAATCCGACGATGTCTGCGCCGAGCTCGGTGAGCTGCCTGACGACATGAGCCCCGATGCCCGACGCGCACCCGGTCACCACACAACGGCGGCCGTCATAGCGCCATAACTCGTCGATGTGCCCCAACGACTACTGCTTCTTCTGGTCTTTGAGGCGCTGCGCCGCTTGGACGCGGCCCTCGTTGATTTCGGCCATGGCCTCCGGGATCTCGCTCGCGGTGAACTTCCCGCCGCGACCGGTGGGCAAGCCGCCGAACGAGTAGCCCTCGTCGAACTTCGGTGCGGTCGACTCCTGCCGGCGCGCCTCGAGCTTCTCGACGACCGGCTCCAGCCGCTTCTTCTTGTCGGCGACAGCTTTTGCGTCGCGCTCGATGAATTCCGGCAGTACCTCTTTACCCATCAGCTCGATGGATTCCATGGTGCCTTCGTGGCTGCGCGGGTTGAGCAGCAAGATGATCTCGTCCACGCCGCTGTCCTCGTAGCCGCGGAGGAACTCCCGGACGGTGGCCGGCGACCCGATGGCGCCGCGACCCGGTCCGTATGCCAGCGTCGGGTCCTTCTCGCATTCTTCGAGATAGCGCTTCCAGACTCCGGTTCGTCCGGGCGTGTGGATGCCGGTCATGTAGTAGTGCATGATCCCGAACGAGAAGAACCCGCCGCCCATGCCGAGGCGCTCGACCGCTTGCTCGTCGGTCTTCGCCACCATCATCGACAGATCGCCGCCGATGGCAAGGATGTTCGGGTTGATCTGTGGGGTGATCGGCACACCGGCTTCCTCGAGCTCCTTGTAGTAGCCGTTCACCCGCTCAGTGAGCGGGCCTGGGCCGGTGTACGCGAAACTCAGTGCGCCGATGCACTTCTGCGCGGCCATCTGCACCGAGGCCGGTCTGGTGCAGGCCACCCATACCGGCGGATGCGGCTTTTGCAACGGCTTGGGGATGACGTTGCGGGCCGGCATCTGGATGTGCTCGCCTTGGAAACCGGTGAAGGGCTCCTCGATCATGCAGCGGATCGCCACTTCCAACGCCTCTTCCCACTGGGCTCGCTTGTCGGCGGGATCGATGTTGAAGCCGCCCAACTCGCCGATCGACGACGATTCTCCGGTGCCGAACTCGACGCGTCCATCCGAGATGAGGTCAAGGGTGGCAATGCGTTCGGCGACGCGGGCCGGATGGTTGACGGCCGGCGGGAGATGCATGATGCCGAACCCCAGCCGGATGTTCTTTGTCCGCTGGCTTGCCGCGGCTAGAAACATCTCCGGTGCGGTGGAATGGCAGTACTCCTCGAGGAAGTGGTGCTCGGTCAGCCAGACCGTGGAGAAGCCGGCCTTGTCGGCCAGCTCGACTTCATCGAGACAGTCCTTCAGCAGGACATGCTCGTCGTCCGCTGTCCACGGGCGGGGTAGGGCGAATTCGTAGAACAATGAGATTTTCAATTGGTACCTCCTGAAACAATTGAACGAGTGGAGTTTTCACCGACGAGGTGCTTGGCTGCGACGTAGCCGAAGGTCATCGCCGGCCCGATGGTCGCGCCGGCGCCGGCGTAGCTGCGGCCCATGACCGCCGCCGAGGTGTTGCCCACCGCGTAGAGGCCGGACACGATGCTGCCGTCGGCGCGCAGCACCCGGGCGTATTCGTCCGTGCGTAGACCACCCGATGTGCCCAGGTCGCCGAGGACGACCCGAAAGGCGTAGTAGGGGGGTTTGCCGAGCGGATACAGGTTGGGGTTGGGCAGAGTCGGGTCGCCGTAGTAATTATCGTAAACGCTGTCACCCCTGTTGAAGTCGTCGTCGTGGCCGCTGCGGGCCAGCTCGTTGAAACGTGCCGCGGTGTCACGAAACTGCCCGGCCGGCACCCCGATCTTGGTGGCGAGGTCATCCAAGCTTTCCGCTGCCTTGACCACGCCCGAGTCCAACCATGCCTTGGGCATCTTTCGCCCGGTGGGCACCGGTGCGCCCGGAATCTTCGGCAGCGGAAGATGTCCGCCGACGACGTAGCGATTGAACGATCTGTGGTCGGTGATGAGCCAGCACGGGATATGGGTGACGCCGGATCGCTGGCCCTCGATCATGGCGTGACCGAAGTCCATGTAGGGCGCTGCCTCATTGATGAAGCGCTTTCCTTCACCGTTGACGATGAACTGCGACGGCATCATGCGCTCGTTGAGCATGAATTGCATTCGGCCATCGGGCCATTGGATAGCCGGAAACCACCAGGCCTCATCGAGCAAGTCGGCGGCGGCCCCCACCCGCTGGCCGGCGCGGATGCCATCGCCGGTGGCCGCCGGATTGCCGAAACTCCAATCCTGTTCCACCGTCGGCTGGTGCTCTTTGCGCCACGCGAGGTCGTGGTCGAATCCGCCGGTCGCCAGGATGACGCCCCGTCTGGCGTAGATCTGCAGCGGTGTGCCGTCTTTCACGACGGCCGCGCCGGTCACCGTCCCATCGTCGCCGGTAAGCAGTTCGGTCATCGGTGAGTCCAGCCACAGCGGGATACCGCGGTCCTTCATCGCCAGCCGTAGCCGCGCCGCAAGCGACTGGCCGATCGCCGCGATCCGATCGCCGAAGACGCGGGCCCTGATCATCCGCCACACCAATTTCACCAGGACGCCCTTGCCTGCCCATGACTGGCGCACTTGGTAGAACGATCGAAGCTCTTTGGGCCCCAGCCATATTCCCCGCGGCGCCAATGCCAGCGGCGCAAGCAGGTGTTGTTCTTCGTCGGCCAACGTGCGCAGGTCGATCGGAGGTACATTGATCGTGCTGCCGAGCTCGGAACCGCCGGGCAACTCCGGGTAGTAGTCGGCATAGCCGGGTTTCCACACGAACTCGAACCACGGGCTGAGCCGCTCGAGAAACTCCATCATTTCCGGTGCGGCATCGACGTACTGCCGGATACGCGCGTCGCTGACCAAGCCATCGGTGATCCGCCGCATGTAGTCGACGACGGCGTCCGGCGATGGCGCGTAGCCTTCCCGGCGTTGCGCCGGCGCTCCGGGTACCCAGATGCCGCCTCCCGACAGCGCGGTGGAACCACCAAAGTGGCTGGACTTTTCGACGACCAGCGTGTCCAGTCCGGAAGCGTGCGCAGCCAGCGCCGCCGTCATACCGCCGCCGCCGGAACCGATGACCAGAACGTCGACCTCGTGCATCACGTCGGCACCGCCGTTCGCACCGCGAAGCCGGCGATCAACTCGGCAGCCGGCCGGTAGTAACGCACCCCGGTCCGGTACGGCCCGACGGATGCCAGCGCCGCGAAAGCGGCGACCCAGGTGCGGATCTCGTGCGCGGAGTTGCCGCCCTCTTGCGCGATGAACGCGTTGGACCACTTGTCCAGCTCGTCGAGTTCGCCGCTGTCGAGGATGTCGAGGAATCGCTGATCCCACGCCGGGTTGAGGGGTTGTAGCTCGCTGCCGCCGTTCGCGAAGCTCCTCGCCGCATCCATCACCGCGGTCTGCCGCGCGAGCCGCTGTTCGGAGGTCATCGGCTGGCCGTGCACAATGCGTTCCACGACCGCCGGTGTCGCCGTTGCCAGCGTCGGAACCGGCGGATCATGCGACAGCCCACCGGATCCCATCACCAAGACGCGCGTGTTCAGGGTGGCCAGATAGCTGCCGACCGCGGTGCCGAGCGTCCGGCAGCGATGCAGCGGCCCCAGCGGGGTGGCGACCGAATTGATGAAAATCGGTATCACCGGGCGTGCCGTCGCGCGGCCGAACAACTTCTCCAACGGCTGAACGGTGCCATGGTCGACATCCATGTTCGCCGAGATGGCGATGTCGACACCGGCCGACAAGACCGCTTTCGCGCAGGCGACCGCAGTGGCTTCGGGGACGTCGAGCGGCCCTTTGTGAGTGCCGTAGTCGCCGACCCCCTGCGCTTCGGTGCCGATGCAGAACGGTGGCATCAGCTTGTAGAAGAAGCCGTTGTAGTGGTCGGGCGCGAAGATGACGATAAGCTCCGGGTCGAAGCCTTCGACGAATTCCCTTGCGTGCGCGAGTGCGCCGTCGATGTCATCGAGGAGGTCCTGCGCCGGCCCGGGCAGATTCAGTAGCGGGCTGTGGGACATACAGCACAGAGCTATGGGCACTTTGAGCATCACCTCCTGCCGGTGTCAAGGTGAGGGCGTCGAAGAGCGAGGCGCTCAGCTCCGGTGCGAGCTGAGCGATACATGCGCCCGCGATGCAACGGTCCGGGCGCAGAAACAGCACGGACTCTTGGTGGGTGTCGAACCAGGCTTTGAGCTGACCGCCGGGGTCGCCGACGACCAGGACGTCCGGATCGTCGTGTCCGGTCCAGTGCAGCTGGCTCAGCGGCCTCGCCGCCACGAACTTCGCGCCCAGCGCCTTCCAGTTCGCAAACGCTGTGGCGTGCAGGATTTCGCGCGGATTGTTGTTCCAGCACAGCACCGCGAACCCGCCGCCCAGGACGTCGTCGAGCAGCACGTTCTGCTGTTCGCGGGTGTCCACCCGCGGTTGCACGAATAGCGTGCCGACCGGCGAGTCGGAGCGGCGCGGCTCGGGGTGCACTGAGTGCACAATGGCCCCCTGCTCGTACCGCGGCATCGGCTTGAACCGCATCTCCAGCACATATCGCTTGAGCGACGGCACAATTGACGCGGACCGCACCAGCACGTCGCGAACCGCGGCAACCCGCCGGTTCGTTGGAGAGATCACCCGGCCCACCATGGTCGACAGGTCGATCATCGCCCGGGCATGCTTGCGCC
>Ga0335075_10002807_pt1 | contig 27851 bp, 27 predicted proteins | sample Lox_Sample_24_FD_206723 | JGI IMG/M metagenome (GOLD analysis project Ga0335075, IMG submission 206723) | Soil microbial communities from Loxahatchee National Wildlife Refuge, Florida, United States - Lox_Sample_2.4 | ecosystem: Environmental > Terrestrial > Soil > Wetlands | place: USA...
CTTCGGCGCCGCCGCCCGCCTCTATCTCGGGCTCACCCTCCTCTCGACCGAGATCATCGCCAGCGCCTTTGCGCTCGCCTGGATCGGGCTCACCGCCGCGATCGCCCTGCTGCAGCGTTCGTCGATGGCCCAAGCCTGGCCGATCGCCCTCATCGCCATTCCTCTGCTGATCGGCGCTGTCGGTGGCGAGGCCGCCGGCTATGCCGTCCTGCCGCTACCCTCCCCGCCCGCTCCGCCCGCCCCGTACGTCATGAGCCTGGCCGCATGGCAGCACGGCGGCTGGGACACGCTGCCCGGGACCCGCGTCGGCCTCCTCGGCAACTACACGCGGCCCTTCACCCTGCAGTGGGCCGGCAGCCCCGAAAGCCTCGCCCGCGTTCTGCTTGCCCATGGCTGGCGCCGCCCGCCGTCCTGGACTCTGCTTTCCGCCGTCGCCTGGCTTGCGCCCGGAACCGACCCCGGCGACCTGCCGGTCCTTCCTCACTTTGCCGACGGCCTGCCCCAGGCGCTGGTCCTGATCTACCTGCGTCCGCCCACCCGTCTCGTGCTTCGCCTCTGGCCGACCAACGAAGCGGTCCGCATCGATCAGCGCCAGCTCCGGCTCTGGCTTGGAGCGCTCACGGTGGAGCGCTTTCACCGCATCGGCGCCACGCTCACCGTCAGCCGCGCCAGACTCGCTCCGGCGCAGGACCTCGCCACGCTCGCCCTGACCTTGCCTGCCGCCCGCCTCGTCACCGACCGTGATACGGCTCCGCGTCCGCGCCATTCCGATGCCCACGCTCCCGTCCTGCTTGGCTGGGATGCCGCTCCTGCCGGGCTGGCTTGCGCGTCCGCCGCTTGTCCGCGGCCTTGATGCCGGCCCCCGGTCACATGCCAAGGGGAGGGGAAAGGGCATTGGCGAGCAGCCGAACAATTGACTGGCCCCGGCTCGGCCTGCTCTGGCTGCTCGGTGCCGATCTCCGCCTGACCATCCTCGCAGTCCCGCCCGTCCTGCCGCTGATCCAGCACGACCTCCATCTCGACCAGAAGCTGGTGGCCGTCCTGACCGGTATGCCGGTCCTGCTGTTCGGCCTTGCGGCCGTTCCGGGCTCGCTCCTCATCGCGCGCATCGGCGCCCGCCGCGCCGCCATTGTCGGCGTGCTGGTGGTTGCCTTCGCCTCGGCGCTGCGTGGCCTCGGGCCGTCGCTGGCCATGCTCCTCGGCATGACGGCCGTCATGGGCGCCGGCGTCGCCGTCATGCAGCCCGCGCTGCCGGCTCTCGTGGAGCGATGGTTCCCGGCCCGCGTGCCGCTGGCCACCGCCGTGTATGCGAATGGCCTCCTGGTGGCCGAGATGCTCGCCGCCAGCCTCACGATTCCGCTGGTCCTGCCCCTCACCGGCGAAAGCTGGGAGAAAACCTTCGTGGTCTGGGCCGCTCCCCTGCTCGCAACCGCCCTCCTCGTCGTCCTCCTCGCTCCGCACGTCTCGCCCCCGCCGCATACCGGCCGCGCCCGCTGGTGGCCCGATTGGCGCGATTCCCGTGCCTGGCTGCTCGGCCTCCTCTCGGGTGGCGGTTCGGCGATTTATTTCGGCTGCAATGCCTTTCTCCCCGGTTATCTCCACGCCCTCGGCCATCCTGGCCTGGTGGATGCCGGCCTGACGGCACTCAATTCGGGCCAGTTGCCGGCCTCCTTCCTCATCATGGCCTTCGGCCGCCGCCTGGCGCGCCGCCGCGCGCCGTTTATTGCCGCCGCCTTGCTCGGCCTCGTCTCGCTTGCCGGTCTCACGGTCCCCTCCGCTCCGGTCATGATCGCCTCCGCCGCGCTGGTGGGCTTCGCCGCTGCCGTTACGCTGATCCTCACTCTCGCGCTGCCGCCGCTCTTGGCGGCGCGGGACGACGTGCACCGCCTCGCCGCCGCGATGCTTGGCCTCGGCTACACGATCACCTTCCTCGTTCCGTATGTCGGGGGCGCGATCTGGGATGCCACGCACCTTACCGTCGCGGCTCTTCTGCCCGGTGCGGCCGGCGCCTGCATCGTCATCGTCGCCGCCTGCTTCGTGGATCTCCGCCCCCGTTCGCTCCCCTGACGATCCGCGAGGCCGATGACGAGCAGCAGCGGAGCGGTGTAAATCCGGAGAACGCATGCGCAACCAGAGGAGTGTGGCGATGCCCCGGCATGATCTCGCGGCCCTGTGGGAGGGCCATTGTCGCTGCGAATTCGAGACCCGCGACGTCGATGCGACGATGGCAACCATGGTGGCGGAGCCATACGTCAATCACATTCCGACCATGGCCGGGGGTGTCGGCCACGATCAGCTCAAACGATTCTACAAATATCACTTCATCGGTGCCAATCCGCCGGACACGACGATGATTCCGGTCAGCCGGACGATCGGCAAAGACAGTCTGGTCGATGAAATGATCTTCCGCTTCACCCACACCAGTCGCATCGATTGGATGCTGCCCGGCATCGCGCCCACGGGGCGGACCGTCGAAGTGCCGCTCGTCGCCATCGTGCAGTTCCGTGACGGAAAGGTCGCGCACGAACATATCTACTGGGACCAGGCTTCGGTGCTCGTGCAGATCGGCAAGCTTGCTGCGGATGGCCTGCCGGTTGCGGGCTCCGAGGCGGCACGGAAGGTGCAGGACAAGAACCTGCCGAGCAACACGCTGCTCGAGGATGCATGGCGGCGAAGCCAGGGGAAACCGATCTGAGGTTCTGACGGATGTCGCCGCGTCGCAGCTCCGACTTTGCATGCGGGTGATTGCCGTTTCCGCGTCGCAACCAGATCGAGAACGCCATGACCGTCATCCCCTATCGCACCGCTCTGATCGTCGGCGCCGGCTCGGGCATCAGCGCCGCCCTCGCCCGCGCGCTCGCCGCTTCCGGCCTCGCTCTCGGCCTGGCCGCACGCAACACGGAGAAGCTCGCCGGGCTCGCCGCGGAAACGCGTGCCGCGATGTTCCCCGCCGACGCCGCCGATCCGGCCGCAATTGCCCGCCTGTTCACTGCCGCCGAGGCCCGGCTCGGTCCGCCCGATCTCGTGGTCTATAACGCCTCCGCGCGCGTCCAGGGCCCGCTCGCCGAGCTCGATCCCGAGGCCGTGCGCCATGCCCTCGCCGTCACCGCCTTCGGCGGCTTCCTGGTCGCGCGCGAGGCGGCACGACGCATGATTCCGGCCGGGCGCGGCGCGATCCTCTTCACCGGCGCGAGCGCGAGCGTGAAAGGCTTTGCGCGCTCGGCGCCGTTCGCGATGGGCAAGTTCGCGCTGCGCGGCCTCGCCGAAAGTGCTGCCCGCGAGCTCGGCCCCAAGGGCATCCATGTGGCGCACTTCGTCATCGACGGCGGCGTCCGGAGCGCCCGCCGCCCCGATCCGCCCGAACACCCCGAAAGCACGCTCGATCCCGACGCGATTGCCGCCGCCTACCTCGCCGTGCTCGCCCAGCCGCCCTCGGCCTGGTCCTTTGCGGTCGAGCTCCGTCCCGCCGTCGAGCCCTTCTGATCCGCCTGCATCGTGCTCGCGGCGTTATGATGGCTGAGCCGGATCCTCTCGGAACGTTGCTGTGGACAACCAATCTCGGAGTCGGGACACTGGCCGCGCCCGACACGTCGGAGGGATGATCGTCATGCGGCATTTCCCGATCGCTGGCCTTGCCCTGGCCATCGCGGCCCTGATCTGCGCCGCGCCCGCCATCGCTCAGGCTCAGAACCCGATGACCTTCGATTCCTGGCGCGACACCAGCGGCGTCGCGTGGGGCCAGGGCGTGCGCGACTATATTTTCGCAGACGGTGAGATCACCCAAGCGACCCCTGCCGCTCTCACCGCCGCGCTCACCCGCTACCAGGCGCATCCGGGCACGATCCTCGTGCTCAATTCGCCCGGCGGCGACCTCGACGCCGGCCTCGCGATGGGCCGCATCATCCGCAGCCATGGCCTCTGGACCTCCGTCGGCACGGCAGTCCCGCTCGCCCTCGGGCCGACCCCGAACGTCAATCCCGCCTATTTCCCCTACGTCCAGGCCCCGTCCGCCCCGCCATTCCCCGGCTACTGCTACAGCTCCTGCACGCTCGCCTTTCTCGGCGGCGTCGTGCGCACCGTCGGCTTCACCTCCGACTATGGCGTGCACCGCTTCTATTTCGAAGGCCAGCAGCCATCCTCCTCCGAGGGTGTCGCCGAGGGTGAGAAGGGCATGGCCGAAATCGTCCACTACGTGAAAGAAATGGGTGTCGATCCCGATTTCGTCCTCGAGATGGCGAAGAAGGGCCGCAACGCAACCACCCATCTCACCGAGCAGCAGATGGCGACGTTGCACGTGATCACGCCCTTCTGGAACACCGAGTGGAGCATCCGCCAGGGCTCGGGCAGCTTCTATTACGATGGCGAGACAACAGATGCCTCGGGCAAGCGCGACGACGTCCTGGTCTATTGCGGCGACGATCACGAGAAGGCGGCCGGTGACGTCGTGATGATGAGCGTCTATGTGGACGGCGCCGGCCGCGTCGATCCGGCTTCCTTCGTGCGCGGCGTTACCAACTACAACATCCGGCTCGACCAGTTCGGCATCATCCTGGCCAATTCGGACAAACGCGTTCTCGACCACGCCTTCGTCAGCGCCACCTCCGGCCGGATCGGCGCGACCATCGGCTTCACGCTCAACCAGTTCGCTGTCATCACCGACAGCCATTACATGGGTTTCGCCTTCTACAACCCGAGCAGCGACGTGCGATTCTTCGGCACCACCGTGACCGTCGACGACCTTGACCTCGATCGCTTCGCCCGGCACTGCCTGCCTCCCGCCAACACCGACTTCTCGTTGGAAAATGTCGGCAGCCAGACGCTCACGTCGGTGGTGACACGCGTCGCCGGCGACGCGAAGTTCGGTGCCAACCGGTTGAGCGCGGCGCTGGCCCCGAACGCCAAGGCGACGATCATCATGCCGCATTATCGCGGCTGCCAGTTCGACCTCATGATGCAATACGCCGACAAACAGAACGTCGCGGAATACAACGTCGATCTCTGTGCCTTCGGCGGCATCTCGGTTGCCTCTCCCTCCTCGCCCGGTCGCGCCACCACCACCGACATCACAATCAAGAACGCGGGCAAGACGCCGATCACCGCCCTCTATATCGCGCCCACCACCGACAAATACTGGGGCTCGAATCTCCTTGCCGGGAAGGATCCCTCCCACCCCGCTTCCATCGCTCCCGGCGCCACCGGCAAGTTCTCTTTCAATATCGCTCAGACCTGCCAGTTCGACATGAAGGTGCAGTATACCGGCGGTGCGATCGAAGAGCGCGGCAACCAGAATTTCTGCGTCTTCGACCAGCAGTCCTTCGCCGCGCCGCCGTAGGTGAAGGAGGGGCAGGGGGAAAGCCGCGAGCATGCCGCACATCGACCGGGTCGATCGCATGACCCCCGAGGGGGAGCTTGATTACCCGCCCGCTGGCACCGGGGCCTGACCCGCGCCCGCGTGCATCGCCGTCACCTCGATCTCGATCTTCATGCGCGGATCGGCCAGCCCGGCGGCAAGCATCGTCGCCGCCGGACGCACCGCGCCGAAGCAGCGCCTGAGCGCCGGCGCGCATGCAGCAAAGTCCCGTGCATCGGGAAGAATATAGCGCACACGCACCACGTCCGCGAAGCTGCATCCTGCCTCCGCCAGCGCCCGACCGATGTTGCAGAGCGCCTGCTCCGTCTGCTCGCCGACATCCGGCGAGATCGTCATCGCCGCATAGTCGAACCCGGTCGTTCCGGAAACGAATACCCATGCGCCAGCCACGACTGCCCGTGCATAGCCGTATTCCTCCTCGAACGAGGATCCGTATGAGATAAATCTCCGCATCGCTCACCGCTCCATGATTGCCGCCGAGGACCGGCCCTCACTCCCGGCGCGGGGCTCGCTCTTCCCGCAACGGCACCAGCAGGGCCGCAATCTCGGCAAGCCCCGAGAGGTCCGGAATGACGCGCGAGGCCGCTTCCGGATCATCGCCGGTGCGATCCCGATCCACCCACACGCGCGGGCAGCCGATGCGGCGCGCCGGTTCGATATCGTGGAACCAACTGCAGGCGGCGTGCACCCAGTGGCGGCGCTCCACTCCGGTTCTCCGTTCGAACTCACGGAAATGGCCCAGATCCGGCTTGTAGCTCCGGACCTGCTCTGCGGTGATCACCAGGTCCGGATGCGGTCGCGGGAACCGCTGCAACGTGGCCGCAAAGAGATCGTCGTCGCAGTTGGTCAGGATGCCGATCTTGAAGCCGTCGGCGCGCAAGCGCGAAAGTGCTTCGGGCACATCCTCGAAGAGCGGCAGCTCGCCCCATCGCCTTGCCAGCGCGCCCGCCTCCGCCTCGGAAAGCGTCAGGCCGATCTCGCGCGCCGCGCGCGCGAGCCCCACGCTCAGCACTTCGCGGTAAAGCCGGTGCGGACGTTCCTCTTCGAGCCTCCGCTCGAAGCCGTGGTAGGCGGCGATCAACGCGCCCGTTCGTTCGCCCGCGAGCGGAGAGAGGATTGCCCGATAGCCCCCATGCCAATCGATCAGCGTTCCGAAGCAGTCGAAGGTGATCCATCGATCGGTCGTCATCAGCTTGTCTCCGGTTTGCCGGCTGTCATACCTTACCTCTTTGGCTCTGTATCAACCGGTGCCGGCCGGCACCGCCCGGCCCGTCTGGCACATTTCGCTCTTGTCCGAACCATCGCCGCCGGCTCCCGCCCTATACTTCCTGCGCACCTTGTTTTCCCAACCACGGAGCGACAGCCATGCTCACCTGCTTCATCCGCTATGAAATTGATCCGTACGCGGTCCCGGCATTCGAGCAATATGCGCGCAACTGGGGCCAGGTGATCCCGCGCTGCGGCGGCGACCTCATCGGCTATTTCGCGCCGCACGAGGGCTCCGCCACCACCGCCTACGCCGCCTACAGCGTCGAGAACCTCGCCGCCTACGAGGCCTGTCGCGCGCGCCTCAGGGAAGATCCGCTCGGGCGCGAGACCTTTGCATTCGTGCAAAAGGAGCGCTTCATCCGCAAAGAGGACCGGCTGTTCCTGCGTCTCGTTTCCGCCCCTCATGCGGCCCTGGTACGACCGTGATTGCCGTGATTTTCGAGGTGTGGCCCGCATCGGCGAAGGCGCCCCGCTATCTCGACCTCGCCGCTCACTTGCGGTCCGAGCTCGAGGCCATCGATGGCTTCATTTCCGTCGAACGGTTCCGAAGCCTCACCGAGCCGGACAAGCTGCTTTCGCTTTCTTTCTGGCGAGACGAGGAGGCAATCCGCGCCTGGCGCAATCGCCCGGCGCATCGCACGGCGCAGGCCGAGGGGCGGGCAGGGGTATTCGCAAACTATCGACTGCGCATCGCCCCCGTAGCGCGCGACTACGGCATGGGCGACCGCACCGAGGCACCGGCCGACAGCCGGACCGCGCATGCCGCGTAAGCTCCCGCCCGGCCGCTGCCGCCCGCCTTCGGCCAGCACGCTCTTGCCTCAGGAAAGAGCAGCCAGCAGCGCGCGCAGCCGCTTCGCATCCGCTTCGCCCACCAGCGCTTCGGTCGCCTCCTCGGCCCGTCGCCAGGCGGGCAGCGCTGCCGCAAGCCGCCGCCGCCCCGCCGCCGTCAGGCAAAGCCGCCGCCGCCGCGCGTCCTCCGGATCGGCCACGCTCCGCACCAGGCCGCGCCGTTCCAGCGGCTTCAGGTTGGCCGTCAAGGTCGTGCGGTCCATCGCCAGCAGCGCTGCTACGGCTCCGAGCCCGGCAGGCTCCGGCCGGTTGAGCGACATCAGCAGCGAAAATTGTCCGTTCGTCAGGCCGTGCGGCCGCAGCGCCTCGTCGAATCGCCGCGCTTCGGCCCGCGCCGCGCGCTGCAGGTAAAGGCAGAGGCAGTGGTCACGCACCTCGAGCGTTACCGAGTAGGAGAGGGGATCCACCCCCGGCCCTCCGTACCGATTCCGCTCGCCCTTTGACACCGGCCTATTCTGTTGATATCAACTCATCTGTCAACCCTTCGTCCCGGCAAAGCTCCAGGCAGAGAGGAACCGGCTATGGCAGAGCGGCTGCTCATCCTCCTCGGCACGAGGAAGGGTGCCTTCATCCTTGAGGCCGACCGAACGCGCAGCCGCTTCGCGCTCCGCGGTCCGTTTTGCGAGGCCTGGCCGATCAGCCACGTGATCGCCGATCCCGCCTCCGGCACGATCTATGCCGCCGGCGGCAACGCCTGGTTCGGTCCCGCGGTATGGAAGTCGGACGATCTCGGCGCCACCTGGACGCACTCGAGCGCGGGCCTCGCCTATGAAGCGGGCGAGGAGCCCGTCAAATCCGTCTGGAGCCTCGCTGTCGGTCGTGACGGTGCGCTTTATGCCGGGGTCGAGCCCGCGGGCCTTTTTTTGAGCCGTGATCAGGGTCTTTCGTTCGCCCACGTTGCCGGGCTCCGCGCACATCCGTCGCGCCCGCACTGGAACCCCGGCGGCGCCGGCCTGATCCTCCACACGATCGTTCCGCATCCGGAAGACTCGGCCCGCCTCTTCGTCGGCATCTCCGCCGCCGGCGTCTTCGCGACCGCCGACGCCGGCTTGACCTGGGAGCCGCGCAACCGTGGCACCCGCGCCGACTTCGCCCCTGAAGGCCAGCGCTATCCCGAATACGGCCAGTGCGTGCATTCCCTGGTCATGGCCGCGGGCCAGCCCGAGCGGCTCTACCAACAGAACCATTGCGGCATGTACCGCTCCGACGATGCCGGCCGCTCCTGGCGGAGTATCGAGGAGGGGCTTCCTTCGAGCTTCGGCTTTCCAACCGCCGTCCATCCGCGCGATCCCGAAACCCTCTATTTCCTTCCCCTCAACGGCGCCACCGAGGGTCGTTACGTTCCCGAAGGCCGCGCCGCGGTCTGGCGCACGCGCGACGGTGGCGCACACTGGCAGGCGCTCCGCCAGGGACTTCCGCAGGAGAATGCCTTCCTCGGCGTGCTGCGCCAGGCGATGGCGACGGATCCGTTCACGCCGGCCGGCGTTTATTTCGGCACCAGCTCAGGCGAACTGTTCGCCAGCGCCGACGAGGGCGAGACCTGGACCTGCATCGCTCGCCACCTGCCGGCGGTCCACTCCGTGGAGACGCTGGCGCTCCCGGACTGAGCGGGCCTCCAGGAACCGCCACCGATGCCCGAAGCCGTGCCTGCCGCTGCGTCTGTCCGCATCAGCCTGCCCCTCGCGCTGACCGCACTTTTCCCCGGCGCGCCGGGCGAGCTTTTGCTGCCGGCCGCGACCATCGCCGAGGCACTCGCCGCGCTCGACCAGCGCTTTCCCGGCATGCGCGACCGGCTCTGTGATTCGACCCCGCGCATCCGCCGCCACATCAACATCTTTGTCGAAGGCGAGCGTGCCTCGCTGGAAACTCCGCTTGCCCCGGGGGCCGAGATCCTGGTGATGACGGCGATCAGCGGCGGCTGATTCTTTTTCGCGGCGCGCCCCGCTTCAGCCGAGCCCGAAAGAGGCGGTCTTGATCGTATCGGTCCACCCGTTCACTGAGAGGGCGCAATGGATCCGAGTTTCCTGCCCGCCTGGCGGCTGGCCGAGCTCACCCGGAGCGGCGCGATCGGCTGCTCTGAGCTCGTTCAGCATTTCATCGCCCGCACCGAGCGGTTGAACCCGCGCCTCAACGCGGTGGTGGCGCGGGATTTCGAGCGCGCCAGGGAGCGTGCACGCCGCCTCGACCATCAGGCGCGCGACGCGGCGGGCCCGCTCTTCGGCGTGCCGATGACCGTGAAGGAGAGTTTCGATGTCGCCGGCCTGCCGAGCACGTGGGGGTACGGGAATCGCGCCGAACACCGCGCCGAGGCGGACGCGCTGGCGGTCCAGCGGCTGGAAGCGGCCGGCGCGGTGGTGTTCGGCAAGACCAACGTCCCGGTCGGGCTTGCGGACTGGCAGAGCTACAACCCGGTGTACGGCACGACGAGCAATCCGTGGCATGCCGGGCACACGCCCGGGGGTTCGTCCGGCGGCGGCGCGGCGGCGCTTGCGGCCGGCCTCTCGGCCCTCGAGCTCGGCAGCGATATCGGCGGCTCGATCCGCGTTCCCGCGCATTACTGCGGCCTCTTTGGCCACAAGCCGAGCTGGGGGCTCTGCTCGCCGCGCGGCCAGTCAATGGTGAATGCGGCGGCGATGACCGACATTGCCGTGATCGGCCCGATGGCGCGCTCGGCGCGGGACCTGGAACTGGCGCTGCAGGCGGTCCTCGGCCCCGACCCGGCGGCGGCCGTGCTGACCTACCGGCTCCCGCCGCCACGGATGGAGCGGATTTCGGAGTTGCATGTCGCCGTATGGTTGGAGGAGCCGGGCTATGCGACCGATGCCGAAACGGTCGCGTTGATCGACGAGCTGGCGCGCTATCTCGAGGGCGAAGGGGCGGAGGTGAGCCGCACGGCACGGCCCGAATTCGACGTGCACGAGGCGTTCCGGCTTTACGTCACGCTGCTCGACGCGGCGCTTTCTGCACGCACAACGGAAGCGGAGCTGGCACGCAGGCGGGCGGAGAAGCAGGTGCTGCGCCCGGACGATTTCGCCACCGATTCGCTCTTCATCCGCGCGGTTGATCTCGGTCACCGCGAATGGCTCGGGCTGAACGAGCGGCGCCACCAGATCCTGAGGCTCTGGGGCACGTTCTTCAAGCGCTGGGACGTGCTGCTCTGTCCGGTCATCGCCACGCCCGCCCTGCCGAACATGCAGGAGGGCGAGACATGGCAGCGGAGCCTCTCTGTGGATGGCCGGCGCATCGCCTATAACGACATGCTGTTCTGGCCCGGCCTCACCTGCGCAGCCCATCTGCCGGCGAGCGTGGCGCCAATCGGGCTTGCGGGCTCGGGCCTGCCGATCGGCGTGCAGATCGCGGGCCCGTTCGGCGGCGACCGCACCACGATCCAGGTGGCCGCAATGCTGGAGTCTTCATGGCGATCGTTCGTTCCGCCGCCGGGATGGGAGTGAGCAGCCGCGGGCTCGCCTCGCGCATCCCAAAGGGTCATCGCGGGGCGCCCCCGCGCGCATCCCTATCTGCGGCCCGGCTGGCCGACGACCAAAATTGGCGGATTCTCGAGACGATTCACCGTTCGAGGCGGGGCGTGTTCGTTATCGTCAACAAACCGGACCGCGTCGAGGACTCCGACCTTGGCTGACCTTCCCCAACGCCTATCGAACCAAATGCTTCGCGGCCTATCGCGAATTTCGTCGCATGTTGGACGAGACGGAATGGCTGGAGACGGCCCGGTAGCGGGTATGGCTTGTGCTGCGCCACCGGCCGCGTTGTCGCCATTTCCGATCCCGGGAAAGACTGCAGTCGAACCCCGCCCGAATAGCGCCATGCCGCCTCTTGACTGGCGTTTCTGGATTTGAGATCATTGATATCAATGCTCTCAAGGAAAGCATGATGACGGGCAATTTGCATGTGCGCAATTTGGACGACGAGTTGATCGCGAAGCTGAAAAGGCGCGCTGCCCGGCACGGCCGCTCGACCGAGGCCGAACATCGAGAAATTCTTCGCCAAGCTCTTGCCGGCGAGAGCGAACCCTCTTTCGACAAGCTCGCGGCCGACTTGCGCAAGCTGACGAAGCGCCGAAAGCAAACCCCTTCGGAGATTCTGCTCCGCGAAGGACGCGACGAGCGGTGACGACGCTGGTTATCGACGCCAGCATCGCTGTCAAATGGGTGGTCGAAGAAGACGGGACGCCGCAGGCATTGGCTCTTCGCCGTCAAGCCAAGCTGATCGCTCCCGAACTCTTGGTCGCCGAGTGTGCGAACATTCTTTGGAAGAAGGTCCAGCGAAGCGAGCTTTCCAAAGACGAAGCCTATCTCGCCGCCCGTCTCCTCCAAGCCGCGGAAATCGAGATATTGCCGACCCGCTCCCTGCTGGCAGCGGCCACGCGTATCGCGATCGAGCTCGATCATCCCGCTTATGACTGCCTCTATTTCGCCCTGGCGGTCGAGAACGGCTGCCAGTTCATCACCGCCGACGAGCGCCTGTTACGGAAGCTCGATCGGCATCCCGAGCGAGCCCTTCGTGGAAGGGTGATATCGTTGGCGAAAGCAGCGACGTTGTGACTTGTACTTCGAGGGACGCGAAGAGCGCATTTAAGCCCGCCCGGGCGTAGCTTGGCTGGGGGACCTGGATTCGAACCAAGGCTGCCCGGTCCAGAGCCGGGAGTTCTACCGCTAAACTATCCCCCAGCAGCACCCGCAAGGCGATAGCACTTCGCCGTCCCCCGGGCAATTCGCTCTTGCCCATCAGACGCTTGAGGGCGGATGATCGCGTGCTCCTCTGGCACTTGCCCATGGCCGAGCCTACCGCCGTTCCGCCGTCCCTGTTCACCCGTGCTCACGCCCCGCCGCGTCTGCAGCGTGACGCCGCCGCCGGCTCCGCCGTCTTCGCCGCGCTGGATCTCGGCACCAACAATTGCCGCCTGCTCGTCGGCCGCCCCACCGGCCGCGGCTTCGCCGTGCTCGACAGCTTCAGCCGCACCATCCGTCTTGGCGAAGGCCTCGAGCAGACCGGCCGGCTCGATCCTTCGGCCATGAACCGTGCCGTCTCCGCCCTCGCTGCCTGCGCCGAGCGCCTCGCCCGCTGGCGGCCTGCCGCGGTTGCCGCCGTCGCCACCGAGGCCTGCCGCCGCGCCGCCAACGGCGTCGAGTTCCTGGCCCGCGTGCATCGCGAAACCGGCCTCGCGATCCTCGTCATCTCGCCGCGCGAAGAGGCCCTGCTCGCCATCGAGAGCTGCACCTCGCTGCTCGCCCGCGCCGCCGCGGCGACCGCGGCCGCGGCGGCTCCCACCCGTGCGCTGCTCTTCGACATCGGCGGCGGCTCGACCGAACTTGCCTGGCTTCGCCTCGACCAGGCGGGCCGCCCGAGCCTGATCGGCTGCGCGTCTCTCCCGGTCGGCGTCGTCACCCTCGCCGAGCGCCACGGCGCCGCCGCCTTTGCTGCCAGCGGCTTCGTTGCCATGTCCGCAGAGACCGCCCTCCTGCTCGCCCCGTTCGAGGCGGTCCACTGTATCGCCCGCGAGATCCGCCACGCCGGCGGCTCTGGCGGCGTCCTGCTGCTCGGCACCAGCGGCACTGCCACTACTCTCGCCGCGATTGCGCTCGGCCTGCCACGCTACCGTCGCAGCCTCGTCGACGGCGCGGTGCTGACCCGCGACGCCGCCTGCGCCGCGCTGGCCGCGCTCCAAGGCCTCGGCCATGGCGGCCTGCTGGCACATCCCTGCATCGGCCCCGACCGCGCCATCTTCGTCCGCCCGGGCGCTGCCATCTTTGCCGCGATCATTGCGGCTTGGCCCGCGCCCCGGATCATGGTCGCCGACCGCGGATTGCGCGAGGGCCTCCTGCTGCGCGCCATCCGGACCCACCGCGAGCCGCGCGCCGGCCCTACCCGCGCGCCATGACGCGCCGCTCCCTTGGCCGGCGGCCCGTCCGCCTGCCCGGCGGAGGCTTGGCCGAGGCCAACGGACGGTCCTCTCGCCCCGCTCATGTCGCACTCGCCTCTGCCGCCGGCCGCTCTCCCGCCTCGCAGCGCTGGCTTGCCCGCCAGCTCAACGATCCCTACGTCGCCGCCGCCAAAGCTTCAGGATTTCGCTCACGTTCGGCATACAAGCTACTGGAACTGAACGATCGCTTCCGCCTCATCCGGGGCGGCGCCCGCGTGCTCGACCTCGGGGCCGCGCCCGGCGGCTGGACCCAGGCGGCGCTGGCCGCCGGCGCCGGCAGCGTCGTCGCGGTCGATCTCGTCCCGATCGAGCCGATCCCGGGCGCCATCAGCCTTGCCGCCGATGCCGGCGATGCCGATCTCGCCGCCCGCCTTCGCCCGCTGCTCGGCGGCCCCGCCCACCTCGTGCTTTCCGATATGGCGCCCGCCACCACCGGCCATGCCGCCACCGATCATCTGCGCATCCTCGCACTTGCCGAACTGGCCTTCGATTTGGCCACTTCCTTGCTCACGCCCGGCGGGAGCTTCGTCGTCAAGCTGTTCCAGGGCGGTGCCGAGGCCTCGCTCCTCGACCCGCTGAAGCGCCGCTTCGCCTCCGTCCGTCACGCCAAGCCTCCGGCAAGCCGCGCCGAGTCGCGTGAGCTTTATCTTCTCGCCAAGGGCTTTCGCCCCGCGGCCTGAGAATTGCATTTCCGCCACGCGCAGCACCGCTGCGCGCCTGCCGGTTGCGCCGTTTCATCGCCGCGCCTATGTGGAGCCGCCAAGGCTGCGGATGAAAGGTCCTGCCATGGCCCCCGACCTCACCGTCGTCTCGCCACGACAAGAGTCGCTCGAGGTCGTTGCCGAGGCACTCGCGTTCGACGACGTGCTGCTGGTCCCCGCTTTCTCCCAGGTGCTGCCAACCGCTACCAACACCGCGACCCGCCTGACGCGTTCGATTCCTCTGAACATTCCGGTGGTCTCGGCCGCGATGGACACCGTCACCGACAGCCCGATGGCGATCGCCATGGCGCAGCAGGGCGGCATCGGCGTCATTCACAAGAACCTCTCGCCCGAGGATCAGGCCGCCGCGGTCCGCCAGGTAAAAAAATTCGAATCCGGCATGGTGGTCAATCCGCTGACCATTCATCCCGACCAGACACTGGCCGAGGCGCGCGCCCTGATGAGCAGACATCGCATCAGCGGCGTGCCTGTGGTCGAGCGCGGCAGCGGCCGGCTGGTCGGCATCCTCACCAACCGCGACGTCCGCTTCGCCACCGACCCCAGCTTGCGGGTCGATGCGCTGATGACGCACGAGAGTCTCGTCACCGTTCCCGCCGGCGTCGATCCCGAGGCGGCGCGCCACCTCCTGCACAGGCACCGCATCGAGAAGCTGCTCGTCGTCGATGAGGCCTATCGCTGCATCGGCCTCATCACGGTCAAGGACATGGACAAGGCGGAAACCCACCCGCTCGCCAACAAGGATTCACTCGGGCGCCTGCGCGTCGCCGCCGCGACCGGGGTCGGCGAGGATGGCGCCGCCCGCGCGCGCGCCCTGATCGCCGCCGAGGTCGACGTGATCGTCGTCGACACCGCGCACGGCCACTCTGCTGCCGTGCTCGCTGCCATCGAGCGCATCAAGCACCTCTCGAACGGCGTCGAGGTCATGGCCGGCAACGTCGCGACCGCTGAGGGCGCCCGCGCCCTCGTCGCCGCCGGCGCGGACGCCGTGAAAATCGGCATCGGCCCAGGCAGCATCTGCACCACGCGCGTCATTGCCGGTGTCGGCGTGCCGCAGTTTACCGCCGTGCTCGAGGCCTCCGTCGCCTGCCGCGAGCACGGCATTCCCGCGATCGCCGACGGCGGCGTGCGCACCTCGGGCGACATCGTCAAGGCGATCGCCGCCGGCGCCGATGCGGTGATGATCGGCAGCCTGCTAGCCGGCACCGACGAAGCGCCCGGCGAGGTTTTTCTTTATCAGGGCCGCAGTTATAAATCGTACCGCGGGATGGGCAGCCTGGCGGCGATGGCGCGTGGCTCCGCGGACCGTTACTTCCAGCAGGAGATCAACGATCAGCTGAAGCTCGTCCCGGAGGGAATCGAAGGCCGCGTCGGCTACAAAGGTCCGGTCGCAACGGTGGTCCACCAGCTCGTCGGCGGCTTGCGCGCCGGCATGGGCTATACCGGCTGCGCCACCATTGCCGAGCTGCAACAGAACGCCCGCTTCCGCCGCGTCAGCGGCGCCGCTCTGCGCGAGAGCCACGTCCACGACGTTGCCATCACGCGCGAAGCGCCCAATTATCGCCAGGACTGATCGCGGTCCGTTTCCCCGGCCCGCCATGGCCGCCGAACCAGCGTCAATCAGCCTCGGCCGCCGCGGCAACGGCGCCCCGGGGGACGAGAAGAAGCGAGAGGAAGGGTGATGGATCAGCGATCACAGAGTGCGGTCATGGACCGCGCAGTTCGCTACCTCGTCAATACCCACAGCCCGAGCGGCACTCGCATCGGCTGGCTCATGATCGGCTCGATCCTGGTCGAGGCGTGGGACCTCTACGCGATCTCGTTCGTTCTGATCTTCCTGAACCGCATCTACCACCCGTCGCCCCTGCTGCTCGGGCTCGCCGCCGCGGGCACGCAGGGCGGCGCCGTGATCGGGGCGCTGATCGGCGGCTGGCTGTCCGACCGCGTCGGTCGCCGCGCCATCTTCCTCAGCACCATGATCATGTTCGTCGTGCTGGCCCTGGCGCAGGCCTTCTCCCCGAACATGGCTGTGCTGGCAGGAATCCGTCTCGTCCTCGGCATCCCGCTCGGCAGCGATATCTCCAACGGCTACACCTACATCATGGATGCCATGCGCCGCGGCGATCGCGAGGTCATGGGCAACCGGTGGCAGTTCATGTTCGCGGTCGGCGAGATCGCTTCGATCGCCGTCGTCACGCTGCTGATCGCGATCGGCGTCGCTCCCGATCTGCTCTGGCGGATCGCGCTCGGCCTCGGCGCGGTCCCCGCCGCGGTCATCTTCGTCCTTCGCTACAACCTCCCTGAGACCGCGATCTGGCTGATCCGCCGCGGCCGTTTCCGCGAGGCCAAGCGCGTCACCAAGGCGATGTACGGCGATCCGCTCGATTTTCTGCCCGACACGGACGTCGAAGTACCCCATCCCCGACCCGCCGCGTTCCTTGCCGACCTGCGCCAGGACCACACGCGCTGGCGGGCGACGATCTTCGGCTGGATCGCAAGTTTCGCCCAGAGCACCGAATTCTCCACCTTCGCCTTCTACATCCCGGTTCTGTTCGTTCTGCTCGGCGTCTCGAGCGTCATCGGCACCAACCTCATCACGCTCGGCCTCTACTGCATCGCCGCGATCTCCGGCCTCGTCGGTCCGATGATCATGCCGCGCATCGGCCAGCGCGGGCTCAGCATCGCCGGCTTCGGGATCGTTTTTGCCTCCCTCATCGTGGCTGCGGTCGCCATCTACACCGATACGTCCGTGCTCCTGCCTATCGCCGCCGCTTTCATGCTGTGGGGCCATTACTGGGATGCCGAGAACGTCGTCACGATCCCCTCGATGGTGGCCAAGCCTGAGTATCGCGGCACGGCCAGCGGTTTCGGCTATATTTTCGTCAAGCTGCCGGCGTTTCTCAGCATCTTTCTGTTCCCGGCGTTCTTCGATGCCATCGGCAAGGGCAACGCGACCTTGTTCACGGCAATCTTTCCGTTGATCGGGCTGCTCGCTGCAATCTTCATCCTCCCCGAGCTCTACGGCTACGCCGAGGACTGAGAAAGGCCCCACGCATGCAGGTCGTTGCCTTGGAGACCGTGCGGCTCGCCGGCTTCCCCAACAGCATCTGGGTCGAGCTCCTGACCGATAGCGGCATCGTCGGCCTCGGCGAAACCCATTTCGCGGTGGCACCCATAGAAACCTGGATGCACGACTGGGCAGCCCCCTACCTGCTCGGCAAGGATCCGCTGCAGATCGAGCGCCATAGCCGGCACTTCCGCGATTTCTATCTCGGCTTCGCCTCGACCGGGGTCGAGCTCCGCGGCGCCTCGGCGATCGATATCGCGCTCTGGGACATTCTCGGCCAGGAAACCGGCAAGCCGATCTGCCAGTTGCTCGGCGGCGCCAGCCGCGAGCGCGTGCGCGCTTACAACACCTGCGCCGGCTACGACTACATGCGCAAGAATCCGGAGCAGGCGGTGAAAAGCTGGGGCGTCCCCACTGCGCGCGACCCCGCCCGCCCCTACGAAGATCTCGACGCATTCCTCCATCGTGCGGATGAGTTGGCGCAAAGCCTGCTCTCCGAAGGCTATCACGGGATGAAAATCTGGCCGTTTGATCCCTACGCCGAAGCCTCCGGCGGCACCCACATCTCGGCCGCCGATCTCCAGACGGCAGTGGCTCCCTTCGAGAAGATCCGGCGCGCGGTCGGCGATGCCATCGACATCCATGTCGAGTTCCATTCGCTTTGGAACCTGCCGATGGCGGTGCGGCTCGCCGAGGCGCTGGCACCGTTTCGCCCCTACTGGTTCGAAGATCCGATGAAGATGAACAATCTTGACGCCTTGGCGGACTATGCCAGGCGCACCAATGTCTGGGTCACCGCCAGCGAGACCCTGGCGACGCGGTTTGCTTTCCGCGAACTTTTCGAGAAGCGGGCGGTCAGCGTCTGCATGTTCGATATCGGCTGGACGGGCGGGCTTTCAGAGGCGCGGAAGATCGCCGCCATGGCCGAAGCCTACCACCTCCCGGTCGCTCCGCATGATTGTACCGGGCCCGTCCTGCTCACCGCTGCGGTGCATCTTTCGCAGCATGCAAGCAACACGCTGGTGCAGGAAGTCGTGCGTGCCCACTACCACGATTGGTACGCCGACGTGGTGACCGCGCTGCCGCCGCTCGAGCACGGCTTTATCCGCATTCCCGATGGCCCGGGGCTTGGCACGCGGCTGCTTCCGGATCTCAAGTCACGCCCGGATGCGATCGTGCGCCGCAGCAACGTCTCGTAGAGCGCGATCGCTTGGGGCGGAATCGCCGGAAAGCGTGAATCGCCCGCTCCGGCGGCGCTCCGCGCCCATCGAATCAGGCCACGCAGCATGACGCCCGCCGCCCGCACCGAGGCGGCGGTCGCGCTCGTCTCCGAGATTCTTGCCGCACCGCGCGCGCCTGCCGATGCTCTCGCCTCTGCCTTCTTCCGCGCGCGCCGCTATATCGGCGCCGCCGATCGCCGCGCCGTCTCAGAGATCGTCTGGAACGTCCTTCGCGCCCGTCGCCGTCTTGCCTGGTGGCTCGGCTCGCCCGCCCCTTCCTCACGCCTTCTCGTCGGCGCCTCGCTGTTGCTTTCCGGTACTTCTCTCCTGACTCTCGGGCAGCTTTTCAGCGGCTTCCGTGCCGCTCCGGCCCCGCTCCAGCCGGCGGAGATTTCCGCACTTCGCCCGCTCGAGGGCCACGCGCCCGACCACCCCGCCATGCCCGAGCCTGTCCGTTTCGAAATCCCGGACTGGCTCTACGCCCCGCTCTCCTCCCGGTTCGGCTCAGCCCTCGGAGCGGAGCTCGAGGCGCTCGCCCGCCCCGCACCGCTTGACCTCCGCGTCAATCTGCTCCGCGCCACCCGCGCCGAGGCCGCTGCCGCACTTGCCGCCGAGGGTCTCGCCGCCGAGCCCACGCCGTTCTCGCCCTGGGGCCTTCGCCTCTCCGGCCGCACGCCCCTCATGGGCGGCGCCGCCTTTCGCTCCGGCCTCGTCGAGGTCCAGGACGAAGGCAGCCAGATCGTGGCCCTCCTGGTCGGCGCCGCCCCCGGCATGCGCGTCGCCGATCTCTGCGCCGGCGCCGGTGGCAAGACCTTGGCGCTCGCCATGGCCATGCGCAACCGCGGCCGGATCGTTGCCGCCGACATCTCCGCACCGCGTCTCGCCGCCGCGGTGCGTCGCTTCAAGCGCGCCGGGGCGCATAATGTCGAACGCCATCTGCTTCGCGCCGAAGATCAATGGGCGAGCCAGAACGCTGAAGAATTCGATCGCGTGCTGGTCGATGCGCCCTGCACCGCAACCGGCGCCTGGCGCCGCCGTCCCGATGCCCGGCAGCGTTTTTGCCCTGCCGATCTCGCTGAATTGTTGCTCCGGCAGTCGGCGATCCTCGATCTTGCCGCGTCGCTTGTTCGCAAAGCCGGCCGGCTGGTCTACGCTACCTGCTCGCTGCTTGTGGAGGAAAACGAGGCAGAGGTGTCTCTCTTTCTCGCCCGTCATCCCGAGTTCGTACCACTGCCCCCCGAAGCGGGCTGGCCCGGCGCGGTCGCGCTCGCCACCGCGCGCGGCCTTGCCCCGGCCCCGGCCGCCGGACTTCTGCTCACGCCCGCCCGCCACGGCACCGACGGCTTCTTCGCGGCCCTCCTGGAGAAGCGGGGATGATCGGCATCCGCCGCGCCCGCGCCGCCGATGCCGCCTCGATCGCCGCCGTGCACGTCGCGGCGTGGCGCAGCGCCTATCCCGGCATCCTGCCCGACACCTACCTCACCCATCTCTCCGTGGTCCGCCAGGCCGCGCATTACGACCGGGCCATCCGCGCGGAGGGCGGCGTCTTCGTCGCCGCAGCCTGGGGCACGGATGTGCCGCTCGGCACCCGACCGCGCGTCGTCGGCTTTACCACCACCGGTCTCGCCAGAACGCACGGCATCGCCGAGGGCGAGATCGAAACCCTTTACGTCCTGGATGACTGGCGCGAGCGCGGCCTTGGCCGGCGGCTGATCCGTGCCGCCGCCGCACACTTGCAATCCCTCGGCTGCCGCTCCGTCTTTCTTTGGGTGCTGAGCGAGAATCCGAGCCGCTGGTTCTACGCCCGCCTCGGTGGTCGTCCCGTCGCCGAAGCCACCGTCCATGTCGGCGGCCGGCCGGTCTGCCAGACCGCGTTCCTCTGGAACCCGATCGAGCGCCTGCTGGAAACTTCGGCTCAGACAAGCTGATCGCCACGCCGCGCTTTCCGCTCTTGCCGCAGCCATTTCTCCGTGCTGCAAACCGGCGGCAATGAACCGGCCGCACGAAACACCCTCCGATTCCGCCGCCGAAAAGGTGCTGATCCTCGATTTTGGCAGCCAGTTCACCCAGTTGATCGCCCGCCGCGTGCGTGAAAGCGGCGTCTATTGCGAGATCTGGCCGTTCAGCGTCGATCCGGACCGTCTCGCTGCCTTCGCTCCCGCTGCCATCATTCTCTCCGGCGGCCCGGCCAGCGTCACCGAATGCTCCGCGCCCCGGGTTCCGCAGGCGGTGTTCACCGCCGGCGTTCCCGTGCTCGGCATCTGCTACGGCCAGCAGGTCATGTGTGCGGCATTGGGCGGCGCGGTCGAGGCCGGCCACGCCCGCGAATACGGCCGCGCCGTCTTCGAGCTCACCGGGTCTTCTCCCCTCTTCGCCGGCGTCTGGCAGCCGGGCGCGCGGGCCGATGTCTGGATGAGCCACGGCGACCGCGTCACCCGCCTCCCACCCGGTTTCCAGGCCATCGGCGTCAGCGAGAACGCGCCCTTCGCCGCCATCGCCGACGAGGCCCGCCGCTTCTACGGCCTGATGTTCCACCCCGAGGTCGTGCACACCGCCAACGGCGCCGCACTCTTGCGCAACTTCACCCACGCCATCGCCGGTTGCAGCGGAAGCTGGAGCATGGCGGGCTTCGCCGAAACCGCCATCGCCCGGATCCGTGCCGCGGTGGACGGGCAGGGGAGGGTGGTCTGCGGCCTTTCCGGTGGCGTCGACTCGGCCGTCACCGCGGCTCTGGTGCACCGTGCCATCGGCGATCGCCTGACCTGCATCTTCGTCGATCACGGCCTGCTGCGCGAGGCCGAAGCTGCCGGCGTGGTGGATACGTTCCGAAATCGTTTCAACATCCGTCTCGTCCATCGCGATGCCGCTGCACTCTTCCTCGCCGCGCTCGAGGGCGTCACCGACCCCGAGGAAAAGCGCAAGACAATCGGCCGGCTGTTCGTCGAGGTGTTCGAGGAGGAAGCAAAAAAACTCGGCGGCGCCTCGCATCTCGCCCAGGGCACGCTCTATCCGGACGTGATCGAAAGCGTCAGTCCCGCCGGCGGCCCGAGCGTCACGATCAAGTCCCACCACAACGTGGGCGGCCTGCCGGAGCGCATGGGCTTCGCGCTGATCGAACCGCTGCGCGAGCTCTTCAAGGACGAGGTCCGCGCGCTCGGCCGCACGCTCGGCCTGCCCGAAAGCATCATCAGCCGCCATCCCTTTCCCGGCCCGGGCCTCGCGATCCGCATCCCCGGCGCGGTCACGCCCGAAAGACTGGCCCTGCTGCGCCGCGCCGATGCCATCTTCATCGAAGAGATCCGCGCCGCCGGCCTCTACGACGCAATCTGGCAGGCCTTTGCGGTGCTGCTCCCGGTACGCACCGTGGGCGTCATGGGCGACGGCCGCAGCTACGACCACGCGCTGGCATTGCGTGCCGTCACCTCCACTGACGGCATGACGGCGGACGCCTATGCCTTCGCTCCCGGCTTCCTTTCGCGTGTCGCCGGCCGCATCGTCAACGAGCTGCCGGGCATCAACCGCGTGACCTACGATGTCACCAGCAAGCCCCCCGGAACCATCGAGTGGGAGTGAGGGGTATGGGATACTCCGGAGCGCTCCGGAGGGAAATAGCGTAGGAAAAATAGAGGGTTGCGGGATAGCTCATTGATTATTTGCGCTCCATCGTCTCGCCGTGCCGTTTTTGTCCAAGTCATTGATTTGATGGGGGTCGGCATTCGGAGCGGATGGACTATGCTAATTCACTTGACGGTTCTTCTGACGGTTTGATCACAAGTCGCAAGACGCGACAGAGAAAAGACCGTCAGGAATTGACATCGTTCTGACGGTCTTTTTCTGAGGCTGGCTGCCCGAAGCTTGTAGCGCCGCCCTTCGCGGAATCTTTGAGAAAGTGCGAGTTATCGTAGCTTGGCTACGATCTGGGCGGCGGCCTCGATCTTGCGGAGAGGAGAAAAACATCGATGCGACCGGCAAGGAAGCGCAAGCCGTCGAGGTCTTGGATCGATGGTCTTTTCACGAGCTTCTCCCTTGCACCGGCGGCGCTTAGAGTATAACCTGTGGCAGGTTATAAGGACGACTGTGACCCATGAACTTCAACCTCTACCTCGACGATCAAACCGCCAAGGAACTGGACCGAACGGCCAAGAAGCTGGGCGAGACGCGCAGCGGGTTGATCCGTAAGGCGCTGCGCGAATGGCTGGATAAGAAGACGCTCGGCGGTCCCGGCTGGCCAAGGCTGATCTTAGAGTGGCAGGGTATTCCGGACATGCCGCCGTTTGAAGCGTATCGCGGCGAATTGCTGGTACCGCGCGAAGATGCCTTTTCGTGAAATATCTCCTCGATACCAATGTGCTGAGCGACTTCGCGCGCGGCGAACGGGCCGTGATGGCCCGGCTTCGTCAGGAAGCGCCGCTGCAATTGGCGGTTTCCGTGATCACGGAGATGGAAGTCGAGTACGGGCTGGCGCGTAATCCGGGCCTCGCGCCGCGCATGCGGGAAGCCATGCGAGTCCTTCTGACCACCATTTCGGTCCTGCCGTTCGAGCGCGAGGATGCCCGTGTGGCCGCCCAATTGCGTGCGAGTTTGAATAGCCAGGGTACGCCCATCGGAGCCTACGACTTGCTGCTCGCAGCTTGTGCCTTACGCCGGGGCCTCAAGATCGTGACGCACAATGCGCGCGAGTTCATTCGCGTCGGCGGGCTTGGGCTCGAGGACTGGCGCAGCGGCTAAATCCCGGACCGCCGCGATATCCTCGATACGGCGGCTGATTGTCTCTTGCGAAATCTTTGCGGAACGGAATTTACGCTAATGCAAGCCAAACGCCGAGGTCCGAAGTCCACGGCCACCCCGAACAAGGAACCCAAGCTATCGCGTACCCATGCACCTGTTGATCTATCGCCTATGGAATGGCAGAGAGGCTTGCGCCGCCAGTTCGGCCGCGAGCAGGCCTTCGGGCTTGAGAATCTGACGAACGAACCGTTTTTCTCCGAGTTTCGCGTCAGCAATCCCGCCTCAAAATCGAGCTACCGCGTGGCGATCCGGGGCAAGGGGCCCGGCGGCAATTTCTGCTCGTGCCCCGATTATGCGACGAGCGAGCTCGGCACCTGCAAGCATATCGAGTTCACGCTTGCGCGGCTGGAGACGAAGCGTGGCGCCAAAGCCGCGTTTGCGCGCGGCTACCGACCGGCTTTTTCCGAGCTCTATCTCCGCAACGACGGCAGGCGTCGCATCCACTTCCGGGCTGGAACCGACTGTCCGCCGGCATTGCGCGCAGCCGTCGCGGCATTGTTCGACGCCGGTCATGACGGTATGCTGCCGGATGACCGCTTCGATCAACTCGATTCTTTTATGGCTATGGCGTCTAAGTCGGGTCACGAATTCCGCGCCTACGACGATGCGCTCGATTTCATCGCGGGAAGGCGGGATGCGGCGCGTCGGGCCTCGAAGCTCGCCGAACTGTTTCCTCTGGGAGCCGCGGACCCTGAGCTCAGGACTCTTCTGAAAGTGCCGCTCTATCCATATCAGGCCGAAGGCGCGCTGTTCGCGGTCCGGGCCGGCAGGGCGTTGATCGGCGACGATATGGGGTTGGGCAAGACCGTCCAGGCCATCGCCGCCATGGAAATACTGGCGCGGCATTTCGGCGTCACAAGGGTATTCGTGATCTGTCCGACGTCGCTCAAATACCAGTGGCAGAGCGAGATTCTGCGTTTTTCCGGCAGGCAGGGCGAGAATGCCGCGCGGGTCATCAATGGCGGCCGGGCGCAGCGCCAGAACGACTATCGGTTGGACGACTTCTGCAAGATCACGAATTACGAGAAGCTCAAGCCCGATCTCGATCTGATCGCTGCCTGGGCGCCGGATCTCGTGATCGTCGATGAAGCGCAACGGGTGAAGAACTGGAACACGATCGCCGCGCGGGCCTTGAAGCGCATCGACAGCCCCTACGCGATCGTGCTGACCGGGACGCCCCTTGAGAACAAGCTCGAAGAGTTGGTCTCGATCGTGCAGTTCGTCGACCAGCACCGGCTGGGGCCGACCTGGAAGCTGCTGCACGAGCACCAGGTCAAGGACGAAGGCGGGCGCGTCACCGGCTATACGGGGCTCCAGAAGATCGGTCAGACACTAGCGACGATCATGATCCGCCGCCGCAAATCCAAGGTGCTGAAGCAATTGCCGGACCGTCTCGACCAGAACCTTCTGGTGCCGATGACGGAGACGCAGATGCTCCATCACCAGGAAAACGCCGACGTGGTGGCGAAAATCGTCCAGCGCTGGCGGAAGACTCGATTCCTGTCCGACAAGGACCAGCGGCGGCTGACTTGTGCGTTGCAGAACATGCGCATGTCGTGCAACAGCACCTATCTCCTGGACCAGGAGACCGACCATGGCGTCAAGGCCGATGAATTGGCGGCTCTGTTCGACAATCTGTTCGCCGAGCCGAAAGCCAAGGCGGTGGTGTTCTCTCAATGGACGCGGACTCACGACATCGTCATTCGACGCCTCGAAGCGCGCGGCATGGGCTATGTGAGCTTCCACGGCGGCGTGCCGTCGGACAAGCGGCCGGCGCTCGTCGAGCGCTTTCGCGACGATCCGGCGTGCCGGGTGTTCCTGTCCACAGATGCCGGCAGCACGGGCCTCAATCTGCAGCACGCCTCGACTCTCGTGAACATGGACCTACCGTGGAATCCGGCCATATTGGAGCAGCGCATAGCACGCATCCATCGCATGGGGCAGGCACAGCCCGTGCGGATCATCAATTTCGTTGCGAAGGGCACTATCGAGGAAGGAATGCTTTCGGTGCTGGCGTTCAAGCGTTCACTGTCGGCCGGAGTTCTCGACGGCGGCAGCGGCGAGATTTCGCTGGGCGGCTCGCGTCTCAACCGCTTCATGAAGGAGGTGGAGAACGTCACCGGGCGCATGGGCGAAAGCGAGGCCGTGACGCCGGCAGAGGAGGTCGGGAACAGCATCGTCGCTGCTGACGATACCGGACCTGCAGAAGACGCGAAGGCGGAGGCGGATATCGGCGCCGGCAATACCGCGCGCTCGAACCGGCCCGCAGCGCAACGGAGCGCTCTCGGGTCCGATCCGTGGCTTACCTTGGCGCAAGTGGGTGCGCAGTTCGTTACCGCTCTGGCAGCCGCCAACGATCCCAAGGCTCCAGCGCATCGATGGATTGAACGCGATCCGGCAACCGGCGTGCGGAGCCTCAAAATACCGCTGCCTCCGCCGGAGACCGCGCGACAACTCGCCGACGCCCTTTCGGCGCTTGCTGATGGGCTACGAGGGAGGGGTGCATGACGGTTTTTTTGCCGGGCTGCGGAGTAGCCACTTCATCGAAAATTTCAAAAATCGGCTGATCGATGCCGATAGTCGCTGAAACCGAGCCAATCGCGGGTCGCCGAAATTCACCTTTGAAATCAAGAGCGCAGATTTCTGACGGATCGAGGGGACGGTTCTTCGTGGCAGCCAGAAAAATTTACGTCTCTATATCAATGCGTTACCGTGCATCAGAACGATCGAATGGGAGTGAGGGGGAGTAAAATAGGCGGGTTCCGGATAACGCGGGATAGAGCCGAGAAGTGAGATCAATCGATCGTCTTCGATAGGCTGCAAATTGCGCGGGTACTCCTTTTCGGTGGTTGCATTCCGAAACTACCCGGCGGGGAACTTAATCAGGGATGTGCAAGCATGGGAAAGCTTGTCTTTGGAATGATGCAGTCTCTCGATGGCTACGTCGATCACGGGGCGGGCCGAGTGCAGTTGCCGCCACCTGGTCTGGCACTGCACGACCATTTCACCGACCATGTCCGCGGCCTCGCGGGCCTACTCTACGGTCGCCGCATGTATGAGGTGATGCGGTTCTGGGACGAGGATCATCCCGAGTTGGACGTCGGCTACCGCAATTTCGCACCAGCGTGGCGAGCACTACCGAAGTGGGTCGCATCGCGGACCCTCAACGATGTCGGCCCGAACGCCACGCTTGTGGCCGGCGACATCGGGGCGTTCATGCGCAGGCTGAAGGTGGAAGTAGAAGGCGATATCGACGTTGCCGGACCGGAGCTGGCTGGCGTCCTGACCGGCCTCGGCCTCATCGACGAGTACCGTCGTCTCTATTTCCGCCCGTTTGTGCTTGGGCACGGCAAGCCGTACTTCGCCGGTGCGCGGCCACCACTTCGGCTTGCTGTAACGTACGTCCCCGTCTGATCGCCGTCCGGTGCCGTCGGCCCTGTCAGAAACGGACATCACGGTCTGTCATGAATCGTCGTTGCGACGGTCTTTTCTGGCCACGAAGCGCATGCTCGTTAGTAGCCGCGGATGCCAAAAATCGACCAATTGGTGCCGATAGTCGCCGAAACCACGCAAATCACGGATAGGCGAGATTTGTGTTTGAAATCAAGAGCGCAAATTTCTGACGGATTGGCAGGACGGTTCTTCGTCGGGTGCAGAAAAAATTTGTGCACGGAATCCAATCGTTACGATCACTTAAAATAATCGAGTGGGAGTGAGGGGTGGCGGCCTTCGAAAAATTATCTGTGTAATTCAATTGGTTATCTTGTTTAGGATATCATCGGTGATACATCGTCCATAGCACCGCACGATCCGATAGTTTGTTGATTGATCAAGTGGTTTTGCTTAATCGCAAGCAGGTTTTGGCTCGCTGCAGCAGAACAAGTTGACAGTCTTTCTGACGGTTCTTTTTGAAGTGAGGAGCACCCGAAACAAAAAGACCGTCAGATGGAATTCATAGTGTTGACGGTCTTTTCCATGAGGCTGGCTTATTCCACTGAAGTGGCCTGCTTCCCCCGCAGGACGAGTCGGCTGGAACCTGGCGGCTCAGTCGCAGGGTCTGCCATTTGATAAAGTGCGAGTTATCGTAGTTTAGCTACGATAACGGCAACAAAATCAAACCACCCTATCTGCGCCCAGCTTGCGCAGGGCGCGCCTCGCAACGGCACGGGGACGGTGCGGCGTCGGAATTTGCGTTCTTCGCGCTACGTAGACGGAGTTTGTGTAGCGCGAAGATTACAATTGCTCCTGGAAGCTTCCCCTTGCGTCCCGTACCCGCGTGTCCCTTCAAAGATGGGTTCCGATGGTACAACTCCTCGGGTTCCTCGACCCGCAATCGAGGAAAAGTATCATCGCGCCCTCCTTCACGACGTTTGTTTCCAAGCGATGTGTTGGGAGGAGTGATTTGTAGCCCGTTCGGCGCGTTTTTCACGATCGAAGGGACCTCTACCGGGCCCTGTCAGAAGCATATCTACATTCTTCTGACGGGCACGGGACGCCATCTTTCAGGATGCTACGAGAACAGTTTAGCGATCTCGGCCACCGGGATGAACAGCCTCCGGCCTCCTTCGATCAGAAATCTGAATCGGTAGCGTTGATAAAACTGCGCGGCTTTGTCGTCTTTGGCGTC
>Ga0335075_10002809_pt1 | contig 27837 bp, 17 predicted proteins | sample Lox_Sample_24_FD_206723 | JGI IMG/M metagenome (GOLD analysis project Ga0335075, IMG submission 206723) | Soil microbial communities from Loxahatchee National Wildlife Refuge, Florida, United States - Lox_Sample_2.4 | ecosystem: Environmental > Terrestrial > Soil > Wetlands | place: USA...
CGGATGCCCTGCTCCGTCACGATCAGGTTGCCGCCGCGCAGGATCGGCGACGCCATCAGAAACCAGCGCATCGCGTCGGAGCCGTCACGGTCGAACACCTCGCTGACGTCGGGGTAGTTGCGCAGCGACTTGCTCATCTTCTGGCCGTCGCTGCCCAGCACGATCCCGTGCGCCACACAGGTTTTGAACGCCGGCCGGTCGAACAGCGCAGTGGCCAGCACGTGCAGGGTGTAAAACCAGCCGCGGGTCTGCCCGATGTACTCGACGATGAAGTCACCGGGATAGTGCGTGTCGAACCAGTCGCCGTTCTCGAACGGATAGTGCACCTGGGCATAGGGCATCGACCCGGAGTCGAACCACACGTCGAAGACATCCGGGATCCGGCGCATCGTCGAACGGCCGGTGGGGTCGTCCGGGTTGGGCCGGGTGAGCTCGTCGATGTAGGGCCGGTGCAGGTTGTCGGGCCGCACGCCGAAGTCGCGTTCCAACTCGTCGAGGCTGCCGTAGACGTCGATGCGCGGATAGGCCGGATCATCGGAGACCCACACCGGAATCGGTGTGCCCCAGTAGCGGTTTCGGGAAATCGACCAGTCCCGGGCGCCCTGCAGCCACTTGCCGAACTGGCCGTCTTTGACGTGCTCGGGATACCAGGTGATCTGCTGGTTGAGTTCGACCATGCGGTCCCGGAACTCGGTGACCTTGACGAACCACGACGACACCGCCCGGTAGATCAGCGGGTTGCGGCACCGCCAGCAGTGCGGATACGGATGGTCGTAGGTCTCCTGGCGGAGCAGCACCGATCCATTGGCCGCGGCAGGCCCGGTGTGGTTCTTCAGGTCTCGGATGATTTGCGGGTTGGCATCGAAGACATGCTGGCCCTGATAGTCCGGCACGGTGGCGTCGAATCGGCCTTTGGCGTCGACGGGCGTCACCGGCACGATGCCGGCCTTGTCTGCGGTCTCCTTGTCGTCCTCGCCGTAGGCCGGCGCCAGGTGCACGATGCCGGTGCCGTCGTCGATGGTCACGAAGTCGGCGCCGAGGACGCGAAAAGCGTTGGGCGAGTCCATGAAATACGGGAACGGCGGCAGGTACCGGATGCCGACCAGGTCGGCGCCGCTGTATGTGCCCAGCACCTCCGGTTCGTCGCCCAATTCGCGTGCGTAAGCTGCCAATCGGGCCTCGGCCATGATTAACCGGTGCTCGCCGGCCCGCACCTGCACGTAGGTGACGTCGGGGTTGACGGCGACGGCCTGGTTGGACGGCAGGGTCCACGGCGTCGTCGTCCACACCAGCAGGTGGGCCCCCGCCAAATCACCGTCGGTGACGGCGAATCCGACGGTTAGGGCCGGGTCCTGCCGACTCTGATAGACGTCGTCGTCCATCCGCAGTTCGTGGTTGGACAGCGGGGTTTCGTCGCGCCAGCAGTACGGCAGCACCCGGTAGCCCTCGTAGGCCAAGCCCTTGTCCCACAGCTGTTTGAACGCCCAGATCACCGATTCCATGTACGGCAGGTCGAGCGTCTTGTAGTCGTGGTCGAAGTCCACCCACCGCGCTTGGCGCGTCACGTAGGCCTGCCATTCGCCCGTGTAGCGCAACACCGATTCGCGGCAGGCTTCGTTGAACGCCGCGATGCCCATCGCGTCGATCTGCGATTTGTCGGTGATGCCCAGCTGCCGCTCGACTTCCAGTTCGGCGGGCAGCCCGTGGGTGTCCCATCCGAAGCGGCGCTCCACCTTGTACCCGCGCATGGTGCGATAGCGCGGCACGATGTCCTTGACGTAGCCGGTGAGCAGGTGCCCGTAGTGCGGGAGGCCGTTGGCGAACGGCGGGCCGTCGTAGAACACGTATTCGGGTGCGTCGGCGCGGCGGGCGATGCTGGCCCGGAACGTGTCGTCGGCCGCCCAATGGTCGAGGACCTCGAGCTCCAGTGCCGGCAAGTCCGGTGCACCGGCTGCCGGCTTTGGATAGGCGTTCTCGGTCACTGCGCGTCGTCTCCCTGTGCCGCTCTCAGGCCCGGGGACGACGATGCGCCGGTAGCGCAAGCGCCGCGGTACCACCCCGCTTGCCACGCCATGGCGTGGCCGCTCGACGAAGGCTGTGACGGGCCTACCCGTTCGGCTCTACTGGGCCTCAGCGGCTGTTCTTCCGAAGGCTCCCCGGTGATCGCCGGATCGATGCCAATGCGTCGATTCTACGGCCCCGCGTCTAGCCCTTGAAGTAGACCATCTGGGTACTGGTTGCCAACAGCGCGCCGCTGCGGCCCCACAGGTGTGCGCTTTGGTCGAAGAACCCCCCGTGAAAGCGGTTGGCGTGCGCGGTGCCGAGCACAAAGTCGCCGCCGAGCGCCTCGAGTTCTTGCACGTCGGCGTGGAAGTAGGTGGTCAGCGAAATCGTGCCGGCCGGGATCGCGCCGCGGCGCAGAAACACTCGCGGGATGAACACGTCGGACAGCGCGGCGAGCGCCGGATAGTCGACCGGGCGCTGCGCCACATCGCGCACCCACAACGTCGTCGTCGACGACGCACCTGGTTGTCCGGCGGCGCCGAAAACGCCACCTTCGGTAAACCGCATGTCGTACAGGCGAACCCAGTCCGGAAGCGCCTCGTTGATGCTGCGGTCAAGGTGCTCGGGCGGTGGCACCTGCGCGAGAACCGCTTCGGTGTCAGACCAGGTGTCGCGCCGGATTCCAAAGACGGCCGTCGCGGTGGTTGTCACCGCGCCGTTTTGGCTGATTTCAGCGATCCAGTGTTGGTTGGTGCGGTTGGTTCGCGGCGCTCGGCAGGAGATCTCGAAGTCCCCGTCGACCATGGGTGCGGCGAAATTGATTGTCAGGGTTACCGGCTCGCCCAGGCAGTCGGGCTGCAATTCGATGGCGCGCAGCAAAATAGCCGCGGTGATGCCGCCGAACGGACCGACCATATTCGCCCACTCGGGTTGTGTCGTGCCGCGCACGACACCGCCCGCAACCTCCAGCTCAATCGCGCGGTCGAACGGATGCACTGGGGGCATGAGGGGTTCCTTCGGATGACAGAATGGCGGTTCGCGCCGATCGCCGAGGCCATGCCCCGCGGTGCAAGACTAATCGGTCCTCAGGCCAGCGCCGCCTTGGCGTCGGCAAGGTTATCGGTGCCAAGAACCAGCCGAGTGTTGGTGGCGAGGTAGGCGGTGTCCAGATTGACCTTCGCCGCGCCGAGTTTCTGGACCAGCTCGCCGAGCGCGCCGGGACGGTCCTGCACCTCCAGCACGATCACCTCTTGCTCCTCGACAATTTTGATTCCAGCACCCTCGAGCGCTTCGAATGCCGATGTCGCGTCGTGCACCAGAATGTGCACCTCTGCGTGTCCCCCGCCGCTGGTCACCGCGCACAGGCCGGCGATGTTGACACCCGCCTTGCCCAGCACGTCGCCGAGCAGCGCCAGTTCGCCGGGTTCATCGTCGAGGTAAAGAGTTAGATCCGTCGCCATGCCACGCTCCCTTCGCACCGGGTTGTGAAGGTTGGTATGCCCAACGCTACTGCGTTTGCCGTGGCGGCAATACCCGCGATTCTTTCGGTCCGCTTTTCTAGACTGCGGCTGTGGCATTCGACGCGGTGTTTGCACGCGACGTGGTTCTGCCGTTGGCGCAAGCCGCTTACGCCGTGATGGGTGGCGGCCCGGCCACCCTGCCACCCGGGTACACGCAGACCAATGTGATCAAGGCCGATGCCGTTGCGCTCGCCGCCATGGTCGCCCCCCAGCCCGCGGTGGCGGCGATGACCAAGAACACCGACATCTTCGGGCTGATGGGCCACAACCTGACCAGTCGCACCGCGTTCGTGTCCTTTCGCGGCACGTCGGACCTCGACGACTGGCTGGCCGACGTTGACGTCGTTCCCGCCGGCTACCTGCCGATCGGCGGGTTCGGGCAGGTGCACGCCGGCTTTCAGGATGTTTACGAACTGGTCCGGAACAGCATCGCCACCAACCTGGCCACCGCGGCCGCTGGGTGCGATCAGATCCTGATCACTGGGCACAGCCTCGGGGCGGCGCTGCCCGTGCTCGCCGCGCCGGACGTCTTTCGGAAGATGCCACCGAACACGATCGAGCCGCGGCTGATCACGTTTGCCGGGCCGCGGGCGGGATTGAGCGATTTCGCCGCCAATTTCAACGCGGCGATCGAAAGCTGTTTTCGGGTAGTGAATTTCCTCGACATCGTGCCCTATGTACCGCCGACGCCGTACGTGCACGTCGGCGCCCAAATCACCGTCGACGGCGGCGGACCGGTCCAGGTCGCCTGGCGGCACAGCCTTGCCGCGTATGAAAAAGGGTTGTCCGCCCTCATCGCGGCGCAGCAATAGCGGAAAGCTCCCGCGCCCTCAGGCGCAGCACGCCGAGGTCGCGGGAGCTTCACCCCCGCTAAGCGCCAACTTCCAGTACGCCTGCGCGCCACAGCGCGGCGTAGAGCTGACGCAGCGGTACGGACAGCAACCACGCGGCTCCGTCGACCAACGGGTCGCCGCCGAGCAATTGGAGTGCAAGCGGCTTGGAGGTCTTCCGCGTCGGCGTGGGTGTCGGCGTGGGGTCGGGCACCACCCTGAGCCGTGGTGCGGGCGTCACCGCGAACACTTCGTCGTTCAGTACTGCGGTCATGATCGCCTCCTAAGCAAAAGTCAAACGGGCACAACGGGATTCGATGTCCGTCCGAAACGGCTTAGAGAGGCGACGTGCTACTTGGGCTGAACGATCAGCTGAAGGCGACTCGCCACAGGCCGGCTCGGGACGAAACGGAGCCCGGATCTCGATCCGGACTACTGGAACCGGAACTCATTCGTCCCTCACCTCCTCGCGGTCGCAGTAGGTGCGGCGTACCGCACACAGATTCACGCGCAAGCAGGAATACAGAACCCGAGACGATCGGGAAACCGCACCCCACTCGTCAGAGTTTCGGCACTACACGCCGTATCCGGACTAGTCCGGAAGCCACTTGGGCTCAACCCTTAAGCCGGGAGGAGCTGTCCTGACCCTGGGCGTCTCTCGACGTTCGGGGTCAGTGGCCTGTATCCGTGTAGACGCCTCACCTAACGAGGTGCTTACCCCGTCGATGATGCACGAACAATTCGCCCGGGTCAATTCGCCACGCCTATGAACTTTCTGAATGGCGCTCAGGTCCCTGACCAGCCGTTACCGGTTCGTGACCAACGGTCACTTGCCGTCGGGACGCAACCCCTTGATGACCAGCGAAACGATGAAATCGGCGGCTTCCGCGGCGGTGACGCCGTCGTCGGTGGTCAGCCGGCGATGCGCCATGTGACCGATCAGCGACGTCACCGTGTAGGCCACCAACCGCGACGGGACGGGCACCACTTCGCCACGCTTCTGGGCCGACACCATGAGGCTTTCGACGTCGTCGATGAACCGCTCGTAGATGCCGCCGAGACGCTGGTTGAACCGGTTGTCCATGACGTAGACGTCGCGGAACAGCAGCCGAGCCGTCGCCTTGTCGGCGTCGAAGAACTCGAATGTTGCCCGCAGCGTGGCACGAAAAGGCGCCTCGGCGTATCCGAACCCCTCCCCGCTGGCGGCCAGCGCGACCGCGACCTGGGTGCGCAGCGCGTACCCCTGAGCGGCGATCAGTGCATCGAACAGCGCGTCTTTCGACTCGAAATATTGATAGACGGCATCGAAGGGCAGGTTGGCTTCTTTGGCGACGTCGGCGATCGTGGTTCCCTCAAACCCGCTGCGCGCGAACACGTTCTTGGCCGCGGTCATTATCTCGTCACGCCGCTGCAACTTCTGTTGCTCGCTGAGGACGGGACGTCCGTGCGTGTTTGTCATCGATCGATCACCACCCCGTCGAGCTCTCGCGCGGCCGCAAACCATTAAGAGCAAAGGAGACAACGAAATCGGCGACTTCGGCCGCGGTGACGCCGTCGTCGGTGGTCAGCCGGCGATGGGCCAGCTGACCGATCAACGCCCCCAGGCTGAACGCCACCATTCGCGGCGGGGCGCTGATCACCTTGCCGCGCTTCTGCGCCTCGATCATGTTGTGCTCGATGTCGTCAATGAATCGCTCGTAGATGCCGGTGAGGTGCCTCTCGAACCGGTCGCCGAGGGCATTGGCGTCGCGGAGCAACAGTTTGGTGCCCGCCTTGTCGGCCTCGAAAAACTCGAGTGTCGCCTGAACAGTGGCACGAAATGGCTCCCACCCCTTATCATTTCGACCGCGAGACGCCGCCAGTGCCACCGCGACATGGGTACGCAGCGCATACTCCTCGGCGGTCATCAGCGCGTCGAACAGGTCGTCCTTAGAATCGAAATACTGGTAGACCGAGCCGTAGGCCAAATTCGCCTCTTTGGCGATGTCGGCGATCGTCGTGTTGTGAAAACCATTGCGCCCGAACACCTTCTTGGCCGCAACCATGATCTCGTCACGTCGCCGCAGCTTGTCGCTGTGGCTGACCGCGGGACGCCTGCGCGTCCGGGTTCCCTCAGTCACGGTCGACCAACTCGTCGAGCCGCCCCACGGCGTCGATGAACTCGGAAACCATGTCGAGCACTACCGAGGCGGTCGGTTGCACCTTGTTCAACGAACCCACCACCTGTCCGACGAAGTAGGTGGCCAGCTCGCGGGCCCGGGCGTCGTGGTGCTCGGCGGCCCGGTTGATGCGCACCTGCGAGTCGCCGATCAGCGCGCCCTGCAGCGGCATGCCGAGCGGGTCAGGGCTGTCGGCCCGCTCCCACTCGTCGGTCCAGGCGGTGCGCAGCATGCGCGCTGGCTTGCCCGTCAAAGATCGCGATCGCACCGTGTCCGAGGAACTGGCGGCCAGGAACTTTTCTTTGACGACGGGCAGGGTCTCGGCTTCCTCGGTGGTCAGCCACACCGAACCGCACCACACTCCTTCGGCGCCCAGAGCCAGCGCCGCCGCGATCTGCCGTCCGCGGGCGATCCCGCCGGCGGCGATCACAGGAAGCGGATCGACGGCATCTACTACTTCGGGGACCAGCACCATGGTCGCCACCTGACCGGTGTGGCCGCCCGCCTCGGTGCCCTGGGCGACGATCAGGTCGACGCCGGCGGCGGCGTGCCGCCGCGCGTGTTGCGTGGTTCCGGCCAGCGAAGCGACCAGCACGTCGTTGTCGTGGGCGCGGGTGACCAGGTCCGGCGGCGCCGGTCCCAACGCGCTGGCGATCAACCGGATGCGGTGGTCGAATGCGACGTCGAGCAGCGGCTGGTAGCCCTTCGGCGAGATGTTGAGCTCTCCGGGCGCCAGGCGCTCGTCGTCGCTGGGCACCTCGATGCCGTAGCGGGACAGCAGGTCGTCGACGAACGCGCGGTGTTCCTCGGGCAGCAGCTCACGGGCCTGCGTGGTGTCGATTCCACCCTGTTCTGCGCCGACGTATTTCGGCGGCAACAGCAGGTCAACGCCGTACGGCTTGCCGCCGGTCTGCTCCTCGATCCAGGTCAGCTCGCTCTCCAGGCGGTGTGGGCTGTGCGCGACGGCGCCGAGGATGCCGAACCCGCCCGCATTGGACACGGCAGCCACCACGTCGCGGCAATGGCTGAATGCGCAAATCGGAAATTCCACCCCGAGCATGTCAGCGACCCGTGTTCGCATCGCTCGAAACTTATGAAACCAATGATTGACGTGTCAATCGATCTTTACGGTTTCTTAGCGGGTCGGCGACTGTCCGTCCGGTGGCCAACTCGTGACGCCGTCCTCAAGCGGCACCTGAAGGCTGTGCACGATCGAGGCGACCATCCGCCACGCGCTGATCGCGGTGACAAGCTCGACGAGCATTGCCTGGTCAGTGCCGAATTCCCGCTTGCACGCGGCCCAGCTGTCGTCGCCGACCGCTCCGTCGCGCACGACATCGTCGGTGGCCGCCAGCACGGCTCGCTCTTGCGGGCCGAACGCGTCGTAGGACTGCCAGTCCCGCACCCCGAGCAGGTCGTCGGCGCTCACCCCCAGACCCGACGCGACCCGCCAATGCTGGGTCCATTCGTAGTCGGAGGCGGTGAGCCAGCCGATGCGCATGATCACCAGCTCGCGCAGCCGCGAGTCGAGGGTTCCATGCCAGAGCATGATCGCCAGCAGGTCGTTGAGCGCGCAGGCAAGCTTCGGATGGTTCAGCAGCACCTGGAAGATCGCCAGCTCGGCCATGTAGTCGGGCACACCGGCTTCGTCGGCGGCGGCCTTGGCCTCGTCAATCGGTAAGCGGGGAACGCGGGGGCTTTGTATTGGTTCGGTCAAGGTATGAGCACTCCAGACCGCCACTCGCACCGGTGCGTCACCACCGGTGCCCGGCATGCGACGGCAAACTTCCGGGCGGCCGGGCGGCGCGACGCCTCTAATACCAACGCCCGTGCGATCGCCTGGGACACACCTGCAGACTAAAGAGAGGCCGATAAACGGGTCAATCGCGAATTTCCTTGTCGTCGCACCGATGTCGTCCAGCCGCCGGACCTGCACTGCGCGAAGCACCATCAACGCAGGAAGAACCTAAAAAGTATATTTAACACGCTCGCATTCCACTTTTGTAAAACAGATGGTGACAAACGCACCATAAATAAAGCATATATGCGTCACTCGGGCAGGAAAACTCAGCGGACTTATGTTAACGCCACCGTAAAAAAACTTAAACACCATTCTATCGCCCCGAATTCGAGGCAGCAATTTTAGCGATATAAATTTGCTGAGCGCAGCCTGAGCCCGGGCCAAGAGCCAGATCACGATCAGGTAACGATCGGGATTCGGAGATGCGGTGTTGATACGTGTCGAATATGGTTTCGCTCGATAAGAAGCTCGCTGACATGCACGAAAAAGGTCGATCGGAAACTTCAGTGACATTGCCGTGTACGTCAGCACCGTGTGTCCAGCGCCGTCACACACTCCGACCTCGCGCTGCGGACACGCCCGCTGTGCTGTTGCTGTAAGCGTTGCTACAAGGAGGAGAATTGACGACCTTCAGCGCCCAAAATAATGGCACGGACAACCCCGAATTTGAGCAAGATATTTTGCTCGCAATGAACAAAACTTCTGGTGTTCCGATAGCTATCATCGGGATGGCCTGCCGACTTCCCGGCGGCATCGAATCACCCGACCAGTTATGGGAGGCGTTGCTACGCGGCGACAACCTGATCAGCGAGATTCCACCCGACCGGTGGGACGCCGACGAGTACTACGACCCCGAGCCCGGTGTGCCGGGCCGATCGGTGTCCCGGTGGGGCGCCTTCATAGACGACGTCGCCGGCTTCGATTCCGAGTTCTTCGGCATCAACGAGCGCGAGGCGACCGCGATCGATCCGCAGCACCGCTTGCTGCTGGAAACATCCTGGGAGGCTGTGGAACACGCGGGTCTGACTCCTGAGGCGATCGCCAACTCGTCGACCGGTGTCTTCATGGGATTGACGCACGGCGACTATCAGTTGGTGGCCGCTGACGCGCATTCGGTGGAAGGGCCATACGGGTTCACCGGCACCAATTTCAGCCTCGCGTCTGGGCGGATCGCCTATGCACTTGGCGTCCATGGCCCCGCATTTGCGGTGGACTCTGCATGCTCTTCCAGTCTGCTCGCCGTGCACATGGCCTGCCGCAGCCTGCACGATGGCGAAAGCGACCTCGTCCTTGCCGGGGGCGCCACCGTGATGCTGGATCCGCGCAAATTCTCCTCCGGATCTGCTCAGGGTATGCTCTCGCCGACTGGGCGCTGCCATGCATTCGACGCCGCCGCGGACGGGTTCGTGCCCGGCGAGGGTGCCGTCGTGCTGTTGCTCAAGCGGCTTCCCGAAGCGCTGCGCGATGACGACCGGATCCTGGCGGTGCTGCGTGGCACCGCGGCGAATCAGGACGGTCGGACCGTCAACATCGCCACCCCCTCTGCAGACGCCCAAACCGCGGTTTATCACAGGGCTTTGGCCGCCGCAGGCGTGGATGCCAGCTCGGTCGGCATGGTTGAGGCTCACGGCCCGGGCACCCCGGTGGGTGATCCCATCGAATACACCAGCCTGGCCAACGTCTACGGGGTTGACGGCCCTTGCGCACTGGCTTCGGCGAAAACCAACTTCGGCCACACCCAAGGGGCGTCGGGGGCGCTGGGGCTGGTCAAAGCGGTCTTGGCGCTACAACACGGTGTCATCCCGCAGAACCTGAACTTCTCCCGGCTGCCCGATGACTTGGTCGGGATCGACACGAAATTGTTTGTGCCGCAAGCGAACACACCGTGGCCCGGCGAAGGGCAGCACGCCCGTCGCGCGGCCGTGTCGTCGTACGGACTGTCCGGAACCAACGTGCATGCCATCCTCGAAGAGGCACCGAAAACCGCTGCAGCGCATGACGAGGCGACCGAGTCCGTAAGCCGCGCACCGTTGGTGTTCGCGTTGTCTTCGAGCTCGGCTGACGAACTGCGCCGGACCGCCGCGCGGTTGGCCGACTGGGTGCAGGCGCACGCCAGTGCGATCGCCCTGCCGGACCTGGCCTATACCCTGGCCCGACGGCGTGGGCATCGGGCGGTGCGGGCCGCCGTGACGGCTACCAACGCCGAGGAGCTGGTCCAGGCTTTGCGGGACGTCGCCAACGGCGACACCCCGTATCCGCCCGCGGTCGGCCAGGGCGACCGGGGACCCGTGTGGGTGTTCTCCGGGCAGGGCTCGCAATGGGCAGCGATGGGTGCAGAGCTGCTGGCAGGCGAACCCGTGTTTGCCGCTACCGTGGCCGAGGCTGAACCACTCATCGCCCGCGAGTCCGGGTTCTCGGTGACCGAGGCGATGTCGGCGCCGCAGACGGTCACCGGAATCGACCGGGTCCAGCCGACGCTGTTCACCATGCAGGTCGCCCTTGCCGAGACCATGAAGTCCTACGGAGTGCGCCCGGGCGCGGTCATCGGGCATTCCCTCGGCGAAACCGCCGCCGCCGTCGTCGCCGGAGCGCTATCGCTGGCAGACGGGATCCGTGTCATCTGCCGCCGCTCGCGGCTGATGTCGACGATCGCCGGCACCGGCGCGATGGCGTCAGTGGAATTGCCGGCCCAGGACGTGTTACGAGAACTGATGGCACGCGGCGTCGACGACGTCGTGGTCGCCGTCGTGGCCTCGCCGAAGTCGACGGTGATCGGCGGCGCCACCCCATCGGTCCGCGGGCTGGTAGCAGCCTGGGAGCAACGCGACGTGCTGGCCCGCGAGGTGGCCGTCGAGGTCGCCTCACACTCCCCCCAGGTCGACCCAATCCTCGACGAGCTCGCCACCGTCCTTGCCGACCTCAAACCGAAAACCCCGGATGTCCCGTACTATTCGGCGACGCTGTTCGACCCCCGCGACCAGGTCGTGTGCGACGCCGACTACTGGGCGGACAACCTGCGGCACACGGTGCGATTCGCCGCGGCCGTGCAGGCCGCACTGGAAGACGGTTACCGCGTCTTCGCAGAGCTGGCACCACACCCACTGCTCACCCACGCCGTCGAGCAGACCGCCGGCAGCCTCGACATGACGGCGGCGGCACTGGCCGGAATGCGCCGAGGCCAGCCGCTACCGAACGGATTGCGCGACCTAGTTGCCGATCTGCACTGCGCGGGCGCCACGGTGGACTTTTCCGTCCTCTACCCACACGGCCGGCTGGTCGACGCGCCGCTGCCGACCTGGACGCATCGTCCGCTGCTGTTGAGCCGCGACAGTCAGAGCGCCCCGACACACGGCGGCCGCAGCCTTGCGGTGCATCCGCTACTGGGCGCCCATGTCCGCTTGCACGAAGAACCGCAGCGTCACGCATGGGAGGCCGAGATCGGCACCGACGCACTTCCTTGGCTCGGTGACCATCAGATTCACAACGTGGCCGCATTGCCCGGTGCTGCCTACTGCGAGATGGCGCTGGCCGCGGCGCGCACCACCCTGGGCGAGGTGTCCGGGGTTCGTGACGTCCGCTTCGAGCAGATGCTGCTGCTCGACGAGAAGACTTCCGTCGACGCCACCGCCTCGGTTGTGTCCCCGGGTGTCATCAACTTCCTGGTCAAGACCAACCAGGATGGCGAACACGTGCGACGCACCACGGCGGTCTTACATGCCACCGACGTCGACGAGCAGGCGCCCGCACACGACTTGGCCGCGCTACTGGACGCGCATCCGCGCCGCATCGACGGCAACGAGATGCGAAAGTGGTTCGACGAGCGCGGGATTCAGTATGGCCCGGCGTTCACTGGCCTGGCCGCTGCGTGCGCGGGCGAGGAAAGCATCGACACCGTCTTGGCCGAGGTGGCGCTGCCCCGTTCGATCCGCTCACAACAGGACGCCTACGGCGTGCACCCCGCCCTGCTGGACGCCTGCTTCCAGTCGGTCGCAGTCCATCCCGACGTCCAGAGCGCCGCCAGCGGCCGCCTGCTGTTGCCGCTCGGTGTGCGCCGGTTGCGCGCCTACGGTGGCAGCCGCAATGCCCGTTACTGCTACACCCGGGTGACGAGTGCCGACGCTACCGGGGTCGAGGCTGACCTCGACATTTTGGACGAACACGGCACGGTGTCGCTGGCCATTCGCGGGCTGCAATTGGGCACCGGGAAATCGGAGGCAAGCGACCGCGACCGCGTGCTGGACGAGCGACTGCTGACCATCGAATGGCAGCAGCGATCCCTGCCCGAGGCCCCGGAGACCGAGCCTGGAACGTGGCTTTTGTTGCGCACCTCCCCGATCGAAGACGCGGTGACCACCGAGCTGACCAAATCCTTGGAAGTTCTTGGCGCAGAATCTGCGACGCTGGTTTGGCCACCGGACGCAGACCATCAACTCAACGCGGAACTGCTTCACTCGAACCTCGCCGCGCGCAGCTTCACCGGGGTGGTGGTGTTGACCGGACCGCAGGACGCCAGCGGTGCCGAGCTGTCTGCGTCGCGTGGCAAGGAGCAGGTGGCGCATCTGGTGCGGATTGCGCGCGAGTTGCCGGATATTCCGGGTGAGCCGCCCCGGTTGTATCTCGTGACGCGGCAGGCGCAGGCGGTGGTGGTCGGCGATCGACCCAATTTGGAGCAGGCAGGACTGCGCGGCCTGATCCGGGTTATCGGCTCGGAGCATCCGCATCTGCGCGCGACCCTCATCGATCTCGACGACACCAGTGATGCCGGTCAGCTGGCCGGTCAGCTGACCAGTGGCTCCGAGGAGGACGAGACCGCCTGGCGCAACGGCCAGTGGTACACCGCCCGGTTGAGCCAGACGCCGCTTCGCCCCGACGAGCGACACAGCAGGGTCGTGCACCCCGAACACGACGGGTTGCGACTGGAGATCCGCACTCCTGGCGATCTGGAATCGGTGGAGCTGGCCGCTTTTGAGCGGGTTGCACCGGGCCCCGGCGAGATCGAGGTCGCCGTCAGCGCCTCCAGCATCAATTTCGCCGACGTGCTGATCGCCTTCGGCCGCTACCCGAGCTTCGAGGGACACCTGCCCCAGACCGGCACCGATTTCGCTGGCGTGGTGAGTGCGGTCGGACCGGGCGTTAGCACGCACAAGGTCGGCGATCATGTCGGCGGGATATCGGGCAACGGTTGCTGGGGCACCTTCGTCACCTGTGACGCGCGCCTGGCCGTCACCCTCCCCCCGGCGCTGACCGACGGGAAGGCGGCAGCGATCACCACCGCACACGCCACGGCCTGGTACGGCCTACATGATCTGGCCCGGATCGATCGGGGTGATCGGGTGCTCATCCACTCGGCGACCGGCGGAGTGGGCCAAGCCGCCATCGCCATCGCCCGCAACGCCGGAGCCGAGATCTTCGCCACGGCCGGCAGCGATGACCGGCGAAATCTGTTGCGCAAGTGGGGTATCGACAATGTCTACGATTCGCGTAGTACCGAGTTCGCCGAAAAGATCCGCCGCGATACCGACGGCTACGGCGTCGACATCGTGCTCAACTCGATCAGCGGACCGGCGCAGCGCGCGGGCATCGAACTGCTGGCACTTGGCGGGCGCTTCGTCGAAATCGGCAAACGGGATATCTACGGCGACACTCGACTTGGGCTATTTCCATTCCGCCGCAACCTGACGTTCTACGCCGTCGACCTCGGTTTATTGTCCGTCAGCCACCCGGAAAAGGTCCGGCATTTGCTGGACAACGTCTACCGGCTGACCGCTGATGGTGTGCTGCCGCTACCGGAAAGCACGCATTACCCATTGGCAGATGCGGCCGCAGCTATCCGGACCATCGGTGGTGCCCAACACTCCGGCAAGCTGGTGCTCGACATACCCCGCACCGGCCGCACCCCTGTTGTGGTCCCCCCGCAGCAGGCTCGTGTCTTTCGCGGCGACGGGGCCTACATCGTCACCGGCGGTCTGGGCGGCCTCGGACTATTCCTCGCCGAGAAGATCGCAGCGGCCGGTGCTGGGCGCATCGTGCTGTCGTCGCGCTCACAGCCAACCCTCAAGGCTCTGGAGACCATCGAGCTCATCCGCGCTATCGGTGCCGAGGTCGTGGTGCACTGCGGTGATATCGCCGATCCGGATACCTCGGAACGGTTGGTAACAGCGGCCACCGCGACCGGGCTTCCGGTACGTGGGGTGCTGCACGCGGCGGCGGTGGTCGAAGACGCCACGCTGACAAACATCACCGGCGAGCTCCTCGAGCGCGACTGGGCGCCCAAGGTCTACGGCGCATGGAACTTGCACGACGCCACGGCCGATCAGCCGCTGGACTGGTTCTGCTCGTTCTCCTCTGCCGCCGCGCTGGTTGGCTCGCCCGGGCAGGGTGCGTACGCGGCGGCCAACAGCTGGCTGGATGCCTTCAGCCACTGGCGGCGGGCACAGGGCCTACCCGCCACCGCGATCGCTTGGGGCGCCTGGGCAGAGATCGGCCGCGCCACGGCGCTGGCCGAAAGTGCCGAGGCGGCAATCACTCCCGACGAAGGTGCCTACGCATTCGAGGTCCTGCTGCGTCACGACCGTAGCTATGCCGGGTATGCGCCGACGATCGGGACGCCGTGGCTGACCGCTTTTGCCCAGCGCAGCTCTTTCGCCGAGGCGTTCAAGTCCGCGGGCCAAACCCGAAGGGGCGCCAGCGAATTCCTTGGCGAGCTGAAGGCGTTGCCGATCGACGAGTGGCCTGCCCGGTTGCGCCGGATGATCTCCGACCAGATCAGCCGGATCCTGCGCCGCGCCGTCGACCCGGACCGGCCGTTGTCCGAGTATGGCGTGGACTCGTTGGGCAACCTCGAATTGCGGACTCGCATCGAGACCGAAACGGGGATACGGATCACCTCCACCGACATCACCACCGTGCGCGGTTTGGCCGACCTGCTATGCGAAAAGCTTGCGCCCGCCCAGGAGGTCTCGGTGTCGTCGTGAGGGGTGATCCGGGTCGAGGTGTCCGCTGAACCAACGGTCTAGAGGAGTCGCAGTGTTCGTAGGCGCAGGGTCGGTGAAGGTAGGAACAATCGGTGACTGGGCGCCCGGGTCGGGATCGGTGGTGTCCTGGCATCCAACGCCGGCCTCGCTCGAGAAGGCCCGACAAGCACCGACAAGTCCGGCGCCGGCCAGCTATATGCAGGCCCAGCATCTGCGTGGATTCTGCGAGTTCGCCGCTCGCGGGCTCGACTACTCGAGGTTGGTGATGGGCTCGTGGGATAGGCCCGGCCGGTGCGACATCCGCGCTCTTACTTACGTCATCAATGCGCATCTTCGCCGACACGACACCTACCGCAGTTGGTTCGAATACGAGGGTATGGACCGGGTTGTCCGGCACACCATCGCCGGTCCGGCAGATATCGAGTTCGTCCCGACTCGACACGGCGAGATGACGCAGAAACAATGGCAGAACCACGTATTGGACACACCCAGTCCGTTGGACTGGGACTGCTTCAGCTTCGGAATCATCCAGCACGCCGACCATTTCACCTTCTACGCCATCGTGGATCATCTGCACTGCGATCCCACGCTGCTGGGGCTGCTCTACATGGAGGTCTACCTGATGTACGGGGCGCTGGTGGGGGGAGCCGCGCCCATCACACTGCCGCCCGCCGGTAGCTACGAGGATTACTGCGTGCGGCACCGCCGGTTCACCTCGGCGCTGACCCCGGACTCCCCCGAAGTGCGGAAGTGGATCGAGTTCGCCGAAGCCAATGGGGGAACCCTGCCGGACTTCCCGCTGCCACTGGGTGATCCATCGGGTTGGTCCGGCGGTGACGTCATCGTCCAGCGCCTAATGGACGAGCAGCAGACAGCGCAGTTCGAATCCGGCTGCACAGCAGCGGGCGCCAGGTTCAGCGGTGGCTTGTTTGCCGCCACTGCCCTGGCACAATACGAATTAACCGGCGCAAGAACATATTACGGATTAACTCCGACCGACAAGCGAAGAACCCCGACCGAGTTCATGACGACGGGTTGGTTTACCGGCGTAATCCCCGTCACCGTCCCCGTCAACCCAGCATCATTCGCCGAGACTGCCTGCGCCGCGCAGCGCTCGTTCGATTCGAACGCAGAGCTCGCGCATGTGCCGTTCGATCGGGTTCTGGAGTTGGCCCCGTGGCTTCGGCGGCCCGGCCCCAACTTCACCATGTTGAACTACATGGATGGTGGCCTTCCTCCGCTGTCCGCAGTCGTCACTTCACAATTAGACGGGGTGAAGGCCGGCACGTACGGCGACGGTAGGACTCCGGCACACCTCTACAAGTCGGTCGGGCGCCTTTTCGACGAAACGTCGATGGCGGTGTTCTTTCCGGACAACCCGATCGCCCGGGAATCGGTGATCCGCTACGTCGATGCGGTGAAATCCGTGTGTGTCCGCGTCGCGCAGGGCCGCGATTTCGCGACCCTGCTGCGCACCGGCGCGCGAGTCTGACCATCCGGGAGGCGCCCACGTGAACGCTCGCTTTCGGGGAGGCTGATGAACAACGCCGAGGGAGCCACTGCCGAGGGAATATTCCACCGGCTGGGCGAGCTCGTCGTGCGACGGCCACTGCTGGTCATCGTGTTGTGGATCGCCGTGGCGGCTGCGCTGTTTCTCACGCTGCCGCCGCTGGCGGTGGTAGCGGCACGGCATCAAACGGAAGCCCTTCCAGCCGACGCTCCGGTGGTGGTGACCGGCAAACAAATGGCCGAGGCGTTTCACGAAATAGGGTCAAGCAGCATGCTTTTGGTGGTGCTGACCGACGAAAAAGGGCTGGGGCCGGGCGACGAAAAGACGTACAGCACGCTGGTCGACAAGCTGCGCCAAGACACCAAGGATGTCCAGACGGTGCAGGACTTCCTCGGTGTACCGCAGTTGCGCGAGGTCCTGCAGAGCAAGGACAACAAGGTCTGGGCCCTTCCGGTCGTCCTCAACGGTGACCTGGGCACGCCGCAGGGCGCGTTGTCCTACCAGCATGCCAGCGCGATCGTCAAGGAAACCGTCGCAAAATCCACCCTGACCGCAAACCTGACGGGACCGGCGGCAACCACCGCGGACTTGATGGACATCAGTCAAAACGATATGCATCTGATCGAATCCGGAACCACGATCATGGTGCTGCTCATCCTGATAATCGTCTACCGAAACCCGGTCACGATGCTGATCCCGCTGGTCACGATCGGGGTCTCGATTGCTACCGCGCAGGGCATTCTCGCCGGGTTGGGCGAACTCGGTCTGGGCATCACCGGTGAGACCATCGTGTTCATGACCGGCGTAATATTCGGCGCCGGAACAGATTACGGTGTTTTTCTGATAAGCCGCTATCACGACTATGTGCGATTGGGCGCAGACTCGGATTCAGCGGTGAAGAAAGCCCTGGCGTCCGTCGGCAAAGTGATCGGTGCCTCGGCGGCCACCGTAGCAGTGACCTTCCTGGCGATGATCTTCTCCCAATTGCAGATCTTTGCCACTGTGGGACCGGCAATTTCGATCTGTGTCATTGTTGCGTTCCTTGCCGCGGTGAGCTTCCTCCCCGGCCTTCTCGTGCTCGCCGGGCGACGCGGCTGGATCAAGCCGCGAAGCGACCTCACCCACCGTTTCTGGCGGCGCTCCGGAATACGCATTGTGCGCCGGCCCAGGGCCCATCTGGTCGCCAGCTTGATGGTGCTTGCCATCCTGGCCGGCTGTGCGAGCCTGGCCCGCTATAACTATGACGATCGCAAAACCCTGCCGGCCTCCGTCGAGAGCGCCAGCGGATTTGCCGCCCTGGACCGTCATCTGCCGGTCAATTCGATCCTTCCCCAGTATTTGTTCATCCAGTCGCCACACGACTTACGGACACCGGAAGCTCTCGCGGACTTGGAGTTGATGGCAGGACGGGTGGCCCAAGTGCCCGATGTCGCGATGGTGCGCGGCATGACACGGCCGCTGGGCGACTCGCTCGAGCAGACCAAGGCGACCTGGCAGGCCGGCGTCGTCGGCGGCAAACTCGACGACGCTTCCCGGCAGATCGCCGAGCGCGACGGTGATCTCAACAAGCTGACCGGCGGCGCGGACCAACTGGCCGGCGCGCTCGGCGACGTACGCAACCAGGTCAGTCAATCTATGGGCGATATCCGAGCGCTGGTCGGCGTTCTGACTAGCCTGCAAAACCGGATCGGCGGGGAAAAGGAGCTGCGCGACATCGATAACGCCGCCAAAATCGTCGCGAGCATGCGTGCAGTCGGCGGAGGCCTCACCGACGTCATCAACTTCGCCCGGGGGGCCGCTCCGCTGATGAGCGCCCTCAATGCCAGCCCCATCTGCTCTGTCGATCCCGCGTGCGTCAGATCCCGCGACCAGTTGTCGCGCCTGGTCGCCGCGAACGACGACGGGTCGCTGGCCACGATGTCCGATCTGGCTGAACAGCTGCGTTCGGCGGAGGACACCCAAACACTTCAGTCGACCGCCGACGACCTGCGCCGCGCGATCCACACCGCCGACGGTGCCATGGCCGCGATTTCCGCTGGGAATCCCGACGGCGCGCAGGGGCAACTGACCAGCCTGCAAGACGGCGCCGACAAGCTCGCCGACGGCAGCCGCCAATTGGCCGACGGCGTAAGACTGTTGGTCGACCAGACCAGGAAGATCGGCGCCGGACTCGGGACCGCCTCGGCGTTCCTGCTGGGGATGAAAAACGGCGCGACAAAGGAGTCGATGTCCGGCTTCTATATCCCCCCAGAGGCAATGAAACAACACGACTTCAAGACAGTCGCCGACATATTCATGTCACCCGATGGGCATGCCACACGTTTTCTCATACAAACCAAACTGAATCCGTTCAGCACTGCGGCGATGGATCAGATAAACGCCATCACCGCTGCCGCGCGTAGTGCGCAACCGAATACCGCCCTGGCCGACGCCAAGGTCTCGATGACGGGAATGACGGTCGGGCTCCGCGATACTCGCGACTACTACAATCAAGACACCGAGTTCATCGTCGTTGCAACCATTGTCATCGTGTTGCTCATCTTGGTTGGCCTGCTGCGAGCAATCGTTGCGCCGCTCTACCTGATCTTGTCCGTGTTGATTTCCTATGCATCCGCGCTTGGAATCGGCGTTGTAGTTTTCCAGTTCCTGCTCGGCCAGGAGTTACATTGGAGCTCACCGGGACTGACGTTCATCCTTTTGGTCGCGGTGGGTGCTGACTACAATCTGCTGCTCATCTCACGCATCCGCGACGAGTCGCAGCGTGGCGTGCGCTCCGGCGTCATCCGCACGGTGGGGTCGACCGGGGCTGTAATCACCTCCGCGGGTTTGATTTTCGCAGCTTCGATGTTCGGACTGACGTTCGCCAGCATCACCACCATGGTCCAAATCGGTTTCATCATCGGGGTCGGGATCCTGCTCGACACGTTCTTGGTGCGCACCATCACGGTGCCGGCGGTGGCGGCACTGCTCGGCCGCATGAACTGGTGGCCGTCACGAATCCATTCGCAGGCGCATGCATCGGTCCCGCCACCGTCGAGTGCTGCCTATCGACAACGTCAGCCCGTCGACGCCCTCCCCGAAGATCGCGCTCCCCACGGCCTGCCGCTGTTCGGTGCGGTTTTCGCGCCAGGCGGCGTCGCCATAAACGGGGTGGAACATTCGGTCAAAGGCCAGGGGGCGAAATCTGGTGAGCAATCAGCCCAACCCAACGGCCACCCATCCATCGAAACCAACGGCAAGCAACCGGTTGAAACCCATAGCGATCGCCCGTCCGACACCAACGACGAAGGATCCGCCGAGAAACCTGGGCCGCCACCATGCGAACGCTGGCAATGCCTGGGCACGTCGCCCTTGCTATGCGGATTCCAGATGACATGTCGCCGCGCGTGCCCCGTGCGGCCGCTTGTTCCCGCCCGCACCGACGATTGTCAAAAGCCAAGCGAGCAACCGGTTGAACACAATGGTCAACAGTCGCCTTACCGCTCGTTCGTGGCGTCATCCGAAGACGAGCGAGTCACCCAGCCGCCGCTGGTTGCGAGTTGGCCGACCTCCGAGGCGACTTTCCCGGTCGTCGTGACTGATCCGCGCCGCTGAGATGAATTCGAGGTGCCGATGAAATTCGTCCTGGCCGCCCATGGGACTCGCGGCGACGTCGAGCCCTGCGCCGCCGTCGGCCTAGAGCTCAAGCAGCGGGGCCACGAAGTGCGCATGGCAGCTCCACCCAATTTGCTTGGCTTCGTTGAGTCGGTAGGACTTGCGCCGGTCGCCTACGGACCGGATTCCGCCGAGCAGCTAAACGAAGACTTCTTCCGCAAGTTCTGGAGGATCCAGAATCCGATCAACTTGATACGCACAGGCCAGGAGTACATCACCCGGGGCTGGGCAGAGATGGGCACTACGCTCACGGCGCTGGCAGACGACGCAGACCTGATTTTGACGGGGATGATCTACCAAGAAGTAGCCGCCAATGTCGCGGAATACCACGGCATTCCGCTCTCCTCGCTGCATTATTTTCCGGTCCGCCCTAACGGTCACGTCGTTCCAATTCTGCCCTCGCCACTGATCCGTTCGGCGATGTCGGCGATCTGGTGGCTGCACTGGCGCATGACCAAGGAAGCGGAGGACACCCAACGCCGGGAACTAGGTCTTCCCGAGGCAACAGGCCCGTCGCCGCGACGGTTCACCGAACGTGGGGCGCTGGAGATTCAGGCGTATGACGAAATTTGCTTCCCCGGGCTGGCCGCCGAGTGGGGCAGTCGACGCCCCTTCGTCGGACCGCTGACACTGGAGCTCTCGACGGATGCCGACGACGAGGTCATGTCGTGGATTGCCACGGGAAAACCACCGATCTACTTCGGATTTGGCAGTATGCCCGTCGAATCTCCGCGCGAGAAGGTTGCCATGATCAGCGCCGCCTGTGCCCAGTTAGGCGAGCGCGCTCTGATTTGCTGGGGCGCTGGCGATTTCACTGATGTGCCGCAGACGGCCGACGTAAAGCTTGTCAGCACAGTGAGCCACGCGGCGATCTTTCCCGCCTGCCGCGCGGTCGTTCACCACGGCGGCGCGGGCACCACAGCCGCAGGGATGCGAGCAGGAGCCCCCACGCTGATCCTGTGGGTCGGAGCCGAACAGCCGATTTGGGCAGCCGCAGTCGCGCGGCTGAAGGTCGGTCTGGCGCAGCGCTTTTCGACCGCGACCGAGAAATCGCTAACGGCTGGGCTGCGCCGCATTCTCGACCCGCAATACGTCAGCCGGGCCCGCGAGATCGCCTCGCGCATGTCCAGACCTGCCGACGCTGCCGGCGAAGCGGCCGACCTGCTGGAAGCTACCGTGCGCCGAGAGGTTACGGCTGATCCGACTCATTCGGCCCGCTAGCTTAGCAATGAGCCGGGGAGCGAGAATTGCTTGCGGTACTTACGGTCATGCGCGACTCCCAACTGGCGCACGCTTGTCACGGTCGCACTCACGCCGTGCCTTCTCCGTAGACCCCGCAACATAGCGATGTTTCCACCGATGTCATAACGCCAACTGCCGAAGTGCGCTTTGGCAGTTCTGCGCCCAAAATGATTGATATAGGCCATTTCTGTCAGGTAAACGCCGTATCCTCCACGTCGCGCACGCAACGCAAGATCGAGATCGATCCCCCACCCGTAGCGCCCGAATGTTCGCAGATCTATTCCGCCACTATTCTGCCAACACTCGCGGGACACCATGAGCGCCGTTCCTTCGACGGCAGGAACCGCTCGATAGAACGAACGCGGAACATAGTTTGCCGCGTCTGGCTTCTGGTCAGCTTCTGCACACGGAAACCCCCAGTCGATCATGGGCCCAACGATTCCCGCGTCGGCGGGTAACCTCGGATCGATGAGGCCGGCCACAAATCCCTTGGAGAGGCGGGTGTCGTTGTTGAGCGTCATTGCGTGGGAGTAGCCCTCGGAGAATGCAATTCGCAATCCCAGGTCGCTTCCCCCTGCCCATCCCAGGTTCTCGCCCGGCGTTTCCACCCGCTCATCACCGATCCTGGGATAGTCGCCCCGGTTATCGACGATGAGATACTCGGCAGCCTCCCGTTGCAAGTCACGCACGAGCGCATGGGTGTAATCGTGCTGACCGAAGACCGGCACGGCAATCAGCAGAGCCACAGGCTCACCGTACACTCGCGTCATCTGTCGCGGAGGCCGCGCGGAAAGCCGGGAAATACAACCGTGTTTGCGTCGGCGATCGTTCTGAAGACTCTGACCTGATCAGCGCGACTGGATAGTGAAGATTTAAGTTGCGGTGGTCCCGCGCGACACATCAATTCGCAGGTAGCGCAGCGCTATCCGTGACGCTAGGGTAACCTCACCTGCATGTGGGGCACGGTCCTCGTGCTGGCTCTTATGGCGTCGACTGATCCACTGCGCCTCGGCGTCGCCGTCGCCGTGATTTCGCGGCCGCGGCCAATTCTTAACCTGCTCGTATTCTGGCTCGGTGGCATGACAACGGGTGTCTTCGCCGCTGTGGGTTTGCTGGTGGTGCTGCGCGACTCCGGGCAGGTGGTAGCTCGAACTGTGTCGTCTGCGACCGCGAGTCCTGTTGCGCGACATATTCAACTCGCCGTTGGCGTGCTCGCGCTATTGCTTGCTGTGGCGATGGCGACCACTCTCGTGGCGCGTCGGCGCGGGCGGGTGCCGCAGCCGGCCGGCGTGCAGGCGGACTGCCCCGCTCAGCCGGGGTTACCAACTGCGTTCTCGCTGTTGCCGGCTCGTACGAAAGAGGCGTTGGAGTCCAGGTTTTTGTGGGTGGCATTTGTTGCCGGACTTGGATCGGCGACGAATCCGGTGGAATTCCTCGCGGCGCTTGCCGTGATTCTGGCTTCAGGTGCCGCGATAGGCACCCAGCTCGCCGCAGGTATCGCCTTCATACTCGTCGTACTTGCGGTAGTCGAGATCCCGCTCATCAGCTACTTGGCGACACCTGCCAGGACAGAAGCGTTCATGCTGCAATTGCACAACGCGGTGCGGAATCACCGGCTGCGAATTTTGACCGTCATCATCGCCGTGTCCGGCACATTGATGGTCGCGGCCGCCGCCTAAGCGTCGATGCGGGCGAACTGATCCTGCTGGTAGAGATCGACGCATGTTCGTCGTCTGACCTTGCCGCTTGTCGTGATGGGAATCGAACCTGGCGATACCAGAACAAGATCCGCGACGCTCAGACCATGCGACTTTGAGATCGCCGAGGTGACTTCATTCTTGATGAGCCCGAGCTGATGAACCGCCTCCTCTTCGGAGTCGCCGCGCTTCTTCAGCTCGATGATCGCGACAAGCTTCTCGGTCCCGTCGTCTGGAACCGATATGGCCGCGCAACGTCCCCGAGTGGTCTCCTGGATCGTCGCCTCGATGTCATCAGGAGAATGGTTACGCCCATACACGATCAGCAGGTCCTTGATCCGCCCGATGATGAACAGCTCGCCGTCCAAGAAGAAGCCCAGATCCCCGGTACGCAGCCAAGGACCCTCGGGAGTACCGGCGGAAGGAGCGACAAGCGTTCCACCGAACGTGTGCTCGGTCTCCTCGGGTTTGCCCCAATATCCGGTTGCCACATTGGCCCCGTGCACCCAGATTTCGCCGACCTCACCTGGCCGACGCTCGGTGCTGTTCTGATGATCGACGATTCGCACGATCGGCGACTCTGGCACGCCATAGCCGACGAGCGGCGTGCCACTGCCGACGGCACAGGGTATCGCCACGCCGTCGGCGAGTTTCTCGGATTCGAAATGAACGGTCTCGAACAACTGGCTTTGAGGCCGACTCGCCACGTACACCGTTGCTTCTGCCAGCCCGTACGCTGGGCGTAATACCTTTTCGGGCAGGTTGAACCGGGCGAATCGTTCAGCGAAGCGCTTGAACGTCGCGGGTTGTACTCGCTCGCTGCCGTTGAGCATGGTGTGCACGTTCCCAAGGTCGAGCCCGGCCATGTCATCGTCTGACGTTTTTCGCGCCGCCAGCTCGAAGGCGAAATTGGGCCCTGCCGTGAATGACTGATCATTGCTTGCCAGCAATTGCATCCACCGCGCAGGTCGCTGGAGGAACGACACAGGACTGGTGAACACGGTGCGGATTCCTGACAGGACCGGCACGCAGATTCCCAGTATCAGGCCCATATCGTGATAGAACGGCAGCCAGGACACGAAGGTTGTTTCCGGGGTGGGCACCTTGCCTGACTCGGAAAACAAGGTGGCCATCATTTGCTCGAAGTTGGCCAGGAGGTTCCGGTAGGTCACCATGACCCCCGCCGGAGAACGAGTCGACCCGGATGTGTACTGCAGATATGTTGTGTCGGAGCCGGTATCGCCGATCGCACGGAACGCAGGTCGCGCGTCGAGGTCCAACGAATCAACCTCGACGATCGCCGGAGCAGGCCGGTCAGCCTGCAGACTGGCGTATTCGGCGACATTGTCCGCCACGGCCGAGGTCGTGAGAATGACCGACGGCGACGCGTCACGCAGCACCGAGATCACGCGCTCATCGGTGGCACCGCCGACTGGAACCGCCAACGGGACTGGGATAAGCCCGCCCTGCAAAGCGCCGAGAAAAGCATCGATGTAGTTAATTCCCTGCGGAGCCAAAATCACCGCCCGGTCACCGGCTGACCCGCGAAGTGTGAGTTGCTGGGCAACGTTGAGCGATCGCCGATACAGCTGCGACCACGTCAGGCTTTCTGCAACGCCGTCCCAGTCCTGCTCATAGTCGACATAGGAGAACGCGATGTCATTGGGCTGCAGACTGGCGTGCTCACGTAAAACGGCGGGAATGGAGCGGTTGATCACAGGCCCACTTTACCGTCGAATCACTATCGCGCTCGCCGACGGAAACCCCGGTCTTGGCGCCCGATATGGCCGGCGCTGGCTAATGGTTGGCCCGGCGAACGGGCCAACAGACGCCGTGATCAACTGCACCCAGCGCGTAGTCGAGATCGTCGACCGATCCGTCGCGCATTCTCAGTTCGGCTTCAAATTCGAATTCCGGCCCATGGCAGCCTGGGAACCCGTTAGCCCGCAACGGCTCCCGGCTCGGGGAACGGCGAGCCGAAGTCGGCCACCCTCTCGAAGCCGTGTTTGCGCGCCTCGGCCGCGCCGCGGCGCAGCAGGGTGCCCGTCGCGACGAAACCGGCGTGGTCGACGACCACGAACGGCGACAGCAGCCGGTTGTGCACGAATCCGAACGCCAGGCCGCTGTCCGGATCGGCCCACCCCAGTGAACCGCCCAATCCGACATGGCCGAATCCCGGTATTGCATCGAACGGCACCCGGTGATAGCCGAGGTGAAAGGCCAGAGGCACCAACAGGTTACGGTCCAGCCGCAGGCTTCGCCGGCCGCTGAGGCCCGCGGCCAGTTCGCGGGACAGGAACTGGATGCCGTCGATTTCGCCACCGTTGGCGATCGCCCCGTACATCCGGGCTAGGCCGCGCGCCGTCGCGACGCCGTTGGCCGCCGGGATCTCCGCATCCATCAGCGGGATATCGCCTTGGACGACACTTTTCACGCCCGGGAAATACATCGAGCCGAATCCGGCGGACATCGGCAACGAGGCGATCAGTGGCGCAACCGCGTTGAACACCGGGTTCTGGAATGCGCTCTGCGGCATGATGATCTGCGCGGGCCGGGTCGGCGACTCGACGGGCGGTCGACCCAAGTGCAGGCCATCGGTGCCCAGCGGCTCCGCCAACTCCTGACGGATCAACTCCCGCATGCCCTTGCCGGTGACCGCGCGGGCCAGGCCCGACACCAGCCAGCCGTAGGTCAGCGCGTGATAGGCCGGCTTGCCGAACGCATAACCCGAAGGCGCCGCTGCCAGGCGCTGTTCCATCATTTCGTGGTTCAGCAGGTCTTGCTTGCTCGCACCGTGCAGCGCCGACAGGCCCGCCCGATGCCGCATCACCTGGCGCACAGTGATGTTCGACTTGCCGTTCGCGCCGAACTCCGGCCAATACTCGGCGACCGGTGCGTCGTAGTCGATCAGGCCGCGGTCCACCAGCCGGTGAATGACCGTGGAGGCCATGCCTTTCGTCGCCGAGAACACCATGGGCGCGGTGTCCGCGGACCACGGTATCTGCCCCCGCCGATCCTCCCACCCGGTCCAGACGTCGACGACGGGTTCCCCGTCGAGATAGACAGCCAGCGCCCCGCCGCCGAATCGGCGGCCCGGGAACATGCTGGCGAAGCTGCGCACCGCGCAGGCAAAATGCGGATCGGCTGCGCCGCGAACACCGCGGGGCAGCACTGCCCGGCGATTGCCCACCACTTCGAGGGTCATGCGAAAGAATCTACCGTTACATTCTGCAAAGAACTTGCAATTTACCCTTCCGTTATCGAGGCGAGCTTAAGTATTTGCTGTGCGGCGAGCGCAGGAGTCAATTCTCCAGTAAGCACCTTGTGCTCTACCTGTGCGCGAGCTTTGCGGACGGCGGGGTTGGACAGCACTCGATCCAGCACCGTGTCACGGACCATCTGCCATGTCCAGTCGACCTGCTGGGCTCGCCGACGCGCCTCGAACTCCCCCGCCTCGCTGAGCACATCCCGATGCCGCTCGACGTTCTCCCACAGCTCTTCCAGCCCAGTGCCTTCCAGCGCGCTCATGGTCAGAACTGGCGGACGCCAGAGGGTTTCACGCGGGTAGATCAGCCGGATCGCCCCGGATAGCTCACGCGCGGCCTTTTTCGCTTCCCGCAGGTGCTCGCCGTCGGCCTTGTTCACCACGACGACGTCGGCGAGCTCCAGCACGCCCTTCTTGATGCCCTGCAGCTGATCTCCGGTGCGGGCCAGCGTCAGAAAGACGAAGGTGTCGACCATGTTCGACACGGCAACCTCGGATTGGCCCACGCCGACCGTCTCGACCAGGATCACGTCGAACCCGGCGGCCTCCAGCAGCACGATGGTCTCCCGGGTGGCCTTGGCGACCCCACCCAGGGTGCCCGACGTCGGTGACGGGCGGATGTAGGCGTCGGGATGCGTTGCGAGCCGCGGCATCCGGGTCTTGTCGCCGAGGATCGATCCACCGGTGCGAGTCGACGACGGATCGACAGCCAGCACCGCCACCCGATGTCCCCGCTCGATCAAGTACATGCCGAGCGCCTCGATGGTGGTCGACTTGCCCACTCCGGGAACGCCGGTAATGCCGACGTGGTAGGCGGTGCCCGCGTCGGGCATCAGCGCCAGCAACAACTGCTGCGCCTGCTCGCGATGGTCGCGGCGGGTGGACTCCACCAGGGTGATGGCCCGAGGCAGCGCAGCGCGGTCGCGGCTGCGGACCGCAGCCGCGAGTTCCTCAGCGCGGTCGTTGGTTCCCATCCGGCTAAAGGGTGTAACCCAGGCTCTCGGCCAGCTTTTTCAGCAGATCGATTGCAGCGTCGGCGATCACCGTGCCGGGCGGGAAGATCGCCGCGGCTCCGGCCGCGTACAGCTCATCGAAATCACCCGGCGGGATCACCCCGCCGACCACGATCATGATGTCGGGCCGGCCGACTTCGGCCAGCGCATCCCGCAGCGCCGGCACCA
>Ga0335075_10002810_pt1 | contig 27835 bp, 22 predicted proteins | sample Lox_Sample_24_FD_206723 | JGI IMG/M metagenome (GOLD analysis project Ga0335075, IMG submission 206723) | Soil microbial communities from Loxahatchee National Wildlife Refuge, Florida, United States - Lox_Sample_2.4 | ecosystem: Environmental > Terrestrial > Soil > Wetlands | place: USA...
TTCTACTGCGTAGTCGACCTGCACGCGATCACTCTTCCGCAGCAGCCTGCTGAGCTTCGCCGCCGGTCCAGGGTTGCTGCTGCTCAGCTGTTTGCCGCGGGCCTGGACCCGGACTCCTCGACAGTGTTCGTGCAAAGTCACGTGCCCGAGCATCCCGAGCTGGAGTGGGTGCTGGCCTGCATCACCGGCTTCGGCGAGGCCAGCAGGATGGTCCAGTTCAAGGACAAGTCGGCCAAGGGCGGGGCTGATGCTTCCAGCGTCGGCCTGTTCACCTACCCGATCCTGCAAGCCGCTGACATCCTGCTCTATGACGCTGACCAGGTGCCTGTCGGTGAGGACCAGCGCCAGCACCTGGAGCTGACCAGGGACCTGGCGCAGCGGTTCAACCACCGGTTCGGCCCGACGTTCGTGGTGCCAGGCCCGTACATCCTGCCCGAGGTCGCCAAGATCACCGACCTGCAAGACCCGGCGATCAAGATGAGCAAGTCAGCGTCGTCGCCGCAGGGCCTGATCGACGTGCTCGAGGACCCCGGCTCGATTCGCCGCAAGATCATGCGGGCCGTCACCGACACCGACGGTGAGGTGCGTGCCGACGAGGCTGCGAAGCCCGGCGTCACGAACCTCCTGCGTATCTACGCAGCGCTGGCCGGGGAGCCGGTCGCTAGCCTCGAGCAGCGGTATTCAGCCGCTGGCTACGGAACCTTCAAGAAAGACCTGGCCGAGGTGGTCGTCGACGCGTTCGCTCCGATCCGGGAGCGGACCGAGAAGCTGCTGGCCAATGAGTCCGAGCTCGACCGGATGCTCGCTGCCGGGGCGGCGAAGGCCCACGCGATTGCCAGTACCACAATGGCACGGGTGCGGGACAGGATCGGATTCCTGCCGCCCGGCTGAGCTAGCTCGCCCCGCGCAATCCAGTATCTATGTCCCCATATTGCCCCCAGGCGGCGCGGGGACAATGGCATGATGCCGTACGCGGGCGTTCCCGGGGTCGTGGCCGGTTTTTGGTCTGTGGTTGCCGGCATAAAAGGAATAGGTGCGCGATCTCCGGGTAGCTGATGCCGGCAGGCATCCAGATACCCCCACCGCCTGCCCAGGGAGTGATCATGATGGCTGGGACGCTTCGCGTCCGGCGAAGCCGGGGTGCACTCAGCGGGTCTGCGCTGGTGCTGCTCGGCATCTGGGGCGCGCTTATTCCGTTCGTCGGCCCCTACTTCCACTATGCGTACACGCCCGACCAGGCCTGGAAGGTGACGTCCGGCCGGATATGGCTGGACCTCCTGCCGGGTGTCGTGACACTGGCAGGCGGCCTGGTCGTGGTGCTCAGTCGCTTCCGCCCGGCCGCCGTATTCGGGTCCTGGCTCGCGGCACTCGCGGGAGCCTGGTTTGTTGTCGGCGACCTGATCGCCACTCACTGGGCCGGCCTTCCGGCACCCGGCACGCCGGTCGGCGGTGCCGCCCGGTCAGCGCTCGAGCAGCTCGGTTTCTTCACCGCACTCGGGGTCGTGATCGTGTTCGTGGCCGCGCTGGCGCTAGGCAGGTTCACGGTCGTGGCCGTGGCCGACGCCGCTACTCGCAGAGTCGCGCCAGCGGATGCGAAGGCGGCCGAGCCAGCGGCTACCCGGACCCGGGTCGGTGCCCTGCCCAGGGTCAACCTGGTGCCGGCGTTTCGCGGGCGGTCCCGCGCGGCTGAAGCGGCCGACGCGGATACGACTGCAGCAACGGCGCGCGCTGACTGACCGGTGGCGGCTGCTGACTGGCCGGCGGGCGCTGCCTGACCGGCGGGCGCTGACTGACCGGCGGGCGCTGACTGACCGGCGGGCGTTGCAGCCCTGCCGCCGTTCGGCACTGCTTGGGCGGCCGGCGCCGGCCCGCGATCTACTGCGGCCGGTGCCGGCTAGCCAGTGCTCGGCGCCGTGTCCAGATCACGCCGGCGAGGGCGAGCGCGGCGGCGGCGACACCGCCTGCGGCGAGTGCGTAACCTGTCGTGTTGCTGGCCGGCTGCGCGGCAGCAAGCCCTGCCACCTTGGGCTTGGCGACACCGTGTGCCGCGCGGGCAGTGGCGCCGGGCGCCGGCAGTGGCGGCACCAGCTGGCCGACCGGCCGGACCTTGCCGTTCATCGCGAATCCCCAGTTCAGCAGCTTCTCGGCCGAGGTGATCTCCTGCAGCGACGTGCAGTGCAGCACGGTCGCAATTAGCGTGACGCCGTTGCGCCTGGCGAGTCCCACGTAGGTGGCCTCGGAGTTCACGGTCCAGCCGATCTTGCCGCCGATGCCGCCGCGGTACTGCGTGAGCAGGTAGTTCTGGTTAGTCAGCGTCTCGGTGTCCCCTGGCTTGAGCTCCAGGGTGGCTTTAAGCGTCGAGTCGTATTTCATGAAGGCCGGCATCGTGAGCGCCTGCCTGGCGATGAGCGCCTCGTCGTAGGCGGACGTCACCTGGCCGGCCGCTGGCAGCCCGTTCGGCAGTTTCGCGACAACGTCGTAAGCCTGCAGATGCCTAGCCTCGGCATTGATGAGGGACATGCCCTTAGCGAATGAGCCAGTGGCCTGGGTGAGGGCGACAGCGGCGTCGTTGGCGGAGATCAGCAGCAAAGCCCGGAACAGGTCAGCGACCTGGTATTTGCGGCCGGTGATGAGGAAGGCACTGGTCGGCTGCTGCGACGTTGCCAGGGGGGTGGCGACAACCATGGCGCTGGGGTTAAGCAGCGGGATCAATGTCACCGCCGTCAGCACCTTGAGCGTGCTTGCCGGACCGAACTCACCGTGCGGGTCCTCCGCGGCGAGTACCTGGCCGGTGTTGGCATTGGCGATGACCCACGCTGACGCCGGGATGTCCGGCAACGGCATGCTGCCACCTGATGGCTGATGCACGACAAGTCCGCCGCTGGCCATCAGCGGCCCGCCGATTCTGCGGGCGGCGCGGCTGCCGGGCTGCGGGATGCTAGCCGGTGACGTTCCCGGTGCAGTCGACAGCTCGGCGGAGCCCAGCCGGGCTGCCGCTCCGCTGACGGCGAAGCTGGCAGCGGGAGCACCGAGGGATGCTGGCAGTGCGCTGACGGTCGGGCAGGAGACGCCGATGAGCGCCGCGCCCATCAGCGCCGCGCCGGCTGCAAGTGCCGCCACTGAGCGCGCGCCGTGCCGCATCCAGCGCGGCGATTTCCGCCGTCGGCTGCATCGGTCGCCTGCGGCGCACGGGTGAGCAGGCAGCAGGCTGGAGGGCCGCTCGCGTGGTCCCGGACGTCGATGAATCACGGAGTGTGACCTTCCCCACGCCAATCGTGATTGATGCGTGGCATATTCCGGCCGAAACAGGCCCGGGGTTACGAACCGATGCGGCTTTTGCGAAAGCTTTGACAGAGCTCGGCGGCTGGTTGCGTTAGCAGGCACTATTGGCGCGCCGAATGTGGTTGATTCCGGTCGGCAATGGCTCGCGCGCAGGTGCCGACCCACCCGCGGCCCTGTCAGCTTGATGCCGTTGCGGCTTTCCCGCGGAGCGGCCAGGCTTATGTCGGAAATATTACGGTTGATACCGTCTCCGCGTGGCACACGTCACAGCGATGGGCCGGACTAGCGCGCCGTACGCTGGTGGAATGAGTCGCACATCGGAGTCAGGCGCGCCGATCGAGGGCGTCTACGGGCCAAAAGACGTGCAGAACCTCGATCCCGTCACGAACCTGGGCGACCCGGGCGCGTTCCCGTTCACCAGGGGCATCTACCCGACCATGTACCTGACCCGGCCCTGGACGATGCGGCAGTACGCCGGCTTTTCCACCGCGGCGGACTCCAACCGCCGCTACCACCAGCTGATTGCGGCGGGCACGACCGGCCTGTCGGTGGCGTTCGACCTGCCCACGCAAATGGGTTTCGACTCCGATGCGGAACAGGCGAGCGGCGAAGTTGGCAAGGTCGGCGTCGCCATCGACTCGCTGGAGGACATGCGCTTGCTGTTTGACGGCATCCGCCTGGACCAGGTATCGACGTCGATGACCATCAACGCGCCGGCGGCCCTGCTACTACTGCTGTACCAGCTCGTCGCCGAAGAGCAAGGCGTATCCGCGACGGCGATATCGGGCACGATTCAGAACGACATCCTCAAGGAATACATCGCGCGCGGAACTTATATCTATCCGCCCGCACCGTCGCTGCGGCTGGTCGCCGATACCTTTGCCTACTGCCGCACGGAGATCCCGCGCTGGAACACGATCTCCATCTCCGGCTATCACATGGCCGAGGCAGGGGCGACTCCGGTTCAGGAGATCGCATTCACGCTGGCGAACGCGCGGGAGTACGTGCGAGCCGCGATTGCGTCGGGCCTGGCCGTAGATGAGTTCGCGCCGAGACTGTCATTCTTCTTCGTGGCGCGCACGACGCTGCTGGAAGAGGTAGCCAAGTTCCGGGCGGCCCGGCGGCTGTGGGCCTACATCATGCGGGACGAGTTTGGTGCGAAGGATCCGCGCTCGCAGATGCTGCGTTTCCACACCCAGACAGCCGGCGTGCAGCTCACCGCGCAGCAACCTGAGGTCAACCTGGCCAGGGTGACGCTGCAGGCGCTCGCCGCGGTGCTTGGCGGTACCCAGTCGCTGCACACCAACTCCTATGACGAGGCGATCGCGCTGCCGACGCAGAAGGCTGCGACGCTGGCGCTGCGGACGCAGCAGGTGCTGGCTCTCGAGACCGACCTGACCGCCACTGTCGACCCGCTGGCCGGCTCATATGCGATCGAGTCGATGACCGATGACATCGAAGCCAGGGCGCGCGAGCTGCTGGAGCAGGTTGCCGCCCTCGGCGGTGCGGTTGCGGCCATTGAGCAGGGTTTCCAGAAGGCCGAGATCGAGCGGTCCGCGTACCGGATCGCGCGCGAAGTTGACTCCGGGGAGCGCAAGGTAGTCGGCGTAAACGCGTATGTCAGCGAGCAGGAGGAGCCCTACGAGCCGCTGCGAGTCGACCCCGCGATCGAGCACGAGCAGGCAGCGCGGCTCGCTGACCTGCGTGCCCGCCGGAATTCGGCAGAAGTCAGCCGGCGCCTGGACGACGTGAGGGCTGCAGCGGCGGGCGAGAAGAACATGCTCTACCCGCTGCGCGAGGCGCTTGCAGCGCTGGCGACGGTTGGCGAGGTCAGCGACGCGCTGCGGGAGGTCTGGGGTGTCTACCGCCCGCCAGAGGTGTATTAGGCCCGTCGCCTGGTAGCGGGGGGTACCGGCCACTGCGCGACAATCCCGCAACATCAGCGGACCGGTGACCCCAGGCGGTACGATGCTCGCCAGTGGAGCGATCTCGTAAGCGATTGACCAGAACGTTCGATGCGCTGCGGGCGTCTCGCTGATCTTGTCGGACGGCGAGTCTAGCTTGCCAGCGGGAGCACGGATTGTCGGGCACGCGTGCACGGGTTTGACGGCGGTTGGAGCAGGTACTTAGCGCGGGTGCTGCGGTGATCCGCCCGATGCAGTTCCGGTGGCGAGGGGCGCCGGAGCAGTTCTGGAGCGGGCACATTACCGGGCATGGCCCGGGATCTGGGTGTCGTAGCCGACGGCATTGATTTATCCCGGACAGGCCTCGCTTGCTAGCGGACGGAGTGAGTTCGAGGTTCAGATGGACAACCCGCCAAGCGCCGCACGAGATCGGCGCACTACAGCAGCCCGGACGGTCGACCAGGGCAGTCTCAATGGGGAGGCGACGCATGGCCGAGCATGATCTGGACGGGGAGCTCGACGCGTTCCTGTCCGGGCACGAGCCGGAACTCATCGAGTTCCGGCGGGACCTGCACGCCCACCCGGAGACGGGTTATCACGAGTACCGGACCACGCGGCGCATCGCGCTCCGGCTTGAGGCAGCCGGGCTGAAGCCGGCCATCCTGCCCAAAGGCACGGGGCTGACCGTCGACATCGGCCCGAGCTCCTCAGACGGGCCGGTCGTAGCCCTGCGCGCCGACATCGACGCCTTGCCGATCAACGACGAGAAGGACGTGCCGTACCGGTCGCTGACCCGAGGGGCATGCCATGCCTGCGGGCACGACGTGCACACAACCATCCTGCTAGGTACCGGGCTGTTCCTCGCCCGAGCGGCAGCGGCGCGGGCGCTACCGGGCAAAGTCCGGTTGATCTTCCAGCCGGCTGAAGAAGTGCCCGGCGGTGCGGTCGACGTCATGGCGGCCGGCGGCATCGCCTCGGTAGACCGCATCTTTGCGCTGCACTGCGATCCCCGGCTAGACGTCGGCAAGATCGGGACTAGGACCGGGCCGATCACCGCCGCATGCGACAAGCTCACCGTCAAGGTCACCGGCCCAGGCGGCCACACGGCGCGACCCCACCTCACAGCCGACCTGGTGTTCGCCCTGGGCAAGATCATCACCGAACTGCCGGCCGCGCTGTCCCGCAGGGTCGACCCGCGGTCCAGCCTCAGCCTTGTCTGGGGCCGGGTGAGCGCGGGCTCAGCAGCGAACGCCATTCCTGACGACGGCATCGTGGAGGGGACCGTGCGGTGCCTTGACGATGCCGCGTGGCACGAGGCCCCGGATCTGGTGAAGGCCCTGCTGGAGTCGGTGGCGAGCGCGTACGGGGTCGTTCCCGAGATCAGCTACCAGCGGAACGTGCCGCCGACCGTCAACGAGGCGATCAGCACCGCAATGTTCGAGGCCGCCGCGGACCGGGTCCTCGGGCCTGACTCGATTACTGAGGCGCCGCAGAGCCTGGGCGGCGAGGATTTCGCCTGGTACCTGGACTCGATCCCGGGTGCGCTGGCCAGGCTGGGCACCCGAACTCCCGGCTCGGCCGCGGACTTCGACATCCATCAGGCTGTCTTCGACGTCGACGAGCGGGCCATCGGCTACGGCGTGCGACTGATGGCGGCAACGGCGATGACCGCGATGCTGGATGGCGGCAGCATAACGCCCGGTGCGATGCCGGGCGCAACGGCGAGCGGGCCGCAGGTAACAGACGCCGCGCTCGCCTGAGGGTCGCCGGGGCCGTCGGTCTGTGCCCAGATCCCGGCCCTGGATCAGCGGAAATCGCCCGAGCCCGGCAAAGCGCATAGAGTTAGTCGCCAGGACCTGGTCAGGTGCGAGCAGCAGGCAGTCGGCCTGCCGACACGTTACGAGGCGGGTACGCTGACGGCCCGATCGCTGGCGGTCGGCGTAGCCGCATGGCACCTGGCTCGCGACGCCAATATCCAAGCTTGAGCTACTGGAGCGGCAGCTCGTGTCATCGCAGCAGAACGAGGCCAAAGCGGGCGCGGACGTGTCCGCGGCCGCTCAGCAGCCTGGGGCCACTGGGCAGATCAGCACCGCCGAGCAGCCTGGGGCCACGGGGCAGAGCAGTGCCGCCGGGCAGAGCAGTGCCGCTGACCGGCCTGCCGCAGCCTTGCAGCCCAGCCCGCCGAGACCAGCTGTGCCGGGCCCTAGCGGTCCCCAGCCTGCCGGACCGGGTTCGGTCGGCGGAGCGCCCGGCCTGCCAGCGTCCGGTCTGCCGGCGCCGGGCCAGGTGGCGTTCGGCGGACCGCTGCCAGGCAGCAGCAACCCGTGGAAGGAGACCGCGGACGGCAGGACCGTGTTCCGGCGGATAGGCCCGATCGTCCTGTGGTGGGTCTGGGTCGCGTTTGTCCTGTTTAATCTGATCCAGCTCGTCTTCACCGGTCGCGACTATTTCTCGATCGAGCTGGCCGTCGGGCTGCTGGCCGCGACTGCCATCGCCTACGCAACCACACTGCGGCCGCGGGTGATTGCCACTGCTGATGGCCTTGAAGTGCAGAACCCGGTACGCGATCACACCATCCGCTGGGGCGCACTCAACGGGGTATACCTGGGCGATGCGGTCGAGCTGACCTGTGTCAGGCCGACCCCGCGCAAGGAGAAGACCGTCTACTGCTGGGCCCTGTACTCCGGGCGCCGCAGCCGGATGAAGTCCCAGCAGCTCGGCGTAAGGTCCTGGAACCGCATGTCTGCCAGGACTGGCGGCACGAACGAACCGCCAGTCCGCGACCCCGCCCAGCTCATTGCCGCTGAACTAGGGCGCCGTTCCACGAAGGCTCGAGAAGCCGGCCCGGCGGCGGCAACGCTGGAGAGCCGCTGGGCCTGGCTGCCGATCGCGGTTATCTGCGTCCCCGCGGCAGCACTGCTGGCTCTGATACTGGCCAGGTAACCGGCCTGGCGGCCGCCTAGGTAGCAGCCTCCGGCCCGGCAACCGCCTTATGCACCCACCGAGGTACACGGACGGTGCCGCAGCGAGGTCACGTAATCAGCCGGCGCGCCAGCCGCCTCGGCGGCATCGGCGATGAAACCGAGGTAGTGCGCGGACGGCAAGCCGCCCTCGTAGTCATTCAGCACGTACAGCCAGGCGACGACATCGCCGTCGACCGTGCTGACACGCACCCTGGACCTGCGGTAGTAGCCGAGATCAGCTCCGTCCCACCGGTCTAGCGCGGCCTCATCGGCTGCGGACACCTCGTACAACACCACGAAGACCCGCTCGCTGCCGTCCTCGACAACGGTCGCCAGCGCGCCGTCCCAGCCGAGATCCTCGCCGCCGAAGGTTAGCCGCCAGCCCGCCAGCCAGCCGACCCCCTGCTGCGGCGAGTGCGGGCAGCGACGCGCCATCTGCGCGGGATCCATATTGCTTCCGTACGCCGCGTATATCGCCACGAATGACAAGCGTACGAGCCGGGCGGGCTGGATGCTGGCTAACCCGTCGCGAGCAGCGGGTGCCGATTCGGCCCGACGGCCAGGATGGGAGAGAATGAGACAACGTGAGCCAGCCGCGTGCGAAGATCGCGATCATTGGTGGTGGCCCAGGCGGCTATGAGGCCGCGCTGGTCGCCGCCCAGCTTGGCGCTGACGTTACCGTGATCGAACGAGACGGGCTCGGCGGCGCCTGTGTGCTCACGGACTGCGTGCCGTCGAAGACACTCATCGCCACTTCCGGGATGATGGCAGCGCTAGAGGACGCGCCGAGTCTGGGCATCCGGATCAACCACAGCGGGAACGGGGCGGCCCTGCTCGATGCTCCCCGCCTGTACTCCAGGGTCCGGTCACTCGCCCGCGCGCAATCGGCCGATGTCGCCGCCAGGCTGTCGGCCGAAGGCATCAAGGTGATCTCCGGCACCGCCCGGCTCGCCGAAGCACACCGCGTCGCGGTCGGCGATGCCGAGATCGAGGCTGACGCTGTGCTTATCGCGACCGGGGCGGAACCGCGGATCCTGGCCGGATCGGAGCCGGACGGCGAGCGGATCCTTACCTGGCGGCAGTTGTACGACCTAGACAGGCTGCCCGAGGAACTGATCGTGGTCGGCTCAGGCGTCACCGGCGCCGAGTTCGCCTCTGCCTTCCAGTCGCTCGGCTCCCAGGTGACGCTGGTGTCGTCCAGAGACCGGATAATCCCGCATGAGGATGCTGACGCGGCCGCAGTGGTCGAGGATGTTTTCCGCCGCCGCGGCATGACAGTTCTCGGCAGGTCCCGGGCGCAGCAAGTCATCAGGACCGGTGACGGGGTGGCCGTCACGCTCAGCGACGGACGTATGGTGCGCGGTACGCACTGCCTGCTGACCGTAGGCATGGTGCCGAACACCAGCGGCCTCGGCCTGGCCGAGGCAGGAATTGCCGTGGACGACGGCGGATTCGTCCAGGTGGACAAGGTCTCGCGGACGACCGCGCCCGGCGTGTACGCGGCCGGCGATTGCACTGGCGTGCTGATGCTGGCGTCGGTCGCCGGAATGCAGGGCCGGACCGCCATGTGGCACGCTCTCGGGGAGGCAGTGAAGCCGCTGCGGCTCGCCAACGTCGCGGCGACTATCTTCACCGAACCGGAGATCGCCACCGTCGGCGTGCCGGAAAAGGCGGTAGCCGCAGCGGAGATTCCGGACGCCACCGTGGTGAAGCTACCGCTGGCGACCAACCCGAGGGCGAAGATGCAGGGCTTCCGGGATGGCTTCGTCAAGATCATCGCTCGGCGGAGCAGCGGTACCGTCCTTGGCGGCGTCATCGTCGCGCCGCGGGCCAGCGAACTGATTCTGGGAATTTCGCTGGCGGTCGAGCGGAGTCTGAGCGTCGATCACCTCGCCCATACCTTCGCCGTCTACCCGTCGCTGACGGGCAGCCTCACCGAGGCGGCACGTAAGCTGATGCAGCCCTCGGAGGGCATTTCCTGACGGTGGATGCACCCGGAAGCTGCCGTGAGCCCTGGCTGACCGCGTCGGCGGAGTTCCAGGCGGAGGGCGCGCACCAGTAGTCGCTCTGGCGTCGCAGTCTTCCCGGTACGTCAGCTGCCCGCTCACTAGAGGGCTAGCCGTGCTTGTACTGTCCGGGCCGACGGTGGCCGAGTCGTCGTCGAAGTCGTCCGTCCGCCCGATGACGATAACGGCCGGGGAAGGGGCTGCGCCGGACCAGTACGCGGTGCCGGCGCTCTCGATAGCACGACGCGGTGGCGGCAGCGCTGCTGTCGGGCGCAGTACCAGCTCCACCCCCCAAGACGGCTGCAGAATCTGTGGGCTACCACGGAACCATCTCAGCGCGGGCGTATCGGGATCAGTGGCCCATGCGAAGGCCAGCGCACCGCCGACCAGGCCAAGCACCATCCCGATAAAGAACCCGCCAAGGTTCGAGGTGACCCAGGAACCAAGCGCCAGCACTATCGCAAGCAATGAATAGAAGGCGCGCTGGGCGGGGGTGAACCAGATCAGGACTCCGCAGAGCAGCATCATCACCGGAATGAGGTAGCCGGCCAGCCCCTGGATCCCGATATGAATGACAAGCGCTAGCGGACCCTGCTCTGACATCAGAATCTCGCATGCGCCGCTGACGATCAGGAGCCCGCCCCAGAACGGGCGCGTGCGCCGCCAGGTCCTGAAGACACGCCGGGCGCTGCTGAGCGACTCCGCGAGCATGCGGCTGGCTCCTGCCAACTCCCCATTCCCGAGCGGACGAAGTGGAGGCGATCGCCGATCAGCCGGGCGGTGTTCAAGCAGCCGGCTGCGAACCGGCAACTCGCCGCGCCCGGGTGGCGCGGGTCGTGCGGGTCGGTGGCGCTCGGGTCGGCGGCCCTCGGGCGGGTGAGTGCGCCCGGCAGGGCCCGATTCAGGCGGGTGGCGCCGAGCAGGCAACCGGTCTCGTCCGGGCGAGCGCTCCTCGGGCGACCGCCGTGCGGGCGATGGCCCGCGCCCGGGCGGGCGTAGTTTGGGTGACCGGCGTTCCGGCAGCTGCCCGCGTTCGGCTGGGCGGAGCGTCGATGGCTCGCCGCCGTCGCGCAGGCGGCGGTCTTGCAGTTCGCGGCGGTCTGGCTGTCGCCGGCTGTCGGGCGCCTGGCTGCGCTCTGGTGGCCGTCGTCCGGGTGGCTGGCGCCGGTCGCGCGCGTTCCCGCGTTCAGCCGGGCCGTGGTCTTGCAACTCTCGGTTGTCAGGAGACTGGCCGCGCTCTGGTGGCCGTCGTCCGGGCCTCTGGCGGCGGTCGCGGGGGTTCCCGCGTTCGGCCGGGCGCGGTTGTCGCAGTTGCCCCGGTATCGGCGACGGGCCGCGGTTGGCTGGTCGGCCATCTGGCAGTTCGCGGCGGTCTTGCAGTTCGCGGCTGTCGGGCGACTGGCCGCGCTCTGGTGGCCGTCGCCGGGGCGGCAAGCGGCGATCGCCAGGGTCTCCGCGTCTGGCCGCGCGGCCATCTTGCAGCTCGCGGCGGCCTTTCCGCTCGCGGCGGTCTGGGGACTGGCTGCGCTCTGGCGGCCCGGGCGGCTGATCGCGGTCGCGGGGGTTTCCGCCTTCAGGCGCGCGCCGTTGCCGCAGCTGCCCGGGTATCGGCAATGGACCGCGGTCAGGCGGGCGGCGGCCTCGCAGCTCGCGGCTGTCGGGCGGGCGGGGTTGCAGCATCTGGCCTTTTACTGGCGCTTCGCCGCGTTCGCGCGAGCGTTGCTGGGGCGACCGGCGTTCGGGCAGCTGCTCGCGTTCCGATGAGCGGGACGGCGGCGCCTCGCCGTCTTCGGACGGGCGGCCGGGTTGGGCTGGGCGGCCGATTTCGGGCGGATGCCTGGGTTCGGGCAATGGGCCGAGTTCGGACGCACGGGTGCGGGGCAGCCGGTCGCGAATCGGCGCCTGGCCGCGGTCGGGCTCGCGCGGGGGCCGCTGACTGCCTTCAGACGACTGGCCTGGCTCTGCCGGGCGGCCGCGCTCTTGTGAGCCGCCGCCTGCGGCAGAGTTCGGATCAGGCACCGTTAGCAGCTCCCGCCGAGCACAAGGGAGAAGCCAGGCAGGGTAAAGGTGCCCGCGGTGGTGGCGTAAGCATGCTGTTTCAGGTCGGTAATCGTTACCGTCGCAGCTTGGAGGGCGAACGCCCCTGCCGGGCCCCTCACCCCAGGCACCTGGTCGAGCTGGCTGGCATCCTCACCCTGAGACAGATGAGTGAACTTAGCTTTTTTACCGGAGAACCGGTCGGCGTCAACGACTAGGTCTGTTGCGGTAACGGGCGTACCCCCGCCGCCCGCCCTAATGACCATCGAAAGCGGCCCGATCCGGACGCTCTGGCAAAGGTCGGTTATTTTTGCCGACCGAATCGCCGTGGCTTCCAGCGGAATCTGGGTTGATCTGCCGGGCAGATCATTTATCACCGAATGGTCTACGACTGGGAACTGCTCAAACCCGTAGCCCTTCAGGAGAGCTGCTGTGACGGTGAACGGCTCGCCAGAGATGCTAATGGACACGGCTAGGACGGCCTGTGTACTGAGCATCATGAGCAGGACAGCGAGCGCGACTGCCGGGACCAGTGTGATCGCGAACCGTCGCCAGCGCACTCGGCCGACTCTGCCGTGGGCCGTGCCTCCGAGTGAGGCCATGCTGTGCCTCCAAGCTGCGGGCGGGCAGTCGCCCCTTCGACGGGCGCTGGCTTCGCCAGCTGTTGTAGGCGCACGCGATTTCCCAAGGAGAATTGATCATCTAATCTCCCAGGGTTCGTGGCCTGTTTCTGTTCTACCTGATGTCGTCATTGCCGGCGGGTATGACGCGCCCGAAGCCGCCAAAGCCAGTGCGGCATTCACCGCCATATGATCGTCAACCCCGCCGGACCAGTACGGCCATTTCGTATGCGATGTGACCGGCTAGCGTCCGCTCCGGGCGGACAAATGGGCGAGGCTTACGATGTTGGCGCACCGCGACAGCCGCCGGCACTTGACTGCCGCGGTATCCTCAAATGCCCGCTTCGTCCCTATATTGGCCTGACGCTGGGACAGTCGGCTAATGCGTCGGGCGGCCGAGGTCGGGATCGTCGGGCACATCCAGGCCGTGCTGCCGCAGGCGGGTAGCCCGGATGTCGTCGGCGTAGGCGGCAACTGTGAACACGCTGCCGCAAAGGATCAGCGCGACCATCATCACCGCGAACCACGCTGGCGCAGGGGAGAGGACGAGCAACCCCGCGGCAACCGCGGCACAGATGGGGATGATCACTGCCAGGTGGCGCAGCACGGTCCGGCCGCGCCAGCCAGCATCGGTCAGCTCATGCTTGACCCAGTCCCGGTTCTCGGCAGGCAGCCGAAACCCGGCCGCGAACTTGAGCCAGCCGAGCACACTGGGATCGCCGGGCAGCCGCGCCATTAGCGCAGCTGGCAGATCACGGCGCCAGCGGGGACCGTCTGGCCGACGGTGATGCTCAGCCCGGAAACCGTACCGGCCTTATGCGCCGTCAGCGGTTGCTCCATCTTCATCGCCTCCAGCACGACGATGGTGTCGCCCGCGTCCACATGCTCGCCGTCGGCAGCCACGATTTTCACGATGGTGCCCTGCATGGGGCTGACCAGCTCGTCGCCGCTCGGGGCACCCGCTGCTGCCGTCCCGCCCCGGCGCCCGGCGGCCCTGGGCCGGGCCTGCGGGGCAGCAACGGTGCCAGCACCGAACCCGGCCGGCACAGTGACCTCAAGGCGCTTTCCGCCTACCTCGACAGTAATCCGCCCGCGTCCCTCTGCTTCGCCTGCCTCCGGCGCTCCACCCGAATACGGCGGTATCTCGCCGGCGAACTCGGTCTCGATCCACCGGGTGTGGACCCGGAACGGCTCATCGGTAAAAGCCGGATCGCTCACGACAGCGCGGTGGAACGGCAGAACCGTAGGCATGCCGTCGATCTCGAACTCGGCCAGTGCCCTGCGGGCGCGCTCAAGTGCCTGCCCGCGGCTTGCGCCGGTAACGATGAGCTTCGCGATGAGTGAATCGAAAGCCTGCGGTACCGTCTGGCCGGCGGTATAGCCCGCATCAAGGCGCACGCCAGGGCCGGACGGCTGCCGCCAGCCAGTGATCGTGCCCGGAGCAGGCAGGAAACCGCGCCCGGCGTCCTCGGCGTTGATTCGGAATTCGATCGAGTGGCCGCGGGACTCCGGGTCGGTATAGCCGAGCGCCTCGCCGTCGGCGATCCGGAACATCTCGCGCACCAAGTCGATGCCGCTGACCTCCTCGGTCACCGGATGTTCCACCTGCAGCCGCGTATTGACCTCCAGGAAGGAGATCGTGCCGTCCTGCCCGATCAGGAATTCACAGGTTCCCGCGCCGACGTAGCCGGCCGTGCGCAAGATATCCGCCGACGCGGTTCGCAGTTGCTTGTCCTGCTCCGGGGTGATGAACGGGGCAGGCGCCTCCTCGACGAGTTTCTGGTGACGTCGCTGCAGCGAGCAGTCCCTGGTCGACACGATCACGACGTTGCCGTGAGAGTCGGCCAGGCACTGCGTTTCCACGTGCCTCGGCTTATCCAGGTACCGTTCGACAAAACACTCCCCGCGGCCGAACGCAGCGACTGCCTCGCGCACCGCGGATTCGAACTGGTTCGCAATCTCCTCGGTCGTCCTGGCCACCTTGAGGCCGCGGCCGCCGCCGCCAAATGCAGCCTTGATCGCGATGGGCAGCCCGTACTCAGCCGCGAATGCGACCACCTCGTCGACGCCGCTGACCGGACCGTCGGTTCCTGGCGCCAGCGGGGCGCCGACCTGCTGAGCTATGTGCCGGGCGCGCACCTTGTCGCCCAGTGCTTCGATCGCCGCCGGCGGCGGGCCGATCCAGGTCAGCCCGGCACCGAGGACGGCGCGCGCGAAGTCGGCATTCTCGGCGAGGAACCCGTAGCCGGGGTGCACGGCGTCGGCACCGCTGTCGGCTGCTGCCGCCAGTATCTTGCCGATATCCAGGTAGCTCTCCGCAGCGGTCTGGCCACCGAGCGCGTACGCTTCGTCGGCCATCGTGACGTGCAGCGCGTCCAGGTCGGTCGTTCCGTACACCGCCACGCTGGCCAGTCCCGCGTCGCGGCAGGCCCGCACTATCCGTACCGCGATCTCGCCCCGATTGGCGATCAGGACCTTGCGCACTGCATGTCTCCTTCCGACTTCCAGGAGTCTAGGTGAGACCGGGGTCGGGTCACCCGACGGACCACCACCGTTAGCCACTATCCGCGCGAACAGCGCAATCGGGGCAGCCAAGCATGATCACGTGAAATCTTCCGCGCCACGGACTTTCTTACGTCCAGGCGACTGGTCAGCTAGCCGGGGAAAGCGCTCGACTGCCAGGCACCTGGCCCGGCGGCGAGCGGCTGCCGGATCATCCGCTCTCTCGCCGCCCACCGGGAGCGCCGCGGCTGGCTCTCAGCGGGAAGACGCGAGCTGCGCCTCGCGCCGAGGACAACGATCACAGCAGCGAGTTCAGCGGGGGTTGGCTCGCCCCGTACAACACGCAGCGCCAGCCCCGGAGCCGGCTGCTCTTGCGGATCTGGCACGCGTCAACCTTTCGACTTGCCGACGCCGAGGCCGAACTGGCGATGGACTCTGGCCCAGAAGGCATCGCGCAGCCACTCCCTGGCCTCCTGATACGAGCGCAACGACAGGCCAAGTTCCTTCTCCGCGTCGACAAGCAGTTCCTTGTCGATGACGGGAGGCAGGATAGGCCCTGGCAGCAAGTCGCGGATGTTGTCCTCGCCGCGAGTCAGGATCCACTTCTGCGCGACGTGTTCGCCGGCCTCTTCGACCCGTTCCCGGTCCGGGCCGAGCCGGCTGGGCGGCAGGTGGGTGATCGGCAGTGGCCGCGACATCGGCCGGCTCGTGTGCCGGTCGCCGAACACCTGGGATGGCGACGGCGCCTGTGCACCTTGCGCCGGAAGCGGCTGGCCGACTCTGGCAGCGCCAGCGTCGCCAGCGGCAGCCGCAGTGGGCTCGGGGGCCAGTTGGCGGGTGAAGAACGGCTCCATGAAGGATCGCTCGAGGACGTCGACGGTGTCCGACTCCCAGACCAGCCGTTCGGCCTGGTTCGTACCGTAGGGCGGCTCCACGCCCCACAGATGGACGCGAACCCCGAACGCCTGTGCTGCCTCGATCGCGGGCACCATGTCCTCGTCCCCGGCTACCAGAATCGCGTCGGTAATCGCCCGGTGCCTGGCGAGCGCCTCCATGTCGGCGCGGATTTGCGCGTCCACGCCCTTCTGCTGACCGCGTGCGTTCAGATTGCCAAGCCTGAGCTTGACCCACGGCATCTGGGCGATGACCCGCTGGTCGAAGGTGGGTACCCGGTCTCGGGCCGCGTCGTACCAGTAGACCCGCAGCAGCTCGCCCCTGACTTGGTCCTCAGCGTGCCGGGTCAGTGCCTGGATGAGCTTGTCAGCGTCGACCTTGTACTCTTTCCGGGCCGTCGCGCCAAACAGCAACTCTCCCGCGGAAGCGTAGATATAGCCCACATCGACCATGATCGCGTAGCGGGAAAGCAGCGGCAGCGGCGCGCTTGTCTCGGTCATAGTACTGACGACTCTAGTAGCTTCGGCTGGCGGCGATCTGCCAGTAGCGGTACCGGTCCGCCATCAGCTGGTCACGCTGCGGTGATTTCTTCCCGGTCAGTGCCGTCACCCCCGAGCAGATATCGGCCCTCGCCGACAGCGGCCGCTACTACAGCGGGATGTTGCCGTGCTTCTTCGGCGGCAACGTCTGTCGCTTAGTTCGCAGCGCGCGCAGTGCCTTGGTGACCTCCGACCGCGTCTCGGCAGGCCGGATGACCGCGTCCACGTAGCCCCGTTCAGCCGCGATGTACGGGTTGAAGAGCGTGTCCTCGTACTCGGTGATCCGACGGCGGCGCAGGTTCGCGCGGTCCTGCACGTCCGCTACCTCGGCCAGGTCTCGCCGGTACAGAATGTCCACCGCGCCGTCGGCCCCCATGACCGCGATCTGTCCCGTCGGCCAGGCAAGGTTGATGTCGCCGCCCAGGTGCTTGGAGCCCATAACGTCGTAGGCGCCGCCGTACGCCTTCCTGGTGATGACCGTGATCTTCGGCACCGTGGCCTCAGCGTAGGCGTAGATCAGCTTGGCGCCGCGGCGGATGATGCCGCCCCATTCCTGGCCGGTGCCGGGCAGAAAGCCGGGCACGTCGACAAACGTCAGCACGGGGATATTAAAGGCATCACATGTCCGGACGAACCGTGCTGCCTTCTCGGAGGCATCGATGTCCAGGGTGCCTGCCGAGTGCATTGGCTGGTTGGCGACAACTCCGACCGAGACTCCGTCAACCCGCCCGAAGCCGACAACCATGTTCTGCGCGAAGCCGGCGTGGATCTCCAGGAACTCGCCGTCATCGAGGACGTGCTCGATGGTCTTGTGCATGTCGTAGGGCTGGCGCGGAGAGTCGGGGATCAGCGTGTCTAGTTCGGCGTCGTAGCTGGTGACCTCGAGAGCGGCTGCCGGATCGGCGGCAGACGGCCCGGCCGGCGGGTCGTCGAGGTTGTTGGACGGCAGATAGGACAGCAAGGCCCTGGCGAAATCCAGGCAGTCCTGCTCACCGGAGGCCTGGTAGTGAGCGACTCCGGACTTGACGTTGTGGGCGCGTGCCCCGCCGAGTTCCTCCTGTGTCACTTCCTCGCCGGTGACGGTCTTGATCACGTCGGGTCCGGTGATGAACATGTACGACGTCCCCTCGACCATCAGGGTGAAGTCGGTGATGGCGGGCGAATAGACAGCCCCGCCTGCGCACGGGCCCATGATCAGGGAGATCTGCGGGATAACGCCGGAGGAGATCACGTTCCGGTAGAAGATCTCGCCATAAAGGCCGAGTGCAACGACTCCTTCCTGGATCCGCGCGCCGCCGCTGTCGTTGATGCCGATCATCGGGCAGCCGGTCTTCAGCGCGTAGTCCATAACTTTGACGATCTTCTCGCCGAACACCTCACCGAGCGATCCGCCGTTCACAGTGAAGTCCTGGCTGAACACTGCTACTGGGCGAGCGTCGATCGTGCCGTAGCCGGTCACCACTCCATCTCCGTAGGGCCTGCTGCCGGCCATCCCGAAAGCTGTGGCCCGGTGCCGTGCGAGCTCGTCGAACTCGGTGAACGAGCCTGGGTCCAGCAGTGCGTCGATCCGCTCGCGGGCAGTCATCTTGCCCTTGGCATGCTGGCGCTCGACTTGCCGCGCGGCACCGGCATGCACCGCCTCGTACCTCCGGCGTTCCAGGTCGGCCAGCTTGCCGGCGGTAGTGTGCAGCTCCGCCGAAGCGCCAGATGGGTCTGAGCTGTCCGCAGGCCCCGTGGCGGGCTCTGGCGCGCCGAGTGGCGCGGATGCGTCGTTGACCATGCCGGACAGGTTAGGGCAGAACTGCCGCGTGCTGCCTGCCGGGCCGGGCGGCGACGGGCGGGTCGGGTGATGTGCGGGTCGGGTGACGGGGCGGGGTCGGGTGACGGGCGGGGTCGGGTGGGGAAGGACGGAACGGCCGCGAGACAGTTGAGAGATGAGTAGCGGCAGCACACGGCATTCGCTCCGGGCTCCCCTCTCCGAGGCGGACCTGGCTGACAAGCTCCTGGCCGGATCACTGCTGTACACCAGCATCGGTGTCGCCGAGCAGACCGGTTCGACGAACGCGGACCTGCTGGCGGCGGCCCGGTCCGGAGCCGCAGCGGGCACAGTCCTGGTGGCCGAGGAGCAGACGGCTGGCCGGGGTCGGCTCGACCGCAGCTGGCAGAGCGAGCCCGGCGCCTCACTCACTTTCTCTGTGCTGCTGAGGCCGTCAGACGTCCCGGCAGCGAGCCGGGGCTGGCTGCCGCTGCTGGCCGGCGTCGCGACCGCGTCGGCGCTGCGCGCGCAGACCGGCCTGGCGATAAGCCTGAAGTGGCCGAACGACGTCCTGGCCGGGGAAGCAGGCGGCGGCGGGACGGGCGGCAAGCTTGCCGGGATCCTCGCGGAGCGAGCCGGCGACGCGGTCGTGGTCGGCATCGGCCTCAACGTCAGCGCGGCAGAGTCGGAGCTTCCGGCAGGCCCGGCAACCTCGCTGTCGCTGGCCGGCGCAGCGAATCCGGACCGGCAGGCGATCCTGGTTGCGCTGCTCACCGAACTGGAGCGCTGGTACCTGCGATGGGCCGGCGGGCCGCGTCCGGGCGATGCGGAAGCATGCGGGCTCCGTGCGTCCTATCTGCAGTGGTGCGCGACGATCGGCCGGGATGTCCGGGTCGAGATGCCGGGCGGGAAGACGCTGACCGGCCGCGCCCGCGATGTGGACGGCGTCGGGCGGCTGCTGGTGAGTGCAGGCGACGGCGAGCACGCGATCAGCGCTGGCGACGTCGTGCACGTGCGCTGACCCCCGGGCCCGACCTGCTGACCCCGCCTGGCGCCGTCCCGGCGCGCGGACGAGCGCATTGACGTAGTTCATGTCAGCATGGGAGTTATGGCCAACGCGGCAGGCCTCACCGAAGGCGAGCACCTGGTTCTCCGCCTGCACCGGCACTGGAAGACGGTACTGCGGCCGTTCCTGATACTTGCCGCCACTGTGATCGCCGTGCTGGCCCTGCTGCTGTTCGTGTCCGCCATCCGCGATTCGGCACCCGCCCGCATTGCCGTAGGCGTCATCGCGCTTGTGGTCGTGGTCACCTGGGTCGCACGCCCGCTGCTGCGCTGGCGGACGACGGTATACGAGCTGACCAACCGGCGGTTGCGGCTGCGCGCCGGAATCATCAGCAGGGTCGGCCGGGACTTCCCGCTCTCGAAGATCAGCGACGTGTCGTTCCAGCAAGGACTGCTGGACCGACTGCTCGGCTGCGGACGCCTGATCGTGGAGTCGCCCGGCGAGCGCGGCCAGCTGATCCTCACCGAGATCCCGCGGGTCCAGGACGTGCAGGCAACGCTCTTCCAGCTCGTCGAAAACGAACAGGACAGGCTGATCCGCGAACAGCAGTCCGGGGAACATCAGCAGCTGCCGCCCGGTTAGCCTGAGCGAGTCTTTCCGCTAGCTACCAGGACGGGGCGTGCCGTGTCTGATCTGCCCCGTACGATCTCGGTCCGCGAGGTCGGCCCGCGGGATGGCCTGCAGAACGAGGATCCCGTGCCGACGCAGGCAAAGATCGAACTGATCGACCGGCTGTCCGGCACCGGAGTCCAGCGGATCGAGGCGGTGTCGTTCGTCCGCCCGGACGCGATCCCGCAGATGGCCGACGCCGACGAGGTGTGGAGCGGCATCGACCGGGCCGCCTCCGTCCGTTACTCCGCCCTGGTGCCGAATCTGCGCGGCGCGGCCAGGGCGCTGGACAGCGGGCTGGGCGAGATCGAGGCTGTGGTGTCGGCATCGGACACGCATAACCGGAAGAACGTCAACCGCGGCACGGCCGAATCGCTGGACGACATCGCGCAGGTCATCGCGCTGGCTCACGAGCGTGGTGCTACCTGCCAGGTGATCGTCTCGACCGCCTGGGGGTGCCCGTACGAGGGAGACGTGCCGGTCGAGCGGGTCGTCGCCACGGCTGGCCGCGCGCTGGCCGACGGCGCGGATACCGTGTCGTTCGGTGACACGACCGGGATGGCGACGCCAGGCCGCGTCCAGCGCCTGATCGGCGAATTCCGGACCGCGTACCCGGAGGCGCAGCTAAATCTCCACTTCCATAACACCAGGGGCGCCGGCCTGGCCAATGTGCTCGCGGCACTCGAGCTCGGCGTGTCCGACTTCGATGCTTCGGTCGGCGGGCTCGGGGGCTGCCCGTACGCTCCCGGTGCCACCGGCAACATCGCCACCGAGGAACTCGTCCACATGGTCGAGGACATGGGCGTGGGTACGGGCATTGACCTGGCGGCACTGATCGACGCCGCAGCGGACGCAGAGCGCATAATCGGCCGCCAGCTGCCGTCACAGGTGCTGCGAGCAGGGCCGCGTTCCCGCACTATTGCCGGTTAATAAGCGCAGCGAATGGCGCCGGCGTGGCGATGTTTAATGGCGGCTGATCCGGAGACCTGGTGGCTTGTTAACACACGGTTGGCCGGATCGGAGTCAAAAACATGGCTATGTTCAGCCGCCGCAGGTATAGCTGGCTCTTCATCATCTGGGTGATCATTGGACTCGTAGTGGCGTGGGAGCGCGCCTACATCACCGTCTACCTGGTGAAAGTGGTGCTCTCCGCGCTGCTTGCGATCTTCCTGTGGCCGCTCGTGTTGCTCGGCATCAGCCTGCACATTCACTGACGGCTCCTGCGCTCGCGCCGGGGCGGTGGCCCCTCCACTCCCGCCGCCCCGGCACGTTTGCCGTACGCTCGCGAGCGTGAGCCCAGCAGGAGAAGAACAGTCAGGTCCGGAAGCACGGGCTGGTCAGGAAGCACGGGCTGGCCATCCCGACCTCGCGGAGATCCGGGCCAGGATCGCGGCGGGCGGCCCGGAGCGTTATCACCAGCAAGCGGCGGAGCGGGGCAAGCTGTTTGCCAGGGACCGAATCGAGCAGCTGGTCGATGCGGGCAGCTTCACCGAGGACGGCGCGTTCGCCAACGTGCTGGCCAGCGGGCTTCCGGCGGACGGGGTTATTACCGGGACCGGGACCATCGACGGCCGCCCCGTCGCGCTGATGGCCAACGACTCGACGGTCAAGGCAGGCTCCTGGGGCGCCAGGACCGTCGAGAAGATCATCCGCGTCATCGAGCAGGCGTACGGCGCGGGACTGCCGATGATCTACCTGGTCGACTCCGCCGGGGCGCGGATCACCGACCAGGTTCAGATGTTCCCCGGCCGCCGGGGCGCGGGCAAGATCTTCCACACCCAGGTCCGGGCGTCCGGTTCGATCCCGCAGGTCTGCGCGCTCTTCGGCCCGTCGGCCGCCGGCGGCGCCTACATCCCGGCGTTCTGTGACTTCGTCGCCATGGTGGACGGCAACGCGTCCATGTACCTGGGCAGTCCGCGCATGGTCGAGATGGTGGTCAGCGAGCAGACCACGCTCGAGGAGATGGGCGGCGCGCGCATGCACACTTCCGTGTCCGGCGTCGGTCACTTCCTTGCCTCGTCCGAGGCGGAGGCAATCGGAGCGGTTCGCTCGTTCCTGTCCTACCTGCCGGCTAACTGGCAGCAAACGCCGCCAGTTGCCGCGCCGCGCGAGCCGAAGCCAGCCGATCTGCGAGGCATGGTGCCGGTCAGCGAACGACAGGCCTTCGACATGCGCCGGTACGTCCGCGGCATCGTGGACGAAGACTCGCTGTTCGAGATCCATGCGCTGTGGGCGCGCGAGCTGGTCGTCGGCTTCGCCCGGCTGGACGGGCAGGCCATCGGCGTGGTGGCGAACAACCCGATGTTCAAGGGCGGGGTGCTATTCGTGGATTCGGCCGACAAGGCGACCCGGTTCATCCAGCTCTGCGACGCGTTCAATGTGCCGCTGCTGTTCCTTGCTGACGTTCCCGGTTTCATGGTAGGTACGGCCGTCGAACGGCAGGGCATTATCCGGCACGGCGCGAAGATGATCAGCGCGGTCTCTGAGGCAACCGTGCCGAAGATCTGCGTGATCGTGCGTAAGGCTTACGGAGCTGGCCTCTACGCGATGGCGGGGCCTGGCTTCGATCCGGACGCGACGCTGGCCCTGCCGACTGCGAAGATCGCGGTGATGGGCGCGGAAGCTGCGGTCAACGCTGTTTACTACAACCGGCTCGCGGCGCTGGCCTCGGCGGAAGAGCGGCAAGCCGAGACGCAGCGGCTCCGGGACTCCTACGAGGCCGACATCGACGTGCTCCGGCTGGCCGGCGAGCTCGTAGTGGACGACGTGGTGGAGCCGGAGGACCTGCGCGGGCAGCTGATCCGCCGGTTCGCGGCCGCCCGCGGCAAGGACCGGTCGTTCTCGCGGCGCCGGCACGGAGTGACGCCGGTCTGAGAGAGCCGGCCTTGTCCGGCGGTGGCGGGCCCGAACCTCTTCCGTTGCGCAAGTTGAGGAAAAGGTCAAGCGGCGGGCAAGACTTCGGGCTGCAGGTGTGTAGCGAACTGGAAACAGCCAGTTGCCCCTACCATCAATCTCATGACCAGCGTTTTGCTTGCCGAAGATGACCCGGCAATCTCTGAGCCGCTCGCCCGCGCTCTGCGGCGTGAAGGCTACGAAGTCGACGTTGCCGCCGACGGGCCAGGAACCCTGGAGGCGGCCAGGAACGGCGGCATTGACCTCATCGTGCTCGACATCGGGCTGCCCAGGATCGACGGGCTCGAGGTATGCCGCCGGATCAGGTCGTCCGGGCAGTCAGTCCCGGTCCTTATCCTCACAGCCAGGGCCGACGAGGTCGACACTGTCATCGGCCTGGATGCGGGTGCTGATGACTACGTCACCAAGCCGTTTCGGCTGGCCGAGCTGCTGGCCCGGGTCCGGGCGCTGCTCCGGCGCGGGGCCTCGGAGACCAAGACCGTGCAGGGCGTGCGGGTGGACACCGACGCCCGTCGGGCCTGGCTCGGCGACACCGAGATCGAGCTCACATCGAAGGAGTTCGACCTGCTTGCCCTCATGGTCGCCGAGGCGGGCAAGGTCGTCACCCGTGAGCAGATCATGCGGCAGGTCTGGGACAGCAAGTGGTGGGGCTCGACCAAGACCCTCGACATGCACGTCTCGTGGCTCCGCCGCAAGCTCGGTGACGACGCGCACAGCCCGCAGTACATTACGACGGTCCGGGGCGTCGGGTTCAGGTTCGAGCGCGGAGACTAGATCAGCAAGCTGGCTTATGGTGGCAGGATTTAACGGCCTGGAGCGGGAACGATGCAGCGGCGGCTGCTGATCTCGATGCTGGCCGTGGCGATCATGGCGGTGCTTGCGCTTGGCATCCCGCTTGCGTTCGCGCTCGGCCGGCTGGAGATCAACGAGGCCAACCAGTCACTGCATGGCGACGCTCAGGCAGTGGTGCGGGCGATGGTCGAACGGCAGGGCGACGGTTTGCCTGTCGGCCCGCCCTATGCTGCTCGGCAGGCCAGGTCGCTGTCCGACCGGTACGTGCTCATTGTCCAGAACAGCCAAGTCCTCTACCGGAGCCGGTACCGCTTGCCCTCTGGTGCACGGTCGGCCACGGTCTCCGATGCTCCCTTCAAAGTGACGGTCGGGGCCAACGACGTCGACCTCGCGCGCAACCTGACCACGGATTTGCTGCTGATCGGCGGTGTGGCCCTGCTGGCAGTCGGGGTCGCAGTCGTGCTCGGTCTGCTGTATGCCCGGCGCATCGTGAAGCCCCTGCAAGAACTGGCGGGCGCCGCGGACCGGCTGGGTTCGGGGGACTCAAGCCCACTCGGGAGGCGGTACGGGATCCAGGAGCTCGACCGTGTTGCCGAGGGCCTGGACGGCTCGGCCCAGCGGATCAACGACCTGCTGTCCGCCGAGCGCGACTTCGCTGTCGACGCTTCGCACCAGCTCAGGACGCCGCTGACGGCGCTCTCGATGAGGCTGGAGGAGATCATGGCGGCCGCCGACTATCCGGACGTGGTGCGCGAGGAAGGCGCGGCAGCGCTCGCGCAGACCGAGCGGCTGGCGGATGTGGTCGGGCAGCTGCTCGGCCGGGCCCGGCGGACGAGCGCCGGTGCGCCGACGGTCGCCAGCGTTGACGACATCGTCGGCCAGCAGGTCGTCGAGTGGGAGCCCGCCTTCCGCCGGCTGAACCGGCGGCTCGCTGTAGCCGGGGAGAAGGGCATGTTCGCTTTCGCCACGCCCGGCGGCGTTTCCCAGGTGATCGCCACGCTGCTGGACAACGCCCTGGTCCACGGGGCGGGCACGGTCACCATCAGGACGTCCAGGACCCGGCGGTCGGTGGTGGTCGAGGTGCGGGACGAAGGCAGCGGCGTGCCGCCCGAGCTGGCGCCGCGGATATTCGAGCGGAGCGTGAGCGGCTCGCCCAACGGCACTGGCCTCGGGCTGGCCCTGGCCCGTACGATCGCGGCCGCGGACGGCGGCCAGGTGGTCCTGGTCCGGCCGCGGCCGGCGGTGTTCGCGTTGTTCCTGCCGCATGCGACGGCGGATGCCGAGGAGCAGCCTGCGGTGCTCGGACCGGCCTAGGTCGCGGCTCCAGTTCCGGGCGTTACTGCGCGGGGCCCAGGTCCGATGTCCGGCACTGCGCGTTCCCGGCCTGGTGATCAGATCCTCGTTTCCGGCACGGCGCCCTGGCCCGTAGGCTACGGCGGGTAATGAATCACCAGCAGACTCACCAAAGTGCCGCCGCAGGCCGGCCGCCGGTCGTCGGGATGGTCGGGGCTGGGCAGCTGGCCAGGATGACAGCCGCGGCCGCGATCGGGCTCGGCATCAGGTTCCGGGTGCTGGCGGCTGCGCCTGACGAAAGCGCCGCGCAGGTCGCGGACACCATGCTGGGTGATTACCGGTCGACCGACGACCTGATGGCGTTCGCGGCCGGGTGTGACGTGATTACCTTCGACCACGAGCATGTGCCCCAGGCGCAGCTCAGAGCCCTCGAGCAAGCGGGGCACGCGGTGTGGCCGAGTTCTGCTGCGCTGCGGTTTACCCAGGACAAGCTGGAGATGCGCGGTCGGCTCACCCAACTCGGCGTTCCCTGCCCGCGGTTTGAGCCGGCGGATTCGGTGGCTGATGTCGTCGCCTTCGCCGGGCGGACCGGCTGGCCGGTGGTGCTGAAGGCGGTTTCCGGCGGCTATGACGGGCGCGGCGTCTGGGTCTGCGATGATCCCGCGGCGGCTGCCGAGGTGCTCTCGCACGGGTTGCCGCTGCTGGTCGAGGAATACGTGCCCTTCGAGCGTGAGCTCGCGATCCTGGTGGCGCGGTCGCCCAGCGGGCACGGCGCCGTCTACCCGCTCGTGCAGTCGGTGCAGCGGGACGGCATCTGCGTCGAGGTGCTGGCGCCGGCCCCGCGCATGTCAGCGGAGACGGCTGTGGCAGCGCAACGCTTGGGGCTCGAGCTGGCGCGTGATCTGGACGTGATCGGGCTGCTGGCGGTGGAGTTGTTCGAGACGCGACGCGGCGGGCTGCTGGTGAACGAGCTGGCTATGCGGCCGCACAATACCGGGCACTGGACTATCGAGGGCGCCAGGACGTCGCAGTTCGAGCAGCACTTGCGAGCTGTCCTGAACTGGCCGCTTGGCTCGCCGGCCATGGCCGCGCGGGCGGCGGTGATGGCCAACGTTCTCGGCGGGACGGATCCCGATCTGCATGGGAAGCTGAATCATGTGATGGCGGCTGATACCGCCCTTAAGGTGCAGCTGTACGGTAAGCCAGTCCGGCCGGGCCGCAAGGTCGGTCACGTGACGGCGCTGGGCAGTGACCTCGCGAGCCTGCGAGACCGGGCGGCGCGGGCGGCGAACTACCTGGCCACCGGCTCGGAGGAACCGGCTGCGGAGCCGGTGAGCGGCGCGGGGCGGGCGCTGTGACCGGCGCGGGGTGGCCGCTGTGACCGGCGCGGGGCGGCCGCTGGTGGCCGTGGTGATGGGCAGCGATTCGGACTGGCCGGTGATGCAGGCTGCCACTGACGTTCTGGACGAGTTCGGCGTGCCGTCTGAGGCTGATGTGGTCTCGGCGCACCGGATGCCCGCTGACATGCTCAGCTATGGGCAAGCGGCGGCCGGCCGGGGGCTCAGGGTCATCATCGCGGGCGCAGGCGGCGCGGCGCACCTGCCCGGCATGCTTGCGTCCGTCACCACGCTGCCGGTGATTGGCGTGCCTGTGCCGCTGAAGCACCTGGACGGGCTTGACTCCCTGCTGTCGATCGTCCAGATGCCGGCCGGCATACCGGTTGCCACGGTTGCGGTCGGCGGCGCGCGCAATGCCGGGTTGCTCGCTGTGCGGATCCTGGCTGCCAGCGACCCGGCGCTTTCCCAGCGGATGGCGTCCTTCCAGGCTGAGCTCCGCTCGTCGGCTCAGGCCAAGGGGGAGGCGCTCCGCGCCAAGGTCCGCGTCCTGCGAGCCGGTCAGCAGCCACACCCGCCGACGGGGTCGGGCGCCGAGCTGTAGCGGGGCGGCGCCTGCGCTCAGGCGCGCATACCTCGGTGGCGATTTGCGCCTTTGCGCTAGCGTCGGCGTTCCTGTGGGCCCGCTCCGCCGGCGATCGGCCCACGTCGCCCGGCCGCAACGCCGGGTCGCACGTCTCGCTGGCGATTCGCCCGCTTTGCGCGCGGCAACGCCCCGGCGGCCGTGCCACGGGTGGTGAGTTGCCGCGACTCGTTGGGGATTTGCCCCGTTTGCGGGGCCCGCTTTGTATGCGCGACTCACTCTTCACGGATTTAGGACGCGCGAAACATTACAAAACGGGCAAACTACCGACCGAGATCGATGAAATGTCGGCGCCAGGCGCGATGCTGGCCTCATGAGTGGCGAGTCTTTCCGTAGTGATGCCCGATTAGCCGGGATCGTGGGCGCCGCGCAGCTCGCGGCGGCTGGGAAGTCGCCGCACCAGATCCGCGTAAGGCGGTACGCGGCGAGCTCGCCAAGGCCGACGGGATCGTGCGCGCTGACGTCGGACACCTGGCGCCGGGGTGTCGGCGAACCCGGGTCAGCTTGAGGCCGGATCCTGTCTGACCGGCTCGCAGATCAGGCCCCACGGTTGGCCGTTGCGCCTGGTAAGCACGATTACAGCGCTTTTATCGCCTTTCAAGCCCAGGCGATGGTGAATCTGCTGCACGTCTCCGGCCAGCCCGCGGCGGCGGATGTCGACAGCGCCGATGCCTAGGTCGCG
>Ga0335075_10002811_pt1 | contig 27834 bp, 29 predicted proteins | sample Lox_Sample_24_FD_206723 | JGI IMG/M metagenome (GOLD analysis project Ga0335075, IMG submission 206723) | Soil microbial communities from Loxahatchee National Wildlife Refuge, Florida, United States - Lox_Sample_2.4 | ecosystem: Environmental > Terrestrial > Soil > Wetlands | place: USA...
CCGATGCCGGTGATCGCCACCTTGTCCTCGAACTTCTCCGTCGTGGGCATCGGGCGCACGTGGCGCCGGATCTGGTCCGGCTCGGTCTCGTCCGCCGGCAGCGGAGCCAACTCGCCCTGCTCGGCCGTAGGCCGGAACAGCGGCAGCCACACGTCCCCGGTCTGCTCGAACACCACCTCCATGCGCATGCCCAGCTCGAGCTGCCCGGGGTCGCATCCCACGGCGTTGGTCGTGAGCCGGACCCTGGGGTCGTCCTCGATCGCCACCTGCGCCACGACATATGGCGCGGGCAGCCCGGGCAGGCTGAACCGGTGGTTGACCGTGAACCCGATGAGCGTGGCGAACCCGGAGACCGCGCGCACCACGATCTGGCGCCCGCGGCAGTACCGGCAGACCGGCTGCGGCGGATGGATCAGCGCCGCGCAGGACCCGCATTCGGCAAAACGCAGCCGGCCATCCGCCCCCGATCTCCAGAAGAACTCGTTTTCTGGCGTGACCAACGGCTGGGGGCGGCCTGAAGGTCCGGCCACATCAGCCCTCGGTCGCTGAGCCGTCGGGCCCCCCGATGTCCGCCGGGGCCTTGCGGACCGTCACCGGCTCGCCGAGGCGCTGCTCGTCGCAGAGCCGCTGCATGGTCTCGATGGTCCGGTCCAGCCCGTCCCCGAGCCTGGGGCCCGGAGTGAAGGTGGCGGGGAGGTGCTGCATGCCCTGGATGACGCCGATGGTCTCGTAGTGCACCGCGGCATCCGGGTCGCACCGGTAGTCGGGCATCCGGTCGAGGACCGCGATCACCATGCGCTTGAACACCATGCGGGCCACGTTGGAGCCGATGCAGCGGTGGATGCCCAGGCCGAAGCTGTGGTGGCGATTGCCGGTGCGGGCCAGGTCGATCTGGTTGGGACTGGGGAACACCGACGGGTCACGGTTGGCCATGGCCCACGACAGCCACAGCCGCTCGCCCTCCTTGAACCGGGTGCCCGCTATCTCGCAGTCCGCCGAGATCGTGCGGCCGTCGCCCGGCGCGGGGGTGTAGAACCGCAAGAACTCCTCGGTCGCCGAGTTCAGCAGGGTGTCCCGCTCCCGGCTCAGGCGCTCCCGCTGGTCTGGATGCCCCGCCAGCCACTCCAGCGCGTGCGCCGTCAGCGCCGTGGTGGTGTCGAAGCCGCCGCCGATGATCAGGGCCATCACCCCAAGCAGCTCCATGTCGGGCGGGGTCTTGCCGTTGATCGTCGCCCGGGCCAGCGCGTCGATCAGGCCGGGCCTGGGAGTCGCGCGGATCTCCGCGAGCTGGGCGAACATGTCCCGGAACATCTCGATCTGGCGCTGCCGCACCCGGGGCATGTCCGGCGATTCCGGCGGCGTATAGACCGCGGCGTGCACCGGCTCGCAGTAGATGATCCAGTTCTTCAGCGGGATGCCCATCGTGGCCAGGGTCAGTACGGCCGGCACGACGTTGGCCAGGTCATCGACGAAGTCGATCCGCCCGGTCTCGATCTTCTCGTCCAGGCAGGCGCGGACCACCTCATCCACCACCGGGACCCATCGGGCGACAGCGGCCGGAGACAGGTAGGGGTTGAGCAACTGCCGGTAGTGACGCTGCTCCGGCGGGTCCATCTCCAGGAACCCGCCCTGGATCTGCACATTGGTCGGCGGCGGGATGGTAATGCCCTGGTAACCGCGGCGCTCGTGGTTCACGTCGTGATCGTTGGAGAGATACTCGGCGGACCGGGCCAGCTCGAAAACCTCACGGTTGCCGGCGGCGACCCAGTGGCCGCCGTAGGCATCGCTCCAGGCGATGGGGCACCTGGCCTGCATCTCCTGGGTGATGTCCTCGAATTGATGGCGGTATTCGGGGGTGTGCCGGTCGAAGTGGTACCGGTTGTTCTTGCGATCGGTCTCGTCGAGGACTTCTTCTGCGCTCACGCCGTTCTTCTCCTTGCGCATGGGTCCGGCCCGGGCCGGGCAGCGGCGGACGGTCAGGAAATGGAGATCGCCTGCTCCGGGCAGGACCGGACCGCCTCGGCCACGCCGGACTCCTGGTCGGCCGGGACCTCCTCGCTGACCGGCGAGGAATGGCCGTCGATGTCATCGAGCTCGAACATCTTCGGCGCGATCATCGAGCAGAGCGTGTGTCCCTGGCAGCGCTCTGGATCAACGCGGACCTTCACGGATGTCTCCCTTCGGCTCAAAGGTGGAAGTCGTACCACTTGAGGTAGCCGCCCGCGTCCACGCGAAGCTGCATGCCGGTGATGTAACGGGCCTCCTCGGAGGCCAGGAACAGCACGGCATTGGAGATGTCCACCGCCTCGATGTAGGGCACCGGCATGGCCTGCTGCACGCCGAATGCCAGCTCCGCGTCCTGGCGGGTGGGGTTCTCCAGGTCCGGGCGGAACGACCGGTACATGGGCTCGCTGAACAGCATGTCGGTGCCGACATTGGTGGGGTGGATCACGTTGGCCCGGATTTTCCGCGGCGCCAGCTCGCGTGCCAGGTCATGCACGTACTGCGAGAGCAGCCGCTTGGCCACCATGTAGCCGACGCCGCCCGGGTCGGTGCCCACCTGCTGCATGGGCAGCGCGTTCAGGTACGCCGCGGTCGAGCCGGTCGCGATGATCGATGCGCCCTCGCCCAGGTGCGGCAGGGCGACATGGATCGCGTTGATCGTCCCCAGCAGGTTGGTGTCCAGCACGTCGGTCCACGCCTGCATCGGCGGCTCGCCCTTCATCGCGGCGATCCCTGCCTGCGCCACCACGATGTCCAGCCGGCCCAGCTCGGCCAGGCCCGACTCCAGCGCCTCGCGAAGCTGCGCCCGCTCCCGCACGTCGGCCGCCGTGGCCACGATGCGCCGGTCCAGCCCTTCCACCAGGCGCACCGTCTCCTTCAGATCGTCCGGCCCGGCCAGCGAGTACTTGATTGACTCGATGTCGTGGCACAGGTCGACCGCGATGATGTCGGCGCCTTCCTGCGCCAGCCGTACCGCATGGCTGCGGCCCTGGCCGCGCGCCGCGCCCGTGATGAACGCGACCTTCCCGTCGACACGTCCCATGAGCGTGAGTCCTTTCGCTGTCTTGAGCTGGCCCGAACCGGTCAGACCACGGGCTCGGCGATGAGGTCGAGGTAGGCGGCGCCGCTGTCGGGGACGCGAGGCTGTTTCCACACCTCGACCGGGAACGACACCATGATCAGTGACTGCATGAGGGACAGCAGGTTCCGCTCGGCCTCGGGCAGTTCGTGCAGCGCGAACGCGTCGAGATGAGCCATGGCGGGTTCGAGCAGCGGGAACGCGGCGTCGTAGAAGGCCTGCATGTCGGCCATCGTGGTGGCCAGGCGCTTGGCGTAACGCTCGGGCTCGGTGGCCAGGATCCAGTCGCTGTAGGGGTCCAGCGCCGCGAACTCAGCGGGCAGCATCGGCGCCCTCCTTGACGTAATCGCTGACGACCTTGTGCAGATGCCGAAGGAGGATTTCCTGGTCGCACAGGGGGAACTCGGTGACCGCACGGCTCTTGATCGCCGATTGGGTGGCTTCCAGGGTGTTGGCGTCCTGGAGGGCGTATTCCTTGAACGTCACCGCGGCCAGTTCCTGGGCCAGGCGCTCGCGCGCCGTGGCCGGGGGCACGAAGTAAAGGCTGGTCTCGAACAGGTGCCGGTCGACCGCGGTCGGCCAGTAGTGGTAGGTCAGGTACCACCCCGGCGCCCAGATCAGCAGCATGAAATTGGGGAAGAACGTGAAGGAGTCGGTGCCCCACGCCGTACGCCTGGCCGGGTTGATGCCGGGTGGCAGCGGGTCGAGGCCCTCGATGGCGGGCCGGTCCCACGGCCCGAACAGCCCGCTGCGCAGGGCCCGTTCGATCGGCTTGACCATGCTCGGGTCCCGGGGAGGGGCCATGCCGCCCCAGGAGGAGATCATCGAGTGCGGGCTGTGCAGCTCGTAGTGGAGCGCCTCGAAGCCGAAGCCCAGCAGCTTGTCGGCCTCGCCCTTGACGGCCTGCTTCTGGTGCAGCACCGGTGCGTGGTAAAACTCGGCGAACGCGTCGATGAACAGCTTCCAGTTGCTGCCGACCTCCGCCTTGTAGGTATAGACCTCGGTCATCTCGTGGAACGGATAGCCCTCCAGGCCCTTGGCCATCTCACCGAGATAGTCGGTCAGCGGCTGGCCGTCCGGATCCAGGTTGACGAAGATGAACCCTTCCCAGAGCTCGCAGCGCACCGCCTTCAGCCCGTAGTCGCTCTTGTCCAGGCCGAAGAACTCCTGCTCTTGCTGGATGAACGTCAGCTCGCCATCGAGGGCGTAGCGCCAGGCGTGGTACTTGCAGGTGAACTGGCGGCAGCTGCCCTTGACCTCCTCGCCAGGGAAGTCGTTCCACACCAGCTTGTTGCCCCGGTGCCGGCAGATGTTATGGAACGCGCGGATCTGGCCGTCCCGGCCCCGCACGATGATCAGCGAGGTGTCCGCGACCGCGAGTTCCCTGGTGAAGTAGCTGCCCGTCTTCGGCAGCCGTTCCACCCGGCCCACGTTCAGCCAGGTCCGCTTGAAGACCGCCGCCCGCTCGGCCTCGTAATAGGCCGGATCGATGGAGTCGGCGTAATCGACGGGACCGGTGCCGAGCCCGGGATAATGCTCCGTCCAGCTCCCCTCCGCGGGCTTGGCGAAGTGCGGCATGCTTACGTCCCCTTCTCAAAATTCTCGTCAGAAACGCCGGGATCCAGCTCCACCCCGAACGTGTTGAACGCCATGGCCAGCAGGGTGTAGTTGCCGATCGTGAAGACGAGATCCAGCATCTGCCGGTCATCCAGCTCGGCCGCCAGTGCCTGATAGGTCTGGTCGGACAGGCAGGAACCTTCGTCGAGTTCGTCGACCGCCCGACTGATCAGCGTGCTGCCTGGCGCCCGAACCTGCGCGATCTCCTCGTCGGTGACGCCGGCCCGCCTGGCGATCGCCACGTGCTGCGCCCACTCGTACCGGCAGCGCCGCCGCCAGGCCACCCGCAGGATGGCCAGCTCACGCGTGCGCGGCGGCAGCGCTGAGGCGCCGAGTAGGTGGGCGTTGAAGGTCAGGAACGCCCGGGCCAGCGCGGGATGATGGGCCAGCAGCCCGAGCACGTTGGACGGCGGGAGGTGGCGGCCGGGCGCGATGACCGACAGCGCGCCGGTATCCCATTCGGCGTACGGCAACGGCGGGAGCCGGGGGGCGGCGCGGCTCACGTATTCCGCCCGCCGTTCACGCCGAGGATCTGCCCGGTGATGTAGCCGGCTTCTTCGGAGACCAGGAACGCGCACGCCGCGGCGATATCCGCCGGCCGGCCGGCCCGGCGGACCGGTGTGCGCTGGACGTGATCCTCAACCGTGCCGCCGAGCAGGTTGCGGGCCTCGGCCCGGCGGAGCATGGGGGTGTCGATGAAGCCGGGCGGCACGGCGTTGACGGTGATGCCGGCCGGCCCGAACTCCAGGGCCAGCGATTTGGTCAGCCCGTTCACCGCGGACTTGGCCGCCACGTAGTGCGCCATGTACTGCTGGCCCGACTGCGCGCTGGAAGAGGAGATGTTGACGATCCGTCCCCAGCCGGCCGCGAGCATGTCGGGGAGCACCGCCTGGATGCAGTGGAAGGTGCCGTTGAGGTTGACGTCGATCACCCGCTGCCAGGCCGCGAAGGTCAGGTCGGTGAAGCGCTTGAACCCGTCCAGGCCGGCCGCGTTGACCAGGATCGTGACCGGCCCGAGGCGTTCCCTGACCACGGCCAGTGCCGCGTCTACCTGGGCCCGGTCGGTCACGTCGGCAGGCTGGGCGAAGCCCGCGTCCGAGGGGTTGAGGTCGAGGGTGGCGACGTGGTAGCCGTCCGCGCTCAGCCGCTGGGCGATGGCCAGCCCGATGCCGGAGGCGCCGCCGGTCACGACGGCGTTCTTCACGTGAGCGCCTCCAGGCGCCGGGCGATCAACGTGTCATCAAGCAGGTTCTCGACGCCAGTTACCTCTACGCCCAAAGCGGGGCTTAGAGCTGCCGTCTCGATCATGGAAATCTCCCTTCCATTATGAGAGAATACTACTCTCCACGATGGATTCTCCGGAAGACCCTGCTCTCGAGAGGAGACGGGATGCGACTTCAGCACGAGGTGGCAGAGGGGGCCGGCGGGGAGGGCAGCGAGGCGGGGGCTGCGGCCAAGCGCCTGCTGATCGACGGGAAGCTGGCGCAGACCGGGCGGACGTTCGCCTCGGTTAACCCCGCAACCGGCGCGTTTCTGGGGCACGCCCCGGACGCCACCGCCGCCGACGCCGAGGCCGCCGTGGCGGCCGCCCGCCGCGCGTTCGACACGGGCGGCTGGCCGGCCGACATGAACCTGCGCATCCGCTGCCTCGACCAGCTCCACCAGGCGCTGACCGAGCGTCAGGAAGAACTGCGCGACCTGACGATCGCCGACGCCGGCGCGTCCCGCATGTCCACGCTCGGAGCACAGCTCGACGAGCCTATCGGGATCGTCCGCTACTACGCCGACCTGCTCAAGAGCTACCCCATGACCGAAGAACTCGGCGAGATCGAGCTCCGGGGGCAGCGGCACCGCCGGTGGGTGGAAAAGGAGGCTGCGGGGGTGCTCGCCGCGATCATCGGGTACAACTACCCCAACCAGCTCGCGCTGGCCAAGCTGGCTCCCGCGCTGGCGGCCGGGTGCACGGTGATCCTCAAGGGCGCCCCGGACACACCGCTGATCACGCTGGCGCTCGGTGAGCTGATCGCCGAGCACACCGACATACCGCCTGGCGTAGTCAACGTCCTGACCTCCTCGGAGGTCGCGGTCGGCGAGGTGCTCACCACCCACCCGGGCGTAGACATGATCACCTTCACCGGCTCGACCGCGACCGGCCGGCGCATCATGGAGGCGGCCAGCCGCACGGTGAAGCGAGTGTTCCTGGAGCTGGGCGGCAAGTCCGCCATGGTCGTGCTCGACGACGCCGACGTTGGTCTCGCCGCCATGGTCGCGGCGTTCAGTACCTGCTCGCACGCCGGGCAGGGCTGCGCGATCACTACCCGGATGCTGGTGCCACGAGACCGGCACGACGAGATCGCCGAGCTTGTCGCGGGCATGATGAGCCAGGTGACCTTCGGTGACCCGGCCGATCCCCAGACGTTCATGGGTCCGCTGATCAGCGAGCGGCAGCGCGACAAGGTCGACGGTCTGGTCCAGCGGGCCATCGCGGCGGGCGCGACCCTGGTGACCGGCGGGAAGAAGGTGGATCCGGGGTTCTATTACACGCCGACGTTGCTCAGCGGGGTGGATCCGGCCAGCGAGATCGCGCAGGAGGAGGTGTTCGGGCCGGTCCTCGCGGTCATCCCCTACGACGGCGAGGACGAGGCCGTGCGGATCGCGAACGACTCGATCTACGGGCTGTCCGGCGCGGTGTACAGCGCCGACCAGGAGCGGGCGATCGAGGTGGCGCGCCGGATCCGCACCGGCACGGTCAGCATCAACGGCGGCAACTACTACGGCCCGGATGCGCCGTTCGGCGGGTATAAGCAATCGGGGATCGGCCGGGAAATGGGCATCGCCGGGCTCGAGGAGTTCCTGGAGCGCAAGACCCTGGCGACGGTGAACGCGTGAAGCCGCTGGAGGGTATCCGCGTCCTGGAGGTCGCCATGTACGGCTTCGTTCCCTCGGCCGGAGCCGTGCTGGCCGACTGGGGGGCTGACGTGATCAAGGTGGAGCACGCAGTCACCGGCGACCCGCAACGTGGGCTCCGGCAGACCGGTTCGTACCGCATCGAGGGCGACCCGAACCCCAACATCGAGCACGCGAACCGGGGTAAGCGCAGCATCGGCCTGGACATGGCGCGACCCGAGGGCAAGGAGGTCCTCTACGACCTGGCCCGCGGGGCTGATGTCTTCCTGACCAGCTTCCTGCCCTCCTCGCGGCGCAGGCTGGGGATCGACACCGGCGACATCAGCGCGGTTAACCCGCGGATCATCTATGCCCGGGGAAGCGCACTCGGCCCGCGCGGAGTTGAAGCGGACCGGGGCGGATATGACATGACGGCCTTCTGGGCCCGGGGTACCAGCGCCGCCAGCCTCACCCCTCCCAATGTGGACGGGCTGATCTTCCCGCCGCCCGCCTACGGGGACACCATTTCCGGCACCAACCTCGCGGGTGGCATCGCAGCGGCGCTGCTGCACCGAGAGCGAACCGGCGAACCGTCGGTCGTGGATGTCTCCCTGCTCGGCAGCGGCCTGTGGGCCATGGGCCACGCCCTCGCGGTGTCCCTGCATCTCGGCAGGTCCTGGGTGGCGCCGCCGGCCGGTGCCCACGGCGCCCCGGCCAACCCGCTGTCCGGCCTGTACCGCACGGCCGACGGCCGCTACCTCTCCTTCGTCATGCTGCAGCCCGGCAAGTTCTGGGCCGACGTCTGCCACCACATCGACCGCCCCGAACTGGCCGAGGATCCCCGCTTCGCCACTGCCGGGCAGCTTGGCGCCAACGCCGGGGAGGCCGTCAAGCTACTGCAGGAGGTGATCGCCACCCGCACACTCGCGGAGTGGGCCGAGCGCTTCGCCACCCTGGCCGGCCCCTGGGCCCCGGTGCAGGACACTCTGCAGGCGGGCAGCGACGCACAGGTCCGGGCGAACGAGTACATCCTCCAAGCGGGTGAACTCGAGCTGGTGTCCAGCCCGGTGCAGTTCGACGTCGCCGCCCCGCACCTTTGCCCGGCCCCGGAGTTCGCCGCCCAGACTGAGGAGATTCTCCTGGAACTGGGCCTGGACTGGGACCGGATCACCGCGCTCAAGGAGTCGGGCGCGGTCACCTGAGTGACGGCGGCTCCAGGATGTGAGGTTGCCCGGAGCGTCGAGGGCCACGTCGTCCCCGACGGCCATGCTGGCCGTCGGGGACAAGCGTGCTAGGCCGCTGACTTGCAGGCCGCGGGCAGCGAGGAGGTCTTCCCGCCGCTTTCCAGGGTGAGCAGGCCGCAGAAGCTCGAGACGCCGACTTTCCAGGTGCCGTCCTGGAGTACCGCAGCGCCTTTCTGGTTGCTCAGCACCGGCGTGCCGGACAGCAGGATGTCGTAGGTGACCTGGGCCTCAGACGACGTGATGACCGTAACCTTCAGGACCTTGGCGCTGCTCGTCGCTCCCTGGGGGTTACTGGCCTGAGCCTTGAGGACCGAGGCGAACTGCGACCCGTTCTGCACTAGGGTGGTCTTCTGCGCAGCGGATGTCTTGGGGTTGAAGAAGGCCGTCCAGTTCGCCGTGATCTCCTGCTCATCGGCGGCTACGGACGATGCCGTGGAGGACGCTGACGGGGAGGCCGACGCGGCCGCGGCCGCTGGGGTGTGCGGTGACGGCGATGAGCTAGGGGCCGAACTGCTGCTGCCGCCGCTGCTGCACGCAGCCGCGCCCACGCCGACCGTGGACGCCAGCAGAATCCAGCAGACCGATCTTCGAGTATTCATCCAGCACTCTCCTCGTGAGGTCATGTGACGAGTAGCATCCTCTCCATATGAGGAAGTTAGCTTCTCATTAATCGAGAATCAACTGACCATACTGGAGAGCGGCATCTACGTCTGCCTGAAGCGAGCCGTGGTCGACCGTTCGCTGTTCGGCCCGGATCAGAGTGCTCGAAGTCCATGCAGCACCGCGCTCAGCAAACGCTGATCGGTAACTGGTCCACGCGGCGTCGGGAGAACGCGGACAATCCCGTGCTCCGTCAGGTCACTGAGGAGCACCCGGACCACTCCGACCGGGAGGTTGACCTCCGCCGCCAGGTCCACCAGGGTGATGGGCCGTCCGCACCGGGCCAGCAACTGCCGGTGCTGTGGGCCTAGCCGCAGGTCAGCCGCGGGCTGCGGATCGATCACCGCGACCACGATGTCGATCAGGCCGACCTGGCTGCCCGCCGCGGGCATGGTCCGTCCCCTGGTTACCGCGTACGGCCGGACGAACGGTCCCGCTTCTGCGTCGAGCCATCTATCCTCCGGGACCGGCACGCCTGATCACCCCCGTGGCCGGCTCGCGCGGCAGGGACCGCGACGGGGCCGAGAGATACTTCCCCATCCGGCGGACCAGCATGGCCATCTCATAGGCCACCACGCCGACATTGGCACCGGCGGAGCTGAGCACTGCGAGGCAGGTGCCCTCCCCGGCGGTCATGACGAACAGGAAGGCAGACTCCATCTCGATGATGGTCTGGCGAACCTCTCCTCCGGCGAAATGCTGCCCGGCCCCGCGGGCCAGGCTCTGCAGGCCGGCGGCCACGGCGGACATATGGTCTCCGTCCTCCCGGCTCATGTTCTGCGACGCCGCGACCACCAGTCCGTCCCGGGACAGAACGACCGCCTGGCGGATGTGCTCTACCTGCCCGGCGAGGTTATCCAGCAGCCAGCCCAGCTGCCCAGCCGTGTTTGCCTGTGCCATCATCAAGCCTCGCCATCGTTTCCGTTCCTGGCATCCGGCTCTGCGCCTGGACGGCCACCTGGCCCGTCGTCGGGGCGATTCAGGTCGTCTATCCGCCCGCGCTGCCACCCGTCCTGAAGCGAGGACATGATGCTGCGCAGGTCCTCGGCCGAGCGCACCACGGGTTCGCTGGCGGGCTGTGGCACGCCCGGTGCCTTAGCCCCAGCGCTCTTCCGGCGGAGCTGCGGCGCCATGCTTGCCTGCCGGACCCGCCGCGGCAGGCCGTGGTCCGGCCTGCCGGGCGCCGCCTGCTGGGCCAGAACGCTGGCCGCCTCTTGGACGGCGCGGAACCGGTGCCTGCCGTGCAGGCTCAACGCCGACGCCCGTTCCTTGCTCGCCACGGGATCCACGGTGCCGGCTGGATGCGATACCCCATTTACCCGCGCCGGGAGGCGCTGGCCTGCCTGGCCTGGGGCCGCAGGGACCACCTCGCCCTGCCAGACGATGACGCTGTGCGGCAGAAGCACGATGGCTGTCGTTCCCCCGTAGGCGGACTCTCGCAGCGAGACCCTGATGCCGTGCCTGGCGGCGAGCTGAGCGACCACGAACAGGCCAAGCTGGTCACTGCGCGCCAGGTCAAACTCGGGCGGGCTGGCCAGCCGTGCGTTGATTTCAGCCAGCTCTGCCGTGGTGAGGCCGAGCCCGCGGTCCTCGATCTGCACTGCGATGCCGATGCCGACAGTGTCAGCCCTGATCTCCACCCGGCTGTTCGGCGGGGAGAACGAGGTGGCGTTCTCCACCAGCTCGGCGGTCAGATGGACCACGTCGTTCGCTGCGGCGCCGGTCACCGAGCTGGTGAACTCGCTGATCACCTCCACCCGGACGTAGTCCTCCACTTCGGCGATGGCCGCGCTGAGGACGTCCGCTATCGGCACCGGATCGCGCCAGCTGCGCCCGGGGGTCGCCCCGGACAGGATGATCAGGCTCTCGGCATGACGGCGCATGCGCGTGGTCAGGTGGTCCAGCCGGAACAGGTCAGCCAGCGCGGCGGGGTCTTCGGCGGCCCGCTCCATGGTGTCGAGCAGGCTGAGCTGACGGTGCAGCAGCGACTGGTTGCGCAGCGACAGGTTGAGGAAGACCCGGTTGACGCCCTTGCGCAGGTTCGCCTGGCCGACTGCCGCATCGACCGCCGTGCGCTGCACGGCGGAGAACGCTTCGGCTACCCGGGCAATCTCGGTGATCGTGCCGGTGTCCAGCGGCGGGGATTCCGCGGCCACGTCGACCTCATCGCCTTCCCGCAGCCGCTCGATAATGCGCGGCAGCCGCTGGTTGGCCATGGCCTCGGCGTCGTCATGCAGGCCGGTGAGATCCTTCCTGATGGTGCGGCCGAAGCGGACCATCAGGAAGACCGAGCCCAGGACCGCGAGCAGTCCCAGCCCGCCCGCGAGGCCGGCCTCGCGGAAGAGCCTGCTGCTGGCCTGGCCTTCTTGCACAGCCAGCGGCTCGCTGCTGGCCTGCGTCACGGCCAGGAACTGCCCCAGGAATGGCTTCGACTGCGCCCCCCAGGCCTGGAGCGTGCCCGGAGACAGCGCCTGGCCGCGGGCGCTGCCGGCGATCCTGTCCTCCAGTCCCGCGATCCGCGTGTACGTGGGTGAGGCGTAGAAGCGCTGCAGGCTCGCATGCATCTGACCGTCGGACAGCGTGATCGCATCACCCATGAGCAGGCTCTGGTCGCCGTCGGCCTTGGCGAACAACAGGCCGTCAGCGGCGCTCATCTGACCGTGATTGAGCGCGGCCCCAGCCGTCAGGGCCAGCTGGCGGGTGAATTGCTCCGCGGCGCGGCCCGCGTCGATGGCGGCCAGCGTCTGCCGGAAAAGCGAGACGTCGGACTGCCCCGTTTCGGCGGCATAGGCAGCGAACACTCCGTCGATGATGTCGCTGTACGCCTGGAAGGCAGCGGGGGCGCTCAGCCTCCCGGAGTCCATGGCGCCCCGGATTCCCGGGATCTTGCGCAACTGCACGATCAGGGCCTGCCTGGGCGGCACGCCTTCGGCGGCGCTGCTCGCCTCGTACGACGCGATCGCCGTGTCGTCGGCGCGCCGGATGGCGGCGAGCTGGCTCGCCGGCGGCCGACGAGGACTGCTCAGCCACAGGAACGCCTGCAAGCGTTCCTGCTCGAGCGCGGCCAGCAGCCTCGTGCTGGCCGCGGAGTCCGCCGCGGTGGCCCGGTTGTAGTTGTGCTCGCTGAGGGCATTGCCCAGGGTTGTGCTGGCCACGAAGCTCCACAGGCCCACCAGCGCCACCAGCGGAACCAGGAGCAGGCCGACGAGCGTGCTCCCGATCGACCGGGTCCGGGCCGGGCTGGCCTTGGCGTGCTGAGCCTGGCTGGGCTGCCCGGGCATGGTCATACAACCCCCCTCTCCCAAGCTGTAAAAGTAGGTCTTTAAAAACGAGAATAGCGTTCTCAGACCTACTGCGCCCTGCTTCCAGGGAAGTCGGCTTCGGCCAGCCGCCCACGCTTACCGCTCACCGGGATCGGCCAGTCGGCCGCCGGCCCAGCCGGCAGCCCAGGTTTCTATGAACTCGTCCATGGCCGGGAGTGTCTGCGCGTTGAGGCTGGCCGCGTCCGGCCATACCCGCAGGTCCACCGTGACGCCGGACCGGGCTGCGCGCGCCGCGAACGCCACAGGGTCGTCTAGCAGGAGATCGGTGCCCGCCGCGAGGAGCTGGACGGGCGGCAGGCCGTGGAGGTTGGCCCGCAGGGGGCTCAAGAGCGGATCGGTCAGCGCGGTGCCCGCGGCATAGCGCACAGCTCACCGCAGGAGCTCGCCGGAGTCGAGCATGGGATCGGCGGCCGCGTTCAGCAGCAGGCTAGGCGCCTGCAAGGTCAGGTCGAGCAGTGCGCGCGTGCGGCCGGGAACACGCGCCGGTAACGGGAACAGACGACGGTGGCCCCCGTTCGCAGGGCGAAGCATCTCGCCGGGCCGAGCCCCGGACTCCGGGGGGCCCGAGAGGTAGTGGTCACCGTACAGGTAGAGGATGACCATCCCGGACGGCCCCGGCGGACGCACGACGGGGCCGACGGGACTCGCGCCGGCCCGCACGACGCCTGCCATGTGCATTCCCCCGGTCGCCGCTGTGCGCCCGCCACTGCTCAGTCCTCGTACACCACGGTGATGTGCGGCGTCACCGGCTCGCCCTGGCAGGTGAGGACCCAGCCCTCGGCGACCTCGTCGTCATCGAGCGCGTTGTTCGCGCGCATCTTGGCCGCGCCCTCGGTGACCTGGGCAATGCACGTGGCGCAGTTCCCTGCCTCGCAGGAGAACGGCGGGGTGAGGCCGGCCCGCCGCGCGCTCTCCAGCAGGGTCTCGCCGGCATGCTGCGGCACCGTGTGCTCCTGGCCGGACAGGATGATGCTGACCGTGCCCTCCTGCTCCGGGCCGGCGGCCCCGCCGGCCGCGGGATCGAAACGCTCGATGAGAATCTGCCCGGGACTGACGCCCTGGCTAAGCAGGGTGCGCTCGGTCAGGTCCATGAAGGGCGCCGGGCCGCAGAGGTAGAAGTCGGCGCCGGTGTCGCCGTCGGCGAAGTCCCGGACCTGGCTGTCGGTGAGGAACCCGTTCCCGATATCCAGGTGGTGGCGGACCTCGAAGCGGTCTGGGTAGCGGCCGGCTAGCTCGGACAGGGCGGACGCGAAGATGATCGCGCCCGGATCGCGGTTGGCCGCCAGCAGCCGGACTCGCCTGCCCGTGGTGGCCAGCGCGCTTTTCGCGAGGGAGAGAACCGGCGTGATGCCGCTGCCGCCGCAGAACGCCACCAGCGGAGCGGCGGTCTCGCGCAGACAGAAGGCCCCGGCCGGCAAGGTGACCTCGACGACGTCGCCGGGGGCAAGGTGATCGTGCATCCAGTTCGAGACCAGGCCGCCCGGAACCCGCTTGACCGTGACCATCAGCTCGTGATCGGTGTCCGGGGAGCTCGACATCGAGTAGCTGCGCAGGGTCCCGGTGACCCGGAACGTCAGGAACTGGCCCGCTCGGTAGGCGAATGGGGGTAGGAGAGGGGCGGGGGGTGCGGTGTCCAGGACGTAGGTGCGGGCGTCCGCCGTCTCCTGAATGATCCGAGTGATCCGGACCGAGCGGAAGCCGTGGTCTCGCGCCATATATGGAATTTAGCTTCTCTCAATGAGAGAATGCAATTTCCGAACGAGAACGGAGACCGGACCATGCGCACGATCCCCGCCGAGCTGGTCAAGCGGTACGAAGGGGAGGGCTGGTGGACCGGCCAGACCCTCGGCGACCTGCTGGTGTCCGGTCTGCGGAACGCCCCGGACACGGCGTTCGGAGTGCACTCAGCCGCGCGGTCGTGGCAGGGGACCTTCAGCGACGTCGAACGTCTCGCGCGCAGGCTGGCGGGCGGCCTGCTGGCCCGCGGCGTCGGCCCCGGGGACGCGGTCGCGTTCCAGCTGCCCAACTGGATGGAGGCCGCCGCGGTCTTCTGGGCCTCGGCGTTCCTCGGGGCGGTCGTGGTGCCGATCGTTCACTTCTACGGTCGCAGGGAGGTCGGCGAAGGCTGGTACCACACCGGCGACATCGGCGTGATCGACGAGGACGGCTACCTCACGATCACCGACCGCAAGTCCGACATCATCATCCGCGGCGGCGAGAACATCAGCGCGCTGGAGGTGGAGGACCTGCTGCTGGCCATGCCCGCCGTCGCGGAGGCCGCGGTGGTTGCCGCCCCTGACTCCCGGCTCGGCGAGCACGCCGCCGCGGTGCTGCAGCTGCGGCCCGGCCACGATCTGCCGACCATGGGCGAGCTGCGCGCCCACCTGGAACGGGCGGGCCTGGCCCGGCAGAAGTGGCCGGAGGAGATGCCCGCCGTGCCGGACTTCCCGCGCACCGCCAGCGGCAAGGTCCAGAAGTTCATCCTCCGCAGGAACATTGCGGCACATGAGAAGCGAGAATAAGATTCTCGTAATCAGCGAAGGAGAATCTCAATGCCGTCACAGGTGCCGCCTTACCCGCTCTTCGACGCCGAGAACCACCTGTACGAGCCCCAGGAGGCGATGACCAGGTACCTGCCCAGGGAATACGAGGGCGACCCGGTGGAGGAGGTCAGGAACCAGGTCCACATCAGCCCGTTCTGGGAGGACAACCTGGGCGAGCTGGCCGGCATCGTCGGCGTCGAGCGGGTGCTGTTCGGCTCCGACTACCCGCATCCCGAGGGCCTGGCCGAGCCGGTCAGGTACATCGACGTGCTCAACGAGCGGACCACGCTGGCCGAGGAGGACAAGGCCAAGGTCATGGGCGGCAACCTGGCCCGCCTGATCGCAGCGTGACCTCCCGAATCGCAAACACTGACACCATCCCGGGGATGGTGCGGATCGCTGGCGACCGCTTCGGCGACGCCGAGGCAGTCGTGGACGGGCGGCTCCGGCTCACGTTTGCCGAGCTGGCTGGCCGGGTCCGGGTGGCCGCCGGCGCCTTCGCGCGCGCCGGGATCGAGCGGGGCGACCGGGTGGCGATCTGGGCGCCCAACTCCGCCGAGTGGATCATCGCGGCGTTCGGCCTGCTGACCGCGGGCGGCGTGCTGGTCCCGGTCAATACGCGGTTCACCGCGGATGAGGCGGGCGACATCATCGGCCGCAGCGGGGCAAAGGCCATCCTGGTCCAGGAAGGCTTCCTGGGCCGGTACTACGCAGCCGAGGCGGCGACGCGGCGGCAGGCGCGACCCCGGGTGCCGGTGATCGACCTGAAGTCAGACTTCCTGGCCAGCGGCGCACCATTCGAGCGCGAAGTGAGCGGCGAGGACCTATGCGACATCGTGTTCACCTCGGGAACGACCGGGCGGCCCAAGGGCGTCATGATGGCCCACGCCCAGACCCTCCGGCTGTACGCGGAATGGTGCGAGCTGGCGGACCTGCGCGAGGGCGACCGGTATCTGATCGTCAACCCGTTCTTCCACATCTTCGGCTACAAGGCGGGCTGCGTCGCGTCGCTGATCCGCGGCGCGACGGTCCTGCCGGTGGCCGTGTTCAACGTGGACCGGGTGCTGGAACTGGTCGAGCGGGAGAAGGTAACGATGCTGCCGGGCCCGCCCACGCTTTATCACTCGCTGCTGGCGGCGCGAGGCCGTCGCGACCTTTCGTCGCTGCGGGCCGCGGTGACCGGGGCCGCTGACATCCCGGTCGAGCTCATCCGCAGGATCAGGAGCGAACTGCCCTTCCAGTCGATCATGACGGGATACGGGCTGACCGAGGCCGGGACGGTCACCGCGTCCCGGCCCGGCGATTCCTTCGAGGACATCGCGACGACGGCCGGCACCGCGTGCCACGGGGTCGAGGTGCGCATCGCGGCCGACGGCGAGGTGCTGGTCCGCGGGTACAGCGTCATGCGCGGGTACCTCGACGATCCGGCTGCGACCGCCGAGGCGATCGATCCGGACGGCTGGCTGCACACTGGGGATCTGGGGACGCTGGACGGCGACAGCCGCCTGCGGATTGTGGGCCGCAAGAAGGACATGTTCATCGTGGGCGGTTTCAACGCCTACCCGGCCGAGATCGAGGGCTTCCTGCTGGAGCACCCCGACGTCGCGCAGGTGGCGGTGATCGGCGTCCCCGACGAGCGGCTCGGGCAGGTGGGAAAGGCGTTCGTGGTACGGCAGGGCCCGGTCTGCACCGAGGACCTGATCGCCTGGAGCCGAGGGCGGATGGCCGGGTTCAAGGTGCCGAGGTTCGTGGAGTTCCTTGACGAACTGCCGCTGAACGCCACCGGCAAGGTGATGAAGGACCAGCTGCGATGACGTCCGGCTGAAGGCTGCCGCCGGAGTCAGGAACTGGGGGTCAGGCCGGCGACGGCGGCCCAGTGAGCGTCGGAGGTCCAGAGGGCGGCGAAGGCGGCGGCGGCGGAGCGTTCGTGCGCGGGATGGTGGTGTGGTGCGGCCCGGGCGATCACCGACTTGATGGGGCGGGCCGGGGACGCGGCGATGCGCTGGGCCAGCGCGCGCCAGGACGCCTCGAAGTCCTCGCGCGGGTAGACGCGGTCGATCAGGCCGATGCGGTGAGCCTCGGTGGTGTCCACCCTTTCGCCAGTGGTGGTGAGGAGCAGGGCCTGAGCCCGGCCGACCACGGCGGCGAGCCGTTCGGCGCCGCCCCAGGCCGGCATGATCGCCAGACTGGCCTGGGTAAAGCCGATCTTGACGTCGTCGGCGGCGACGCGGATGTCGGCGGCCACCGCGACCTCGGCGCCACCGCCGAGCGCGTGACCGTTCAGGGCGGCGATGACGGGGGCGGGGAAGGCGGAGATCCTGTCGCACAGGCGGCGCATCCGCAGCGCCATCGCCACGGCCTCGTCGTGCGTGCGGACCTTCGCGAGTTCCTTCAGGTCCCCGCCGGAGATGAAGGCCCGGTCGCCGCCGCCCCTGATGACCACTACGTTCGCGCCGGCCGCGCCGTCCAGGGCCAAGTCCAGCGCGTCCATGGTCGCAGGGCTGATCGCGTTGCGCACCTCGGGCCGGTCGATCGTGACGACGGCCGCCCCTTCGTCCAGGTCGAGCGTCACTTCGGTCATGCGGTTCTCCACAGTGATATTGGAATTCTCATTTTTGGCAAGTAACGTATCTCAGGATGAACGGCTTCTCCCAGACCTCGTCGGGCATCCCGCTGCAACCGGTCTACGGACCGGCGGACCGCCGCGAGGACCCGCCGGCGCCCGGGTGCTTCCCGTTCACGCGCGGCAACTATGCCACCGGCTACCGGGGACGCCTGTGGACGCTGCGGCAGTACTCCGGGTTCGGCACTCCGGAGGAGTCCAACCGCCGCTACAGGTATCTGCTGGATCAGGGCGGCACCGGGCTCTCGGTCGCGCTGGACCTGCCCACCCAGTGCGGCTACGACTCCGACGACCCCGACGTGAGCGAGGAGGTTGGCCGGGTGGGTGTCGCGGTCGACACCCTGGCCGACGCCGAGATCCTGTTCGATGGCATCCCCCTCGACCAGATCAGCACCAGCTTCACCATCAACGGGACCGCGGCGATCCTGCTGGCGTTCTACGTGGCCGCCGCCGAGCGCGCGGGGGTGCCCCGCGCGAAGCTCACCGGCACGATACAGAACGACATCCTCAAGGAGTACGCCTCCCGCGGCACCTGGATCTGGCCGCCGCAGCCGTCGCTGCGGCTGATCGCGGACACCATCGAGTTCTGCGCCGCACAGGTGCCCAGGTTCAACGCGATCTCGGTAGCCGGTGCCCACTTCCGCGACGCCGGGGCCAGCGCCGTGCAGGAGATGGCGTTCACCCTGGCCGACGGCGTCACCTACTGCGACACCGTGCTGGCCCGGGGCCGGATGACGATCGACGAGTTCGCCCCGCAAGTTTCGTTCTTCTTCTATACCCACGGCGACTTCTTCGAGGAGATCGCCAAGTACCGGGCCGGGCGCCGGCGCTGGGCCGCGATCGTCCGGGAGCGGTACGGCGCGGTCTCGGACAAGGCAGCGATGTTCCGCTTCGGCTGTGTGGCCGGCGGCGCCTCCCTCTACGCTCCCCAGGCGCGCAACAACGTCGTCCGGGTCGCCTACGAGGCGATGGCCTCGGTGCTGGGCGGCACTCAGTCGATGTTCACCGCGGCCTGGGACGAGCCGTTCGCGCTGCCCAGCGAGGAGTCGGCCACGCTCGCCCTGCGCACCCAGCAGATCCTCGCCTACGAGACCGGCGTGGCCCGGGTGGCCGACCCGCTCGGCGGTTCCTACTTCGTCGAGGCGCTCACCGATGCCACCGAGGCCCGCATCACGGAGATCATGGCCGACCTCGAAGCCCGGGGCGGCATGGTGCGCGCGATCGAGGACGGCTACCTGCAGGGCCTGATCGCGGACGAGGCCTACCGCAATCACCAGCAGATCGAGGCGGGCACGCGGCCGGTCGTCGGGGTCAACCGCTTCGCGAGCGGCGAGCCCGCCCCCGACCTTGCGGTTTACGCCCTGGACGCGGCCGGCCGGAGGCGGCAACTCCAGCGCCTGCGCCGCGTCAAGGCCGAGCGCGATGCGGCCGCCGTGCGCACCTGCCTCGCTCATCTGGCCCGTGCCGCCGAGGGCACCGGCAACCTCATGCCGGCGCTGATCGACTGTGCCACCGCTTACTGCACGGTCGGTGAAATGGTCGCCGCGCTCACGGCCGTCTGGGGCCAGTTTCAGCAGCCGGTGGTGTTCTGATGCCGGCCCGGGTGCTGATCGCCAAGCCCGGCCTGGACGGCCACGACCGGGGCGCCAAGATCGTCGCGCGTACGCTGCGCGACGCCGGGTTCGAGGTCATCTTCACCGGCATCCGCCAGCGCGTCGAGGTGATCGTGGCGGTCGCCGTCCAAGAAGACGTGGATGTCGTCGGCCTGAGCATCCTGTCCGGCGCGCACCTGGCCCTGGCCACGCGCGTCATCGAGGGCCTCAGGGAGGCCGGCGCCGCCGACATCGCCGTCGTGGTCGGCGGCACCATCCCGGCGGCCGACGTCCCCCGCCTGCGGGCCGCGGGCGCCGCTGCCGTCTTTCCCACCGGAACGCCCCTCGAGACCATCGTGGCCCAGGTGCGCGCGCTGACCGCCGTTTCCGCCTGTGCTAGCCCCGGAACCCCGGGATCCCCCGCGGGCTGAGGCCCGCGGCGGGCGAGAAGACCTGCACCTGGAGGCATCGTTGCGAGTCGGCGTGATGATCGGGCCGGAGCGGGGTGACCCCGCGCGCAAGGCCGCCCGGATGATCGAGGACGTTCGGTGGGCCGAGAGCGCGGGCCTGGGCACGGCCTGGGTGCCGCAGATCCCCGGCGACTTCGACGCCCTGATCGCCGTGGCGCTGATGGGCACGCATTCCGACCGGATCGAACTCGGGACCGCGGTCGTGCCGGTTCAGGCGCAGCACCCGGTCGCGCTGGCCCGTCAGGCCCTGTCCGCGCAGGCGGCGACCGGCGGACGGCTCACGCTGGGCATCGGGCCCTCGCACCACTGGATCATCCGCGACATGCTCGGGCTGCCCTACGCCCGGCCCGCCCAGTACACGCGCGACTATCTGGCCGTCCTGGACGCCGCGCTGCACGGGCCAGGGCCCGTGGACGTCCAGAACCCGACGTTCACCGTGCACAACCCGCTCGACCTGGGCCCGGTAGCCCGGTTGCCGGTGCTGGTGGCCGCGCTCGGCCCGGTCATGCTGGCGCTGGCGGGCGAGCGAGCCGACGGGACCGTGCTGTGGATGGCCGACGAGCGCGCGATCGCGGAACACGTGGTGCCGCGCATCACCAAGGCCGCCGCCGGCGCGGGACGCCCGGCGCCGCGGGTCGTGGCCGGGGTACCGGTCTGCCTGTGCCGGCCCGCCGAGGTGGAGGCGGCCCGCGCGCGCGCCAACCGCATCCTTGGCGAGGCGGAGATTTCGCCCAACTACCAGCGGATGCTGGAACACGGTGACGCCAGGGACGTCGGCGAGCTGTGCGCGGCGGGGGACGATGCGGCCATCGCGGACCGGTTCCGGCGCTTCGCCGACGCCGGGGTCACCGACCTGTCGGTGCGGTTGCTGCCAATCGGAGACGGCCGGGATCAGCTGATCGCCTCCAAGCTCCGGACCAGGGACCTGATCGCCGGGCTCGCGGCGGACCTGAGATGAGCCCGGGGACGATCGCGGGACCGCTGGCGGGCGTCCGCATCCTCGAGGTCGGCCACATGCTGGCCGGCCCGTACGCGACGATGCTGCTCGCCGATCTCGGCGCCGAGGTCACCAAGATCGAGCCGCCCGGCGGGGACATCTCGCGGCGGGTCGGCGGCACCTACTTCGCCAGCCTCAACCGGGGCAAGCGCAGCATCTGCCTGGACCTGACCTCCGATGAGGGCCGCACCCGCCTGGCCGGGCTGGTCGCGGGCGCGCACGCGCTGCTGGTCAACCTGAAGCCGTCGGCCATCCGCCGGCTCGGGCTGACCTACGAAGCCCTGCGGCCGTGGAACGAGCGGATCGTCTGCGTCGCGCTCACCGGCGCGGGCCTGGCAGGCGGCGACGACCCGGCGTTCGACTACGTGATCCAGGCTGCCACCGGCGTCGCCTCGCTCACCGGCGACCCGGCGGGCCCGCCGACCCTGCCCGGTTACTCCTCCGCCGACAACTCGGCGGGCCTGACCGCCGCTCTCGGACTGCTGGCGAAGATCATGTCCGGCCGCGGCGGCCAGGTCGAGGTCTCGCTGCGTGATGTGATGCTGTCCCAGCTCAACTACCGGGCGGCGGCCTACCTCAACGAGGGGATCGAGCCGGTCCGGCTGCCGTTTGGCGCGCACTCGTTCTACGTCCCGGCCCAGTTGTTCCCGACCGCCAAGGGGTACCTGGCCCTGTTCATCACCCACGACGGGTTCTGGGCCTCGTTCGCGGCCGAGGCCGGCCTGGCCGGCTTCCCGACCATGGCCGAGCGCGCCGCCCGCCGCGCCGCGGTGCTCGCCGCCGTGACCGCAGCCCTGGCCGCCGACACCGCCCGGTCTTGGGAGTCACGCCTGCGCCCGCTGGGCGTTCCGGCCGCCGCCGTGCGGACGCTCCCCGAGGCTCTCGCCGCCGCCCCGGACGCGATCGTCACCGTCCCCGGCGAGCCCGCCCCGCTGCGCATGATCGGCACCCCCATCCGCCTCCCCGGCTACCGCCCCGACTACCGGCGGCCTCCCTGCCTCGGGGAGCACGGCGACCTGGCGCCGGAGGCATCTCCATGACCGAGCACACGGCTCTGGTCTTCGAGGAGCAGGAGTACAGCGCGGGGCGGCTGGACGGGCTGGCCGCCGGACTGGCCGGAGTGCTGGCGCGGCGGGGGGTGCGGGCCGGGGAACGGGTCGCGCTGATGACGTCGAACCGACCCGAGTTCGTGGTCGCGGTGCAGGCGATCTGGCGCCTTGGCGCGGCGGTGGTGCTGATGAGCCCGGGCTGGAAGCAGGCCGAAACCGAGCACGCCCTGGCCATCACCGACCCGGCGCACGCAGTGGGCGACCACCCGGTGCTGGGCGGGCTGATGCCGATGCTGCACCTCGACGAGCCGGTCGCGCCCGCAGGCAGCATTCACCCGCCCGGCGCCGCCCCCCCTCCCGGCGCCGCCCCCCGGCCGCCCGATCCCGCCACCGACGCCGTGCTGGTGTTCAGTTCGGGCACGACCGGCCTGCCCAAGGCGGTCCGGCACACCCACGCCAGCCTGGGCGCGGCGGTGACACAGTGGCGGGACGCGCTGGGCCTGACCGCCGCCGACCGGATGCAGATCACCACGCCGCCGTCGCACATCCTTGGCCTGCTCAACATCGTTACCGCGCTGCGCACCGGCACCTGGCTGCGACTGCACCGCCGTTTCGACCTGGACCGGATGCTGCATCACATCGAGGCCGACCGGATCACGGTGGAGATGGCGGTCGCGCCGATCGCGCTGGCCCTGGCATCGCATCCCCGGCTGGAGTCCTACGACCTGTCCTCGCTGCGCTACATCATGTGGGGCGCGACCCCGGTGACGCCGAGCGTGGCGCAGGCCATCACCCGGCGCACCGGCGTCGCCTGGCTGCCCGCCTATGGAGCCAGCGAACTGCCGGTCATCACCTGCAACCCGCTCGACGCGCCCCGGCTGGACAGCGCGGGCCTGGCCGTGCCTGGCGTGCGCCTGCGCGTGGTGTCGCTGGAGACCGGGGCTCCGCTTTCACCAGGGGAGAGCGGTGAGATTCAGGTCCGGTCGGACTCGCTGATGGCCGGCTACCTGCCGGCCGAGGCCAACGCCGAGGCGTTCTGCGACGGCTGGTACCGCACCGGGGACGTCGGATACCTGGACGCCGACGGCTGGCTGCGGCTCACCGACCGGTCCAAGGAGATGATCAAGGTACGCGCGTTCCAGGTCGCGCCGGCCGAGATCGAGGCCGTGCTGCACGGTCACCCGTCCGTCGCGGACTGCGCAGTGTTCGGCGTGCCCGACCCGGCCGACGGCGAGGCGGTCATCGCGGCCGTCGTCATGGCCGGCACTCCCGACGGACCGGTCGACCCCGCCGAGCTCATCGCGCTGGTGGGTGACCGGCTGGCCTCCTACAAGCGGCCCCGCCAGGTGGTGATCACCGGCGAGATCCCGCGCCTGCCGTCGGGCAAGGTGCTGCGCCGAGTCCTCAAGGAGCGCTATGGACGCGCGTCTGTCCGCTGAACAGCAGATACTGCGTGACGCGGCGGCCCGGATGGTCACCGAACTTGGGCCGGATTCGGTGTCCGGCCTGGCCGACACCGAGCGCGTGGCCCGCCTGGAGAAGGCGGTCGCGGCCACAGGCTGGCGGACGCTGAGGTCCGACGGCGCCTCCGGGGTCGAGGTCGCGCTCGTGGCCGAGGAGTTCGGCCGTGGCCTGGCCGACGCGCCGTTCCTCGGCCCGGTCCTCGCCGACGACCTGCGCCGCGCCGCGGGCCTGGCGGCAGATGATGCGCTGGTCACGATCGCCATCAACCACGAGGCCGTGGACGCCCGGGGGATCGAGCGGGTCCTGGCCCTGGACGGCGGCCGACTGCTGGCCGGCCACGCCTCAGCACCCGCCTCCGGCGCCGACCTGACCCGGACCGGCGCCGCGTTGCCGGAACCGCTCACGCCCGCCGGTGAGCTGACCGCCGAGCAGGCCGAGCGCTGGCACGCTCTCGCCCTGGTCGTCACGTCCGCGGACCTGCTCGGGGCGGCGCGCGGCGCGCACGCGCTGGCCTGCGACTACGCCAAGGTCCGCAGTCAGTACGGGAAGACGATCGGGTCCTACCAGGCCGTGGCGCACCCGCTGGCCGAGGGGCTGGCCCTGATCGAGGGCTGCATAAGCGTCCTGCGCCACGCAGCCTGGGCGGTGGACGCCCTGCCGTCGGCGGCGGCGCTGCAGGCGGCCCGGATCGCGAAGGTCTACTGCGCGCGGGCCGCCCGATCGGTCTGCGAGACCGCTGTACAGGTACACGGTGGCATGGGCAACACCTGGGACTGCCTGGCGCACGTCTACCTGCGCCGGGTGCTGACCGACACCGAGTTGTTCCCCGCCCGCCTGGAGGAGGCCTGCCTGGTTCCGCAGCCAGCCAGGGACGCTCGGGGAGACCCGGGGTCAGCCGTTCCTGCCGCCCCGCCTGGGGAAGCCAGGCCAGACTTCCGGGACGGGCCGGCCGAGGCCGCGTTCCGGGATCGGCTGCGAGCGTGGCTGGCCGAGCGAGCCGGGACGTTCCCGGCTCCGGGCGACGAATACTGGGCCCGGCAGGGCGAGTGGCACCAGGCGCTGTACGCGGCCGGGTTCTTCGGCCTGTCCTGGCCCCGCGAATACGGCGGGCACGAGCTGCCGCCGGTGTATGACGTGATCCTGGACGAGGAACTGGCCCTCGCGGGCGCGCCGCCCCGGCCCAGCCTCGGCTACCTGGTCCAAGGGCTGGGCCGGCATGGCCGCGAGGAGCTGCGGCAGCGGTTCCTGCCCGGGATGATCGACGGGACGCAGCGCTGGTGCCAGGGGTTCAGCGAACCCGGCGCCGGGTCGGATCTGGCCTCCCTGACGACCACGGCGACCCCGGTGCCGGGGGACCGGGGCACTTACGTCGTGCACGGCCACAAGATCTGGACGAGCTATTCCGATGTCGCCGACTGGTGTCTTCTGCTGGCCCGGACCGACCCGCACGTGCCCCGCCACCGGGGGCTGTCGGCGTTCGTGATCTCGATGCGGCAGCCGGGAGTGGAACAGCGCCCGCTGCGGATGACGAACGGGGTGACCACCGAGTTCGGCCAGGTTCTCTTCGACGGGGCCCGGGTACCCGCCGACCAGATGGTCGGCGCGCCGGGCCAGGGCTGGGCCCTGGCCATGACCGTCGTCGGTCACGAACGCGAACCCGCCGAGCTTGGCTACTCGGCCCGGTACGGCAAGCTCGTCCGCGACCTGGCCGACCGGGTCTCCGGGGCCGCGCCGGCCGAGCTCGCCTGGGCGGCGGTGCAGACCGAGATGCTCCGCCTGCACGTGCGGCGGCGGCTCTCCGAGCGGCTGGACGGAGTCGCGCACGGGCCGGAGGGGTCCCTGGACAAGCTGCTCATGACGTGGGTCGAGCAATCCGCCGGGCATGCGGCGCTGGCCGTGGGGGGGACCGGGGACCCCGAACTGCTGAGCGCTTACCTCTACAGCCGGGCCCAGAGCGTCATGGGCGGCACCTCGCAGATCCAGAAGAACATCATCGCCGCGCGGATCCTGGGATTGGGAGCCTGACGTGTACGACCTGCCCGAGGAGATCGAGGTCCGCGCGGACGGCGCGCTGCGGATCATCACCCTGAACCGGCCCGAGGCGCTCAACGCCGTCAACGACGCCCTGCACACCGGGCTGGCGCGGCTCTGGCCACGGCTGAGCGAGGACGCCGACGCCCGTGCGGCCGTGCTCACCGGAAACGGCCAGGCCTTCTCGGCCGGGGGCGACTTCGGCTACCTGGAGGAACTGGGCCGCGACCCCATCCTGCGGGCCCGGACCATCGCCCACGGCCGGGACCTGGTCCTCGGCATGGCCCGCTGCCGCGTCCCGGTGGTCGCCGCCGTCAACGGCCCGGCCGTGGGCCTGGGCTGCAGCCTGGTCGCGCTGAGCGACATCGTCTACATCGCGCCCGACGCCTACCTCGCCGACCCGCACGTCCAGGTCGGACTGGTCGCCGCCGACGGCGGCCCGCTCACCTGGCCGCTGCACACCAGCCTGCATCTGGCCAAGGAATACGCTCTCACCGGCGCGCGCATTCCGGCCGCACGCGCTGTCGAGTTCGGGCTCGCGAACCACGTCGCGGCCGATCCGCTCGCCGAAGCCCTGGCGTGCGCGCAGCGGATCGCCCGGCTGGCGCGCCAGGCGGTCGAGAGCACCAAACGGCTGCTCAACCTGCAGCTCGAACGGGCCGTGCTCGCCACCCTGGACTTCGCCACCACCGCCGAAGACCAGTCGTTCCAGACCAGCGACTTCCGCGCCACGATCGCCCGGCTCACCGCGCGCAAAGCCTGAAGCGAGGATCGCCGTGACTCTGCACCCTGGCACCACCACGCGAGCAAGCGCCGCACGGGCCTACCGGGTCGTCCAGTGGGCCACCGGCAACATCGGCACCCGCGCGCTGCGATCCGTCATCGAGCACCCCAACCTGAACCTGGCCGGCGTGTACGTCCATACCCAAGCCAAGGCAGGGAAGGACGCGGGCGAGCTGTGCGGGCTCGGGCCGACGGGCGTCACCGCGACCAACGATGCCGACGAGATCGTGGCGCTCGGCGCGGACTGCGTTCTTTACATGCCTGCCGCGTGCGACCTGGAGCAGGTCTGCGCGCTGCTGTCGTCCGGCGCGAACATCGTCACGACCCGGGGCGAGTTCCACCGCCCGGCCAGCCTCGACGCCGCGGTCCGCGAGCAGGTCGAGGCGGCGTGCGCCTGCGGCGGCACCTCGATCCACAGCACCGGGAGCAGCCCCGGGTTCATCACGGAGGCCGTTCCGCTGGTCCTGACCTCGATCCAGCGTCGGCTCGACTGCCTCACGATCGACGAGTTCGCGGACCTGTCCCAGCGCGACTCGCCCGGTCTCCTCTTCGAGGTGATGGGCTTCGGCCGGCCCCAGGCTGACTACGATCCCCGCCGCCTCACCTACGGCAAGGTCGCCTTCGGCCCGTCTCTGCGCCTCGTCGCCGATGCGCTCGCGATCCCGCTCGACTCCGTCGAGGCCAGCGGCCAGATTGCCGTCGCCTCCCGCAGCGTCGAGATAGCCGCAGGCCGCCTGGACGCCGGCACCGTGGCCGCGCAGCGCATGACGGTGTCGGGCATCCGCAACGGCCGCCCGCTGCTCCGCTTCCGCGCCACCTGGTACTGCACCACCCACCTGGACCCCGCCTGGGACGTCCGCCCCACCGGCTGGCACATCACGGTCGAGGGAGACGCCCCGCTGGACGTCGACCTCCGCTTCCCGGTAGCCCTGGACCAGATGGCCGCAACCACCCCGGGCTACACCGCCCACCGCGCGGTCAACGCCGTCCCCTACGTCTGCGCCGCCCCGCCCGGCATCCGCACGACGGTCGACCTTCCCCAGATCATCTCCGCCCTGCGCGATCAGGGCTGACTGGCCGCCTGCATCGCTACCCACACGACCTTGCCGGTCTCCGCCCGGTACGCTCCCCAGTCCTGGCCGAGAGACTCGACCAGCATCAGTCCCCGGCCCTCTTCCTGGTCAGGGGTGGCGTCCCGCCGGACGGGTATGTCATCGCCGCCTGGTCCGGTCACGCTATGCCACAAACGAGGGAGTGCCCAAGCCCGGCAGGCCAGGTGAGAAATGCTCCAGAACGCCGAATATTTGTTACGGCCCGGATCTCTGGTTCTCGCCCTTGACGAGTACAGATCATCCAATTCGGGGCCGCCTCGGCTCTGCGCACCTTCACAAAGAAGAGTCGGCGACGACGCATGAGGTAGAGGAAGAATGCACCGCTACGGCGACCACTTTGAGCACCCAAGCGGGCAGG
>Ga0335075_10002812_pt1 | contig 27830 bp, 15 predicted proteins | sample Lox_Sample_24_FD_206723 | JGI IMG/M metagenome (GOLD analysis project Ga0335075, IMG submission 206723) | Soil microbial communities from Loxahatchee National Wildlife Refuge, Florida, United States - Lox_Sample_2.4 | ecosystem: Environmental > Terrestrial > Soil > Wetlands | place: USA...
CTTCCCAATAACGCCTGCCGAGTGGTGAACGATCGCGGCGCCGATTGCCCCGACTGGGTCGTCGGCGAGCTGTGGGTGTCGGGTCGCGGTATCGCGCGGGGCTACCGGGGACGTCCGGATCTCACCGCCGAGCGTTTCGTCGTGCACGACAGCCGAACCTGGTATCGCACAGGCGATCTGGCCAGGTATTGGCCAGACGGCACCCTGGAGTTCGTCGGACGCGCCGATCACCGCGTCAAACTCAGCGGCTACCGGGTCGAACTCGGCGAGGTCGAGGCCGCGTTGCGGCAGATACCCGGTGTGGCAATAGCAGTCGCGGCGTTGACGCCGACGCCGGGCGGCGCCGACATCCTGGCCGCGGCGGTCCGTACTGACGACGCTCAGTTGACCGCCGAAGGCGTGCGGGAAGCTATGACCGAACTCGTTCCCGCGCAGATGATCCCGCGTCATGTATCACTGCTGCAGCAGATCCCGTTCACCCCCGGCGGCAAGATCGACCGCCGCTTCGTCGAGGGTCACCTGGCCGCCGCGGTCACCGGGCTGGCTCAGCCCGGCCACCGGGCCCCGTCGACACCGCTGGAATCAGCACTTGCCGCAATCGTGGGCGATGTCCTCGGTGTGGAGTCGGTCGGTGTTGGCGATGACTTCTTCGCCCTCGGTGGGGATTCAGTGCTGGCGACCCAGACCGTCGCTCGCATTCGGGCCTGGCTGGACACCCCGGACGTGATGGTCGCCGACATCTTCGCCGCGCGAACGGTTGCGGACCTGGCCGGCTTACTCGACCGCCGGGAACGCGAACCCGGGCGGCTCGATCAGGTTGCCGAGCTATATCTGGAGGTTATCCAGATGGAGGCCGCCCATGTAGTATCGGCGATCGCGAAGTCTGGCTCGGCGCAATGACATTCAATCATCTCACAACTGTGCGCAAGACGTTCCCGCCCTGGATCAAGCTGATCGCGGGGCGCGACGGGCACCGCGCCGGCGCGACGGTGGTGTTTCCGCACGCCGGGGCGGCCGCCGCAGGCTACCGCAAGCTGGCCACCGCACTGGCCGCAGGCGGCGACACCTACATCGTGCAGTATCCGCAGCGCGCAGAACGGCTGCGCGACCCCGCCCCCAAGACCATTCATGACCTCGCCCTCGGCTTGTTCGAGGCCGCACCGTGGCATGGGGTAACGCCGCTTCGGCTTTTCGGGCACAGCATGGGCGCGATCGTTGCCTTCGAGTTCGCCAGGATCGCCGAATCCCGCGCCGCCGCGGTGCAGCGGTTGTGGGTGTCCGCCGGTCCGGCACCATGCGCGGTTGCCGGCATGCCGGAATTACCCACCAGCGACGACGGGCTGCTCGCCGACATCGCCGACCTCGGTGGCACAGATCCCGATCTGCTCGCCGACGAAGAGTTCGCCGAACTGATCACTGCTGCGGTGCGGGCGGACTACCAAGCGATCAACTGCTACGAGTGTCCTCCCGGGATCCGCATTCTTGCCGACATTTGCGTGCTCGGCGCGCGCGACGACCACCGCGTCGACGCCGCTGCGTTGCGGCGCTGGAAAGACCACACCGCGGGTGGTTTCGAGTTGTCTTTGTACGACGGCGGACACTTCTATCTTAATGAGCACATCGACGCCGTCGCCGCGCGGGTGAACGCCGATGGCTGACGACCCATTCGCCGCCGCCGCCGAGCCGGTGGTAATCGTCGGGATGGCGGTGGAGGCCCCCGGCGGCATCGACACCGCCGACGGGTACTGGGAGCTGCTGTCCCATGGTCGCGAGGCGTTGAGTCCGTTTCCCACCGACCGTGGTTGGCAGGTTCGCGAGCTGTTGGCAGGGTCACGCCGCAGCGGTTTCAAGGAAATTCACGACTGCGGCGGATTCCTCACCGGTGCAACCACGTTTGATCCGGAGTTCTTCGGCATATCACCGCGTGAGGCGGTCGCGATGGATCCCCAGCAACGCGTCGCGCTTCGGGTGTCCTGGCGTGCACTGGAAAACAGCGGCATCAATCCCGACGACTTGGCCGGGCACGACGTGGGCTGCTTTGTCGGCGCATCGGCTACCGGATATGGGCCTGCGATGGCCGAGTTTTCCCGGTACAGCGGTCATCTGCTCGCCGGGACCGCGCTCAGCGTGATATCCGGGCGGATCGCCTACACCCTGGGGTTGACCGGCCCGGCGCTCACCGTGGACTCTTCGTGCGCGTCCGCACTGGCGGCGTTTCACGTCGCCGTGCGCTCGGTGCAGAACGGCGACTGCGATCTGGCGCTGGCCGGCGGAGTCAACGTGCTGGGCTCGCCCGGATTCTTCGTCGAATTCTCCAAACAACACGCGCTCTCCGATGACGGGCATTGCCGCCCTTACAGTGCGCAGGCCAGCGGAACGGTCTGGTCCGAGGGAGCCGCAATGTTTGTGCTGCAACGTAAATCGTCGGCGTTGCGAGCCGGCCGGCAGATTGTGGCAGAGGTCCGGGCCAGCGCCGTCAACCAGGACGGCCGCAGTGCCGGCCTCAGCGCCCCCAGCGGCGTTGCGCAAGTTCGCCTTTTCCAGCGCGCCATCACCCAGGCCGGGATCCGGCCTGAAGAGGTCGGCATGGTCGAGGGACACGGTACCGGTACCCGGCTCGGCGACCGCACCGAACTGCAGTCGCTGGCACAGACCTACGGCGACACCGAACCCGGCGGCGGGGCTCTGCTGGGTTCGGTGAAATCCAACGTCGGTCACGCTTTGGCTGCCAGCGGCGCGCTGGGACTGGCCAAGGCTGTGGTGGCGGCCGAACACGGTGCCGTACCGCCCACCTTGCACGCGACTGAGGCGAGCCCTGAGATCGACTGGGACAGCCAGGGTTTGCGTCTCGCAACGACGTTGACGCAGTGGCCTGCGGTGGGTGGGCAACGGATCGCGGCAACCTCGGCGTTCGGTATTGCCGGCACCAACGCGCATGTGATCGTCTCCGTTCCCGAGGTCGCGTAATGCTGGCGCACCCACTGCCCGACGGCCGCGTGCCGGTGCTGCTTTCGGCGCATGACGAAACGCTGATCAGTCAGGACGCCCGGGCGATCCTGGACTATCTCGATCGGGTCGGTGGCCGTAACGATCCGACTTCTGCGGTCGCGTCGACCCTGCTTCGCCTGCGGCGGGTGCGGCGCCATCGCGCCGTCGCGAGGGCGGCAGACCTCACCGAGCTCCGGGCTGCGCTGTCGGCGCTGGCTCGCGGCGACGAGCATCCGCTGGTGGCCCGGTCCTCGAAAAGCGCTGCGCCGTGTGTTGCGTTCGTGTTCCCCGGTCAGGGCAACCAGTGGCCTTCGATGGGCGCTGAAGCCTACCAGCGACTTTCGGCGTATCGGGCGGAATCCGACCGGTGCGTGCAGGCGTTCGTCGAGGCCGGGCTCCCGTCACCGCTGCCCTATTTGACCGGACAGCACGAGCAAAACTGCTCGCGCAGCGAGATTCAGGGAGCGCAGTTCATCCACGCGGTCAGTTTGGCTGCGCAGTGGCGATTTCACGCAGTGCTGCCCGGCATCACTATCGGACACAGCCTCGGCGAGGTCGCAGCTGCTTACGTGGCCGGAGCGATCACGTTGTCCGATGCCATCGCGTTGGTCGGTGCGCGCGCCGCGGTGGTCGACAGATTGACGGGTCGATACGCCATGGCGGTGCTCGGTTTCGGCGTCGACGAGGCGGAGTCGGTGATCGGCGAAACGTCAGGCTGGCTGGAAGTCTCGGCGGTCAACGGGCCGTCCTCCACGGTAGTCTCCGGTGATCACGACACGGTCCTGGCCGCGACCCGGCTGGCCCGGCAGCGGGGCACGTTCGCCCACCAGTTGTCGGTCGACTACCCGGGCCACACCAGCGCGCTGAAACCGCTGCGCACCGACCTGGCCCGGCTGCTGCCCAACTCGGCATTCCAGGACGGTCCGGTGAGATTCGTCAGCTCCGCGTTGGGGGCCGAAGTCGGCAGCGACGTCGATTTCGCCCAATACTGGTATGAAAGCCTCTGCAGCACCGTGCGTTTCGATCAGGCGGTGTTAGCCGCTCAAAAGGCCGGGGCCGACACATTTGTCGAGTTGTCCGCACACCCGTCGCTGCTGTACCCGCTTGCCGAACTGGTCGACGAGGAGTCGTGCACGATCGTCGGGTCGGGGCATCGCGACGAATCCGTCGCCGACGTGCTGTCGGCGAGTCTTGCCGCGGTCGCGACGGACGATCCCGGCTACCGCTGGGTCGACGCAATCCCCGGTGACGGCCGACCGGTGCTTCGCGGGTTCCCGAATGCGCCGATGCGGGCCGTGCACTTCTGGGCCGCGCCGTCAGCCAACAGCGCGCCCGACCCGGCCACGACGCTGACCGTCGCGGTCGAGGATTGGCAGCAAGCGAGGCTGCCGACCACTGCGAGCGGGACGAACTGTCGCATCGCGATCGCCGGCGACGTCACGGGAGCGCTGGCGCAGCGGTTGACCGATGCCGTGGTGGCACATGGTCGCTGCGACGTCGTGCCTCCGAACGAGGCGCAAGTCCTGGCGGTTCTCGCTCCGGCGCTCGATGAGCCCGACGTGACGGCGGCGGTCGAACAGATCACCGTCCGGCCTGACGTGGCAATGCCGGACTACGCCGCGATCATCGGTCCACAATGCCGGACAGTCTGGTTGGTCACCGCCGGCGGCGAACTCGTCCAATCCGGCGACACCGACGTCAGGCCCGCACAGGCCGCGCTGGGTGCAATGCACCGCAGCGTCGGCTTCGAATTTCCGGACCAGAGTTTCGGCAGCCTGGACCTGCCGTCGCGAGACGTCGATGCCCCGACGGCGGCCGCTGCGATCGACGTGCTGCTCGGCGATGCCGCGGTAACGGCGTTGCGCGGCAACGCCCGACGCTACGTCCGGAGCTTCCGCGAGTGCCCTACTGCGGATAACCGAATGCTCGACGTGGCCGCGCTGGAGAACGTGGTGATCACCGGCGGCAGCGGAGCTATCGGCCTGCGCTACGCACGGTATTGCATCAAACACGGGGCCCGCACGGTGATCCTGCTGAGCCGCAACGGCCTGGACCCCGCGGTGCTGGACCAGCTGGCCGAAAAGTACAGCGTCGAGGTGCAGGCACCGGCGTGCGATGTCACGGACCGTGCCGCGTTGTCGGCCGTCGCCGCCGAATACGCCGGCTCGGGTGCGTCGTTGCTGATCCATACCGCGGGCATCGCCAGGAATCGCCGACACTCTGAGCTGACCGGTGCCGACGTGGCGGCGGTCTGTACCGCGAAGGTCGCGGGGCTGGCGACGATGGCCGACGTCTGGCCGTTGCGTGCTGACTGCCGAATCCTGGCCTGCTCGTCCGTGTTCGGAGTGTGGGGCGGCCACGGTCACGCCGCTTACGCGGCATCCAACCGGCTGCTCGACGTGCTTGCCGCCCGGTTGCGTGCCGACGGATTGGACTGCACGGCGGTTCGATGGGGCCTATGGCAGGACGCCGGAGTGGTCGACGCCGCCGAGATCACCCGCACCCAGCGCTCCGGTCTGATCGCGATGGATGCAGCGGCGGCGGTGAACGCCAGTCTGGGTCGTTATGCCGACGATCCGCTGATCTTCGCGGCGGACTACGACAGGTTGCGAGTGTTCTTCCAGAGCCAGGGAACTCCGATGCCGGTCACCTTTTCGCCGAACGGCGATGCGGCAGTTGCCAATAACCAAGTCAACGCGAAGCCCCTGGCCGATGTCGTGCGCAGCGAGTTGGCCGCGACGCTGCACCTGGGTGATTCGCTATCGGTCGACCCGACCGCGTCGCTGATCGACCTCGGCTTGGATTCGCTGTTGGCGCTTGATCTGCGCAGGCGCCTCCGCCGGGCTGTCGGGCACTCGGCTCCGGTGGCCCAGATGCTTGGCGGCATCACCGTCGATGAGCTGATCGACGTCTTGGGAAAGGGGGGACTGCGCGCGTGACTGACATCACCGACCCCGACACGCTCGACGAGCAGCGGCTGGAGTTGTTGCGCCGCAAAATCGCCGAGCGTGGCTTGGCGCGACCGGCCGGCACGGTGGACGCGGCTTCGGATGCAGCAGCGCCGCAACATCGGCAGATGTCGGATGGTCAGCGTCGAATGTGGTTCGTGCAGTCCGTCGACCCCGACAGCGCGCTGCTCAACATCTGCGTGTCCTACCGTCTGACCGGCAGCGTCGATGTCGAGCGGTTGCGACGCGCGGTGGACGCCGTCGCGTTGAGGCACCCGGTCTTGCGCACCATCTACCGGACCGATGGTGAGGGCGATCCGCACGCGGTGACGCGTGACGATCTGCGGCCCGGCTGGGCGGAGCACGACCTGTCCGGGCTCGCCGAGCAGGCTCGCCGGCTGCGGCTGGAAGTACTGGCGCAGCGGCAGTTTCGGCAACCCTTCGACCTGACCGCGGATTCGCCGTTACGGGTGACGGCCGCGCGCCTGGGCGCCGACGATCTGATGCTTTTGCTCACCGCACACCACATCGCCTGGGACGACGGGTCGTGGGCGCCGTTCTTCGCGGATCTGACGCGGGCCTACCGCGATCCGGACAGCCCCGGTGCCGGGCCGACGCCGGCGGCCATCGCAGCGGCCGGCAACGTTGACGAAGACCTGGCCTATTGGCGCTCACTGGTCACGGATCTGCCTGAACCGCTCGAACTTCCAGGCCCTAACGGTTCGCTGGTGCCCAGTACCTGGCGCGCGCAGCGCGCGGTAACCCGACTGTCGGCGAAAACCGTTGAGCGCGCCGCAGCGCTTGCCCGGGAAAGCGGAGCGACCCCGTACATGGTGTTGCTGGCCGCGTTCGGCGCGCTGGTCCACCGCTACACGCACTCAACCGATTTCCTGGTCGCGGCCCCGGTGCTCAACCGCGGCGCCGGAACCGAGGACGCGATCGGGTATTACGGCAATACCGTGGTGATGCGGATGCAGCCGCAGCCACGGCAGACGTTCCGCGAACTGCTGATCGAAACCCGCGACAGTGCCGTCGGCGCCCTCGCCCACTCGCGTGTCGACCTGGAATGGCTGGTGCGCGTCTCCAACCCCGACCGCAGGCACGGCGTTGAGCGGATGACCCGCGTTAGCTTCGGACTACGCGAGCCCGACGGCGGCGGCTTCAGCCCGCCCGGGGTGCGATGCGAACGTGCCGATCTGCGCGGTCACTTCAGCCAGTTGCCGCTGAGCCTGATGGTCGAAATGCCGGGTGCGGACGGCGGCGTGGTCGTCGAAGCAGAGTATCTGGTCGAGGTGCTCGATCGGGGGCTGGTGGACCAGCTATTAGGGCATTACGCCACGCTGCTGGACAGCGCGATGACCGACCCCGATACCACGCTGTCGGCCTGCGCACTGATGAGTGCGGCAGACGCCGAGTGGCTGCGGCAGGTGTCAGCCGGCGAAGAATTCACCACGCCGGCCGCCACGCTGCCCGCATTGGTGACTCAGCGTGCCGCACGTTCCCCCGCTGCCGTTGCCGTCGTGTACGAAGGTCGCCAGTACAGCTATCGCGAGATCGACGAAGAAGCCAATCGGATGGCGCACTGGCTGATCGAGCGAGGCATCGGCACCGAGGACCGCGTCGCGGTGCTGCTCGACAAGTCACCCGAACTGGTCATCACGGCGCTGGGCATCCTCAAAGCCGGAGCGGTGTATCTGCCGGTCGACCCGACCTACCCCGACGACCGGCTGGCGTTCATCCTCGATGACGCTATGGCCAAAATGGTGCTGCGCGAGCCGGTTACCGGTCTGGCGGACTATCCGGCCACCGCGCCGCGGTTGATCAGGCCGCTGAGCCCGCAGAACACCGCCTACCTGATCTACACCTCGGGCTCGACAGGATTACCCAAAGGTGTGCCGGTTCCGCACGCGCCGATCGCCGAGTACTTCGTCTGGTTCGGCGGCGAATATCGGGTGGACGACACCGACCGGCTGTTGCAGGTGGCGTCGCCGAGCTTCGACGTGTCGATGGGCGAGATCTTCGGGACGTTGATTTGCGGTGCGCGGCTGGTCATTCCGCGGCCGGACGGTCTACGCGACATCGGATATCTGACCGAGCTGCTGCGCCGCGAAGGCATCACCTCGATGCACTTCGTGCCGTCACTGCTGGGGCTGTTCCTGTCGTTGCCGGGGGTCAACCAGTGGCGCACGCTACGCCGGGTGCCCATCGGCGGTGAGCCGTTGCCGGGCGAGATCGCGGACAAGTTCCACGCCACCTTCGACGCATCGCTGTACAACTTCTACGGCCCCACCGAAACCGTCGTCAACGCCACCAGCTACCCGGTGGAAGGCGCCCAGGGCACTCGGGTCGTACCAATCGGCCGACCCAAGATCAATACCCAGGCCCATCTGCTCGACGACGGGCTGCAGCCGGTTCCGGCGGGGGTGATCGGCGAAATCTACATCGGCGGAACACATGTCGCGCACGGCTATTACCGCAGGCCGGGTCTGACCGCCGAGCGTTTCGTCGCCGACCCGTTCACCGCCGGCGCCCGCCTGTATCGATCCGGCGACTTGGCACGGCGTAACGCCGACGGGGACATCGAATTCGTCGGCCGCGCCGACGAACAGGTGAAGATCCGCGGTTTCCGCATCGAGCTCGGCGAGGTAGCCGCCGCCATCTCGGTCGACCCCAGTGTCGGGCAAGCGGTCGTGGTGGCCGCGGACGTCCCGCCCCTGGGCAAGAGCCTGGTGGGCTATCTGACGCCGGCCGACGGCGCAGGATGTGCGACGGTCGACCTCGACCGGATCCGCGCCCGGGTGGCAGCGGCGCTGCCGGAGTACATGACCCCGGCGGCCTACGTTGTGCTCGAAGAGATTCCGATCACCGCGCACGGCAAGATCGACCGCGCCGCGCTGCCCGAGCCGCAGATTACGGCCGGCGCCGAATACCGCGACCCCGCCACCGAGACCGAACGGCGGATCGCCGCCTTGTTCGCCGAGCTGCTCGGCCACGACCGGGTCGGTGTCGACGATTCCTTCTTCGATCTGGGCGGCCACTCGCTGGTAGCCACCAAGCTGGCCACCGCAATCCGATCGGAATGCGCTGTCGAATTGGGTATCCGGGATATTTTCGAGCTGGCTACGGTCGGCCTGCTGGCCGAGCGCGTCGACCAGTTGCGTAACGGCCAGGTAGCGCGATCGCGGCCCAAGCTGATCGCGACCGCCCACGACGAGCCGCTGCCGCTGTCGGCTTCACAATTGCGCACCTGGTTCGCTTACCGGGTCGACGGCCCCAGCCCGGTCAACAACATTCCGTTCGCCGCGAAGCTGACCGGACCCTGGGACGTCGAGGCGATGGTCGCCGCTGTCGGCGATCTGGTGGCCCGGCACGAAATCCTGCGCACCACCTACCTCGAAATCGACGGTGTTCCCTACCAGATGGTCGCCCCGGTCGGCGAGATCCCGATACGCCGTGCTACCGGTGACGGTGATGACTGGCTGAAAGCTCAGCTCGAGCTCGAGCGTCGGCACTGCTTCGAGTTGGACGGCGAATGCCCGTTCCGGGTGGCGTTGCTGCACAACGCAGATGCACCCGACGAGCAAGTGTTGTCATTGGTGGTGCACCACATCGCAGCCGACCACTGGTCAGCCGGCGTACTTTTCGCCGACTTGCTGACCGCCTACCGTGCGCGCCGGGCCGGCGAGGCACCCGGGTGGGCACCGCTTCGAGTGCAGTACGCCGACTATGCGGCTTGGCAGGGCGTATTGCTCGGGGACGCGTCCGGTCTGGCATCGTCAGTCGCCGCTGCGCAGCGGGAGTACTGGGTCGGGCAGTTGGCGGGGCTTCCGGAGGACACCGGGTTGCGGCCGGACCTGCCGCGGCCGCCAGTGCCCAGCGGTGACGGCGAATCCGTGGAATTCCGGATCGAATCCGCCACCCGCGCCAGGCTCGCGGAGCGATGCCGCGAACTGGGCATCACCGAGTTCATGCTGCTGCAGGCAGCCGTCGCGGTGGTGCTGCACAAGGCCGGCGGGGGAGTGGACATCCCACTGGGTACACCGGTCGCCGGTCGGACCGAAGCCGAATTGGACCAACTCATCGGGTTCTTCGTCAATATTCTCGTGCTGCGCAACGACTTACACGGCAACCCGACGCTGCGCGAGGTGTGCAGCCGGGCGCGGGAAACGGCGCTGGCCGCTTACGAAAACCAAGACCTGCCGTTCGACCGGGTCGTCGACAGTGTCAACCCGGTGCGTTCGCTGTCACGCAACCCGCTGTTCCAGGTCGTCGTGCACGTCCGCGATCATCTGCCCGCCACCCGCGTCATCGCCACGACGCCGGGCGACCAGGACACGGTGTGCACCACGTTGGACCCTCCGTTCGACATGGCGCATGCCGATCTGAGCGTCAACTTCTTCGGTACCGACGGATCCGGGGACATCGGCTATAACGGCCAAATCATCTTCCGCACTGAGCTTTACCGCAGGTCGACGATCGAACGGCTGGCCGGCTGGCTGATCCAGATCGTCGACGAATTCGCCGACAACCTCGATCAGACCCTGCGCGACGTCGGGTTGATCGACGCCGGCGAGCGACGCCGGATTCTGGACGGCTGCAGCCGCGGCGATCACCCGGCGCCCGACCGACCGCGCACCATCCCGGAATTGTTGGAGCCCAGTCGGCAGTGGGGAGCGGACCGGATCGCGGTGCGTTGTGGCGATGAGGACATCGATTACCCGTCGCTGCATCGTCGTTCGGACAACCTGGCGGCCCTGCTCGGGGATCGCGGGGTCGGGCCGGGTTCGGTGGTCGGGTTGTCGACACGGCGGAGCATCGACCTAGTGGTGGCGCTGGTGGCCATCATGAAGGCCGGCGCCGGGTACTTCCCGATCGATGCACATTACCCCGCGGCGCGCAAGCGATTGATGCTCGACGACGTCGCGCCGCAGGTCGTGGTGACAACCGACGAAACGCTTGACACCATGCCGCCAACACCTGGGTGCACGCTGCTCTCGCTGGATGACCCCGAAGTGCGTGCAGCAGTGGAACGCTCGAGCACGCCGTATCCGCAGACACTGCCGCCGCCGCATCCCGACGACCCGATGTTCCTGGTGTTCACCTCCGGGTCCACCGGCAAGCCGAAGGGGACAGTGGGCACCCATCGGTCGATGGCGGCCCGACTGGATTGGCAGCTGCGGCGTTACCCGCCCAAGGCCCGCGACATCCGACTGGCGCAGGCCTCGATCACGTTCCTCGAGGGCGGTATGGAGATGCTCGCCGGCCTGGCTGCGGGCGCGACCATGATCCTGGCCGATGATGCCGAGCACCGGAATCCCGAAGCACTGGGTGCGCTGATGCAACGACATTCGGTCGTACAAGTGACCGCGGTGCCCAGCTTGGTCTCCGCCCTGGTGGACAGTAGTCCCGGCGCGCTGCGTGCGCTGTCGCGGCTGGTCTGCGGCGGCGAACCGGTCAGCGCTTCGCTGCTGACACGGCTGACGGCCGTGTGTAGGGAGGACGGCCCGGAGTTGCTGAACAACATCGGCTCAACCGAGACGTCGGGCGCCGTGTCCCGGGGGCCGCTGAGATTACCGATCCCGCTGGTGGGCAGGCCGTTACCCGGCGCGGATGCCTATCTGCTCGACGATGGCCTGCGGCCGGTGCCGGTCGGCGTGGTCGGCGAACTCTATTACGCCGGCGACCAGTTGGCCCGGGGCTACTGGAGGCGGTCCGGGTTAACCGCGTCACGCTTCGTGGCCAATCCGTATGCCGGCGAGCCCGGTTCGCGACTGTATCGCAGCGGCGACCTGGCCCGCTGGACCGAGGACGGCGAACTGGAGTTCGTCGGGCGCGCCGACCACCAGGTCAAGGTGCGCGGCTTCCGAGTCGAGCTCGCCGAGGTCGAGGCAGCGCTGGCGGCGGCCGACGGAGTCGGCGCGGCGGCGGCCCGCACCTGGGAGCTGCAGGGCAGCAGCACGTTGGCCGGATATGTCGTGCCGCAACAGCCGATCACCGACGAGGCGCACAAGGCGGCATTCGCTGCCTCGGTCCGGGCCGCTGTCGCTGCGACGCTACCCGGATACATGGTGCCGTCGTCGCTCACCGTGCTCGACACGATGCCCAAAACCGACTCGGGCAAATTGAACCGGCCCGGTCTGCCGCGGCCCGCGGTCAGCACCAGCGCCGAAACCGAACCGCCGCGCACCGACACCGAACGCGCGCTGGCCACGGTGTTCGCCGAGCTGCTGTCGACCGCCGACGTCGGGCGCTTTGACGACTTCTTCACCCTCGGCGGTGACAGCATTCTGTCGGTGCAGCTGGCAGCACGGGCACGGGCAGCCGGCCTTGCGATCAACCCGCGCATGGTATTTGAGAACCCGACCGTGCAGCAGTTGGCGGCTGCGCTGGATGCCGTAGGCGAAGATGCGGCCCCGACCGATCAGCCGGCCGACACCAGCTTCGAGCCGATGAGCACCTCCGGGCTCTCAGCTACCGATCTGGCCGCGGTGACGCGGCTTTGGTCGACGTCGCGCGACGGTGCGACATGACAGCCGCCGAAACCGAGGCCGGCTCCGATGCCGGTATCGCGCCTGACATCGAGGACGTCATGGCGTTGAGCCCGCTGCAGGAGGGCTTGTATTCGCTGACCACCCTGGCTGAATTCGTCGCCGGCGAACCGGCCGACGATCCCTATGTGATCGGAATGGCCGCGGACATCTCCGGTGCGCTGGACGCCGAACTGCTCCGCGACTGTGCGGCAAAGATGTTGACGCGACACCCGAACCTGCGCGCCAGCTTCTTCAGCCGAGGGATCCCACGGCCGGTGCAGATCGTGCCGTCACGTGTCGAGTTGCCGTGGCGGCATATCACCGGCGCGGGCGAGGACGTCGCGACGCTGGAGACCGCCGAGCGTCGACGGCCGTTCGATCTCGAACACGGGCCGGCCATCCGCTTCCTGCTGATCGAATTAGCCAGCGCGCAATGGCGTTTGGTGATCACCGCGCACCACATCGTGATCGACGGATGGTCGCTGCCGGTGTTCGTCAACGAGATGATGATCCTGTATCAGGCCGGCGGGGAGCTCGGCGCGCTGTGCGGGAAGCCGCGGCCCTACCGCGACTACATCGGCTGGCTGGCCGGTCGCGATCAGGCTGCCGGCCAACAGATCTGGCGTCAGCATCTGGCGGAGCTGCCAGGCCCGACCTTCCTGTCGGCGGTCCTGGGTGGCGAGCCGGGTTCGGGTGCCGGCCGGCTCCCGCGGCGCACCGAACTGCGGATGGACCCACCGGCTACCGGGCGACTGGTCGACGGCGCCCGTTCGCGCGGGGTCACGATCAACACGCTGCTGCAGATGGCCTGGGCGCTGGTGGTGTCGCGGTTGATCGACCGCGACGATGTGGTGTTCGGGGTGACGGTGTCCGGCAGGCCGTCCGAACTGGCCGGCGTCGAGACCATGGTCGGGCTGTTCATCAATACCCTGCCGCTGCGGGTGCGGCTAGACGGCACGCTGACGGTCGGCGAGCAATGCCGGGCCGTGCAACGTGATTCGGCGACGTTGCGTGAGCACGGATACCTCGGCCATGCGCAACTGCGGGCGCTGGGCGGCGTCGGCGAGATGTTCGACACGCTGCTGGTCTACGAGAACTTTCCGCTGGACGGAATGACCGCCGACGGCCAATTGACCAGTGCCGGAGTGGCCTTCCGGCCTGCCGCGCTGGAAAGCCTGACACATTTCCCGATCGTGCTGGCCGCCCACATGGCCGGCAACGAACTCGTGATGCAGGTCGAGGTGGTCGACGGGGTGCTGGGTGTCACAACGGCTGAGACACTGGGGCGCCGGGTGCTCACCACCGCCGAGCGGCTGTTGCAGTCGTGGGATCGCGCGCTCAACGAGGTCAGCGTGCTGCTCGACGGCGAGGGGCCACCGCGTGGGGTCATCGACCCGGCGCCCGCGGCACTGGGCATTCACGCCCGGTTCGCGGCGACCGCGCAGCAGATGCCCGACAACCTCGCGGTCAGCTGGTCGGGTGGCACGCTGAGCTACCGCGAGCTGGACGCCTCGGCCGACCGGCTCGCCGCCGCGCTGGCCGCGCGCGGCGCGGGGCGCGAAATCCCGGTCGCGATAAAGCTTCCGCGCGGTCCGCAATACATCGTTGCGATGCTCGCGATCCTCAAGACCGGCGCGATGTGCGTGCCGCTGGAACCGGGAATGCCACCGGAACGGCTGGATTCCATTCTGCGCCAGAGCGGTACGACGATCGCCGTCGACGAGCGGCTGTTGGAGATCGGCGAAGCCGGCGAGTTTCGCCCGGTCGATGTCGCGCCGGAACAGGCCGCCTACGTCGTGTTCACGTCCGGGACGACGGGAGAGCCCAAGGGGGTCATCGGAACTCACGCCGCGCTGAGCGCCTACGCCGACGATCATCTGGACCACGTGCTGCGGCCCGCAGCCGCGCGGCTGGGCCGCCCGCTGCGCATCGCCCACGCGTGGTCGTTCGCCTTCGACGCGGCCTGGCAGCCACTGGTCGCGCTGCTGGACGGCCATTGCGTGCACGTCGTCGACGAGCAGACCCAGACCGACGCCGAGGCACTGGTGCGGGTCATCGCCGAGCACCGCGTCGACATGATCGACACCACCCCGTCGATGTTTTTGCAGATGAAGACATGTGGACTGCTGGACGACGTCGGGCTGGCGGTGTTGGCGATGGGCGGTGAAGCGGTCGGCGCGGCGGCGTGGGCATTCATCCGCAACCGCTGCGCACGCGCCGAGATGGCCGCCTACAACTGTTACGGCCCCACCGAGACGACCGTCGAGGCGGTGGTGGCCGCCATCGACGAGCACGACGAACCGTCTATCGGGCGGCCGACCCGGCACACCCGGGGATACGTGCTGGACTCGGCATTGCGGCCGGTGCCATGCGGCGCGATCGGCGAACTGTATCTGGCCGGGGCGCAGTTGACCCGTGGCTACCTGGGCCGCGCGGCGGAGACCAGCCAACGCTTCGTCGCCAACCCGTTCGCCGGGGGGCAGCGCATGTACCGCACCGGCGATCTGGTGCGCCGCCAACCCGACGGCTCGCTGCAATATGTGGGACGTGCCGATGCCCAGGTGAAAATCCGCGGCTACCGTGTCGAACCCGGTGAGATCGCCGCTGCGCTCGAGTCGCTGCCGCGGGTAGGGCACGCCGGCGTCGTGGTGCATCGGCGTCACGGCGTTCCGCGGCTCACCGCTTACGTCGCGGTCACCGACGCGGTGGACGTAGCACCTTCGCCCGCCGAACTGCGCGGCATGCTCAGATCCCGGCTGCCGCGCTACATGGTTCCGCAGCGCATCGTGGTCGTCGACGAAATCCCGCTGACCCGCAACGGCAAGCTCGACGAAGCCGCGCTGGTCGCGGCCGACCCCGATGCCACAACGGCGAGCGAGATCTGCGGCGAGTCCCAACCCGAAACTGCCACGGAATCAGCTCTCGCAGAACTGATTACAGCAGTCCTCGGCATCCAAGGCAGCGCACCGGTCGACGTCACCGGCGACTTTCTGGAGCTCGGCCTGGACAGCATCGTGGCGTTGTCGGTGGTGCAGGCAGCGCGCGCACGGGGAATAGCGCTGCGCGCACGACTGATCTTGGAGTGCACCAACGTCCGCGAACTCGCCGCGGCGATCGACTCCGAAGCCGCCGGCATCGCGCGGTCCGCAGAAGACCTCGCGGGGGCGATCGGCCCGATTCCGCTATTGCCCAACGGGCGTTGGCTTTACGAGTACGGCGAGCCGCGCCGACTGGCGCAGACCGAGGCCATCCGGTTGCCCGAGTCCGTCAGCCGCGAGCACTTAGCTGCCGCGCTGGCCGGCATCGTCGATGGGCACGAGGTGCTGCGCACCCGGCTGGATCGCACCAGCATGACGCTGCAACCGATCACCGCCGCCGACTTCCTCACCGAGGTCGAGGTTGCCGACGATCTGCCAGCGGCGGTCACCGCGCACGCCGCCGCGGCCGTCGACAGCCTCGATCCCGAATGGGGAGTCCTGCTGGCCGCGGTGTGGCTGCGACCTCCGGCGGGCGAGAGTGTGTTGCTGCTCACCGCGCACGTGCTGGCGATGGACCCGGCGTCGTGGCGGGTGGTGCTCGGCGAATTGGCCGCAGCGCTAGAGGCATTGGCCACCGGGCACCCGCCTGCCGCGGTGCGCGAGCACACCAGCCACCGGCGCTGGGCGGCCGCGCTGACCGAGCGAGCCAACCAATTGGACACCGCGCCGTTCTGGCGCGACCAGCTGGCGGGCGACGATCCCGACCTGGGTGCGCGACGGGTCTACCCGGACCGCGACCGGGCCGGTGATCTGCTGGTGCGGACGACCATGGCCGGCGCCGAGACCACTGCCCGACTGCTGGCGTGCGGGGTGGCGTTGCCGGACCTGCTGGTCGCCGCGACATCGGCGATGGTGACCCGCTGGCGAAAAGCGCGCGGCCAGGCCACTCCCGCGCCGCTGCTGGCGCTGGAAACCCACGGCCGCGCCGATTCCCTGGTGCATCGCACGGTCGATACCAGTGACACGGTCGGACTGCTCAGTTCCATCTACCCGCTGCGGGTGGACTCGGCCGACCCACGACGCGTCGGCGAGCTGCGGGCGGCGATCCCGGGCGACGGCCTCGACTACGGGCTGCTGCGCTACCTGCGTAATGACACCGCTGAGCAACTCGCCGCATTCCCCGGGCCGCAACTGCTGCTGAACTATCTCGGCGCAGCACACTCGTCCGGCACCGGACTGCGGCTGGACCGCAACCTGCTTGCCGGGATGTCGCCGGTGCCGGAGCCCGAACTCGCGGTGCGCCACGAGCTGACGATTCTGGCCCTCGTTGTGCGCGCCGGTGATCAGCAGATGCTGGCATCGCAATGGCGTGCGCTTCCCGGCATTCTCGATGACTCGGATATCACTGCGTTGCAGACACTTTGGACGGAAGTGCTTGAGGAGATGGTGACATGACCACGCTGGCGGTGCTGGGAGCCGGGGTCAAAGCGGTGGCCGTTGCCGCCAAGGCTTACGTGTTGGGCCAGATGGGTGTCGAGGTACCCGAAGTGGTGGCCGTCGAGCGGATCGGGGTGGGTGCCAACTGGCAATCCAGCGGTGGCTGGACCGATGGAGCGCACCGCTTGGGAACGAGCCCGGAAAAGGATGTCGGCTTCCCGTATCGGTCGTCGCTGGTACCACGTCGCAACGCCGAACTCGACGAACGGATGACCCGCTTCAGCTGGCAGTCGTATCTGATCGGCACCGGTCAGTTCGCCCAGTGGATCGATCGCGGCCGACCGGCGCCCACCCACCGGCGGTGGAGCCAGTACCTGCGCTGGGTCGCCGAGCAGATCGACATGACAGTGGTTTCAGGCGACGTCGAGCAGCTCGCCGTCGACGGCGACCGCTGGGCGCTGCGCACCGACGACATCACCGTGCACGCTGACGGTTTGATGATCACCGGGCCGGGTCAGGCCGAACGGTCCCTGCTGCCCGGCAATCCGCGGGTGCTCTCGATCGCGCAGTTCTGGCATCGTGCCGGCCAGCACGACCGGATCAGCGCTGAGCGGGTCGCGGTTATCGGGGGTGGTGAGACCGCCGCAGCGATGCTCAACGAGCTTTTCCGGCACCGGGTTTCGACCATCACCGTGATTTCGCCGCAGGTGACGCTGTTCACCCGCGGGGAGAGTTTCTTTGAGAACATGTTGTTCTCCGACCCTACCGACTGGACGGCGCTGACACTGGATGAACGCCGCGACGCGATCGCCCGCACCGACCGCGGGGTGTTCTCGTCGAACGTCCAGGATGCGTTGCTGGCCGACGACCGTATCCGGCATCTACGCGGACGGGTTGCTCACGCGGTGGGCCGCGACGAGCAGATCCGGCTGACGCTGTCCACCAACCGCGGCAGCGAGAACGTCGAAACCGTGCATGGTTTCGACTTGGTCATCGACGGATCGGGTGCCGACCCGCTGTGGTTCACCACGCTGTTCAGCCAGGACGCACTTGACCTGCTCGAACTGGGGTTGAGTGGCCCACTGACCGGCGATCGCCTGCAGGAGGCGATCGGGCACGACCTCGCCGTCATCGACGTCGCCCCAAAGCTGTTCTTGCCCAACCTCGCCGGACTCAACCAGGGTCCGGGATTCCCCAACCTCAGCTGTCTGGGACTGCTGTCCGACCGGGTGCTGGGCACCGAACTGGGCCCCCACGCCGACCCCTCTACCAGGAGAGACGATGAGCACCAATCCCTTCGATGATGAGACCAGCGCGTTTCTGGTGTTGGTCAACGACGAAGACCAACACAGCCTGTGGCCGACATTTGCCGACGTTCCAGCGGGCTGGCGCAAGGTCCTCGGTGCAGCCAGCCGTGCGGAGTGCTTGGCGTATGTCGAGGAACGCTGGACCGACATCCGGCCCAAGAACCTCCGCGAGGTGTTGGACCGCTGATGGCACGCGGATTCCAGGGCGCGATGCTGCGGGGCTTCGGCGCTCGCGATCACACCGCGACCGTAATCGAAACCTTCTTGATCGCACCGCATTTCGTGCGGGTGCGGATGGAATCTCCGACTTTGTTCGAAGATGCGCAGGCCGAGCCCGCGGCATGGCTGCGGTTCTGGTTTCCTGACCCCGAAGGCTCGAAGACTGAATTCCAGCGCGCCTACACGATCTCCGAGGCCGACGTGCCCGCCGGCCGCTTCGCGGTCGACATCGTGCTGCACGACGCGGCCGGCCCGGCGTCGTTGTGGGCGCGCACTGTCGAACCCGGCGCGACGATCGCCGTGATGTCGCTGATGGGCTCGTCGCGCTTCGATGTACCTGAGGAGCAGCCCGCCGGCTATCTGCTGATCGGCGACTCGGCATCGATTCCGGGGATGAACGGGATCATCGGGGTCGTTCCCGCTGACGTCCCGATCGAGATGTATCTCGAGCAACACGACGACAGCGACACGCTGATTCCGCTCGCGCAGCATCCCCGGTTACGGGTGCACTGGATCAACCGTCGCGACCAGAAATCACTGGCCGCGGCGATCGAGAACCGGGACTGGTCAAACTGGTACGCGTGGGCGACGCCCGAGGCTACGACACTCAAGCACGTCCGGACACGGCTGCGCGACGAATTCGGTTTTCCCAAGTCCGAGATCCATGCTCAGGCTTACTGGAGTGCCGGTCGTGCGATGGGTACCCGCCGCGGTGACGAGACCGAAGAAATCCGCCCGGAAAGCGCTGTAGTTCAGCAGGAACCGATGTCTATCGAGGCGCCGGCAGCTCGCAGCAGTTGGCGTGCCGAGGCCGCCGGCCGGTTACTCGCACCGTTGCGCTCGGCATTGATCGCCTCCGGTGTGCTGCAGGCGGTGATAACGCTAGTGCAGCTCGCGCCGTTCGTGCTGCTGGTCGAGCTGGCGCGGCTGTTGGCGGCCGGCGCCGAGGCGTCGCGGTTGAAAGAGATTGGAATTGCCGCAGTCGCGCTGCTGGGATTTGGTACGGTGCTCGGCGCCGCGATGACGCTGTGGTTACACGTTGTCGACGCTCGGTTTGCCAGCGACCTGCGCGCGCGGCTGCTGAGCAAGCTGGCCCGGTTGCCGCTCGGCTGGTTCACTGCCCGCGGGTCGGGGTCGATCAAGCAGCTGGTTACCGACGACACGCTGTCGCTCCATTATTTGGTCACCCACGCCATTCCGGACGCGGTTGCCGCGGTGGTCGCCCCGGTGGCAGTGCTGGTCTACCTGTTTGTCGTCGACTGGCGGGTGGCGCTTGTGCTGTTTGTGCCGGTGGTGTTCTACCTGGTCTTGACCTCGTCCATCACGATTCAGTCCGGGCCGCGCATCCCGCAATCGCAGCGCTGGGCCGAGAAGATGAGCGGCGAGGCCGGCGCCTACCTCGAAGGCCAGCCGGTGATCCGCGTCTTCGGCGGTGCCGCAGCGTCGAGCTTCCGGCGCCGCCTCGACGAATACATCCGATTCCTGGTCGACTGGCAGCGTCCGCTGGCCGGCAAGAAGACCTTGATGGATCTGGCCACCCGCCCCGCGACTTTCCTGTGGTTGATCGCCGTCACCGGCACCCTGCTGGTCGTCACGAACCGGATGAATCCGGTGGACCTACTGCCGTTCTTATTGTTGGGCACCACATTCGGCGCTCGCCTGCTCAATATCGCCTACGGCCTCGGCGGCATCCGCGCCGGAATGTCGGCCGCCCGGCGGCTGCAGGTCACGCTCGACGAGCCCGAACTCTCCGTAGGCCAACAGCCACGCGGCGCATCCGCCGATGACACGTCGGCGACCGTCGTGTTCGACCAGGTCAGCTTTGGCTACCGCGCCGACGTACCGGTGATCGAGGATGTCTCACTGACGCTGCGTCCGGGCACGGTGACCGCGCTCGTCGGCCCGTCCGGGTCCGGAAAATCGACACTGGCCGCGCTGCTGGCCCGATTTCACGATGTTCAGCACGGCGCGATACGCGTTGGTGGACAAGATATCCGGTTGATGACGGCCGACGAGCTCTACACCCGAGTCGGTTTCGTGCTGCAGGACACCCAGCTGGTGCACGGGACCGTCACCGACAACATCGCGCTGGCCGTGCCGGATGCCACCGCCGCCCAAGTCCAGGCCGCCGCCCGCGAGGCGCAAATCCACGACCGCATCATGCGATTGCCGGACGGCTACGACACCGTGCTGGGGGCGGGCACTGGACTCTCCGGCGGGGAGCGGCAACGGCTTACCATCGCCCGTGCCATCCTCGCCGACACGGCCGTCCTGATCCTCGACGAGGCCACGGCGTTCGCCGATCCGGAATCGGAATACCTTGTCCAGCAAGCACTCAACCGGCTGACCCGGGACCGCACCGTGTTGGTGATCGCCCACCGACTGCACACCGTAACCGGAGCCGACCAGATCGTCGTGCTCGACCACGGCCAGATCGCCGAACGCGGTACCCACGAGGAATTGCTCGCCGCGGGCGGACGATATCGGCGGCTGTGGGAAAGCGGTCATCGCGGCCCGTTGGCTGACGCGACGGTTCAGGAGGCGACGCGATGATCCGCACCTGGTTGCGGCTGGTCCCGGCCGACCGCCGCGGCAAGGTGGTCGCTTACACCGTGCTCGCGTTGGTCTCCGTAGTGGTGCGGGCGGTAGCCACCGTGCTGCTGGTCCCACTGGTGGCGGCGTTGTTCAGCGACACACCGCAACGCGCATTGGTGTGGCTGGGCTGGCTCACCGCGGCGACGGTGACCGGATGGGTGATCGACACCGCGACCGCGCGGATCGGTTTCATTCTGGGCTTCGCCGTGCTCGACCACACCCAGCACGACGTGGCGGATCGGCTTCCGGATGTGCGGCTGGATTGGTTCAGCGCCGACCACACCGCGACGGCGCGGCAGGCGATCGCCGCAACGGGGCCCGAACTCGTCGGCCTGGTGGTCAACCTGTTGACGCCGCTGGTCACCGCGGTCCTGCTGCCGGCGGCCATCGCGCTGGCGCTGTTGCCGGTTTCCTGGCTGCTTGGCGTGGCCGCGATGGGTGGCGTGCCGCTGCTGTTGGGTGCGTTGTGGGCCTCGGTACGGCTTGCCCGCCGCGCCGATGCCGCGGCCGGCGAAGCCAACACCGCGCTCACCGAACGGATTATCGAATTCGCCCGCACTCAGCAGGCATTGCGGGCCGCACGACGCGTCGAGCCGGCCAGAAGCCTGGTCGGCGACGCGCTGGCCGCCCAGCATGGCGCAACAATGCGGCTGCTGGGCATGCAGATCCCCGGCCAGCTGCTGTTCAGCATCGCCAGCCAGCTGGCGCTGATCCTGCTTGCCGGTGCGACCACCGCGCTGACCGTCGCGGACAGGCTCAGCGTGCCAGCGGCCATCGCGCTGATCGTCGTGATCGCCCGCTATCTCGAACCTTTCACCACGATCAGCGAATTGGCGCCGGCCCTGGAAAGCACCCGCGCCACGCTCGACCGCATCCGTGCCGTACTCACCGCGCCGGTCATCGATGCCGGCACCGAAACGCTGGGCGCCCATGCCACGGCGCCGCGCATCGAGTTCGAAGACGTCGAGTTCAGCTACAACGGTGCAAACGCGCCGGTGCTCTTTCGGGTGAATTTCACGCTGCAGCCGGGATCTACCACCGCGATCGTCGGGCCCTCCGGCTCGGGGAAGAGCACCATCTTGGCGCTGATCGCCGGCTTGCACCAACCCAGCCGTGGCCGTGTCCTGGTCGACGGCGTCGACGCCGCGGCACTCGATGCCGAAACCCGGCGCGCTGCAAGCAGCGTGGTGTTCCAGCATCCCTATCTGTTCCACGGGACGATCCGCGAGAACGTGTTCGCCGGAAACCCTGACGCCGACGACGACCAATTCGGCCGGGCGGTCGCGCTGGCACGCGTCGACGAGCTCACCGACCGGCTGCCCGAGGGGGCCGAATCGATCGTCGGCGAGGCCGGGTCCGCGTTGTCGGGTGGTGAACGGCAACGTGTCAGCATCGCGCGCGCCCTGCTCAAACCCGCGCCGATACTGCTGGTCGACGAGGCGACCAGCGCGCTGGACACCGAGAACGAGGCCGCGGTCGTCGATGCGCTCACCGCGGATCCGCAATCGCGCACCCGGGTGATCGTCGCCCACCGGCTGGCGAGCATCCGCCACGCCGACCGGGTTCTTTTTCTTGACAACGGCCGGCTTGTCGAGGACGGCACGGTCGACGAGTTGCTCCGTGCGGGAGGACGTTTCGACGAATTCTGGCGACAGCAGCAGGATGCCACCGAATGGCGAATCCATGCCGGTTAGCCTGCGGGGTCGGCCGCTGGGCCAGCGGGTATGTTGAGACAACCAGTGATACGACACGCCCGTGATGTCGAAGTCCGAACGAAGGGACAGCTATGACCATGAAAATGCTCGCCACCGGGGCGGCCGCCGTCGCCGCAATTGCCGCCGCAGCCGCCGGCGTGACGTCGTTTGCCTCAGGCAGCACGTCCGCCTTCGACGTGCAGCTTGCAACGTCAAGCGCGCCGTTTGCGCAGGACCCCCCGCCGCCGCCGGCGCCGGATCTGCCGACCGCGGGCGAGTTGTCCAGCCTATGCACCAACCTCACCAATCCAGGCGTGTCTTACCACAGCAAGAACGGTCTGGTTGCAGGCGGCATCAATGACAACGACGGGCGCGTTGCCGACCACGACCTGAGAGAGGCGTTCCGGGACGGGAAGTTTCCGCAATCGTACGACGTGACGAACATCCAGCCGGCCGGCCCGAATGCGGCCACCGCTGACGTGGCCATCTCGGGCCCGAAGTTCCCGGCGCCGATCAGCCAGAACTTGACGTTCGTCAATCAAGGTGGCTGGACGATCTCGCCTCAGTCCGCGCAGGTGCTGATTCAGGCAGCCTCGAGCTAGCCGGTTACCGCGCGCAGGTCGGTCCGCGCGATCCGTTCGGGATCGGCGAGCACGTCGATCGCGGCGATACGCCCGCCGCGGACCACGAAGCCCATCACGGCCGTCGGCCCGCCGGCGACGAAGATCACCGCGCCGGCGGCGCCGTTGACGACGGCGGGGCGGGCCTCGCGTTCCGGGGCCGCGTAGCTGCGGGCCAGACCGGCGACGGCGGCGGCGCCTTGCACCGAACGCAGTCCCGCCGGGCCCGGGCCGAAGTCACCGCGCAACGAGACGTCGGGGTCCAGTACTGCAACCAAGCGGTCGAAGTCACCAGCACGCCCGGCGGCAAAGAACGCGTCGACGACGGCGTGCTGGGCCGCCAGGTCGGTGTCCGGGTTGGGCGCGGCCTCCTGGATGCGGCGCCGCGCCCGGCTGGCCAGCTTGCGGGTGGCTTCCGATGACCGCTCGACGAGCGGTGCGATCTGGTCGAACGGCACCGCGAATACATCGTGCAGCACGAACGCCAGCCGCTCGGGTGGCGGCAAGGTGTCCAGTACGACGAACAACGCCAACCCCACCGCATCGGCCAGCATCGCCTGGTGCTCGGGATCGACTTCGCCGACCGCATCGACAATGGGGTCCGGCACGCGGGCGACGAGTTCTTCGCGGGGTCGCGCCCGGCGGGTGCGCAAGGTGTTCAGGCAGATCCGGGCCACCACAGTGGTCAGCCAGGCGTTTAGGTTGGTGATCTCCCGAATGTCCCGATGGTCGGCGGTCAGCCGCAGCCAGGCCTCCTGCACGGCGTCCTCTGCGTCGTCGACCGAACCCAACATGCGGTAGGCCAGGGCGCCCAGGTGCGGCCGGGCCGCCTGGAAACCTGCTACCAGGTCCGCGTTGGCGGTCACCGTGGCCCGGCGTCCGGCAGCGCGCACACGCTGCCGTCACTGAAACCCGATGCCCCGATACCCAACGCGAGATTGAAGCGCCCCCGCAGATTGCCGAGCGCGACGATGTGGGTCAGCCCGACGAGTTGGGCGTTGCTGAAGTGCGCACGCAACCCATCGAACAGCTCGTCGCTCACCTCGACCGGTGTGCGGCTGATCGCCGTGGCGTATTCGAGGATGAGCTTGTCCACGTCGGAGAAGCAGGCGGCGTTCTGGTAGTCCGACAGCGCCAGCAGCTCCTCGTCGGAAAGCCCCCAGCCGCGCGCGATTTGGGAGCCGAGGTCGATGCAGTACTCGCAGCGCACCGTCGTCGCCGACTTGAGCTCGGCCAGCGCGCGATGCCGGGGGCTGAGAATGTCCATTTTCGACTCCGCCATCTCCAGGCGGCCGTAAGCGTTGAGCAGCTTCGGGATGTACGCATACATCCGCAGCGGCTCCAGCATTGTCGCGGTTTCGAGCCCGGTCATCTGCTTGAAGCGCCGCTTGGTGAAGAAATAAGCGATCTTGGCGCCGAGTCCGGCGTCGCGGTCGGACACTCCGGTGAGTCGTGGCATGGCGGACCTCCTCACAGGCTTTGGTCTTACCTACCTCGACACCGGGCGACGCGAGAGTGTGACCAATCGCTAAACCTGCGGGGTGACCGCATCCAGGTCGAGCAGCCGCGCGTGCAGCACGGTGCGATTACGCAGTGCCGCACGGACCGCGCGATGCAGGCCGTCCTCGAGGTAGACGACGCCCTTCCACTTCACCGCGTGCGGAAAGAGGTCGCCGTAGAACGTCGAGTCTTCGGACAGCAGGCGATCCAGCGCCAGCACCGTGGTGGTGGTGACCATTTCGTCGAGTCGGATCTGGCATGGCGGGATCAGCGACCAGTCCCGGTAGGACAGGCCGTGCTCGGGGTACGGCTTGCCCTCTCGCACGCCCTTGAAGATCATCGGCAGATCGCCTTCGACGCGTCGCCGCGGCTCGACGTGGGCATACCGGAAAGGCTAGCGGGTCCGAACCGCCCGCAGGGTGTGGGTGCTGGCAGCGATACCGGCTGGTGATCACCGTAAAATGGACCGGGTTGGAAAGGTGGATGCGGATGGCTAGTGCCGACGAGCGTCGCTTTGAGGTGCTGCGCGCGATCGTCGCCGACTTCGTCGCCACCAAGGAGCCGATCGGCTCGAAGTCGCTGGTGGAGCGCCACAACCTCGGCGTCTCATCCGCCACGGTCCGCAACGACATGGCGGTGCTGGAGGCCGAGGGTTACATCGCCCAGCCGCACACCAGCTCCGGACGGGTGCCGACGGAAAAGGGCTACCGCGAATTCGTCGACCGGCTCGATGACGTCAAGCCGCTGTCGGTGGCCGAGCGGCGCGCCATCCAAGGTTTTCTGGAGTCCGGCGTCGACCTCGACGACGTGCTGCGACGCGCGGTGCGGCTGCTGGCGCAGCTGACCCGCCAGGTCGCGATCGTGCAGTACCCGACGTTGTCGACGTCGACCGTGCGCCATCTCGAGGTGATCGCGCTGACCCCGGCCCGGTTGCTGATGGTCGTCATCACCGACTCCGGCCGGGTCGACCAACGCATCGTCGAACTCGGCGATGTCATCGACGACCACCAGCTGTCCCAGCTGCGCGAGATGCTCGGACAAGCGCTGGAAGGCAAACGGCTTTCGGCGGCATCGATCGCGGTCGCCGAGCTTGCCGCACAGCTCGACAGCCGCGGCGGGCAGCCCAAGAGCCTCAGCGACGCTGTCGGGCGCTCGGCGACGGTGCTGCTCGAATCCCTCGTCGAACACACCGAGGAGCGGCTGCTGCTGGGCGGCACCGCCAACCTGACCCGTAACACCGCGGACTTCGGCGGCTCGCTACGGTCGATCCTGGAAGCGCTCGAGGAGCAGGTCGTGGTGCTCCGGCTGCTGGCCGCCCAGCAAGAAGCCGGCAAAGTGACCGTACGCATCGGGCACGAAACCGAGGCCGAGCAGATGATGGGCACATCGGTGGTGTCCACCACCTACGGCACCACCGACACTGTCTACGGCGGGATGGGTGTGCTGGGGCCCACTCGAATGGACTATCCGGGAACTATCGCTAGTGTCGCTGCGGTTGCGTTGTATATCGGCGAAGTGCTGGGTGCCCGATGAACGCGCACCGGTTGCAGAATTTATCGATGGCCTCGTGCAGCACGGCTGCACAGGGCCTAAAAGCCTAGGGAAGGTCAGGCGTGGCACGCGACTATTACGGGCTGCTCGGTGTGAGTAAGAACGCGAGCGATGCGGAGATCAAGCGCGCCTATCGCAAGCTGGCGCGTGAGCTGCATCCCGACATCAACCCCGACGAGGTCGCCCAGGCGAAATTCAAGGAGATCAGCGTCGCCTATGAGGTGCTGTCCGACCCGGAGAAGCGACGCATCGTCGACATGGGCGGCGACCCGCTGGCGAACGCGGCGTCAGCCGCGAACGGATTCGGTGGCTTCGGTGGTCTCGGCGACGTGTTTGAGGCGTTCTTCGGTGGCGGCTCGACCGCACGCGGCCCAACCGGACGCGTTCGGCCGGGTTCTGATTCGTTGCTGCGGATGCGGCTGGACCTCACCGAATGCGCGACCGGCGTCAGCAAGCAGGTCACTGTTGACACCGCCGTGCTGTGCGACCGGTGCCAGGGTCGCGGCACCAACGGCAATTCGGCGCCGACGACCTGCGACACCTGTGGTGGTCGCGGTGAGGTGCAGACCGTGCAGCGCTCCTTGCTCGGTCAGGTGATGACATCGCGGCCATGCCCAACCTGCCGGGGGGTCGGCGAGGTGATTCTCGACCCGTGCTACCACTGCGGCGGCGACGGGCGGGTGCGGGCCCGGCGCGAGATCACCGTGAAGATCCCCGCCGGCGTCGGCAACGGCATGCGGGTCCGGCTCGCCGCTCAAGGTGAGGTCGGGCCCGGGGGAGGACCGGCCGGCGACCTCTACGTCGAGGTCCACGAGCAGCCGCACGACATCTTCGTGCGCGACGGCGACGATTTGCACTGCACGATCTCGGTTCCGATGGTGGACGCGGCCCTGGGCACCACGGTGACTGTGGACGCGATCATCGACGGCCTGACCGAGATCACCATCCCCGCCGGTACCCAACCCGGTTCGGTGACGACCCGGCGCGGCCACGGGATGCCGCACCTGCGGTCTGGTGCGCGCGGTGACCTGCATGTGCACGTCGAGGTGGTGGTACCGGATCGCCTCGATCACCGCGACACCGAACTGCTGCGCGAGCTCAAGAGCCACCGCAACCGTGACGTGGCCGAGGTGCGGTCGACGCATGCCGCCGCCACCGGCGGGTTGTTCAGCCGGCTGCGTGAGACCTTTACCGGGCGCTAATTGCCCGGCCTGTTCTACATCGACACGCTGCCCGACACCGGCGAGCTGGCCGTCGTCGACGGTGACGAAGGTTTCCACGCCGCGACCGTGCGGCGCATCAGGCGCGGCGAGCAGCTGGTTCTCGGCGACGGCGCCGGGGGGCTGGCCCGCTGCGTGGTCGAGCAGGCCGGCCGCGACGGGCTGCAGGCCAGGGTGTTGGACCGCAGGCAGGTGCCGCCGGTACTGCCGCCGGTGACCGTCGTGCAGGCGTTACCCAAGGCC
>Ga0335075_10002813_pt1 | contig 27822 bp, 23 predicted proteins | sample Lox_Sample_24_FD_206723 | JGI IMG/M metagenome (GOLD analysis project Ga0335075, IMG submission 206723) | Soil microbial communities from Loxahatchee National Wildlife Refuge, Florida, United States - Lox_Sample_2.4 | ecosystem: Environmental > Terrestrial > Soil > Wetlands | place: USA...
AGCGCGTCCTCGTCAGTCGGCCTGCCGTCCACCACCGGCCAGGACTTGTTCTCACCGACGATGATCTGGCCGCCCACGCCGATCGCCATCTCGTCGGCCTCGAAGAACCCGGGCAGGCCTCCGATGTCGGCGCGGAGCACCGCGCCGTCCAGGACCACCGGCTCCTGCGGCCCCTCCGCGATCTCCGCCATCCGCGAGCTGGTCACCCGCGCGCGCATTGTCAGGCCGGCCCGGTTCGGCTGGAATCCCTCACGCAGGTTCTCGATCGCGGCATAGCTGAAGTCCGTGCCGAGCCCGTCGGTCAGGACCCGGCGCAGCTCGGCGTGCCCGTGCCGGCGCAGGAGTGCCTCGAACGCCACGCCGCGGCCGATGGCGAACGGGGACTGCCCGTAGGGCATCTCCATGCTCGTGTCGGCCAGGACCTTGTTCGTGTCGACGCGGGCGGCGAACGCGACGGCCGCGGTCGGGCACGAGTGAACATTCGCGAACGCCGCGAGCCTGCGGACGTTCGCCTGGATCGTCGGCGCCCTTCCCCGGACGCGGTCCAGCGCCGTCGCCCCGCCGGGCTGCGGCTGATGGAGGCTGGTCATCGCGCGGACCTCACGCTTGGCCCTCTCCGACGACGCCGATGCTCGTGCCCCATAGCTGCTGGTCTGCCGGCAGCTGGCCGCGGGCGCGCGCGGCCGCCTCCTGCCGCCACGGTTCGTCCCGTTCTTTTAGCGGCCGGAGCTCTGCTTCCGCGGCGGATGCCACGCGGGCGGTGTCGACGCCGGCGCCGTCGAGGGCGCCGGGAATTGAGGCCGCCATCTCCGCCACCACGGGCGCCAGGCGCTCAGCGACCGCCGCGTCCCGCTCGCTGAGCCAGGCCAGCTGCCGGGCCAGCTGCGCGGTCGCGGCCAGGTGGTCGGCCCGCTCGGACCACGGCCCGAGCAGGCGCCGCTCCAGCGGCCAGTCCGACAGCGTGAGCAGGCCCCGTACCGGCTGGAAGAACCGGCCCTCGAGCGCGGGAACGACGTAGGTCGGGCGGGCCGTGTTCTTGTCCCAGGCCCGCCGCTCGTCGCGGCGCAGGGCGGCCAGCATCCGGGGCTCGACGCGCTGCCCGAACCTGGCCCCGGCGTAGTCGGCCACGATCCGGGCGCGGCAGGCGACGCCGATCTCGGCCAGCGCCCCCGTGATCACCTGACGGGCGCTGCGCGCGGGAGCGGGCGCTTGCGCCACCGGCACCACCGCCGGCTGCGCGGCGAAGGCCGGCGCTCCGTCGGCCGGAGCGCCGGTCCGCCTCCTCGTGAGCGCTCTCTCCAGTTCCCTGGTCAGCCGGACGGCCTCGTCCCGGTCACCTGCCTCGATGGCACCTATGACCTGCCGTGCAAGTCTGAGGCTCACCTCGTCCTGGCTAGAGCTCATGGAAATACTGTAGACATCCTGGTCCATGTATGTCCATGCTTTCGCATGCACAGTTGCTGTCGTGCTCACATCGGCCGCCAAAGGCTTCGTCCCGGCCCCGTCACGGCGGGAGAAATCGATCGCGTCGTCGGCTGTAGTGCGCACCTAACTACACAGGTGGGACGCAGACCCGCCTAACGCGGTTTACGGCACAACTGGGATGGGTCATCCCAAGCCGGTCACCCGCCGTTGGCGCCGACTACGACGCGTCACACGTGGGTGACAAATCCTGTCGGCACACCATCGCCACGACGCTGACAACAACCGACACGCCGTCTCCCGACGGCCACACCAATAGGAGCGGAAAGTGACAACCCCCGAGTTCCCTCAGGCCGGCGAGCAGGACATATGCGCCAGCGAGCTGCCCGAGCAGACCGCCCCCTACATCGTCCGCGGGACAGCGGGCGCACAGGTGACCTACGGGCAGACCGGATTGGACTTCAGCGGCAGCGTGCCGATGCGAGTCACCGAGCGCCTGGCCGACCCCGAGTACTACGCGATCAACGCCCAGCTCCAGGGCGGCGGATCCGTGTCGTGCTCGATCGAGGTGGATGGCATCCCGCTGTCGACAGGCAGCGCGAGCGGCGGTTACAACACCGCCGACTGCGAAATCGGCCAGGATCCGGTCACCAACCTGTGGGAGAACGACAACACTGGCTGACCAGCCGCGCGCGAGGCGGGCCTGGCCTGTCCGGGCTCCGCAGCACCGTCGGCCAGGCTTGCGACACCCAGCGCTCGTTCTCGGTCCGCGGACCGCCCGGCCAGGAAGAATGCGGGTCCTGGGCGCGCCGCGGCCGGCGCGATTCCGGGAATTCGAGGCTGACCTTGAGCGGCGGGTCCGGGAGGCGAGGGAGAAGGAGAGGACTCTTGCTGACTTCGTCCTGGACAGGACCAGCCTGCGCCACGACCTGGCACAGAACTGCTGGAGCAGAGCCCGCCAGCCAGATGGTCAGACCTGGAGCAGTTCGCCGCACGCTGCCTGCCCGTACTTCGGCGGCACGCTGAAGGACCACTACGTGGGCGGTCAGGCCACCTCAGAGGTCCGGTTACGCCACAAAGGTGGCGCCAGACTACCTGGCGAATTGGTTGGGCTCCGTGTGTAAGGCCAAGTTCCGCAGCCTGGTCGACTTATGAATATGCATGGCAAGGTGCCTGTGCATGCGTGACGTAGCCGCTGCCGGGCCTCGCGCGCAGCGCCACATGGCGTTGGCCTTAATGCGCGGGTGGTGCTCGCAGCCGTGCGAGGGCCTTGGACGTGTGTCGCCGGAGCGGTCGCCTCGCTCGCAGTGAGCGCCTTCACCGGCGGCTCTCGCGCAGGATTTCCTGGTGCCTGAGCGCCTCGCGCAGGCCCGCCGCGTCGTCAGCATCAACAGTCATGAACCACTCTGGATCCCCGCAGGTGAGAATCTTCGTCCCCCGCCGGGTGGCCCACCATCTCCCGGCACTTGATCGCCACGGATGCCAGTCAGGGAATTCCCTGCTGATCTCGGCGAGGTCTCCTGTCACGGCGCCTGCATCGCTTCTCCGAGGATTTCTTCGAGCCGGTCCAGCACTTCGCTGAGCTCATGCCCGGCCACTGCCTCCTCGCGTCCGTCTAGGACACAAATGCCTGTCCAGGTCCACCCTGAGCGCGTGAAAGTGATCATTACATCCGGGTGCGCTGCCTCGAAGCGATGTCGGCGCACGACCTGATCAACCCAGCGACAGTCCTCCGTCCGGCGTCCTGGCCGCCTTCCCTTCACCGGCAAGGTGGGCCGCGGGTCATCGGCGTGGTCAGGCTGAAGGGTCAGCACGTATGCGATCTTGAAGGCTGCAGCCTCAACCTCGCGGATCCGGGATATGGGCTCGTCCCGCGACCACCAGAACCACCATGAGCCGTCCTCGCGAGGTGCCGCATGGACGGTCGCCGATAGCGCCGAGCTGAGACTCTCGACAGTGACGCTAGGCGGGTCCTCTTCCAAGCTCGCATGCGTGGCGAAGCCGCGGCCCTTCAGATCCGCCGCCAGTGCCTCGACCTGAACCTGTGCGTAGGACGAGCGGACGTCACCTTCATGCGCGTGTCCGTCGGCGTGGCCAGCCTGCTCCTGTCCGCGTAGGGCGCTCATGCGCCCCACCATCGCTGGCCAGCTCCGCCCGGCACATACCTCGCCGATATGCCCCGGCTGGATAAACTTGCAAAGCAGGCACATGTTCGTTCAGGAGATCTGGCCTCGACGGAGGGGACAACAACCGTATGCCCGGCCGCGCCAGCAGCCCGATCTTGATCCCCAGGTCGTTCTGGGAGCGGGCCGAGACCATTTCCGCGTTGCGCCGCCGCGAGATCGGGCGGCTGTTCGGGTTGCTGCGCCAGTACGCGGGCGCTAGCCAGACCCAGATCGGCATTGCCTGCGGCATGAACCAGGGCAAGGTCAGCGAAATCATGCGCGGCGTGGCCCAGGTCGAGACCCTGGCAGTGTTCGAGCGCATCGCTGATGGCCTAGATATGCCAGCTCCGGCCAGGATGACGTTAGGGCTCGCGCCGCGAGTGGCCTCGCCGTCAGGCGAGCCCGTTACCCTGACCGTCCTGCCTGCGGAGGCGGGCCCGGCATCGGAGCCGCCCGGCGTCTGCGATCTGCCAAGCCTCGACCCAGTGACGCGGCAGGAGGAAGACGATCCGGTGCGACGCCGAACCTTCGTCGGGCTGACCGGCGCCTCGATGATCGGCGCGCTGCTGGGCGGGACCCCGGCCGACAGCCCGCCGTTCGGCGCCTCGCTGCTAGCACCAGTCCTCTCTATGCACGACGTGGACGCGGTACCGGAGTCGCACTGCGCGACCCCGGACATCGGGATGCTCTCAGCGGCTGTCGGCAATGCCAGGCGCCAGTATCAGGCGTGCCAGTACGCCGATCTGATCAGGCATCTGCCCGGCCTGCTCGCCCAGCTCCACACCGCATGCAGCACGCTGGACGGAGATTTCCGGCTGCACGCCTACGCGCTATCCGCCGATGCGCACCACGTGGCCGCCGGCCTGCTGCTCAAGCTCGACGACCAAGGTCTTGCTCACCTGGCAGCCGATCGCAGCATGCGCGCAGCCCAGGCCAGCGGTGACCCGGTCACCATCGCCGCGAGCGCCCGCATCGTCACCCACGCGCTGATGAGCGGCGGGCACCTGGCAGCAGCCGCCTCGACTGCAAGGCGCTGCGCGGCGCAGCTTGACCGCGACGTCCCGTCGCCAGACGGCGAGGCACTGTCGGTCTACGGCTCCCTGCTGCTGCGCGGAGCAATCGCCGCGGCTCACGATGACAGGCGCTCGGTCGCCGACGAGTTCCTTACCGAGGCCGAGGCGGCCGGTCAGCGGCTCGGCGCGGATGCAAACCTGCGCGGGACCGCATTCGGGCCGACGAACGCCAGCCTGCACCGCGTCAGCATCGCGGTCACGCTCGGGGACGCGGGGACTGCCATTGAGGTAGCCCGCGGCATCGACCCCGGCAAGATCGTCATCACCGAGCGGAAGGCGACACTGCTGATTGACACCGCACGCGCCTTCCTCCAGTGGGGCAAGCACGAGAAGGCCTACCACGCCCTCCGCGCCGCAGATCAGGTCGCGCACGAGGAGATCACCAGCCGTCCATCCGTGCGCAGGCTGGTGGGCGAGCTCGCCGCGGCCGCGCCGCCCTCGCTCCGGCCCGAAGCCCGCGAGTTCGCCACCCAGATCGGATCCGCCTGGTGACGGGTCAGCCCAGTGCCCGCGTCCTATCACTGGTTGTCTGCGGCGCGGGCCCGGCAACGGCCATCGGCGCCATGATCACGCAAGCGCAGGAACGCCGCTGGGCCGTCCAGGTCATCGCTACGCCGCCCGCCCTGGAGTTCTTCGATCAGGCGATCATCGAGCACCAGACCGGCAGGCCCGTCCGCAGCCAGTACAGCAATCCAGGCGCCCCGCGCTCCGAACTCGCCGACGTGATCATCGTCGCGCCGGCGACCTACAACACGATCAACAAGTGGGCCTTGGGCATCAGCGACACCTACGCCCTCGGCGTGCTGGCCGAGGCAACCGGCCTGGGGATCCCGACGGTCGTGCTGCCGTTCGTCAACTCAGCGCTCGCCAGCCGGCGGCCGTTCAGCCTGAGCGTGGAGGCTCTGCGTGCGGAGGGAGTGCGCATTCTCCTCGGCGCCGGGGGCGTCGAGCCGCACCCGCCGCGAACGGGCGGGCACCTCATCGACAGCTACCCCTGGCATCTCGCCCTGGATGAGGCCGACCGGCTCCACCACGCCGCATAGTCCCACGCGCCTGGCCTCGCGGCGAGCGGTCCTAGGCCAAGACCACTGCAATGGCACGGCGCACTGCCACCTGATCGAGCGGGCAGAACTGCGGTGCGGCGATTGTTTGGCCGGTGTCCTGGGTCGTGGCGGGTGAGGGGCCGGCTAGCCTGCCCAGGCGTACGGGCGGGCTTTCCGGCCCGTCCGGCGCGGTGCCCGAGGGCCGGCCCCGCAGGGCCCCGCCGCGGGGCCAGGTGGCTAAAGAATCGCCGCCCACGGCTGGCGCGATCGGTGAGCGCGATGCGTTCCGGCTGGCTGAGCCCCAGATGGGCGAGGCAGAGTACGCGGCATACCACGCTGCCTGGTGGCAGGAGTTTCCGTGCTGGTGTGAGGGCATCTGCCGCTGCCAGGGACCACCCCCGGCCCGGCCGAAACGCGTGCGCATCCTCGTGGAGTTGCCTGACGAGCCGCCGCAGCTGACGCCGGACGCAGCTCGTGCGCTCCTGCGCATCTTGATGAAGGCCGCCGAGAAGAACGAACGTGTTGGCGGTCATCGGAATCTCTGCCCGCTGGCGGCCACGAGGAAGACGCCGTGGCGATCACAGAGCGTGACCGGCGCTAGTCGGCGCGTCGGCAACACTGACCCGAACGCCGACTCGGCGCGGACGGGTCACACGACCATCTGGCCTTAACCGACCGATCAGATCTGCCAGTTCTGGATACGTAGGTGAGACCCTTCCCGGTTGAACTCGGGCGACTCCTGTGAGCCCAGAACACCTCGGACGGCGAGGGACAGGTATCCGCTGTGATGTAAGTGCAGGTCATACCGCTGCCCGTGGCTACCTGTAGCGCCGAGTCACCCGTGTCCGAACGGGGGACCGCTAGCCCACAACCCTGTCGGGTCCTAAGCGTCTCTCTGGCGAATGGGCGTCCTCAAGTGACGGGATTCGGCACGGCGGACACTGCACTGAATGCATCGGGGACGAGTGCGTGGTAAGCCGGGCCGCCGCGCTTGTCGCCGAGCCCGAGGCGGCGGCCCGATCAACCCGCCAGAGGGGTGAATCCAGGCCCTCAACCCGACCGACTGTGGAGATAGTGAGTGCTGGGCGTCTGGTGTTGCAATTACGGCGCACGCTGCGCCTGAGGGCCATCAGTTGTTCAGGCGGCTAGGTACCGTCGGTGCAGCTCGGCGAGGATCTCGGCCGGCTCCTGCCCCGTGGTGACGCTGAGGTCATCGAGCAGGATCCCGGCGAGGGCGGACAGCCCGAAAGTCAGCTCCGTCACGCTCGTTGCGTTGTCAGCGGCGCCGTGATCGGTGAGGACTCGCTGGATCGCCTGCCAGTAGAAAGCAGGGTCGCCGCGCGAATGCGTGAACGCCGTCATGACCTCAAGTGCCGACAGGAGGACCTGGGTGATAGCCAGGTCGCGTTCGGCGCCCACTGGCGAGCCCTGGGTGGCTAGACCGCGACTGCGGCAGCGTAGCGGGCGGCGACGTCGGGCCAGTTGACGACTTCCCACATGGCCTTGACGAAGTCGGGGCGGACGTTGCGGTACTGCAGGTAATAGGCGGGCGTGTTCCCAGGCGTCAAATGCCAGCAGCGGCAGAGAGCCCTGGGCGACGTTGCCGTGGTGGTCGTAGACCTGCTCGACCAGGAGCCTGCGTGCGGTTGGCTCGTAGATCAGCACGCCCCACCCGGATCCCTGTACGGCCGTCGTGGCGGCGGTCAGCTGGCCATGGAATGCGTCGAAGGAGCCGAAGTGCTCGGTGATCGCGTCCGCGAGGTCGCCGTCGGGCCGGCCGCCGCCGTCGGGTGACATGTTCTGCCAGTACAGGGTGTGCAGCAGGTGACCGGAGACGTTGAACGCCAGTGTCTTCTCCAGGCCGACCAGGGAAGCGAAGTTGCCGTTGTCGCGAGCTTCAGCGAGCTGGTCGAGGGTGTCGTTGGCGCCTTTGACGTAGGCGGCGTGATGCTTGTCGTGATGCAGCTCGAGGATCTGCCCGTTGATGTGCGGCTCCAGCGCCGCGTAGTCGTAGGGCAGGTCCGGCAGCGAGTAGGCGGCCATCAGCGGCGTCTCCAGATCGGGTGGTCAGAACAGGACAGTTTGACGTACAGCGAGGGCTGGCTGGAGCACCGGCCAGCAGCGGGGCCGACGAGACAGATCCGGGCGGCCCTGGGCTGCGGCCCAGCCTGGTGCAGGTCTCATTCGCGGCAGTTCGAGCAGAGGCCGACGACGGCGGACCGGTGGGGTTCGATTGTGAACCCGTAATCCTCGCGTGCCTTCTCGGCGAGGATCTCGAACAGCCGGCCGGGTACTTCGGTTACTGTTCCGCATTCCTCGCAGACCAGGTGGCCATGTGCGGCCGATGCCAGATGGTAGGTGGCGGGTCCGCGGACCGGGCGGGTGCGATCGACGACCTTGAGGCGTTCCAGCTCATCGAGGTTGCGGTAGATCGTCGTGATGTTGACACCAGGTGCGCGGGCCCGGACCTCGGCGGCCAGCCTCTCAGCGGTGAGGTGTCCGGGCGAGTCCGCGAGCGCTCGCAGGAGCAGGCGGCGTGCGGACGTCGCCCGGTCGCCATGGGTGCGCATCCGATCCACGAGGTCTTCCACGATGTCGTGCTTCTCGGCGGCCGGGGCTTGGCGGGTCATGGGCTACTCGGCTATCGCGGCGCTCTGGCTGGTCTGGAGCCGGGCGGTCCAGCGTTCTTCGATCCGGGCGTATTTCCAGATGAGGATGGCGGCGGCCCAGGTGAGGATGAACATGCCGACGATGATGAAGCCGGCGGTGTTGATGTTGAAGTTGTACATGAAGCCCCAGAAGCCGGCGGTCTGGCTGACGCCGTGGATTTCGAGCGGGACCAGGCTGAGGGTCTCGATGCCGCCGATGAAGATGCAGATGGCCACCGACAGGCCGGTGATGGCCAGGTTGTAGTACACCTTGCGGATCGGGTTGAAGAACGCCCAGCCGTAGGCAACGTTCATGAACAGCCCGTCGGAGGTGTCCATCAGGGACATGCCCGCGGTGAACAGGATCGGCAGGGCGATAATCGCCAGCCAGGGGATGTGCTCCCCGGCCGCTAGCGCGACCGCGGTCAGCAGGGCGACCTCAGTGGCTGTGTCAAAACCCATCCCGAAGACGACCCCGACGGGGTACATCTGCCATTCCTTCTCGATGGTGTTCATCCAACGGCCGAAGAACCGGTAGAAGAAGCCGCGCTTTTCCAGCTGGGCTTCCAGTTCTGCCTCGTTGTACTCGCCGCGGCGCATCGAGCGGAACACCCGGACGATGCCGCCGAGGATGATCAGGTTGAGGAGCGCGATAAGGAACAGGAACGCCGCCGACACGATGGTGCCGAAGGTGCCGCCGAAGGACTCCAGCGAGGAGTTGGAGTGCGTGACGGCGGGCAGCACCGTTTTCTCGGCGATGATGAGCCCGACGCCGATGGCAATCACGATGGTGGAATGGCCGAGGGAGAAGAAGTAGCCGAACGCCAGCGGCCGGGGCCTGTCGGTGCCCTGCCGCTGGTTCATGGACTTGCGGGTGGTGTTGTCGATGGCGGAGATGTGGTCGGCGTCGAACGCGTGCCGCAACCCCAGCGTGTAGGCGGTCACGCTCAGCCCGATGCCGAAGAACCGGTAGTGCGCCGGCAACACGATGAAAATGAACAGCGCGAACCCTATTGCGTGCAGCAGCAGGATCGAGCCGTACATGCCCAGCGTGCGGCGCTTCTCGACTGGCGACAGTCCGCGGAAGGATGCGGCGATCATCTTGCGCATGCTCATCCGCGGTAGCTGTGTCACGCTCGTGCTCGCCATCGCCGTTGCCCTCCGGTCACCACGCCCGCGCTGCTCCTGGTCGCACGCTAACCCGGGCTGCGAATAAGTTGCAAGTACTTAGTACTCGCAATTACTGGCAGCGCGCAGCCCGGAACCTTTGCCGACAGGAAGCCGCAGCCGCCATGCTGGCGGGATGCACAAGATCTCCGGGCAGCGTGACCCGGCTGCGATGTTCCCCCTGCCCGCCACCCGCGACGACGAAGCAGAACGACAGGACGCCAACCGGGCCGTCGCCATTAGCGCGATCGGGCTCGCGGCAACCGGCATCGTCGAGTTGCTGATCGCGATCCTCACCAACTCGGTGGGGCTGCTGGGCGACGCGATCCACAACCTGTCCGACGTGTCCACGAGCGCCGTGGTGTTCCTCGGGTTCCGGCTGTCCAGGCGCCCGCCGACCGAGCGGTACCCCTATGGCCTGGACCGGGCCGAGGACCTGGCCGGAATCGGAATCGCCGTCGTCATCTGGGCTAGCGCTGTGTTCGCCGGATTCGAGAGCGTCCGCAAGCTCCTCGCGCACGGGCCCACCGAGCACATCGGCGTCGGCATCCTCGGCGCAGTCTCGGCATCGCCGGCAACCAGGTCGTCGCCCGCTACAAGCTCGTCACCGGCCGACGCATCAGGTCCGCGACCCTCATCGCCGACGCCCGGCACTCCTGGCTCGACGCCCTCTCCTCCGCCGGCGCCCTCGTCGGGCTCGTCGCCGTCGCACTCGGCCAGCGATGGGGAGACGCCGTCGCCGGCATCGCCGTGACCGGCTTCATCTGCCACGTCGGCTACGAGGTGACCAGCGATGTCGTGCGCCGTCTCGCCGACGGAATCGATCCGGCCATCATCACCACCGCAGAAGCAGCGGCCGGGGATGTTCCCGGTGTCATCCACGCCCACGCCCGAGCCCGCTGGACAGGACGAACCCTGCGAGTAGAACTCGAAGGCTGGGTCGACCCCGACCTGCCGGTCCGGGAGGTCGACGAACTCGGACGCCAGGTCGCCGAAGCCCTCACCCCGCTACTCCCCGACATGAGCAGCTTCACCTGGTCGGCACGTGCGGCCCCAGCCTGACCTGTTCCGCGACCGCCTGCTCCCGTTCCGCACACGTCACCGGCAGCAGGCGGACAACCGTCGACGCACCACCCCGGCGCCGTCCAAGAGACTCACAGCGACCACCATCGCTGACCAGCTCATAGGGGATCTGACCTGCGCAGACGCCTCGCCTGGGCGCTTCGCGCTCGTCACCAGCGGGGTCCGGTAATCCGCCCTGGCGGGTACGGGGCCCCGGAATAGGCGTTCCTCCAGACCCGACCACATGCCGGCCAGCAGGTAGTCGTAGCTCATTTCGGTGGCCAGTGCCGGGATGTCCGTCCTTCGCCAGGGCCGCAGCATCAGTGCCGGGTGACCGCTCGCCGCCGGCACGTGCAGCTCTGGCCATCCCGGTGCGCATGTCATGCCGGGAATGGTGCCGGGCCGTCGGCATCGCGCGCAACCGGGTATTCGCGACAAGCTGCCGGTTGGATTAGTGCACAGTTCATTCGAAAGGTGATTCACCAGCGGCATGTCAAGCCTGCGGGCGGTAAGGCTGACCCGATCGACGCACGGCATGGCGGCAGGATACGGACACCTGCGCCAATCTCAAGCCGCTGCAGCGTAGGTATCGGCCGAAGCGCGATGCCGGCCCATCAGGGGTAGCGTCAGCTATAAAACTTGAACTGCGGCAACGGCTCGCGATCAGACGGAACCTCACGCATGATCTCGCCAACCATCCGCGAGAACTTGATCGTGACCGGCAGCAGGCCACCGAGCGAAGCCGAGTTCCAGTTGAGCTTGGTCAAAGCCAGAACCTCCTTCAGGAGCGCTTCGCGCGGTGTGTCCTGACCGACGTGATCGGCAATCTGCAGCGGTGCCGGGACATGCACGCCGTGGAACTCGTTGAGCGCCGCGATGAAGCCCGTGGTGTAGAGGTAATCAAGGTCGCCCACCCTGAACCGCGTACCACGCAGCGGGGGGTACTTCGAGGTCGTAATCAGACGCACCGTGCTCTGCGGCTCCAGGGCCATCAGGTCGTAGCGGCGGACTTTGGCCTCGATCGCAGCCCGGAGTCCCTCGCGCTCCTCCGGCCAGTAGCGCGACGTCTTGTGTACCACCACTCTGGTCGGCGTCTGGTGCATGATCTGCTCGTACTGGTCGAGGGCCAGGGTCATCAGCCGTTCGGCCGCATCAGCCGTCAGGTGCGGTGAATTGCTGCCCGTCCTGTCCGGGTCCCAGTCAAACTCGTGGCCGCGCAGCACCAGGCCTTCGCCGCGATCGTCAAACGCCTGCACCAGGCTGGTCTGCATGGTCGGGAACCGCGAGCCGAGGGGACGGTAAAAGCCGATGCCGACATAGCAGGTGCCCGGTGCGAGGCCGTGCGGACTCCACGGGTAACCGCCTGCTTTGCAGTACATGCCGGTGAAGAAGTTCCAGGCGATGCGCGAGGCGGGCGTCAAGTCCCGCCCGTCCGCGGTGGCAGCCTGCAATAGCTGGGTCGGAATCCGGTACTTCATGGCGTGCGCCTTGAGCGCGCGCCGCAAGTCGCGATGTACGGCGCCCTGCTCGGCGGTGGTGTAGTCCGCCGTAGCGGATCGACTGACGATCTCACTGTCCATGCCGACGACGATGTACTCGGGCGGGTTGTCGCGCTCGGCCAGGAGACGCAGTTTGCTGTCGAAGAGCTGCACGACCGCTTCGAAGCGGTCCTTCTGCGACTTGACCTCCAGTACCTGCCGCAGCTCAGCCTGGCCGAGTTCCTCGTCCCATGAATCGGCGAACTCCAGCGTCGAGAAGAACCCACGGTCGGCTTTCCAGCCGGGGAACTCCGGGTTCTTAGCGTCGCCGTTGACGCCCTCGGCCTGGTCGGCCAGCCAGGACCGTGCCACGTCTATCCGCTCTGGCGTCCCGACAAAGCCGACTCGCAAGCGAGTTGGATGTCGACCGGCCGAAGTAAGAGAACGCGGGCCGTATCGAGCGATGCCGGCTTTCGGGTCGATGTGCAGCCCATCGTCGGCGAACAACAGCAGCGGTTCGGGAAAGTAGTTGCTCGTAATCCCGCAGAACTGGGCAGGCCGGATACGCGGCGGCGTGGGCCGAGCGAGCGTCACGCAGACACCTCCTCGTCCCCGGCATCCGCACCCCAGGCGTCGGGCTCGATTTCATCGACGTCGTCAAGGGCTTCGTCGGACAATCCTTCGGCTTCGGCCCAAGTGAAGAGGTCGTCGAGGTACTCGACGTTTTTGAACGGCATGGCAAACTCTTGCGGAATGCCCGGCCACTGGACATTGGTGTTACCCATCGAGGTGGAGACCACCAGCCGCTGCTGGCCCGGTCCGAACGGGAAGGTAATGAGGGAGCTGCTGCGGCCCAGAAAGTCGCGCCAGAACTGCACCTCGCCGAGCAAGTCGTAGTTGAACAACCGGGACTTGCGCCTTGTGACCTTCCGGCCGATGTACTTGGCGTCGATCGATTCCACGCCATCCGACGTGATCCTCAGTTCCGGCCGGATGCTCAGGTACCACTCGTCCGGCGCGGCTTGGATGAACCGCAGATGGACTGCACGGTGCAGCCAGTAGTTCCGGGCCTCGCCGGTGCTCTGCTTGATGGGCTGCCACACGACGCTGCGAGTCGCTTTGACGGCGTTGAGCGGCCGGTAGGTAACTTCCTTCGGCATGCCGAGGGTGTCGGGCTCGAAGTAGTAACGACGGTGGGCACGATCCAGGCGCAGCCCGAGCCGACCGGTCAGTTTGTTGAGCGAGCGATTCAGCAGCGCGATGTACCAGCCAAGCCGGTCGGCCTCGTTCCACCATTCGCTGGCCAGATGCTGCTCGGCCTCGGTGGGCGTTACGAACGGCGCGAACGGCCCGTCGCTGTCTCGGAGGTCCTGAAACGCCCACAGCCAGCCAGCCCGCACAATGAACGGCGTCATGATCGTTTCCGGCGCTCCCTCCGGATGAACATCGCGTTCGTAATTGGCCGAGGTCGGCGCACCGTAGACATGACGAGGCATCTGCCGGACCGGCAGCAGGTTGCTGTACACGGTGTCGCGCACCATGGGCGGCAACGGCGGCACGTCATTGACACGCCCGCGCAGCGACCGCTCAACCCAGCTCTCGTGCTTCTCCTTCATGGCGGTCAGGCGCTCGACGGTGTAGGTAGCCAGGGCTGCTTCGGAATCGATGAGCTGGTGATGCTGGTTGCAGAGCAAGATCAAATTAGAGTACGAGTTGCGCTCCTGGATCGACATCGGCGAGTTACCGCGCGGGCCGTTCGGGCTCTCGGCCACGATGTGCGCAATCTCGCCGAGCACGACCACCGGGTTGTCCGGCGGGCCGACCGCAGTCAGCAGCAGGCCACAATCAGGAAACGCGCAGATGTTGCCGGACCGCTGCAACACCATGCGCTGCTGGGCGATGGGGATCGCCACGCTCTCACCTCCAACCCATTAGGCTACGCAGCGGGTGCGACAGAAGCGGCCAGCGAAACGACCACGACCGGCGGGTCAGCCCGCTCCCACGCCTTCGTCCTGGCACCCAAGCCGAGGCAGCAAATACCCAGGGAACCTAGGACCACTTACTCCAGGCTTCCGATCACCCACAGGTCGGCTCCCAGACCGGTTACCGCACTGCGGCTGGCGTTAAGGAGCGTTTCGAGCTGCATCAGGCGCAAGGCGTTCACGTCGGGCGCCGTTCCGTCCGACGGTGGCTGGACGCGGTTGTACTGCACCTGGCTGACATGCGGCTGCAGGATGACGACCGACTTCTTCGCCCGCGCCGGGCGGTTCTTGAGCTGCTCCAGGAACTCCGTCCGGTCGGCCACTCGCTGACCCTTGGTCCAACTGGCGGTGGCAAACGACGACGACTCCAGCACCCGGTACAGCTCATCCTGATCCAGATGGTCCAGATTCTTGGTGGCCTGGGCCGTAACCTCCTCGTACGGTCCGGCCGACATCCGCCGGTTGGCGCTGTCGGCCTTCTTGATGTGAATAAGCGTGAGGTCGCCTTCGGCGGACAGGTGCACGAAGTCGGCGACTTCGCCCTGCCGGTCGTCGCAGGTCAGCCAGCCATCTGCGTAGTGGTCGACGACCCAGGCAAACAGAGAGTTGTCCCCGTCCTTGCCGATCGCGGCGTGGTTGGCGGCGTCGTTCACGCCCTTGCCCGGCTTGAGCGGCTTCTCCCGGTGGATGTTGTAGCCGGTGAAATCTTCCCAGCGCCAGTTCGGGAACGGCGCATCGCCGACATGCCGCCGCCAGATGCTGTGCCCGTCAAAGACGTGGCCGGAGTCGTAGTAGATGCTCAGCAGATCGCGGCTGGTCGTCAGGGCGTCGAGGATCTCCCTCGTCACAACCGGGTTGCTGGTCGGCTTGTCAACGTCCAGCCCGATGTTGAGGCGGAAATCGCCGCGGCCCTCTTCGACCGTGCAGCGCAGCCTGCCAGCCGTTCCGTTCTCATGGCCGACATCGAGCGTAAAGGCTGCCGACCCGTCGATCGGGTTGACAGTCAGCGTGGCATCTTCCAAGAACGCAATGGCGTCCAGCACAGCTTCGTCGATGTCTGGCGTCAGCGGCAGGCTCTCGGCACTTGCCACCACGATGTCGAACGCGCGGGACACGCCCGCCAGACTGGTTGCCCGCTGGGCCAGCACCCGGTAGGGCTGCTCGACACTGGCGCCAGAGGCCGCGACTTCTTCCACCAGCGTCAGGACGTCGGCCGCCACGGCAACGAATTCATCGAAACTGACCGTGGACTTGTTCCAGACGATCGCATTACGCGGCGTCGTCCCGATGGTGCCTTTGAGCGCGCGATCTGGAGCCCCCTCGTAGGCCACCCTGGCTGAGCCGAGCGCATAGCCGCCATCCTCAAATGGGCTGAGCGATGCCTGCACGCTGCGTCCGGTGATCTGCTTACTGTCCGGGCGTGTGGCAGTCGGGCTCTGGGCGCCACGCAGCCACAACCCCTTGGCTTCGCCCTTCAGGAAAGCGCCGTTGAGGATGGCGGGTTCCACCCGCTCGAACGGCGGCCTGACCCGGCCGTCCAGCCAGCGCTGCAGCTTGCTGCGAAGCGAGCCGGGGCAGTGGATGCCGATCAGGTCGCCCCGCCGGACGATAAGTCCCAGTTCGTGTTTGGTGTCCGTGTAGGCCGTCGGGTCCGACGACCACGACGGCTCGCGGATGACCTGGTAGACGAAGGCCCATAGCTCATCGATACGGGCGTCATCGCCGTCGGGACGGATGTAACCGTCGGCGCCGGCGAGGCCCGACGCGAGGACCTCCACCCGGTTGCTGGAACGAACCTTCCGGGCTGCTCGCGTCATCCGGTTGGCGAGCGAACGCGTAGCCAGCTCATGGTTCGGCCCGGTGCTCCGGAGGAGCATCAAGGAAGCGAACGGCATAAGGCCCTGGGCTGCGACCGGCGGCAGCTCAGCATCTTCTTCGGTCGGGGCCACTCGGGCACCCCCCCTTTTAAGCGTGATCTTGCGACAACCACACCTTGCGAGGGCTTGGCAAGTCCCACCCCGGCCAGGCCCGCCATATAAAGCTACGTGACCTGGATCACTACTTTGGACCAATGTCATAGCGTTCCCGGCGCTGCCGAAGTGCGCGGCGACCATTGCCGTGTCCTCGATGCGACGGCGTGCCAGGAGCGACCAAGAAGCTCTGGAGGGCCGGTCCACATGACGTTGCGGGCGCTCACGAGCTGCCACAGGACCATCTGGCGAGTCGCCGCGCTCGATCAGCTCACACGCCTCTGACCTGCGCAAACGCTCGCCTCAGGCGCTCCGCCCCTGCTAGACTAGCTGGGTCCTTGGATACGTAGCGCGTTGTGTGCCTCCGGATTGCCGGCAGTCCCGTCGAAGTCAACGGATACGCATCCGTGGTGTCTGAAGGCCAGGTCAGGACGCGGCCTGTGGTGCGCTATGGCGCGAGCCTGGTCAGTCTTTGAAGGGTGCACGCCGTCGTCGATGCCGTGAAGTCTTCTTAGCCAAATGCGAGAGGACGTCCGCGCGCCCCGCACGGCTTTCGCATTACTGCCTGCTCGCGGCAGTCAAAGGCAGGGGTCTTCACGACCTCGGCGGCAGACATTGCGCGGTTACGCAAGGCGCTTCGCCGGTGCGCGTAGCTAGCCCGGCTCGCGCGGCGCAGGCTAAAATCTTCCCCAAACGCGGCGGTGTGGATCCGTCGGTTCTCTGGAGGCGTGTGACAGCACTCCTGTCAATCCCTGCAGCCACCATCGTGCTGCTGTTCATCCTGGCCCTGATCGCCCTGACGCTGCGACCGGAAAGACATCCCGGCAGTGGTCAGGGCGTTGTCGTCCTGGTGGAGGTGGTGGCAGCGATAGCTCATACAGCGGGAGCCTCCGTCGCCTGACCCACTCACGGGGCGCTGGCCGCGGGCGCGGCCGAGCTGTCGGCGCTGGCCCGGCGGTCCTGGGGCGACGACGCGGCCTACAGCCTGGACCCCGACGGGCACGTAGTCGCCTTCGCCACCAGACCGTGACAGCCAGGCCGGCGGAACCGCAGCGCCGTCACGGGTCCCGTGCGTTTGGCTGGCCCGCACCGTGTGGCTGGCCTTGCGCCTCGCGCGCCACCCCGAGCACGCCGGCGGCCGGTTCATCCCGGCGAGTGGCCAGCACAGAACGGCCGATTCGGTGCGGCTCTGCGAAAGAGTCGATGGAGCCGCCAGCCCGTCCAGAGGCGGGTACGTGCGCGCCTCCACCATGGACAGCAGTCAAACTTGGTAATCGCGCTGGCCGCCACTGGGCAGGTCGTCATGGCCGCCACAGCGGGCAGATTTGGCTGGCCGTCGTCATGAACGCGCAGCTGGCACGGCCACGTAGCTGGCAGCGCCGCCTCTGTCATAACAGCCGCGCAGCTTTACCACGTGATCGGGCGGCCTTGCTGCGGTTGCTGAGGTGGCGGGAGCAGCAGGGGCGAATCGTCACGGTGTGCAGGACGCTCCGCAGTGCGGGGCTGCGGGCGCGTTCCGTTGCGGGGGTGCCGACTGGTCGTCAGCGCCTGGTCCCGCCGGGCAGCATGCTGAGCTTCACGGAGTGCGCGGTCCCTGCCGCGGACGGTGAACTCGGCCGACCGCCCGGTTCGTGGCAGTTGACGGCGCGAGAGCCTGCGGGCCTCGGCGATGGCCCCGGCGGCGTGCTGCCATGCGGGTTCGCTAATAGTGCCGGGCTCGGGCCTCGGGCCGAGGATGTGCCGTGGGCTATCGCTGGCTATGGCGTGCTGGTCGCGCCAGGCGGCGACGACGCAGACGTCTGCCTTCCAGGCAGCCGCGGCGGCAGGGCTGGCGGGCGGAGGGCCGAGAGCCTCGAGCCACGGTGGCCGGGTGGCGGCGGTGACCTCGGCGAGGCTGCTGATGCGGGCAGAGATCACATCCTGGAGGTCGCGCAGATAGCCAGGTATGTCATCGTCAGCGGCGCTGGCAGCACTGGCGGGGATGGCCAGCCAGGCAGGCACCGCTCGCGGACCGGCTGAGTGCTGACCGTTGATCAGGCCACGTACCTGCCCCGCGATGGCGTCGGCGAGCTGCGTGGTGAGCTGATCGGCTGGGTGCCGTTCATGGCCTGTCCCGAGGGCGGCGGCGGCGCGAGCCAGAAGCCGCGCGGGATGGGCGCCGGCCTGCTCGCCGGCAAGCAGGACGCGGCGCAACTGCGGGTAGCCGGGGGCCTGGGCGAGGGTACCCGCGAGTTCGTCGCCGTAACGATCCCGCAGGATGCGCTTGTAGGCGGGGCGGACCGCGATCTCCAGCACGTGCTGCAACCGGGGCGCGAGCTCGGCCAGCGACGCCGATGCGGCGAGGGCGTCGCGGATGGCCTGAGTTGCGGATTTCTCGCCGGTCTCCCGGCCGAGGATGCCAGTGAGAGCCTCACGGGCGGCCCACATGCGCTTGTCGGTAGCGGCGCGGTCGAGCTGGTCGTCGGGGTCCATGCCGGGCAGGTCATGGGTGACGACGTAGAAGACGGTGTCGTGGCGGGCGCGGGTGGCGGCGACGTACAGGTGCTCGCGGCTCATGCCGGGTGTGACGAGCGGGTGGGCGGTGTCAACGGTTGCGCCCTGCGCGCGGTTGGTGGTGGTCGCGTACAGCAGTTCGACGTCGGCGCCAACATAGGAAGCGGGCAGGCGGATGGTGCCGCCCCCGCCGAGCCGGCGGGCGGTGAGGGAGCCGCCGGGGTGGCGGGCGGTGACCAGCCACGCGTCGCCGTTCTTTACCCAGTCGGTCCCCCCGCTGGTGCGGAGGCGGCGGTCGTTGCGGCGGGTCAAGACCCAGTCACCGGTCCCGGCCAGGTTCCCGTCGCGCAGGGTGACGCCGCCGGGCTCCACCTGCCCGGCGGCGATCCGGTCCTGGCGGGCGCGGGCTGATAGCGCGGTGACGTCTGCGGTGGTGGCGGCGGTCATGATGCTCGTGCGGCCGGCGCTCATGTCGGCCTTCCAGCCGTTGTAGGCGGCGTCGGTCATGGCTTGCAGAGAGCCGGCGCGGATCCGGCCGTGCCCGGCGTAGAAGTCCAGCGCGGCGTTGTCGCCGGTGCGGAGCTGGAGGGTGGCGGCTGCTTCGGCGGGGTCGGCGAACCGGTACAGGGCGCTGAGCTCGGTGGCGCCTGCTTCTGCTGCGATGAGGCGCAGAGCGCCGCCGCAGCCGGGCGCGGACAGCTGCCGCCAGTCGCCGAGCAGCCGCACCAGCGCGCCACGGGCGGCGGCGATCGTGACGAGCTGGGCGAGGTGGAAGGTGCCGGCCATGCCGGCCTCGTCGACCAGGACCATGTCTCCGGGCTGTAGCGCGAACGCCGCGGCCGCCCCGGCGACGGGTAGCCCGGCAGCCAGCCGCTCGGCGTGCGGGCCGGCGGTGTGCTCGTGGAGGAACTTGTGCACGGTGTCGGCGTGCACGCCCATGTCAGCGGCCAGCACGTCAGCGGCGGCGGCGGACGGGGCCAGGGCGATGACCCGGATCCCGGCGGTGGCCGCGAGTTGAGCATAGGCGCGCATCGCGGTGGTCTTGCCGGACCCGGCCGGGCCCAGGCCCGCGGCCAGCAGCCGGCTGGAGGTGGCGAACGCGGTGACCAGTGCCCGCTGCCCCGGATCCAGGCGCGTCCCGGCGGCCAGCTCGAACGCCGCCAGGGCTGCCGCGGCCCGCTGCGGGCTGATGCCGGTGACCGCCGGGGTGGTGGCCGCGGCGACGAGGCGCTGCTCGGCGGACAGGACGTCGGCGCTGGTGTAGCGGGCGGCGCCGTGCTCGGTGAACACGCTCTCCCGGTCTTTGCCAGGGCGGCGCAGCGACGCAGGCTCGCTCACCTGCGCTGGCGCATCGATCGCGACGCTGTAACCAGGCGACAGCGCCCGCGCCGTGATCGCGGCGGCGAGCCGGTCGTGCACCTCCGGCGTGCCCGCGGCGCCCGAGAAGCGGACCAGCCGCTCGGCCTCGGCGCGGACGTTCCACTGCGTCCAGGTGGAGCGGGCCTGCCCGGTGACGGCGACGACCCGGCGGGCGGCGGCGTCGACGTCCAGCGCCGGCTGGACGGGCGCGGGGCCGGCGATAGTCACGGCGGGGATCGCGGCCATGACCTGCGCTACGGCATCGGAGCCGAACGCGGCGGTGAGTGCAGCGCGCCAGTCGGCGCGCATCTGCTCAAGGGACCGGGACGGGCCCTTCGGGTCGCGGGTCTCCAGGTTGGCCTGCCGGGCCAGCTGATGGCAGACCGAGCGGGGCGGGTCGTAGCCGTGCTCGGTCCGGTAGTCACGGATCAGCTGCTGGTAGCGGGCCTCGATCGCGGCGCGCCTGGTGGAGAAGAACGCCAGGAACGGCTCGGGAACGCCGGAGATCTCGCGGACCGGCTCAGACTTGCCGGCGGTGTCGGCCCGAGCACTGAACCCGGCGGTGTACCCGGCGGACTCCAGGCGGGAGGTCAGCTCGATCTCGAACCGGGTGTTGTAGAACTCAGACGCGGCGACGGTCATCCGGTACAGCGGCCGCGCGTCCAGTGCCCGCCAGATCCCGTCGGTGCCGCACACCTTCGCCGAGACCGCGACGTGGGTGTGCAGGTTCGGTTCCCCGGCGCGGGAGTCGTAGTGGTCGAACACCGCCATGGTCAGGCCGCGGGTGGCGAGCTGGGCGATACCGCCCTTGCCGGTCCGGGTGAACGCCGCATGCTCCTCCAGCAGGGCCAGCGCCGCGTCCCGGGCAGCCTCGTGCGCATTGGCGACTGCGGCCCGGACTTCTGGCCGCTCGTCCAGCGCCCACACCAGCGCGGCTGATTTCACCGGCGCGAACACCACATCGAAGCCGGCCACCGCCGCGCGTGCGCGGCGGGCCTCCTCCGCCTGGATCTTCTTCACCTCGGCCGCGCTGGCGGCGCGCCCCGCGGCGGACTCCAGCGCGCTCACCCTGGCGGCGACCCGGGCGGTGAACGGCCCGATGGGCTGATAGGCGGGGAACGGCGCGCCGAGCGAGGCCGCGGCGTCCGCGCGCTGGGCGGCGGCGGCCAGCTGCTCGCCGCTCATGTCCGCCCGCACGTGCACGCGCAGGTAATCGGCGATGATCTGGTCGGCGTCGGGATGCATGCCGGAACCGAACAGCGCCTTCATCTGCGCCTCGGTGACCTGCTGCCCGGCTACGCCGAGGACCTCCGCGCCGCGGCCCGCCCACCGGCCCGGCGGGTTCCCCTGCGCGGTGTAGTAGCCGGCCGCGTCCTGCCCGCGCTCGCGCTGCACATCGCCGCCGGCGACCTGCCGGGTCAGGTAGGTGTAGCCGTCGCCGGCGGTCAGCTTGTGGATGGTCATCATCGCCGGGCCGCCCTTCTGCCGGCGGCGCGCGAGGGCGCCGGAAGGCGGGCAGCAGGCCCGGCTGGCGGCCACGGAGCTGGCGCATGCCGCGTTCCGGGAAGGGGCCGATGCGTGGCCGGCGGTCTGCCTGGAGTGTCCCGTCCGGCGGCGCGCGTCGCGGTTGCGATGGCAGCTCGCGCGCCGCGCTCCAATATCTGCGAATCCGGCAAACCTCGTATATCAGTCGTTACTCGGCGCAGGTGCAAGAGGTGTCCTGTCGGCATGAAGTTGTGGCGGGGATGGCCGGACGTGATGGGAGGCTGCGGGCGGTGGCGGCAGGCGAGCTGGGCAGCATGCCTGCCGGATTGGCCCGGCGAGTTCGCGTGGGCGGGCGTGCGGCGGGCGCTGAGCCTTGCCGTGCCGACTGGACTAGCGCCGGGTGTATTCATGAGCTTACAATATCTCTATGTTGTCAGCCAGCAGTAGAACCACAGATCACCCGCAAACCACCCGCGGAGCGGGGTCGGCCCGCGCGCAGGCCCTGCGCCGGGCGCGTGCGGCTTCGGCGGCGGCGGCGGCGGAGCGGGCGGCCCGGCACAAGCGGGTCGAGGCGGCCCTGGCGCAGTACTTCGAGTCGGCGTCGGTCGCGGGCAGGATCCGGGACGCGGCCAGGGCCCGGGCGGACAAGGTGCTGGCTGCCGCGGAGGAGGCGGCAGCAGAGCATGACGCGGCGGCGTGCGCGGCGATCGCGCGGCTGCGGGAACTGGGGCAGGTGAACGCGCAGATCTCCGGCCTGTGCGGGATCAGCGTGACCGCGGTGCGGGCGATGGCGGGCCGCGGACGTGCGGCCGTCGCCGAGAACGCGGGCGCCGCAGACGGTGCCGGCGGCGGCGACGCCGGGTGACCGGAACGGTTCGCGGGCCATGGGCGCATCTGGCGCCGGTGCCCGGTATCCTGCCCGGCGCTGTGCTGGTCCGGGAGCGTTCCAGGGCCGTCCGTCCCAGATCCGTCGGCTGCGGTCGGCTTGGTTAGAGGGCAACGGCGGCCCGCCGGGAAGGCTACGCGGCGTGCCAGGCCGGGCCGAGCGGGGTGCTGCCGGACGGCGTCGGGAACGCTGCCGGGACACGACCCTGGGAGCCGGCTCGGCGCGCCGGAAGGAAGGGTCGCGTTCCCAGACTGCCCCGGAATGGAGGGACGGGACCTGCGGGCGTTCCCATGCGCGGGAACAGCTTGGGTACACCGGGAACAAGGCCGCGGTGTGCCAGGGCTGGCCGCCTTCTGGAGGAACGCCGGATGCGAGGCTTGCCCGCGCGGCTGGATGCCCCGGCGGGCTTCCCAGGTCAGTGCTCACACTTATTTGAGTTTCTGGCCTAAGATGCGTCCGTCTTGCCCGTTCCGATCGCCGGGTCGGTGTTTCGTGCCTCCCGGATGCCGGTTGGCCGCCTGCCATATTGCCCGGATTCCGGGTCGGGGTGCCCCGTTTTGCCGGTCAAAGCGCCGTCAATTGCGCCTCACATAGGCGAGTGACCCATAGGCTGCCCTGGTGCCGTGCGATCCATACGAGCCGGTCGACGTCAGTTCGTGGGAGGTCGTCCGGGAGGAGACCTCGGGAGCGGAGTCGAAGTGGTGGCTGCGCGAGCCTGGGACGAGGGACGACTGGCTGTTCAAGACCGTCACGGTTAAGGATGGCCACGTTCACGGGGAGGACTGGGCGGAGGGTGCTGCCTCGGTTCTGGCGGGCGTCGCAGGCATCCCGGCTGCGCAGTGTGCCACGGCGACTCGGGTCGATGAAGCCGCTGAGCTCAGGATGCAGGGCTCAATCTCCCTGAACCTGGCACCGCCGTCTTTCGACCTGCTGGAGGGCAGGCTGCTCTTGGAACGATTCCCGGGCTACGTTCACCAGACGGGCCGCCGCGGCGGCCATCCGGGACATTCCCTGCAGAACATCCTGACGGTCCTGGAGGGGGCGCATCCGCCTCCGGGCTCGCTCCTGCCGTTCGACGCGACGGCATTCGACGTCTTTGCCGGCTACGTGATGTTTGATGCCTGGATTGCCAACACCGATAGGCACGACAACAACTGGGCCATTCTTCGCCATGCGACAGATCAGGACCAGCCGATCTACCTCTGCGGGTCCTATGATCACGCCAGCTGCCTGGGCTTCGGCGTAACGGACGCTAAGCGGGCCATGCGGCTGGCCAGGCCGGAGCTGATGCTCAAGTGGTGCGAGAAGGGCCTTGCGTCCTGCTTTGAGCACAACCCGGAAGAGCGCGTTCCCAGCCTCGTGGACGTGGCGAAGAGGGCCCTTGAGATGGCAGCGCCCCGTGCGATGGCCCATTGGCTGGCCAGGCTGGCGAGGGTCAGCGACGCCGAGATTCACGAGATCATGCTCGGGATACCGGGAATGTCAGAACCGGCGCGTAACTTTGCAGTCAGTGTCCTTGAGATCAATCGGAGGAGGGTTCTCGATGCGTGCAGCTAATGCGCTGCCAGCTCTGAGCATGCCCGGAAGCCGGTCCTCATCGACGGCCCGGCGGCTAGTGGTTGCCTGGCAGCACCCTAGTACCCGCGCGATCCAGCCGGTTGCCTTCCTGTCTTACGACGGTCACCGGTACAGGTTCGCCTACATCCGGAACGCGCTGTCGGTCGACGGCTTCCGCGCTCTGCTGGGATTCGATGACCTCTACGGCGCGTACAGCTCCGAGCGGCTCTTCCCGTTGTTCGCCCAGCGGGCTATGGACGTGCGGCGGCCTGACTTCGGGCGCTACGTAGCGAGCCTGGGCCTGGAGGGCGAGGAGCCGGAGCCCTGGGAGCAGATCGCCCGATCGCAGGGGCGTCGGCAGGGTGACACCCTTCAGTTCCTGCCCGAGCCCGAGGTCGACGGCGACACGCTTTCGTACCGGTTCCTCGTGAACGGCGTCCGCCATGTCCACGAGGAGGCCCTGTACCCTGACGGCCGCGAGCTGCGAGTGACGCGCGAGGATGTCGAATCGGCACTGGCTAGCCTGAAGCCTGGTGCCGCGCTAAGCCTGGTGCGCGAGCCGCTGAACGAGAAGAACTCCAGGGCGATCATCGTCGCTGGCCCCAGGGCCGTCCCAGTGGGGTGGGTTCCGGACCTCCTTCTTGACGACATGCACCGGCTCATGGCGTCAGCAGACGTGCGAGTGACTGCGGAGCATGTCAACGGGTCCGATGCGCCATCTCACATGCGGCTCCTCGCCCGCCTCACTGCCCGCCCGGCAGCTGGTTTCCGGTTCTTCACCGGCCCCCAGTGGGAGGAGCTAGCCCGGCCGGCCAGTCAGTAGGCAAAGACGTCGGGGAAACCGCCCAGCTCGAGCGCCACGCGAGAGGGCAGGAACTGACAGCACATGTCGTATAGCTCGGACAGGCCGCGGGCATCAAGCTCGGCCTGCAATGCCCGGAGGAGACGCGGCAGGTGGATCACGTCCGCGGCGGCGTACTCAACCTGCGCCGCCGACAGCACCGGCGCCGACCAGTCGCTGGTCCGGACTGCTCCCTTGTCTATATGCACGCCCAGGTAACGCGTGAGCAGGCTCTGCAGGCTGTGCATCTCATTCGGGACATCGGGGGCCAGCAGCTTCGAGGCCACCTTCGTGCACCGCACGGAGGCGGGCCGGACGCCCCAGGAGTGAGCCATGAAGCGCAGGTCGAACGGGGCGTGGTGGAAGACCTTGACCACGCCCGGGTCTGCCAGGAGCGCGGCAAGCCGTGAGGGCACGCAGCCGCGGCCGATGCTGACCACGCCCGCGCCGAGGCCCTCGGCGAAAAGCTGGCACGTGCCGATCACGTCCTCGCGCCAGTCCAGCCCGGACGTCTCGATGTCCCACGCCACAATCGGAGAGCCCGCGAATCCCGCGGCCAGCTCGGCCGGGAGGTCCGCGCTGGCAATGGTCAGCGCGCTGCCGTCGCTCACCGGCATTGTCTGCTCGCCCGCTTCACTCGTGCACTATCCCATCTCCGGCGGCCTCTCCCCAAGGCGCTCCGCGGAAGATCTCTCGGACCACGTCTCGATGCCTGAGGGTGAACATCTCAAGGCTCCGCTCCCATCTCAATGTGGATCCCGCGATCTGATCATGGTCGATTGTATGTTCGAATATCTGTATGCGCGATGAACGGTGGCCGGACTGGTGGGCGTATCCGAGACGATGTGCTAGGGGGCACGTCTGGCAACCGGGGGCTATCAGCGTCTCGTGGGTAGTCTGCGGATGCGCAAACAATGGCCGAGGCGGCCATATCAGGGTCAGCTGCCGAACTAAGGGCTGCTCGAGCGTTTGGTACCAGCCGGCGCATCAGCGTGGCGCTGAGGTCACCGGCAGGCCGGGCGGCTAGCCGCGGGTCGGCGCTGCGGCGATCCTGGTCATCTTTATCCCGTCGTCGAGCTGCTGGCGGAGCCGCTGGTGTCCAGGGTGAGCCGCTGGATGACGGCGGCGGCGAGGTCGAGGTCGTGGCGTAGCTTGACGGTTGTCGCTGCGCAGCTGCGTGCTGGCCTGCTGGAGCTGCTGGTAGCGGCTGACCGCGCGGACTCGGGCAGCTGGCGGCCCGCGGCTGACGCGGTGAGCTCGGCGACGACACCTGGGTAGTTGCGGCGGAACGTGGTGTTGGCCATCCCGAGACCACATGCCAGTGCCAGCACGGACGGTTCCCGGCGGCGGGGCGGCGCCGGGATCGTTCTCGCGCGAGGCCGGCATGACGGGAACGTCGTTCCTGGCGCGTGGCGTCGTCAAGGGACAGGGGGGAGCTGGCCGGGCGCGCGCGGTCCGGGACTGGCGTGCCGGAGCCGGTCCGCGCGGCGCGGATATGCCGGAGCCGGCAGGGCGGCGGGGTGACGATCGCGGCGGGACAGCGCGAGCGGCCGCGGGCGCGTCCATACGGTCCTTAAGACCGGGCGCGGCGCTTGGCGGCGGCACAGGGATGAGCGCGTGCCGGGGGTGTGCGCCGCCGGAGACTTGCAAGGCGGGGGCCGGGGCGGGATTGAGGTACCCCGCCCCGGCCTGTGCTGGTATCACGCCGTGCGCGGCTGGCTGTCCTGGCGGCTATCGAGTTCCGCGAGGTCTGCTGTGGTCAGGCCGAGGCGAAGGTGGGGTGCGGGCGTACCGGAGTCGAGCATGTCGAGCAGCAGCAGCGCGAGGCTGTAGCCGGGCGCGGCGTTCAGGGCGCGCTCGACGGCGGCACGGGCGAGTACGCCGTTGCCGTTCATGCACGCGGCCGCGTAGGCGAGCAGGCTGGCAGGCGGGGCCGCGTACCCGCCCGGTGCGCGGCGGGTGAGGTCGGACCAGAACTCGACCTGCGCTCGGGGGTCGCCGGAGTCGGTGATGGCCCAGGCCTCGTCGCGCAGCCGGAGGCATCCGAGCAGCACCAGCAGGCGGGCCGCGTCGTCGTCGGGCAGCGGCGCCGGCATGGCGAGGATCGCCGCTACCGCACCGAGGTACTCAGGTTGGGGCTGGCGGGGTTGCCAGCCGGGCGGCAGCTGACGGGCAGCTCGCCGGATCGCCGCGCGCATGGCCGTTGCCTGCTCGCCGGTGACCGGCGCGATGGTGGCGGCCACGTCGTCGCGGCCGGGCAGGGGCGCGCTGCCGAGCACCGTGAACTCCACCGCGGCGACAGTGCCATCGCTGTCGACCGGGTTGCCGTCCGGGGGACAGCACCGGGGGTCGGTGCACGTCAGCGACCACCAGCGCCCGGCGGTGACGCGGAATATGTCGCGGATGGTGAGGAGCTCGGCAAGATGGTCGCGGACCCTGGTCAGGACGGGCGTGGCCTGCTCGCTGGTGCCGTAGCCGACGAGGATGACCTCGTCGGCGCGGTTGACGGCCAGGCAGCTGACCAGGTGCTCTGACACGGCCGGGATGTCGGCCGGCTGGGGGAGGTCGTAACGGAGCGTGACCGTCAGGCGCGGGCCGGTCAGGGCGAGGACGACGATGCTGTCGGCGGGCTGGAAGCCGAGCAGGTGCGGGACGGCGGCGATCACCTCGTGCGGGGTGCTGAGCGTGATCCGGGCAGGATGAGAAGCGTTCATGGCGCTGGTTTCCTTACTCGAGAAGGGCGGGACTGGCACTGAGCCGGGGTCCAGGGACTGGAAGGGGGGAGGGCTGGCGCTGCCCGGGCAGCCGGGGAAGTGCTGCCCGGGCAGCGCACCGGGTTAGGCAGCTGGGGCGAGGTCCGGGTCGGCGGGGTCCCCGGCGGTCACGCCGTCCAGGACGGATGCGTCTGCCTGCGCGGTCGCGTCGGCGGGCTGGCCGTCGTCGGAGGTGAGCGCGGTGACCTTGCGGATCTTCGTGAGCGGGAAGATGACGCTGCCGGATACCCACTGGCCCTGGTTGTTCTGCCAGGCCCGTTCGACGCGGACGTCGTCGGCGAGGATCTGGACGAAGTCGCCGACCTTGTAGTTGCGCATCAGGTCCTCGGCCTGGGCGGTGTCGTAGGTGACGACCTTGACGCGGCGCTCGCGGGTGAACGGGACGCCGTCGGGGTCGTAGCCGCGCTGGGCGATGGT
>Ga0335075_10002814_pt1 | contig 27819 bp, 19 predicted proteins | sample Lox_Sample_24_FD_206723 | JGI IMG/M metagenome (GOLD analysis project Ga0335075, IMG submission 206723) | Soil microbial communities from Loxahatchee National Wildlife Refuge, Florida, United States - Lox_Sample_2.4 | ecosystem: Environmental > Terrestrial > Soil > Wetlands | place: USA...
GCCGGCCATGTGCCTGACCAGCCACAGCATGCTGGTCTTGCTATGAACGGGCGACCAGTGCGCGGAGATCTCATCCAGCCCGCCGGCCTTGCGCACCAGCGACTCCCGCTGGTACTGCAGCAGGGCGTGCAAGGTCTCCGCCTCCCCGCTGGCCAGCCGCGGCGGCTTGTGGTCAGGCACGATCACAATGTACGTCCGGGCCCTGCAGCATGGATATCCCGCCGCGTCGGCTCTTCACTGGGACGTCAGGGACGACCGTCGCCTGTTATCTCGGTTTCTCGGCTTGCTTATCAGATGCGTTATGGCCCTGATTGTCCTTAGGATTCTCGCTGTGCGGTGATGTTACGACTGTTACCTGCGAGGACGATGGGCGCCCGCTCGTAAGCTCATGCCTGATCACCGATGGCAGCGCCAGCTGGACTCCGGCGATCTGAAACACTGCCGCTATCACCACGATTATATTGGCGACTTTCGTCCAAACCGATGGGCTATCCTCAGCCTTCACCATGATATCGCTGCGACGATTAAGCGAACCGACTAGTCGGTCGAGGGCGTCTTCCAGCCCAGTTGGCCCGAATATCTCAGCATCGGCAATGGCCTGGGTCATTGCTTTGACATGGCCTAGCAGAAAGGCCCGCACCTCCGGATCGATTTTTGTATCTCTGCGGAGTTCTTCGTCTAGCTCATCGACCATTTGCCTGATTCGATCTAGCTCGTCTTTAGAGAGCAAGCGTTCGGCGCTTCGCCTGTGCAGCAAATCGCCACAAAACCGCAAAGACAGCAATATGGGCTCGTCGATCTGACTCCGAAATTCGTTAAGTTTATGCATGTTCGGATTGAAAATCGCATTGCTGAACGCCGCGCGGACTGGAGGATGCCACATCAAGATTAGTTCAGAATCGTACGTCGCGTCGTCCAGCCCATGGACCTCAGCGGCCGCCCGATCCGGCAGTTGGAGTACTTGCATGAACGGGTTAGCGTATTCCAAGGGATCATCAGGCGATACCGACAAGATCTGAGCGAGCCTTCGATGGAATGAGTCATCCTCATACTCATTTATGGTGCCGCCTCGCAGCAGGGTAATCAGTTCGTGCAATCGGCTCGCCGGATTGTCGCGATTATGGTTCACGATGCGAGACTAGCACGAATGCTCACTGCAGAGGCGGTCTCGATCGACGGTAAGTGGCTGCGCGGTGTCGGCGAATGGTAGTTAATGTGGGATCATTGTCTCGACCGCCGCCTCGATGTTTGCGACGTCGGTTGCCAGCCGGGCGAGCGCGGCCACGGCGGGTCCCACGCGGCGCAGCGCGTCCAGGATCCGTCGCCAGCTGGTCGTCGGCTGCGCCAGCTCCTCGTCAACTTCGTCGGCCGTTTCTATCACCGTGTCCTGGTCGGGCAGCTCGTCAGCCACCATTCGCAGGCGCGCGGCCAGTCGCGCTAGCTCCGACCTGAGTTCCGCCTCGCCTAGTGCGGCGGACGCCGCTGACCCCGCGACGTTGGAGGCACGCGCGTGCGCGCCTACGGCCACCGCCGAATTGGTGATTGTGAGCTTGCCCTTGTTGCGGATGTTGTCGCTCATGGCGTCACTGCCCTCCTCCAGAGGGTTGCGCGGACTTGCCGCTCAAAGTGCCCGGTCCCTGGAGCACGCGGCCGACCGCATTCTGGCCGACCGCCACAGCGGACTGGATAAAGGAGACATTGGAATTGTCTCCGATGCTGAAAGCGCTGGCGAAGATGGTTTTCTGGTCGCTCAGATCCGAGGTATCGATCTCATGCTGCTCAAGGAAATCGATCAGCGAGTCAAACACCCGGCGCCCGACGAGCTTGGTGTACATCTCGGTATCGATCTTCTGGAAATACCGGTAGTAAAGGTAGTCACTCGCGTCCTGGCGAAGGCTCAAGGGCGCGCCGTAATTAAAAGTGCGGTGCTTGATCTCCCGCAGTTGCCTTCTTCTCTTGGAGCCGAGATGGTGCTTGATGACTCCGAGCAATTCCGGGACCGACCTGAAGAGCAGGGCGATCGTACGCATGAACGTGGACACGATGATCTCAGCGGCCTGACGGAACGTCGGCCGGTCAAGCAAAGTATCCACGGAGCGGTAGGCGGCGCGGACAGGGGCCAGCAGCGTGACGCTGTTCTCCATGAACAGCACGTCCCGCTGGGGTGACAGGTAGAACCGCAGGAACTGCGTCGTGACCAGTTCTCCTTCCCAACCGGAGACCTGGAGGGCCAGATAGGGGCGGGCTCGCCCTGACGGGTCCTGGCGAAGGTCGCGAATCACCTTCTCCTGCACCCGAGGAACAGGAGCCCGCTCCACGTTGGGCAGCAGCACCTTGCTGAGGGCGGCATCCAAGTCGACGAGCAGGTCCTGTCCATTGACGAGAAGGCGGTCCTGGACTCGCACGCCGGGCAATCGCAGGTTCTCGACGGCGGACGCGATATGGTCGTACAGCGCGTGAATCTCAAATGGCTTCACCGCGTCCGCCCCTTCTTTGGGAACGTCGGCGCGGATCGGGTAGGACCACGCCGCGGTCTGCCGGCCATAGCCCGTGAACGGGCCGAAGCTCTGGGACACTGTCACATTGCCGCCGTCCCACTGGGCGACCTCGGTGAGACGGTCCGCTTGGCCCGCGGAATGCGGGATTGGAGCAGCGCCAGGAGTGAACGCTTTACGGCTGAGCTTCGGAACGATTACCGCGTAATTCACGTAGAAAAGCTCGCCCGCGACCACGGCCCAGGCGACCAGGAACACAGGTACCGCCAACAGCCCGCCCGTGAGCGCCCCGCCGATGAGCAGCAGGAAGAGCAGCACCGCCAGGACGGCGTCCCGGATCAACTGACGGCTGCGAGCGGCCAGCGCGTAGGCGAGGACGCAGGAGAGGTCCACGCCGGGCGAGGACGCCACCGCGCGCCGGGGCTCCTCGACGATATCCTCCACGGCACGCCGGGCGAGGCCAGCATCCAACTGCATCGCACAGCACAGATACCGGGTCACCCCGCGATCTGCCGCGGGTGCCCGGGATGTAGCCGCGGCCGGGCGTTGTCGAGGGGGGCTCGCGGTTGGCTGCTGCGGGTAGAAGACTCCCGGACCGGCGGGCGGGACCACGGTCAACGGCGGCTTCTGTTTCTCCGGACCACGCTGCTGGCGCGGAGCGGCCGGTGGCTGGGCCCTCGTGGCGCCGAAGTCCACCACCCGGCGGGCGCCGCACTGCGAACACTGAACCCGGGAAGAAGGGTTACTGGTCTGGCAGCGATCACATGACCAATTCGCGGCAGTCGTCATCGTGCTGTCTCCCCCACGGTTATGGGCTCGGGGTGGCGGTACGGGTACCGCTGCTGTGCGGCGTGGTGGGCGATGCGGTTGCCCTCGGCGGCCTGCTCGAGTGAGTCGCAGAAAAGGCAGGCGTCGAAGCAGCAGGCGTCGTGGCGGGGACAGAAGTCGTGGCGGGGACGGAAGTCGTGGCGGATGCCGGGGTCGTGGCGGACGCAGTGGGAGTCACGGACACGGTAGGGGTCGGCGGCGTGGTGGAATGAGACGTACTCCCTGGCGGGAAGCCGATCCGGACCAGGCCTGCCACCACCACGAGTGCGACCGCGACGAGCGCCAGCCGGTCGCTGCGCTTCAGGTCAGGGGTTCTCATTCGAGGTACTCGCGTGGCACGGAGAGCAAATCCTGATCAGGTTCGACAGGCCGGTAGCCGGGAACGGACTTGTTGAAGACCACGCGGCCTTTCTCGCTCGACGCCACCAGCGAACTCAGCATGCTGCCGAGCGCCTCCATCAGGGCGCTGCGATGATCGGTTCCCGGCTCGGCGATGAAGCCCACTACCGTGGTGATCTTGCTGAGCACGTCCTGGTCAGCCTGGCCGAAGCCATAGGTGATGACATGCGGATGGCGCCTCCACTGGTGGTCAGCCAGCCGCAAGAAGGAACTCTGCCAGTCCTTATCGGAGGGCAGGCCGTCGGTGAGCAGGAAAACCACCGGCCGGAGGACGGCCATGCCGAGGTCATTCAACTCGTCCACGTCAATGTCGATCCGGCTGCGCAGCAAGTCGAACACCGCACCGTAATTAGTCAGGCCACTGCACCGGATCTCGGGCATCAAGGGGACGTCCTCCAGATTGGCCATCTCGATGACGAGGTGCGCTTCGGTGGAGAAGACGATCAGCGAAACATGCGCGAACTCCGATACCCGCGGATGGTCCCGGATGCTCGCGTGCACATGGGACAGCGTCTCGTTGAGGACACGCTGGTGCGGTGTCATGGAATTGGAAGCGTCGACCACGAGGTAGGTAGGCAGGCACTTCGGTTTGAGGACGTAGCGCTCGTCTCCGTCGGGCTCCTGAGCCATGGCCATGCTGGGATGTCCCCCCTTTTACGCCGTCCGTGCTAGTGGGTGGCCGCGATGATGATGACGATGAGGACGATGGTGAGCACAGCGACCATCGCGCACACCATGACGAGAGGCCCGCGATCCTTCTTCGCGGGCTGCTTGTCCGCGGGCTGGGCGGCACGCTGTCGTGCCGCGCCTTTCGGAGCGATGGTGAGATTGGTTTGCTTCACGGTCGGCGTCGGCTTGGCGGCGCGCTTTTCCACTCGGGCAGGCAACGGCATCCGCTGCACGGGAAACCGGACGTTCGCGCCGTCGAGTGCCGCCCGCAGGATCCGGGAGGACGGACGGGCGCTCCTGTCAGCCGCCCAGAGCATGTCCAGCAGAGTCGCCCGTCCGGGCATGGCGTCGTCCGCGGCGTCGTTGAGGCTGTGCAGCACGTTTGGCACCTCCCGCTGCCCAGTGAGGCAGCGGGCGGTCAGCAAGGCGACGCGATAACGGTCTGTGTACGTATCGGACGGCCTGCCGTCGCCCGTGAGCGGATCTTCCCAGTCATTCTGAAAGATGTTGGGTCCCTGCCCGGGACGGCAGCCGTCAATATCAATGACGAAGACGGAGCAGTCGGCCGGGCACCACAGCGCGTTCGCGTAGTTCCAGTCGGAGTAGACCAGCCCGCGCCGCTCCAGTGCCGCGGCTACCTGTACGATCCCACGGCAGATAGCGAGCCGCTCGTCAGCCGACACGGATATGCCACGGGCGGCCAGTCGCTCGTCCGTCTGCGCCAGTGTGTCGATCTCCCGAAGTTGGCCGGTATCCGACCGGAACTTCTTGTCGGCTTCCGGAATCAGGCAGCCGATCAGTTCTCCTCGCTCATCGGTCACTTTCGAGACTGGCCAAGAGGTAGCGGCGAGAAGGACCGCGCGCTCTGCTTTGCCAGCAGCGCCGTTGGCACGGCCAAAGGCGATGAGTTGCTCGAGTGCGGCGGCTCGCGTGTTCTGCACAGATGTTTTCTTGTATTCCTTGAAGAGCAAGCCGCTGCGTGCCAGGTCGCCGGAGAGACGGTAGATGCCCACGCTCTCGCCGCTGTCCCTTGCCACCGTCTTGCCCGGCTGGCCTAGCTTGGCCCGCGTGATGACGGGAGGGATGAGCTGCTCCCCGCCGCTCACCTCGGCCCCCGGAAACGCGTCTCTGACCTGTTCATCCCGGCCCACACCGTGACGGCTGACCTGTCATCCGTGAACTGCTCCGCGTCGTAGCCGACGTGGTTGATGAAGTCAGCGATCGACGGCGGCCTGGCCCACTGCCTCGCTAGGAAGTCGTTGAGCGCGGGCAGCCCGGCCAGCCCGTCTCCTACGCCATCAGTGACGAAGGTCAGGACGTCGCCGCGCTCGATCTGGAGCTGAGCGCCTTGCGCGGCGCCAGGATCCTGCGGCAGCACCGCCTCGAGGGCGTTGGAGGCGACGCCGCTCTCGTCCTGCTTGCGGTTCCCGGCCGCCTGCCGCCAGCGGCCTTCGGCGAGATGCCACAGTGAGACGTCGCCGAGCCACCCCACCCAGCCGGGCCTGGGTTCGTTTCCCGGCAGTCGCGTTGGCAGGATCGCCACGACCAGCACCGTGCAGACGTCCTTATCGGAAAGCCCTCGTGCGGCGGCTTCCTCTCGGATGCGCTGCGCGACCGCGCTGAAAAGCCTGGCGGCCCACTGCGCGTCCGGCCGGAAGCCCGTCCGTAGCAGGTCGACCACGCCCGCTACTGCCGAACTGACGGCGACCGTCGCGCCGAGATCGGAACGACTGCTGCTCGATAGCCCGTCCGCGACCGCGACTATCAGGTGGTCCCCGGTCACGTCACGCCCCAGCCGGTACGCGTCCTGCCGCATCTCCGCCGGATCCGCGCACCGGTGCCCGGGCCCCACCAGCGAGGCGGCGCGCACTATCAGCCCGCCGAGTTCTGCCTCATCGGCCACGACCCCGGGTACCGGCGACGGCTGCGCGGGGAGCCGCCATGGCAGTTGCTGGGTCCGGGAGCCTCTTCCGAACCGGGGGACGGAGGCACCGCGAGGCTCGTAAGTGAGCTCATAGGCCGGAACCCTGGGAGCAGACGGCACCGGAGGGACGTATGTGTTTTGCGATATGTCACCCCCCGGCGGCAAAAAGGAAACGCCATTGCCTTCCGGCACCCGGCGCTCCTGATAATCCGCCTGCGCCGCCATGGCAAGGATTACCGCGGCAGCAATTGCTAGCACGGTAACTATGATCCGGGCGAGCAGGTTACCCGCCGGGCTGCACAGCAATGCTATCAATATGGCCAGCAAGAATACCCCGCCGGCCAGCCGCCCCCCTGTGACTGACACATTACAAATCTAGCACCACCTAGCGGAAGGGGCGAAGGGATATGCAAGAACTTCGAAGAGGGCAAAGTCAGAAGAGCACATGCGACGCTTAAATCTCGCGACTCACAAGAAAAAGATCAAAAGCAAACCCCCAATACCGAACGGGCCCCTGTTTCACGTCTCAGCCGCCGCTTGGACGTCCGGCCGCTGCACCGTGAACACCCACTGCTTTGCGAGCAGGGTTCCCGTTTCGACCATGTACGCCGGTGCCACAACGAACGCGACACCCCCGTCCTCGGCGGACCCGGTCCATGGCAACTGCGTCTCCGGGTCGAGCGGTACGCCGCGGATGAAGTCGAAGCTCCAGCGCTGCTGGCGGCCCCGCGCGACTTTGGCGCGCAGTTCCCGCGCCTGGGCGCAGATCTCCCGCGCGAGCCTGAATACCTCCTCAGGGAGCACAGGTGACAGCGCGTCGATGAATTTACTCTCGGCCACTTCCTGGGCGCCGAACAGCGCGGAGCAGGTGAAGGCGACGAATTCTGCTTTTTCCGCTGGTGACGCCTCGGGAAAGGCGCGGAAGACCGCGACCGCCAGAGCGAGGACCCGCTGCTCGACCAGTGAGACATATTCCCGGGCATAAGTATGATGCAGCATCCCCTCCTCGCTCTGCCCGCTCGCCAGCTTGTCGTCGAGAAGCGCGAGAAGCTTTGTCAGCCGCTGGTCGAGATCACCCACCTGTCGCCGCAGTTCAGACACCTGGCCGCCGAGATCGTTGATCGCGGCGGCCTGCTGGTCGAGTTGCGCCTGCGCCTGGGAGATCCAGTCCTCCAGCGGGTCGAGCGGACCTACCACGTCGGCTTCCAGTCGACCTGCACGGTGTACGGCTCGTCCGTCGCCATGTTGCGGGCTTCCACCCGCACGTGCGTCTGGCCGAAATACATGGCGACCTCGATCCCGCGCTTGGGCATTGCCAGGTCCGTCAGACCGGACAGGTCGATCCGCACTTCCGCCACCTGCTCCACCCCTGGCTCGGTCACGTACCGCGGCGCGGTCTGCTCGGCGGACACGATCCTTAGCATGGCCGACTCCTGGTTCTTGCCGAGCGGCACGTAGTTCCGGATTACCGGCGTGTCGATCAGCAGCGCGTCCCGGTTAGCCACGAACACGTCGAACCGGTCGACGCACACCTCCTTGCCGTCGAAAATCACCTTCTTGCTGGTTTCCGGGTCGATGCCGGGCTCGAACAGCTTGGCCGTCGCGATGCCCAGCGTGCACGGCGCCCGCCAGCTGCGGAAAACCGACGGGTCGTAGGCGTAGTGTACGGCGCCCGCCAGCACCGCCACCGCGGGCTGCTCGGGGATCACCACGCGGGCGATACCGTGGCCGGCCATCCGCTCCCTGAACTTCGCGCGCAGGTAGGGGGACTCGGCGAAGCCGCCTACGAGCAACACCAGTTCGCCGCCGGTCACGCCGCTGAGCGACCGCATCTCCGCGAGTTCCTGCTCCACGTGTCGCATGGTCTCGTCGATGCTCGTGTCGAAAAGCGAGGCCACCGTGTCGCGGCTGACCACCACCTCAGTGGGCGGCCGTCCGGCGGCCCGCCAGCGGCCCGCCCCCTGTTCTTCGATCAGCGCGGCGTAGAACTCGGCGCTCAGCGGTATCGCCAGGTCGGGGTCGGCAGGAGAGAAGGCGCGCTTGGCCCGCTCCCACGCCTCGATGGTCCCGGCGACCGCGGCGCGCCGCTCGTTGAGCAGCCGTCCGATGGTCGCGCTGCCGAATTCGCCCGCGAGCACCTTGTCGAGGAACGCGACGTTGATGAACTCCGAGCCGGTCGCGGCGCTCCTGGCCGGTGCCAGCTCGTTGAGCCGCCCGTCCCCGGCGACCTGATAGGAGGCGAGGTCCACGGTCCCGCCTCCCGCGTCGACCACCATGAACCGGGTGCCGGGGGTGCTCAGCAGCGTTTCGCCCTTGGCCGCGCAGTACAGCGCCGCGGCGGCCGGCTCCTGAGCGAGCAGCAGGCGGTCCGGGTCGTCGGGCAGGCCGGCGTCCACCGCCGCCTTGTACATCAGGTCCCTGGTGTACGGGAGCCACATCGCGGGCACCGTCAGGCACCATCGGATGTCTTGCTCCTCGTAGCCGCTCGCCGTGATCTTGTCCCTGGCGACGGTCACCACCTGCTCAAGGCAGAGCACGGTTAGCCGGTAGGCGTCCTTCGGATCGGCGGCGAGCACCACGCCCGCCCGGCCACCCGCCGCCGCGGCACCGGTGCCCGCGACAGCCTTGACGTCCCGCAGCAGCATCTTGAATCCGACCTGAAGCTTCCAGCCGGCGTCCTTGGGCATCGTGTCCATCTGGGAAATCGCCCGGTACCCCCAGGCGAGCAGGTTCCCGTCCGCGTCCAGCAGTACGGCGCTCCGGTTCTTGGGGTAGGTGACCTTCTGCTCGGCCCAGTTGTCGTAGAAGGAGATCCTGCGCTCCTGAAGCCCGGCGTTCTCCTGGCTGACCGGCGCCCAGGCGAAACCCGTGCCGTGGGTGCCGAAGTCGATGGCCGCGACCACCCGATGCGGATTATTCACCCGTTCCCCCATCGTTGCCCGTGCTGGTATCACGCTCGGTACATGACCCGGCCGGGCAGCGTCCGGCCCTCGATCCGGGCCCACAGGCGCAGGCAAGCCAGCACGTCGCCCGGCTGGCCGCCGCTGCTCACCCCGACGTCGTTGTGGTCGGTCAGGTCCTTGATGTCCCGGTACTTCATGCCGATCGACAGCACCTCGGCATCGGTGCCCGCCGCCCGCAGGGCGCTAGCCGACCTGGTCACCACCTGCCGCGACTGCCGGCGAAGCTGGGCCCACCAGCTGGTCTGCGGCGGCGGCGGCCGGTGCGTGAGTGAGTTGAGCGCCTCATCGACTTCGAGCAGCGCCTCGAGGCGCGCGGCGGAGCGAGGCGGCGTCCGCGCCCACTCCCGCAGCCTGCCGAGCATGGCCGCGCGGTAATGCTTACGCAGTTCGTCGTCGAGTCGGCGGGATCCTTTGAAGAGCACGGCCTGCAGGCATACCACCAGGTTGTCGTCCAGTTGGGCTAGGGCGAGGATCAGCGTGCTGAGCCGGGCGATGGCCATCGCGTCCTGATCGCTGTCGGGGCCCGGGGAGCCGAGGCCGATGGCGGCGGCTACCTCGTCGTCCAGCGGAGCCGACGGGGCGGTCCGGTAACCGGCAGCCGGCGCCGTTCCGCCTGGCGGGTCCGTAATGCAAGGCGGTACCAGGACGGCGTCGTCACCGGGGAGAAGTTGCCAGGCGGCCGGTCCGTGGTCCGCGGCCAGCGGCGCGGCCTTGCTCCGCCACGCGGCCGCGACCGGCGCGGCGAGCCGCAGCAGGCAAAGGTGGAAGCTGAGCCACCGGACGGCCGGGTCGCTGACCGCGGTCAGCATAGTCAGCGACTGCTCGTCGATGGCCCCCGCGACGGCCGGATCGGCGGCGAAGGCGGCGATCAGGTCCGCGAGCCGGGAATCGGCCGGGAGGCGCCTGACAGCTGTGCTTGCTTCCAGGACCGGGGCTCGGTTCCCGAGCAGCTCATCAAGCTGCTCGAGGAGATCCGGGGCGGCGGCGAGGCCGGGATCGTCCGGATGGCGGGCCGCGCTATCGGTGACCATGGCCCGCAGCCCGATGAGCCAGGCCCGCGCGACGCGCGCGAGTTCCGAGTCTTCTCCCGCGGCCAGGAGCCGGCCGATGGCTTCCATCAGTGCGTTCCGTTGAACGGGTCCCGCCCGGCCTCGTACTCGCCGAAAGTGTGCACCATGGCCGCCCGGTAGACGCTGCCTGGTTTGTGCTGGACGTCCGCGAGCGAACTCGCCGGCCAGTACGGCACCTCGCCGGCGTGCACGCGCAGGTTTCCGCTGGCGTCGACCGAGGCGTGATACCTGATGGCCAGGCTTCCGGTGCGCGGCGGCGGGGCGAGCTCCCCGATGCCGCGCAGTTCCCCGTTGTCGTCCTCGTAGTGGAAGGTCCAGTGCCCGTTGGCCGGCGGCCGGGGAAGTCGCGAACTGACCGCGCCGGCGATGACCGATTCCTGACCGTCGCCGTCGGTGACGTGGAAACTTTCCTCCAGGGCGGCTGTGGGGAAGATCGCGATGCCCTCGTGCATGCCGTCGGTCGCGTACGCGTTCACGACAATCCGAGAGGGGTCGAAGCGGGCGCCGCCAGGCCCGTCCTCCATCGCTTGCGCCCCAGGCGGTGCCGGCTCCGGACGCCGCCAGCCCGGCGTCGGCTCCGCGGCGGCCGCCACCGGGACGGCGGTCAGCACCGACAGTGCCTTCCCGCCGACGGCGTAGTGCCGCTGGCCGCGGCTGAGCAAGAGGAACATGTCCAGGTTGGAGGTCGTCTCGAGGACCGCCTTGATCTCGCGCGTCCAGATGTCCGGATCGAGGTCGAGCTTCTCCTGTACGTCGGCCACCTCCCACTGGAACAGCGCCCACCGAGGGCGGTCGCCTTGTGCTTCGCGGAAGATCGAGACGGTGCGAGTCAGTCCGAATTCCCTGCTGCGCAGTATCGCGATGTCCTGATCCGGGTACGCCTGGAACATCTGGGCGCCGATCTGCAGGATGATGTCGGCGTCATCAGCCTCCCCGCCAGGCATCTCGCCGCGCGAGAAACTGCACGGGAGGTTGAAGAAGAGGTTGTTCACGTCGATGCGGAACTGGTTACGTCCCGCGATCATCCGCTCGATCGTGTTGTCGTCTTCCGGGTCGGGGACGAACTGCTTGTTGACGCGGGTCCAGCAGGCTCCGATCGAGGTGGCGAGCTTGAAGAACTGCCCGTCGAGGCCGCCGACGGACTTAGGCTGCCAAGACACGTCGTTTCGCTTCCCGAAGACCGCGAGCAGCCGGTTCCGCACGAGCGGTGCGCGGCTGACCTGGCCAGTCAGGATGATCCGGTCCACCGGCTCGCCGGTCACAGCGGTGCCGGACAGCCGCTCTGCCGCCAGGTTGTACGCCAGGTCCATGATCTCGTCGATGTCGCTGGTGACGAGTTGCGTGAAGTCCTCCTTCACCAGCGTGATCGCGAGGGCTTCGTCCGGAATCTTGTCCACGTCGGGCGCGGTGTCGACGCCGGACCACGCGACGCGGAGCACGTCCCGGACTTCTGCTGGCCGAAGCGTGATCTCCGCGGGCGGCTGCTGCCCGCAGAAGGACAGCTTCGCCCCATCCGCGATCCGCCACAGCAGCCAGAACGCCTGTCCCGGGCGCCCCAACCCAGGCTCAGATCGGGTCGGCACCACGCGGTCGAGGATGTCAAACGCCTGCCTGTCCGCCGGATGGCTGTTCTCCGCAGGCAGTTTGTTTTTTGTCCGCGAGAGCAGTGGGCTGTCGCCGAGGTCGCTCTGTACCGCCCGGCGCAAGTCAAGCAGCCGAAGGTTGTCCAGTTGCGCGGTGAAGCCTCCGTCGGGCAGCTTGAGCAGCTGGTCACCGAGCAGGGCCTTGATCCAGTAGAAGACCCGCAGGCTCATCAGCTCACCGCCAAGCTGCATCCTGCCCGTGGTTCCGAGCACTTCCGGCAGCAGTTCGTAGAACCGTCCGTGGCTGTCCGGCGCTGCCCTGATGACCCGCTCGGGGGTGATGTCCCGCAGTTGCAGGCGGAGCAGCGCGACGTCGGTGGTGCCGCCGCCGATGTCGATGACCAGCAGGTTCTGCCGCCACTGCTCGTATTCGGGGATCTTTCGCGACTGGGAGCGGAGCAGTTCGAGGCCGGTCTCGTAGTCGCTGCCGAAGTCCCGCAGCACGGTGAACATGGCGGCCGCGATCGCCTCGTCCACGGTGTTGTCGACGATGGAGGTCCTGAGCTCACCCACCATGCCGGCGAGTTTTTGCCTGACAGCCGGCGTCGCCATGGTCGGGAACGTGACCACCACCGTCCGGATCGGCCCGGTCCCGAGGTTCTGCGCTGCCGCGACGAAATCGTCGCACCGGGATAGCAGGTCCTGCAACGCCCCCTGGATGAGATCGTCGGTGGTGACATCGGGGCCTAGCTCCTCGCGCGGCGCCGGTTTGCCGAGCCGCTGCTTGAGCCCGGCGTACACGTACGTCGGCGCCGATCCCTCGATGTCCTCGTCGGTGCCGTGGCCGAGCCGGACCGTGAGCGGGTCCTTCGTCGCGGTGACCATGCTCGACAGCACCGACTCCTCGTTCACGTCGAGGAGGACCTCGAACAGCCGCAGCCGGTCGAGCGGCGGCACCCGCCATGCCCGGGTATACAGCCCGTTGAGTGCGGCCGCCAGAGCCGGGCGGAGCCTCGACGAAGTCTGCGGCAGGCGGATTTCCAGTTCGAGCAGGACCTTGTAGAGACGCTCGGGTGCGGCGTCGCTCTCCTCGCTCAGCACCCGCTGCAGCGCCGCGACCAGCTGGTCATCGCCCCGGCCGGGGGCATCGGGCAGCACCAGTGCCGCGATCTCCGCCACGTGCTGGCTAAACTCATGGCGTGCACCGTGAGCCAGTTCCCTGCCAGGGCCGCGACCGAGCATGTCGATGAGCTCGAGCCGCATCTGATGCGCCTGCATGGCGGACAGCGGCCGTACCTTCGGCAGGAACTGCTGCTCGAATAGGGTGGCAGTGCAGTAGGAGGTGCCGAAGTCCACCGCGACATGGCCCCGGTGACCCCAGTCTTCATCGATGGGCGGTGCCTGCACGGATGCAGGCTCGAAGTTCAAAGTCACGCTCGCCTCCTCGAGAAAGGCCTCGGTGCTATTCAGGTAGCGGTCGTAGAGGCCCGTGTCGTACCAGGTGACCGCCCAGGTGACGCGCACCTCGGCGGCCTCGGTCACGTGCCGTGAATCCAGCCAGCACGGCGGTGATTCCACTCGGGTGCCGTCCCCGAGCGGACCGTTTCCGCCCCATGCGGCGAGCAGCGCCGTGCGCAGCGCTCCCGCGCCGTCGGGTACCTGACAGGAGACAATCCGCGCGTCTTCCAGCCAGGCGGTGCCGGTGGCGGCGGCGACCAGTCGCGGCAATGCGAACTTCCCGTCCCGCTCGGTCAGCGTGAACGAGCGCCGCGGCACCTCATCGGCACCGACGAACTGCAGCCGGAGGTCCACGGCCTAGTCCGGGAAGTCCGGGTCCCGGTCCGGTCGGCGCAGCGCCGCGAGTGCGGCGGCCGGGTCAGGCGGCTCATCCGGTTCGCCCGCCGCCGAGCCCGCCACGGCCGACGCGAACCGGCCCCCGTCGGGGAGCCGGGCAAGGTCGCTGCGGAAATAGTCCTGGACCCTCGTGGCGATCCAGTCGTCCACGGCGTCCAGGCAGCCCTGCGCGTAGTCGGCCACGCTGGCGATCAGCGCGCCGCGCAGCAGCGACACCCGGATGAAGTGCCGCAGCAGGCCGTCAGGCTGCGTACCGTCCGCCCACCGGGTGAGCTGCAGCGGTCGCAGTGGGAAGACCGCCGCGGTGCGGGGCTGCGGGTCGGCGTTCCTGACGTTGTGCTCCAGCCCTGCCACGATGCTGTCCGGTCGCACGATCCGGTCAATGGCGGAGTTCAGGCCGGGGTATCCCGGGATCTTTCCGAGCCGATCGCGCGCCCCTGCGTCGAGCAGGGCCGCGACCCGCCGCTGAAGGTCCCTGGCGTCGGGCGCCGCCGACTGGTCCTCAAGCCAGCGCCGGGCGCCGGCCAGCGCCTGCTCACAGGCGTAACCCCGCAGCTCTTCACAGGCGCTAGCGAACTCCTCCTGGAAGTCACTGAGGTGCTGCGGCAGCCCGGTGTCGGCCGCGGCGGGCGTGTCCTCGGCCGGCAGGTCGTCAATGGCGAACGGATCGCGGAAAACTTCCCGCTTTTGCGGTACGACGACGTTGTCCCGCACGGACTCGAAGATCGCCTCCCACTGCGGCCAGGCCATCACCACGTCGGCGGCCTTTCGCTGTACGTCCTCGCTGACCGACCAGCCCGCCGGCAGCTTCAGCTGAGCGGCGTCGCGCAGCTGCGCGGCCTGATCCACTAGTCTCCGGCGCCGTCCGACCAGGGCAACGGCCAGTGCGGTGGCCCGTACCCCGGGACTGTCGGGCTCGCTAGCAGGCGTGCTTTCGCGCAGCGCTTCTTCCAGCCGTTTCTTCACCTCGTCGAGGTTGTCCAGCCTGCGCCGCGCTTTCTCCGTGCGCAGCTTGAGCCCGTTGTTGTCGACATGCTCATTGAGCAGCCGCTGCAGTGCCGCGACTCCACCGTCGGCCGCGTAGCCGAGCAGGCCGCTGGCCAGCTCACCTCCGGCGGCGTTAGCGAGCAGTGAATTGGCGATCGTCCGCCACGCCTTCGCGTCTGACTGGGCCTGGTCGCGGTACCGCCCGATGTCCAAGTCGGCGGGCACCGGCCCGAGGTTAAGCTTCGCAATGGCAAGCACCGAGGAGACAAAGGCGCGCATCGCGGCAAGACCTGGCTGGTGCCCGGAGTCAAGCAGGGCAGCCAGCGGGCGGCAGGCGGTCAGCAGGCCGTCCAAGGTCACCCCCGTCGTTTCGAAGGGGTCACTGGAGATCATCTTGGGCGGCGCCAACTCGTCGAACCGGCCGGCGCAGTAGACAATCCGGCCTCTGAGCTGCCCGGCCGCACCGTCGTCGCTTCCGCCATCCAGTTGGCGCAGGAAGTCGTAGAACGTATCCGGGATCTCGCTGCCGGCCCGTGCGGCGTTCACCAGCACCAGGACGGTGTGCACATCCGCGAGGCCACGCCTGGTCAGGAAGAGGTCCCTGGCCTTCGAATTCGCGCCGCCGACGCCGGGGAAATCGAGCAGCGTAAAACCCTGATCCCCGACCCGGTCGGCGACCGGCCACGCGCTGGCTGGCATTTCTACATCCAGGATGACCCGTGAGACGAGCGGGAAAACAGCGGCAAGCTGGGAATCGCCCGGATTGGCGGTGTACGGGACAGAATCGCTGGCCAGAGCCGGGGGCAGGCCTTCCTGCAGACCGGGGAACCTGATTTCCAGGATTGTCCTCAGCTGGTCTTCGGTAATCGAGACAGCGCGGTTAAGCCAGTCGGGCGCCGCGATGGAGGCGTCTCTGAGCATCGCCAATTCCCTAATCAGCTTGCCCAGTCCGGAGTAGTTCTGCCGTGCCGTCCGGTCGCACCAAGCGCGGAATTTCGGCGTCCACGACCCGCACTGCGCGTCGAACTCGGCCAGCTCCGCGTCGCCGATGCCCGCGCGGACCGCGGCTCCGCGCAGTTCGCCGAGGATGGCGGCATCGAGCTGGTCGGCATCCGCGCGGCTGAAGAACTGCACCTCGACCCGGCTGACCCGAAGCCGCGAGGCGTCATCGCGGGCGGGCAGGAAACGCAGTTCCGTGACGTTCCCCGTCATCGGCTCCATGCCGGTCGGCAGCAGGTCGGGCTTGCCGACAAGCACGCCGAGGAGCAGCGACTTACCCGCACTGAATTCGCCGACGATTCCGATGCGCAGCGGCTCGTCGACTTCCTTCACAACAAGATCAGCTAGCTCTTTGAGCTCATCCCGCTGCGCGGCACACTCCGGGGGTACATTGAGCGCTGCCACACATTCAGAAACATCACTCGCGTAAGCGCGCAGCTCACCCAGCATTTCCGGTCCAGGCACCCGACCCCACCCCTTAATTTCTCCCCAGCCGAACAGTACTACTGCCCGCGCCAGGCGTCTATCCCGGGATGGAAGGCAGGATTCGTCTGTTTAAATGATAGGGCTCTATATTTGCTACACGGCAAGCATGGGACCATTCAGCCAGACCCACGGCATGCACCGATTGTTTCGTCGGCCTGCCAGCGTCTCTTGTGTTAATCGCAATTTTTGGCGCTCTGGCGGGTGGCCTTACCTGTCCGCCTGGTGATGATTTCGGATGTCGGCGACTAGACGGTAAAGGTGCCGTCGGCGGGTCGAAGCGTGAAAGGCGGAGCGTCGCCGTCGGCGGCCAGGCGGGTGAAGATCCCGGCGATGCGGCGGCTGACCTCGGCACTGCAGCTGACAGTTCCGGTGAACCGGTCGATGGTCCTGGGCAGTTGCATCAACGCGAAGACCGCGCGGGCGGCGGCGACCAGCCCACTGTCCCCGTCGGCCTGGAATGTCCAGGAGAAGGTGCTGTGCCCCGCGCCGAAGGACGTGATTACGGGGCGGAGCTGGGTGAACTCGAACCGGCGCTCGACGCCAAGCTGGCCCGGTGAGACCTCCAGTCCGGCGAACTTCAGGGTCGGACCGATCGTGAATGTCCGCGACGTTCGCACGTCTGCTTCCGTCATGATCACGTCCGGGTGGAGTTCCAGTGCCATGGCCCGGTGGTCGTCGAATTCCACGGCAAAGCGGGCCGTGGCGTAGCTGCGCCCGGCGGGGAGTTCCTTAAGGTCAAACCGGAAGTGAATGAGAACGAACTGCCACTGGTGCGCGTCGGGACGCCGTTTGTTGGCGGGCATGTCGCCAGGGCGCAGCAGGTATACGGTCGGTCGGCGCACCGCGACGGTGGCTTCCCTGACAGCCAGTTCGCCGTCGCCGGGAGCGAGGGTCTGGTCGGTGCTGTACAGGTCCTGGGTAAACAGGACCGGTCCGGGGTCCAAGGGGTCGTCGGCGATAACGGTCTCGGCGGGGTTCACGCTTCCTCCCGGGCGGTATCAAGACCAAACAAGACGAAAGGCGCCCAGAGGCGCACTTCTCTGCCCTCTGTCTCCCGGTGCAGGTCCGACAGAGCCCGGCGCAGCGCCGCCGCCGCGGTCAGGCCGGTTCCCTTCCAGTAAGCGTGGAACCGGTACACCAGGTCGAGGCTGATGAGTTCGCCGGTCTCGTAGAGCGTCATCAACAGGGTAGCGGGCCCGGCGGTCAGGAAAGCGCGGCTGAGCCCGATCAGCCCGTCGCCAGTGATCCGTCCGGCCCCGGTGTGGCAGGCACTGAGTATCGCCACTTGCGCGCCGAGTTCCAGGTCGATGAGGTCCCGGGCGCGGACCATGCCGTCGTGACCTTGGGCGGGGGCCAGCGCGATGAACGAGTCCATCGAATCGGTCCCCGGGGCGTCCACTGCCTCGGCGTGGGTGGCGAAAATGAGGACATCGGCGTCCGCGGCGTCCCTGCGGAAGGCGGTCCACGTAGCGTCGGGTCCATGCCAAACCACACAGGAGCCCGGCGGGTAGAAGGCGCTGATCGGCTGGAACCGCTCCGGGGTTACCCTGGTCAGCTCACGCAGGCCAGGTGCCGGCATGGGCGACGGGCTGATCATGGCCAGGCACTGCTGGGGGCCGCGCGGGCGGCGTAGGCGGCGGTCGAGCAACTGCGGCAGCATCGCGGCGGCCGGGGCGGATATCAACGCGTGCTTCTCGACCAGGGGCTGGGCGTCCCCATCCCGCAGCGCCGCGAACGGAACCTGGAACAGCGGCCCGTGCGGAATGAGGATGACTGGCTCGTCGGGATCCCTGGGCAGGGCATCGCGCGGCAGGGGCCGCCACAGCTGATCGCCCAGTTGCTGGAGCAGGTCGCTGGTCCGGGCCCGCTCCCGGTGAGTCGGCCGGCGAGCGGTGAGCAGCGTATGCAACTCGGCGATGGCCTCAGTGAGACGGGCGCGGCTGATTTGAGCCCGGTACACGCTCATATCCCCACCGGGCGTTACGAGCCAGGTCACCACTTCGTCCTCGAGGAGAAAGTATTCGATGATCGTCTGCCGGGCTTCGGCGCGGGCTGAGACCAGCGCCTCTGTCGTTGGTATGACCGGAGCCGCCTGCGGCGCGCCAGGCCGGCCGGACTGGCGGAGCAGGTCCGCGAAGGCCCGGGCCCGGGCTAGTTCTGAGGCTAGGAAGGCTTCCCGGGGGGCATCGAGACCGAGCAGGAAGCGAACGAGGTCGGCATAGAAGCCCTGCGAACCTTCGACCGCCTGGATCCGGTCGGCGTCCTCCGCGAACAGGCTGCGCCATTGTTCGATGTACCTCGTGAGGGAGCTGAGGCCCTCCCGGCTTGAGGTGATCCGCCGCTGCAGGGAGGCCGGCAACTCGGTCCGTTCCACCAGTTGCGTCGTCAGCTCAAGACGCCTGGCGACTCCGCTCAGGATCACCGCGATGATGTAGCTGTTCAGGTAGGCCTGCCGCTGTCCCGGCCCGACATCGTGGCGGCTCGCTACATCGGCGCGGAACCTCTCTTCCCGTTCGTCCAAGTCCGCACGAGCCTCAGCCAGCCGAGGCGGATCTTCAGGCAGCGGGGAGCAGGAGGCGTCGACGAGGGCGGTCCGGCGTGCTGCCAGGTCCGGGCCCAGGAGGGCCTCGTTCTCGCCCAACTCGGCCTGGCTCAGCTCCCGCAGGGACGCAGTCGCCGATCGCAGCGAGGCGAGCAACGCGTCCACCATTTCACCGAGCCCGGTCAGTGTCAGAACGGCGTCGCCCGGCTCCTGGGCAGCTGCCTGGTCCACCGAATCAATGATGCGCGTCGCGGCCTCGATCCTGGGCACGCTGGGCGGGAAGGCCGTCAACGTGGTCCGCTCACTGCCAACCCGCTCGGTGACTATTCGACGAGCCCACGTCCACGGCGATGCCTCTGCCAGGAGCCGGTGGCGGAGGGCCACGGCGGTCCGCAGACAGGAAATCAGCCTCGGGTAGTCACGCAGCTCGAACTCCGCCTGAACCTGGTAGTTAAGCAGCAGCACCCGGGAGATCCAAGCCTGTTCGGTGTCCTCGTCCAAGAGCGCCGCCGCCCGGTCCAGCATCGGCCGCGCTGTGGCGGTGAACCCATCGACCAGGGTGGCCTGAGCCAAGACGCGCAACGCGTCCGCATCACCTGGACCCAGATCAGCCAAGCCCGTGATAGCGGCGTCGCGGCGGCGGAGGATGACCAGCGATTCCTGCCTGGCGGGTCCCACTAGTCCCAGCGCCAGATCCTCGGCCTGAGCGTGCCGCAGGAATCCCCAGGGCTCTCCGAATGGCTCGCGGGTCACGTCTCCGTCCGCCGATACCCGCAAGCCGGCCAAGTCAGCCACCTCAATATCGCCGGGAAGCCACGCCTTGCTCGCCGGCCCGAAAACGCCTTCCCAGCAGCCGCTCAGCCCGAGATGCGCCGGACCTGGACGCATCGCTTCGACGGCCGGGCTGCGCAGTCCGCCCCGCAGGTCAGCCGAGTACCGGGTGCCGTCGGTGCTCACCGCCGTAACGTCGCCCCGCACGGTGTAATCCGTGGCCGAGTACCGGACACGCAGCCGCGCCTCTTGCAGCGGACGGGGAAAAGCCAGGTCCGCGTCGTACCAGTACGGCAGAGTGGCCGGGGGCGAGCGCACCTCCACGCGGTTCGGATCTGCGCGGGCGGTTTCCTCTGGCAGGTTCGCGGTCCAGGCGATCCAGCCCGCGCCGATAGGTCCTGAGCAGGCAAGCGTCACCTTGGCCTGATGATCATCGGTACGGGCGGGGTCGATGATGATCAGCGAGGCGCGATGGCTCTGGGCCTCGGCGAACCCCTCCGTTGGCGTGACCGTCACGTCGAAGGCCGGCCACAGGACGCCGAAGACGGAGGCGGCCTGGGCACGCAGCGACGACCGCTCGGGTGCGGGAGAACTTGGCGGCACCGACGGCGCGGGTTCGCTTGGGGCTCTAGAGGCGGCCAGCGTATGCCGGACTCGGGCTAGGACCCGCGAGACACCAGTGCCGCCAGAGAAGATCCCGTCCAGCGACCATGTTCCGTCCCTGCCGTCACCCGGCGGATAGAGATAGCCGTCCAGCCACGCTTCGACTCCGCTGAATACTCGCCCCCGCATCTTCAGCCGCACCAGCGGGTCAGCTCGCGCCCACGTGCCTCGCAGCTTGGCACTAGCCGGCCGGCCGGACTGTTCGCCGAACTCGGCCGAATCGTGGGGAAGCAGCCGCAGCGGCGTGTCCCGCAAGGCACGGAGGACCCATTCGTTTGGCCCCCGCGGGCTCAGTAGTTGATACCGCCGCGGGCCGTCGCCGCCGCTCAACGGCTCAATTACCTCGACCGTTCCGGTCACGGGCCGCAAAACGAGCACGTCCTGCGGTTGCTGGAGAGGAGTCTTACTCACGGGTCCGCGCTATCCGATGAGATCTCGGCTATTCGACGATCTTGCTAGGCAGTCGAGCATGATCAAGATTACCCGGATAAGCGAGCTGGCGATATTCACGACTGAGTTGCTGGCGACACGAGCCGGCGATGAAGGACTTCATCAAGTTTCTGTTCTGCCCACCGTGTCCGCCACATTCACTGGCTGGACTGGCGGATAGCTGTCCCTATACTGGCGGGATGACGATTTATATTCGTGCGCACCAGGGGTACCATTACTAATGTCGCAACCGGCGCGATGCTCAATATGGCGCGAAGGCGACCGCGTTTCCTGGGGGGATTTGCGCATGAATGTTGAAGTCAGCATTAGTGATGCCGGTCAATACTCGGCTGCCCTGAAGAATCTGCAAGGCTGGCTGCGCGCGGAGCCCGCGCTCAGGGATTGCCGGGTCACCCGGCCGCCAGCCGTCCCTGAGCCCGGTCAGATGGGGGCGGTCAGCGACGTCTTGGTTGTCGCGCTGGGCTCCGGCGGCAGCGCCGCGGCCTTGGCCGGCTCGCTCTCCGTGTGGCTGAGCACCCGCGTCAATGACCTGACTCTCAACATCCGCACCGCCAAGGGGGAGGTCAAGTTCCGGGCGCGCAGCACCAAGGATGCCAAAGAGATGATCGAGGCCATCGCACCTCTGGTCTCCGGCAGTGACTCCCAGCCATCCTGATCCCGCTGCGTCGGCCGCGGTGCTCATTGGCGGCAGCACCTATCGTGATGCACGTCTGACCGCGCTGCCGGGCGTGGCGAACAACCTCAGCGACCTAGCCGAAGCGCTGACGGACACGGGTTTGTGGGGTCTTCCGAAGGAACGCTGCCGCAAGCTCCTGGACTGCGCCGACTCCCGCGAGATCATCATGGCACTGACTGAGATGGCCGATCTCGCCCGCGACACCTTCGTTGTCTACTACTCCGGGCACGGGGTGCTGACAGAGGAGGGGGACTTCGTGCTCCCGACAACGCAGACCGTCCTGGAGCAGGCCAAGTTCACCTCGTTGCCGTACGCATGGATGCGCGAGATCGTCGGGCAGTGCCAAGCGCTGCGCCGCATCGTGGTCCTGGACTGCTGTTTCAGCGGCCGGGCACTGCTGGCCATGTCTGATACGGCGAGCGCTGTGATCGGGCAGATCGATGTAGACGGCACCTACGTGCTGACCTCCGCCCCCTCCACATCCGTATCCATTGCTCCGCCGGGCGCCCGGAATACCGCTTTCACCGGCAGTCTGCTTGACCTTATTCGTGAAGGCGTTCCGGATCGGGGCGAGATGCTGACCCTGGATGACATGTACGAACACACGCTTCGCGCCATGGTGCGCCGAGGCTGGCCGAGGCCGCAGAAGCTGGGCACGAACATGGTGGGCCGGCTTGGCATCCTCCGCAACCGGGCATGGCGCACAATCCTGGCACCACTACGCGAGAAGCCGTCGCCGCGGCCGCTGTCGCCGCCGCATCGTCGGCTCGCCAGCGGCATCCGCGCCGCGGTGGCTGCTGCCGCCCCTGCCCTCGGGCCCACTGGACAGGACGGTCTGGAGTTGCTGGAGCGCGCCGCGAGAGACCCGGTCGCCGCCGGATGGCCGGGCGGGCCCTACGAGGCGGAGACGTCGGGGTCCGCGGAGTGGGAGGCGGGGGTGACCCTGGTCCGCGAGACCATGACTACCATGCGCGAGCAGTATGGGGACGGCGCGACCACCACGGCGGTTATCTTCGGCGCCCTGGTGGATGGCCTCCAGGGACTGCTTGACTCCGGCGTGGAGGCGGCCTGGCTGGACAGGCAGCTGAGCGTATGCGCTGCGCAGCTATCCCGCGAGCTGACACAGGGCACCCCCGGGACGGCGCAGGCCGCCGCATCGGCCGGGCACCTCAGGGCCGCGATCCTGACGGCTCTCGGTCGACGGGAAAGCGCGGAGGCGGTGGTTGCGGCGGCCGAGGCGGTCGGAGCCCGAAACGTGGACGTGGCGTTCGGCGCCGACGAGGCTGTCAGTGCCGAGGAGAGCACCTTCGTGCTCGGAACGACCGTGCTGGCGCCGAACGCTGCGGGCGGCCCGATCGCCTTGGAGGACCCGCTGGTCGTGGTGTCTACCGATGGCGAAATCGACGTCCGGGCGCTGAGCGCGGAGGGAGGGAGTCGGCGGTCGGGGATCCTGATCATCGCCCCGCGGGTGAGCATTTACGCGGCCCGCAGCCTGCTCCACAGGTTCTCCCAGATCGTCGTGGTGCGTCCGGCCGATCTCGCGTTCGACCTGGCCGCGCTGCGCGACCAGCTCAGCCGCGGCGGTGCCGGGCAAGGCTGGTGCCGTGCGCGCAGGGCGCTCGTTCTGCCCGGCACCACGACGATCGAGCGGCCGCTCGGCGACCTGGAGCTGTCCCGCAACCGAATCACTCTGACCATTGCCGACCCGTCCCAGTTCGCGGTTGCGGTCCGGGCCTTGGCCGTCGCGCGCTCGGTCGCCGACGCGGGTGTCGTGCCCGGCGCCGGTGCTGCCCTGTACGCGGTCGCGCGGTCCCACGACGCCGGGGGCGGTCCGGGCGCTTCGGCGGGCCCAGGGGACCCTGCCCGCGACGCCGCAGCACTGGTCCGAGCTGCGGCGTGCGAGCCGTACCGTCGTCTTTCCGTCATCTCCGGGGCCGCAGGATCCCCTGACGATGAGGCCGTCGACTCCCTCGCCACGGTGCGCGGCGCGCTCACCCACGCCGTGGCGTCTACGGGGCGCTACCTGTCGGCAAGCTGACCACGTGCTAGACGCGAGCCTGCCCGCAGGCCGGGCAGAACCGCGCTGAGTCGCCCACCGCCTCGCCGCAAGTGCTGCAGAATCGTGCCGCTGCCGCCCCTTCGGCTGCCATCGCCGCTTCGGCTGCCGTCGCGCTTGGCTGGGCTGCGCTCGCCCGATGGTGCCTGGTCAGGCTCACTTCGACGACCTTGACCGCCTCCCCGTCAAGGCCCGCCTCCCTGATCAGCCCCCACACCTGGGTGAGCAGGACTGGCCAGGCCACCAGCATCGAGATCGCGGTCGGTATCGCCTGCTTGCTGAAGATCCCGGCCCCGGCCCGGACGATCGTGCCCCCAGGACTGGGCTCGATCTGGATCTTCAGCGCGGACTTGAGACCCACTGCGGCCTTGAACATCCCGCCGCGGGTGATCCCGACCTGCCATCCGGCCGTGGGCAGCGGGAGGCACTCTACCTCGTAATTGCGCTGCTTAAAGTGCTCGGCCAGTTCCTGAGCCACCGGCGCTAGGTCCGGGACCGTGATCGGGACCAGTTTCTCGGACTTGAACATGCTCACGGCTGCTCCCCGTCTCTGTGACCGAGGCCGGACGGCACCGTCGCCCCGCAGGTCTGGCAGAAGCGCCACTCGGGCATCAGCCGCGAGCCGCAGTGGGCGCAGCCGACCCGATCCTGCGGGCTCCGGTGCTTGGCGATCTGCATCACCTGCTCGAACGTGGTGGACTGGGCCCAGATAGTGAGCTCCCTTGTCCGGAGCGCAGGCATGGGGTGGGTGGCACCGCTCTCCAGCGATCGGGCCAGGAAACGGTCCCACTTGCTTTCGGTGAGCTTGTCGAACTCTTCGGCTTGATCGATGAAGGTGGAGTAGCTCACCTCGGTCGGCATCCACTTGGGCACCCCAAGCAGGTGGAAGAGCGCCCGTTGCAGCGGTTCCGGGTCGCCGAAGAAGGCAACGGAGGCCCGGTCGGCGGTGAACTCGCTCTTGCGATACCAGGTCGCGAGGGCCGAGGAGAGCGCCATGGTCGCCGCCTTGCCGATCAGCCAACTGTTCGCGACCGCCTCCCCCGTCCCGAGTATCGCGCGGGCCATCTGCCGGTACAGGGTGTGCTGGGCCAGGATGTGGCCGCATTCGTGCGCCATCACCGCCTGGATCTCGTCCTCGGCCAGGCTCTCGAGAAGCTCGCTGTAGATCACGATGGCCGTCTGTACGTGCCCGACGGTCATCGCGTTCGCCGGCCCCTGCATCAGATACAGTTCCGGCTCGGCGATCCCGAAAGCCTCGCAGATCGGCGGGAGCAGCTTGTAAATATCCGGTAGCTGACGAGGTCCCAGCCGCAGTGCGTTCACCAGCAGCGCTTGATGAGTCCTGCGCTCCTTCACCGCGCTCAGGTACTTTTGCACTGCCGGTTGCAACATCGGCACCGATTCGAGCTGGCTCCGCGCCGCTAGATCCATCGGATGCAGGAAATCGACAACATCAAAAACAGCAGCCATCAGCTGGTTCCCCCTCCAAGCCCTAGGAATGGCCGCACGCGGTTAAACCGCTTAGTCGCGTAGATCTTATGACTATCTCCGCGAACCGTCTATGACGATAGCGTGACATTTTTAATACGTTCGGGCCGTGCTGGAGCGTTACGATCCGGAACGTTCAGGCTATTGATACGAATTCAACATGCGGGACTGCTGGGGAATAAGATGCCACAGTCGAGAGGACCTCTTGCGCGGCAGGCGACGCGAGAGCTGCGACCTGTCTGCATGCTCGTGATCATGCTTGTGCCCCATTACTGGTAAACGGCGAACACAATCCAACAGCAAGACGTGCCGGTTGGTCATTTCGCGATTCTGCTCGTTGGATTCGCCTTGCCCGTCTTCGCCGCCGACAACCCTGATAGTCATTCCCGGGCATCGCCGTACGATCTTCCGAGCGGCCGTGCCCACTTCCAGTTCTATTTCGTCGGCTACCTGGCAGCCAGCGCGTTCGGGCTGAGCTCCACGAGATGCCCGTCCGGGTCGCGCTTGGTAGTGGCTGGCCGGGTCCGCTGGGCCGACACGGCCAGTTCCAGGGCGGCGATCACCAGCAGGCAACCGATGAGGCCTTGATAGCCGCAGGTGGCGAAGATGGCGCCGGCGATGAGCGGGAACCCGTAGAGCCCCGCGAAGTAGGCGAGGCTGAAATACCACAGCGCCCAGTGCCTGAGCTGGTCCGTGACGCTGTCGGCCGCCTGAGCCTGGATAAGCGGGTAAGTCAGCCCGTAGCTGACGCCGAGCAGCGCCGAGCTGGCGGCGTAGATGGCCGCGTCGTGACCGGCGAGACAGAACCCGGCCAGCGAGACGCACATGACGGCCAGCAGCACGGTGGTGGCCGCGGCCGGGCGCAGCCGGGCGAGCATGCGGGCCATCGTGAACCGGGGGATGATCACGCCGACGGTGTAGCAGGCGTAGAAGACCGACGGATTCGTCCCCATGCTGGCCGCCAGCGCGGTCTGATAGGTGGTCATGGTGGTGAACACGCACGCCCCGAGCAGCACCATGACCAGGTACCGCCGGGCCCTGGACGCGAGCAGGAGCCGGGCCGGGCCGAACACGCTCCGGGCCCCGATACCACCGGGCACGGGGGTGGCGTGTGCGCGCGTGGTCGCGGCGAGCAGGCTGAACAGCCCGGCCGCGACCAGGCTCGCGAGCGCGGCGAGCGTGAACAGGCCCCGGTAGGACGCGCCGTGGTCGAGCAGGAACTGGCCGGCGATTGGCGCGGCGCCCATGCCCGCCGCGACGCAGCCGGTGATGACCAGGAACCGGGTGCCGGCCGGCGCCGCGCTGGGCAGTTGCGCAGCGGTGAGCGACGCGCTGGTGAGGAACAGCGCCCAGCCGGCGCCGAGCAGCACACCTGCCGCGCACGCACCGCCGCCGGGCCCGCCGGTGTAGGCCAGAATGCCGGTCGCGGCCGCGTACAGGCCGCAGCCGCCGGCCGCCACCCAGGCGCCGCCGACCCGTCCGGCCAGCCGCCCGCCGAAAAGCAGCGCCGCGCTAGCGCCGAGCGCTCCGCACCAGTAGATCAGCCCGGCCTGGGCCGCGCTGCCCCCGGCAGCCTTGACCCACGCGGGAAGTAGCAAGGTGAGGCCGTAGGCGGTGGCGGCCAGCACGCAGCCCAGCCACAGCATGACCAGGCTGCGGACCGGGGCGCGGACGGCGATGTTCGAGGTAGCCATATCCGCACCGTAAGCAGAAGTGGTATCTTCATCGAGCCCCACTTTGAGGCCAGAATTAAGACCCACTTTTGCGAGGGCCGCTATGGAGCGCGGGACCGTGGAGCTCCCGCTGACCGCCAGCAGGGACCGGCCGGTATCGCTGGCCGCACAGCTCGCGGTCCAGCTGCGGGCGGCGATGATGGAAGGCCGGCTCACGCGGGGCGAGCGGCTACCCGCCACCCGCGCGCTGGCCGCCGAGCTCGGGGTGAGCCGGACGGTCGTCAAGGGCGCCTACGCGCAGCTGTTCGCCGAAGGATGGATCGAAGGACGCCACGGGTCCGGCACCTACGTCGCCGAGAGCGCCTCCGCGGCTCGGGCCCCGGCTGCCCCGGGGGAACAGCAGGCACCGGGGAGGGGACCGGCCGTCGCCAGCATCACCGGGCCCTACGCCCATCCCGGCCCCGCCGCGGGAGGCGCGCCGCCCCCGGTTGACCTGCGACCCGGCATCCCGTGGACGGCCGGCATCGACCGGGCCGCCTGGCGGCGGGCGTGGCGATCCGCGAGCTTCCAGCCGCCCGGCACGTCTGCGGACCTGGCCGGGATCCCCGAGCTGCGCGCCGGGCTCACCGCCTACCTGCGGCGGGCCCGCGGCATCCGGTGTACTCCCGACCAGATCCTGGTCACCAGCGGGGTCGCAGCCGGGCTGAGCCTGATCGCCGCCACGTTGTTGCAGCCTGGCGACCGCGCCGGGGTCGAAGAGCCCGGCTATCCGATAGCCCGAGCGGTGCTCGCCGCGCACGGCGTGCAGGTCGTGCCCTGCCCGGTCGACGCCGACGGCCTGATCGTCAGCGACCTGCCCGCCGGGCTGAAGCTCCTCTACACCACCCCCGCCCACCAGTACCCGCTCGGCGGCCGGCTGCCGATCGTGCGCCGTCAGGCGCTGACCGCCTGGGCGCGCGCCCAGGGGGCGATCATCGTCGAGGACGACTACGACGGCGAGTTCCGCTACGACGTCGCCCCGCTGCCGGCACTGTCCGGCCTCGACCCCGAGGTGGTCATCTACCTCGGATCCACCACCAAGACCCTCACCCCCGCGCTACGCCTCGGCTGGCTCGTCGCCCCGCCTCCGCTGATCACCCGGCTGGCCGAAGCGGCCGGCCAGCTCGGCGCGTGGGCAGCCGAGCCAGCCCAGCACGCGGTCCTCACCCTGATCACCACCGGCGACCTGGAACGCCACATCCGG